>ERZ791773.21-NODE-21-length-143429-cov-27.882838_pt1 | contig 143429 bp, 126 predicted proteins | sample MGYA00509948_ERZ791773 | MGnify/ENA primary metagenome ERZ791773 (study PRJEB30046, sample SAMN00791987) | human gut metagenome | study: EMG produced TPA metagenomics assembly of the A metagenome-wide association study of gut microbiota in type 2... | reverse complement strand
TTTTAACCGACTGTACGGAGTTAATGATTCCGGTTGTCAATGAAATTTTTCATACGCACTACACCGGAAAAGAAACCATCTGCCTGCTGCAAAATGAGCATTTTATTAAAATGCCGGACGGTAGTGAGCAGGAACGGATTACGGATTCCAGCTTTGAAATTATCAGTAGTGAAGAAACATCGATGCCACAGGTACTAAAAAATCAGCTTTACGGCGGCTCTGCCGGCTGTAATACAGCACAGCGCAAACGATATCACATTGAATGTCAGAGTACCGAGGACGGCAGTATGATTGTACGAATGTTTGAGTATGATACACAGCTTGCATTAGAAAACAGAGAGTTTACATCAAATATTTTGACAGTACAATTTCCGGATTCAGCAATTGTGTCGCTTAGACATACTAAAAATACGCCCGAAGAAATGACAGTTAAAGTCTTAACTCCGGGCGGAAGGGTATCCTATACCGTGCCAGTATTAAAGGTAAAACGTTATACGATTCATGAATTGTTTGAAAAGAAACTGTTTTTTCTGATACCGTTTCATATTTTTGCATATGAGAAGGATTTTAAAGAACTGGAAGAAAACAAGAAAAAGTTAAAGCAGCTGGAAGCAGAATATGCTTCAATCAGGGAACGGCTTGAAATCGCCTGCCAGATGGGTGACTTGAACAGATATGCCAAAGCTGCTATTCTTGATATGTCACGTAAAGTCATAGAACATCTTGCTGTTAAATATAAAAATGTTGCGAAAGGGGTGAGCCGGACAATGGGTGGAAAAGTATTAAATTATGAAGCAAAAGATATCTTAAACCGCGGACGTGCAGAAGGACGCCGCGAAGGACGTATGGAAGGGCGTCGCGAAGGCGAAGAATATACTAAAATTCAGATTGCCACAAAACTTCTTAATATGGGGAATGACATAAAATCTGTCGCAGAATTAGCTGAATTGCCACAGGAAACCGTAGAAAAACTGGCGCAAAGTATATCAAAAGAAGAAAAATAAGCATCAGGTGAAACAGCATTAAGTAACGGCTCTAAAGCATTGCTGTTAAGCTTCCAGGTAGGTGCAGATACGACAAGTGAAAATAAGACTTCTGTAACAATGGATTCTATGAGTGCAAAGTCTATCGGTGTAGATGGAATTCAGGTAACCGGTTCAGATTCAACAAATGCTGATAAGGCAGTTGATACAATCAGTGATGCAATTTACTATTGCAATATAAATAATATTATGTTATTATTACAATAGAATATATTCTAATAACGAATTTAAGCACGGTTTTTTATAAAGATTATGTGTTTAAAGTCTGATTTATATTTGAAATCTAAATATTTAGATTTCGTCTGTATTTTCTATCACGTTTTTTGGAATTTACTGCGGATTTAGACCCTTTTATAATCCGTTTTCATTCCAAAAGATTTGAAAATTTTAGAAAATTCGTTAAAACGCTTGTCGACAATCCCACAAGTCCAGTATAATAAAAGAAAGGAACCAATGCATGGATAATACACCTTACGATGATGTATTCCGTACACTTTTAACCGACTGTACGGAGTTAATGATTCCGGTCGTCAATGAAATTTTTCATACAAAGTACACCGAAAAAGAAACCATCTGCCTGCTGCAAAATGAGCATTTTATCAAAATGCCTGACGGTAGTGAGCAGGAACGGATTACAGATTCCAGCTTTGAAATTATCAGTGAAGAAACAGCACCGATAGCACAGGTACAGAAAAAACGATATCACATTGAATGTCAGAGTACCGAGGACGGTACCATGATTGTACGAATGTTTGAGTATGATACACAGCTTGCATTAGAAAACAGAGAGTTTACATCAAATATTTTGACAGTACAATTTCCGGATTCAGCAATTGTGTCGCTTAGACATACTAAAAATACGCCCGAAGAAATGACAGTTAAAGTCTTAACTCCGGGCGGAAGGGTATCCTATACCGTGCCAGTATTAAAGGTAAAACGTTATACGATTCATGAATTGTTTGAAAAGAAACTGTTTTTTCTGATACCGTTTCATATTTTTGCATATGAGAAGGATTTTAAAGAACTGGAAGAAAACAAGAAAAAGTTAAAGCAGCTGGAAGCAGAATATGCTTCAATCAGGGAACGGCTTGAAATCGCCTGCCAGATGGGTGACTTGAACAGATATGCCAAAGCTGCTATTCTTGATATGTCACGTAAAGTCATAGAACATCTTGCTGTTAAATATAAAAATGTTGCGAAAGGGGTGAGCCGGACAATGGGTGGAAAAGTATTAAATTATGAAGCAAAAGATATCTTAAACCGCGGACGTGCAGAAGGACGCCGCGAAGGACGTATGGAAGGGCGTCGCGAAGGCGAAGAATATACTAAAATTCAGATTGCCACAAAACTTCTTAATATGGGGAATGACATAAAATCTGTCGCAGAATTAGCTGAATTGCCACAGGAAACCGTAGAAAAACTGGCGCAAAGTATATCAAAAGAAGAAAAATAAGCATCAGGTGAAACAGCATTAAGTAACGGCTCTAAAGCATTGCTGTTAAGCTTCCAGGTAGGTGCAGATACGACAAGTGAAAATAAGACTTCTGTAACAATGGATTCTATGAGTGCAAAGTCTATCGGTGTAGATGGAATTCAGGTAACCGGTTCAGATTCAACAAATGCTGATAAGGCAGTTGATACAATCAGTGATGCAATTAAGAAGGTTTCTAAGCAGCGTTCAGCTTTAGGTGCTGTTCAGAACCGTCTGGAGCATACAATTTCTAACCTTGACAACGTTGTTGAAAATACAACATCTGCTGAATCACGTATCCGTGATACAGATATGGCTGAAGAAATGGTTAGCTACTCAAAGAACAACATTCTTATGCAGGCAGGTCAGTCTATGCTTGCACAGGCTAATCAGCAGAATCAGGGTGTTCTTTCACTTCTTCAGTAATTTGGATTATCGTAATAATCTTAGTTCCCTTGGGCAGACGTTCAGAGTCCGCCCGAGGGACTTTTTGTATATAATAAAAAATAAAGAAACACTTGCAAAATACAGACGGATATGTTATGATACATATACCGTAAGGCAAAAACAACTACAAAAAACATACATCTATGAAGCCTTTGCTGATATTAGGCTCAGGGCTTGGCAAATGCAAATGCAAATGCATATCTATATCATATATATTTAATATGTGTTTATATTTGTATCTTAGGAATAACTCAATTCCAATTTTCCAGTATGAAATCGAAAATCGAATAAAGGGGGAGAAAGATTGAACGAAGAATTGAAAAAAACTGTGTGCGCAGTGCAGGGAATGAAACAGTACGATGAAAGTGTAAAACAGGTATTGGCACATAAAATCATACTGGCAAGTATTCTTGTAAATATCGAAGCACAGAAAGATGAACCGACCTCGTATTACATACAGAACAGGGCGGTGTTTTATGCGTGCCGAATGGTGTCTTCTCAGAAAGAGCGGGATTTTACGGGGATGAATTATAATGATATTAAAAAAGTATATACAATATGGATATGCATGAATCAAAAAGAAAACAGCCTGAATTATCTGCATTTAACGAATGAGAAGCTTATGGGGAAGACTGCAATAGAAAAAGCAGGGGATTTGATACACATTATTTTACTGGGACTTGCAAAAAACTTACCACCCTATACAGAGAAAAATAAACTGCACAGGCTGTTGGGTGCATTATTTACAAATGAGTTGACGGCAGATGAGAAAATCAGTATCATAGAATCAGAATATAACATTGAAGCGAAAAATGAATTGCGAAAGGACGTGAGGAAAGTGAGCGGATTAGGAGAAAGCCTTGTGGAAAGTGCGGCAGAAGAAGCTAAAATTAAGTTTATCATCAGTATGAACGAAAAAGGCTACACAATAGAGCAGATAGCCGATGTCACGGAAAAGAGCAAAGAAGAAGTAGAGGCAGTGTTGGAAAAAAGTAAATGAGATTGATTAAAAAATAAACTGATTTATAAATTTACTTAATAATATTGAAAGAGGGCTACCGCAATCCCACTAGCTTTAGACGGTGGGTTAAGGTAGCCGGAAGCGGAGGTTTGTGCTATGCTTGCGTTATGGGAATGTGGAAATCAAAAAACAGACACAAATATTTGTTACAGTATCATATTATTTTCGTATGCAAGTATAGAAAGAAATTGCTGATGTCAAAACAAATATCAGATGATATAAAGCAGTTTTCTTATGAGATATGTCAAAAGCATAAAGTCATTATCAGATATATGGAGACAGATAAAGGGGAAAGATGTCCAGTGGACATCTGCTATGACCCGACCGAAATGGAATGTAGACCCATATTCATTACATGATAGAAACAGAACCAACAATGTCTATCAGTAAAATAGTAAATCTGATGAAGAGTTATACAACATATCATATTTGGAAAAGATATCCGGATTATCTACGAAAACATTTTTGGAAAGAACATACTTTTTGGACGGACGGATATTTTGTCTGCAGTGTAGGAAATGTTTCAGAAGAGATGTCGAGAAAATATATAGAAAATCAAGGGTAGGAAGGTGGCGACAGTGGGTGTTAAAAGCATATAAGTACAGGATATATCCTAATAGCGAACAAAGAATTCAGATTGCAAAAACATTTGGCTGTTGCCGTTTTGTTTACAATCAGACATTGGCATATCGGAAAGAAGTATACGAGAAAGAGAAAAAGTCAGTTAGTAAAACAGATTGTAATAATTACTGTAACAGAGAATTAAAGAAAGACTATGAATGGTTAAAAGAAATAGATAAATTTGCTCTGACCAACGCAATCTATAACATGGACGCTGCATATCAAAAATTCTTTAAGGAACATGCAGGATATCCGAAATTCAAGAGCAAACACGATAACCATAAATCATACACAACAAACTTCACAAATAGAAATATTGCAGTAGATTTTGAGACAGGGAAGATAAAATTGCCAAAATTAAAAGCGGTAAAAGCAAGGTTACACAGGGAATATAGTGGGCAGATTAAGTCAGCGACCGTTTCGCAGGTTTCCAGTGGAAAATACTATGTGTCCATACTTGTAGAAACGGAGCATAAGGAACTGGCATATACAAATCATAACATAGGAATCGATTTAGGAATTAAAGATTTATGTATTACTTCCGATGGGAAGGTATATGAGAATCTAAAAATTATAAAAAAATACGAGAAACAGCTTGTAAAGCTGCAAAGGCAACTGTCACATAAAGGAAAGAGAAGTAAGAACTATTATAAAACAAAGAAAAAGATAGCATTATGCCATGAGAAAATAAGGAATATAAGAAAAGATTATCTACATAAAGTTTCACATGAGATTATCAGCGAAAACCAAGTGATAGTTTCAGAAAAATTACAGATAAAAAACATGGTAAAAAATCATCATCTGGCAAAAGCCATAAGTGATGTATCATGGTATGAGCTGACAAGACAGTTAGAGTATAAGGCAAAATGGAATGGCAGGAAATACATCAAAATAGATACATTTTATGCTAGTAGTCAATTATGTTCTGTTTGCGGGTATCAGAATCCAGATACAAAAGATTTGTCAGTGAGGACATGGATATGTCCGAAATGCGGAGCGGAACATGACAGGGATATCAATGCCGCAAAAAATATACTGACAGAGGGATTAAGGCAAATAGCATAAAGAAATATATAGGGCAGGGACTGCCCGAATTAACGCCTGTGGAGATAGTAGGTTACGAGGTCGATGAAGCAGGAAGCCCATTGGCTTAAGACAATGGGTAGTTCACAATTACGGTCGAATATTGATAATATATTAAGCAAAAATTGGAAAATAAAAATAAAGTATTTTGATTGATTTTGACGGAATTCAATGATATGATACATCTACTCAAGTAAAAGCATACGTGTAAGATATATTACCCGTAGGAGAATGGAGAATCATAATCATGAAAAGACAAACCACTTTATTACAGGCAGTTATTGTATTAGGCGGCTTTCTTGCCTTGGCATTTTTATGCAATCAGTCTGGCATCGAGATACATCTTGCACTTTTTGCAGCCTGGTTTCTTGCAATGGCTGTTGGCAAAAGAAATGGATTTTCCTATCAGGAAATGGAACATGCGGTCACGAAAGGCATTTATGACGGCATGAGCGCTATTTTAATCCTGCTGGCGGTTGGCGCGCTGGTCGGAACGTGGATTTCCGGCGGAATTGTACCCAGTCTGATTTATTACGGTCTAAAAGTAATACATCCGTCTATCTTTTTACTGGCGACATTGATTCTTTGCAGTATTACATCGATTGCAACCGGTACTTCATGGGGAACAGTCGGAACATCCGGTATTGCCATGATGGGTATCGGTTCAGCCCTTGGAATTCCGGCGCCGGTAACAGCCGGTGCAGTTTTATCCGGTGCATATTTTGGTGACAAGCTTTCACCGCTTTCGGATAGCTGTGTGCTGTCTGCTGCAATGGCGGATATTGATGTTATTGACCATGTACGCGGTATTTTGCCGGTATCATTAAGTGCATTTGGTATTACAGGCATTGCATTTACGGTTCTTGGTTTCCGCCTGGGCGGCGGCAGTGCGGATATGACACAGGTCAACAGCGTTATGGCGGCACTTCAGGAAAATTTTCATATCAGTTTATTCGCATTTGTGCCAATGCTGGTTGTTATTATTTTACTGATACTCAAAATGCCGTCCCTGCCGGTTATTTCATTTGGTGCGGGACTTGGAATTGTATGGGGCATTATATTTCAGGGACTGACTCCGGTAAAGGCCATTTCTACAGCATGGGTACAGCTTGAAATGAATACGGGAATCGAATTTATTGATTCACTGCTTTCACGTGGCGGCATGAACAGTATGCTGTGGTCGGTGGCAATTATTATTCTGGGGCTTGGATTTGGCGGATTACTCGACCGGATTGGTATTATTAAGGCAATCGCCGGAAAGGTTTATCAACATATCAACAATGGTGGAACGCTGACCGTATTTACGATTATTGTTGGATTTTTAGGTTGTCTGCTTGGCAGTGCAATGTATGTTTCACTGGTCCTTACACCGAAAATCATGGCGGAAAAGTATGACGAAATGGGTTACAGCCGACGGGTTCTTTCAAGAAATGCTGAAATTGGCGGTACGCTGACAGCCGGAATGATTCCGTGGAGTGACAACGGTATTTATATGGCAACAATTCTTGGTGTTGCGACATTTGAGTATTTACCGTATATGTGGCTTTCATTTTCATGCATTGCATTGGCAATAATTTTCGGTTTTACAGGTCTGTTTATGTGGAAAAATAAAAATGCCGTTTAACGGCGGATTGGGGACTATATGAAGAAAATATTATTAATTGCGACAGGCGGAACAATCGCGTCTTCTGAATCATCAGAGGGGCTGACACCGTCGATTGATGTAAAAACACTGCTTACCTATATTCCGGAAATTGAGTCTATCTGTCATCTGGAGGGCATTTCCGTGATGAGGGTGGACAGTACCAATATGAATCCGAAGCTGATGGCGCGGATTGCGGAAACGATAGCACAGAATTATGATGCATATGACGGTTTTGTTATTGCACACGGTACGGATACCATGGCATACAGTGCGGCAGGCATTACGTATATGTTAAAAAATCTTGCAAAGCCGGTGGTGTTTACCGGTTCACAGATTCCGATAGAGGCATTGTATACCGATGCCAAAAAGAATCTCTCCGATGCGATTCGTTTTGCGTGTGAGGGTATCCGCGGTGTGTATGTTGCATTTGACGGAATTGTAATCAACGGTACACATGCCATGAAGATTAAAACAAGAAGCTCCGATGCGTTTAAAAGTATTAATTTTCCGGTGATTGCTGAGATTAAACTGGGCAAAATTACGTATAATCAGCTGCTTACTTATTCCGGGCATCTGGATAAATTAAGTGAGGAAATAACCGGTGATTTTGCAATAGATACAAAGGTCTGCCGGGATATTTTTGTATTGAAAATCTTTCCGGGAATCGGAACAGAGCTATTTGATTTTATCCACACACAGTATAAGGGTGTTATTATTGAAAGCTTTGGTATCGGCGGAATTCCGAATGTTGATGAGGATATCGTGTCAAAGATACATGAACTGATTGAGGCCGGAGTCGCAGTTGTCATTACAACGCAATGCATTTACGAGGGAATTGACCTGAGTATCTATGAGGTTGGGCAGACTCTTGGACGGCAGAAGGTTATTGTTGCTGCAGATATGACGACAGAAGCTGTTGTGATGAAGCTGATGTGGGCGCTTGCACATTATGAGCAGATTGACGATATTAAAAGATACATGGAAACACCATATTTTGCAGATAGAAGTTATTAAACATGAAGACAGGTTAACGCAAAACAGACACCTATCCACTTTATTGTAGATGGGTGTCTGTTTTTTAATCAATATTGATACGGATTAATCCGATGACTTTTCCGATAATTTCGCAGGAATCTACAATAATAGGTTCCATAAAATCATTCTCCGGCTGTAAGCGGATATGTCCGTTTTCCTTGTAGAAACGCTTTACAGTAGCAGAGTCATCTACAAGCGCAACAACAATTTCTCCATTAGATGCGGTAGACTGCTGCTTAACAATAATCTGGTCGCCGTCATAAATACCGGCATTTACCATACTTTCCCCCTTGACATTTAACATAAAGACTTCTTCTTTCGGAATAAATTCCGCCGGAATCGGAAAATAGCCTGTAATATTTTCAACAGCTAAGAGCGGCTGTCCGGCAGCAACCTGTCCTATTAAAGGAACATTGACAACTTCACGTCTTGTCAGGTTAAAATTATCATCTATAATCTCAATCGCACGCGGCTTTGTAGGGTCTCTGCGGATATATCCATTCTTTTCCAGGGTTTCCAGATGTGCATGTACAGAAGAAGTCGACTTTAAATTGACTGCCGTACAGATATCACGTACTGATGGCGGATAGCCCTTATTTAAAATCTGGGACTTAATATATTCTAATATTTCAGTCTGCTTTTTTGTAATTCTGCCATATGCCATAGACCATAACCTCCATAAATTTATAAAACTATCGTAACATATCATGCGCAAAAATGCAAACAAATTTTCAGAACAATTTTTCGGAATATATGTTCGATTATGTATTGACAAACATATGTTCAAGAGATATAATACAATCAATTCAAAAGAACAAATGTTTGAGTTTCATTGGAAAGCGAGGATACGATTATGAATGGTATGATGGCAGTTACAAAAAAAGAGCAGGTAAGAATTATAGCAGGACTTTTTTCACCGGCAGGAGTTATTGCGGCAGTCAGAAGGCTGGATATACGCATCATTCACGCAATTTTAGCAGCGGTCCTTTTAATTGCAGTAACCGGCATTGGGGGAAGAATGATAATTGCAAATGCTTCTGTTAAAGAAGGACAGAATGCATTGGAACGGTATTATACAAGCATTACTATTGAAGATTGTGATACGTTATGGGATATCGAGGCACGTTACAATACAGGCGCAGAGAACAAAGAACAGTATATCCGCTCCATCATGCAGATGAATCATATGAGTTCTGATATTTTATACAGCGGACAGAATCTGATCATTTATTATTACGGTCAGCCACAGACGAATTAAAAGCACTGAAAAGAATATCTGCACAGAGGCGCCGCTACGAAGAAGCTGTGTTTTGTGTAATGGAATTGCATCAGCTGTAATCAATTGGAAAACAAATCAAGTCATTGGATTTTCCGTAAGAATCGTGTATAATATAGAAGTATAACGATAAAGTCAGATAGAGTGAAATGGAGAATTTGTATGATGACATTTGAAGAATTAGGGGTGTCAAAGGCACTGACCGCTGTTTTAAATAAACGGAATATTACAGCACCGACCCCGATACAGCAGCGTGCTTATCAGCCGGTAACAAAAGGAACGGATGTTATCGGCTGTTCCAGCACAGGTTCGGGAAAGACACTGGCTTATTTACTGCCTGTGATTGCAACGATGCAGCCGGACAGCAAATATATACAGACGTTGATACTTGTTCCGACCCAGGAGCTTGCAGTTCAGGTATGTAATGAAGCAGAATTGCTCTTTAAAGGCGCACAGCTGCCATATAAGGCATTATTTCTGATTGGCGAGGGAAATATTAACCGCCAGATTGAATCGCTTAAAACAAAGCCTTCACTGGTTGTAGGCACACCGGCGCGTATTTTGCAGTTAATCCGTCAGAAAAAGCTGCGGGTACATGATGTCAAGACACTTGTGATTGATGAAGCGGATAAGCTGGTGGACAAGACATATTGCGAACAGATATTTGCAATCCGTAAATCACTGATGAAGTATACGCAGGTGCTGATGTTTTCGGCAAGTATTGATAAAAAGACACGGCAGATTGCCAATCAGATTACATATCATGCGGTTGTTTTAGATACAAAGCAAAAGAATGAAAGTCTGATTCCAAAAACGATTAAGCATATTTTTATTGTGACAGACAGACGGGAACGGATTGAAACTTTAAGAAAAATCGCTAAGGCGTTAAATTCAGATAAGGTCATGGTTTTTATTAATACCAGATATGACCTTGAAGAATCTTATCAGAAGCTTCAATATCATCATTATAATGTAGCTGCGTTATCCGGGAATCAGGATAAGCAGGAAAAGAAAACGGCAATTGAACATTTTAAATCCGGAAAGGTTCAGTATCTTTTGGCAACGGATGTTGCAGCCAGAGGCTTACAGATTGATAATGTTGAAACCGTGATTAATGTGAATCTTCCTGAAGAATCCAAGGAATATCTGCACAGAGCCGGTCGTTGCGGAAGAAACGGTCAGGAAGGATTATGTGTATCCATTATTACAGAAAATGAATTGAATAAGATTAAAAAGTATCAAAAAGAATTTAAAATCAATGTAGTACAGAAACGTTTATATAACGGAAAACTGGTTGCTAAGTAAGAAAATAAACGATAGACGGTGATTTATGTAAAAAGAAATACGAAACTTCGTTAAACTTGGGTTTAGCGAAGTGATATATTACAAAGATACTGTCTGCAATTATAAATTATGTTATATGAACGCTCCTCTGCTTTTTTGATTATGGAGGAAATATGGCCGAAACAAAAACATATGCCCAGCAGCAAACGATAAAGTATACAAAAAAACTCAACGAATTACTGAAAATTCTTCCGTCGTTTTGTACAGAGTATTTTAACAGTCTTGAATATTCCAAGCAGCCCAGGACAAGGGTTGCTTACGCAATGGATATCAAGGGTTTTTTTGAATTTCTGATATGTGAATATCCGCAGTATGCCAATTACACGGTAAAGGATTTTACACTGGCAGACCTTGAAAAACTTAAAGGTCAGGATATTTCAGATTATCTGCGGTATGTAAAATTATATGATAAAGAAGGTAAAGAAGTCAGCAATTCAGAACGCGCAGCAAAGAGGAAGCTGTGTGCATTGCGCCGTTTTTATGCCTACTACTACCGTTATGAAATGATTGGGGAGAATCCAACGCTTAAAGTGGATATGCCAAAGATTCATGACAAGGCTATTACGCGTTTAGATGTTAATGAAGTGGCAGAATTTTTAGACAATGTGGAATCCGGCAATAAACTGTCAAAGGCACAGCTAAAGCGCCATGAAAAGTTAAAGACAAGGGATTTGGCGCTGCTTACACTGATGCTGGGGACGGGAATCCGTGTATCGGAATGTGTCGGGCTGGATATGAAGGATGTTGATTTTGACAATGACCGAATCAAAGTCGTCCGTAAAGGCGGTGCTGAAAGTTTTGTATATTTTGGCGATGAAGTTGAAGAAGCGTTATCTGCGTATATGGAGGAACGGAAAGAACTAAATCCAAAAGAGGGGCATGAAAACGCCCTGTTCTTATCTTCAGTCGGAAAAAGGCTGTGCGTGCGGTCAGTAGAACTTTTGGTGAAAAAGTATGCTTCTACTGTTACAACCGTAAAGCACATTACGCCGCACAAGCTGCGCAGTACATATGGTACGAATCTGTATCAGGAAAGCAAGGATATTTATTTAGTTGCTGATGTTTTAGGACATAAAGACGTCAATACAACCCGCCGCCATTATGCAGAAATCGTAGATGAAAATAAGAGAAATGCAAGAAATATCGTTCATTTACGCAGAGATTAAAACTACGAGCAGCTGTAAAATAAAAAATGCGAAAAACTGTAATCTGTCAATATACAGTTTTTCGCATTTTCTTTTATGCATTTTTTATTTATCTTCTGTTTTTGTCCGGTTTTTCCTTTTGAAAATTTTGACTATTTTAAATTATTATTGACCGGTGTTGTTGGTCGGCTTAATCTGACTTTTGTTATCAGAACCGTTATTTGTGCTGTTTGATGAAGTTGAAGCTTCTGTGACAGCTGTTACAGGCTGTGAATTGGTTGGAGCTGGAGCCGTTGTATCGGATTGTGCCGGCTGTGTCGCAGCGGCTGTTGCCGGAGCTGTAGTTTCGGCAGGCACAGTACTCTCCGCTTCATCTGTTACCGTTACATAACGGTAGTATTTTAAATTTGTACCAAAGCTGTCATTTAAAAAGTAAATGACTTTATATACACCGGGCGTTGATGTATCAACGCTTCCTGTAGCTGTGATATATGAAGTGATATCATTGTTATTTACATCTTTTGCGTAAACACCGGTCCAGATGTCAAAGTCTGAATTTAAAGCAACGGTACAGTCACGGGTTCCTGTCATATATGCAATTTTAGTATTGACGATGTTGTTTTCTGCATTATTTACAGCACCCTGATCTGTAGGGTCATATTTGGCATCTGCAGCAAGTGTTGTCAGTTCAGATAACCGGTTATCGAAGTTTTCGGTTGAATCTTCATATACTTTTACTTTGGTATTTAAACCACAGTTTTCATAAATCCATTTAGCATCGGCTGCGGTTAATGCAACAGAACCGACCGATGACGATTTACCCAGATTATTATAGGCACTGACAATTAGTGTCATTGTATCCTGCTTGGTATACGGTACAGAATGTAAATAGGCATTGTTGCCAAATTGTACCGTATAGTGTCCATAGACATTTGAATCAAACATTTTCCAGATAAATTTGTCAGTGATGGAAGTTTCACCGGTGGCAAGGGATTGCGGCACGGAACAACGGAATATCTGGAATATATTTGTAAATTCCCCGGTGGCATCCATTTTATAAACAATCAGATAATTCTTTGATTTATTAATCGCAAGCATATAGGACTGGTTATCGGCAATATAACCGGTTGTTTCTGTAGAAACGGAAACTTCATCCGATGGATTGTCAGATGTATTTTCATTATTAAACATAGAATGTATGGTACTGAACATAAAAACAACAGCTGCAGCGAATACAATCAATATAAATGTATACAGGGGCGCATGCCCGCGGAGCAGCCATTTTCTGACATCAATTTTTTTAATTCGTGTATATTCTTTAAATTCTTTTAAATTCTTTAAATCCATTTACTATTCCCTAAATTCTGATGAATGACAGATGTTTGATAAAACTGCAATTCAGCCATATATAATAGATATATATGGCTGAATCCGGTTATGCATTAGTTACTGTTTATTATTTTTTTCTTTTAATTCAATGTATTTTAATATTAAATCAATTGAACCATCGATACCGAGCTGACCGCTGTCAAGACATAAATCATAGCTCTTTGCTTCGCCCCACTTTTTACTTGAATAGTAATTGTAATAGCTGGCTCTGCGCTTATCTGTTTTCTGGATCATGTCGGCAGCTTTGTTATCGCTTAAATCATAGAGCTTTTTAATACGCTGGATACGGACATCCAAATCGGCCTTAATCCATACGCTGACTGCAAATGGGTTATCTTCCAAAGCATAGTCGGCACAGCGTCCGACAATAACACAGGATTCTCTTTCAGCCAGTTTCTTAATGGTATCAAACTGTGCCAAAAAAACTTTGTGATTAATTGGCATATCCATGTATGAACTTGTATATCCCAGAGAATATGTGTCCATTACAAGAGAATATAAAAAGCTGTTGGTTGGCTTTTCATCCTGGGAAGCGAATAAATCTTCGCAGAGACCGCTTTCTTTTGCTGCAAGTTCTAATAATTCCTTATCATAGCATTTAATTCCGAGTCTTTCTGCAAGCTTCATGCCAATTTCATGTCCGCCACTGCCAAATTCTCTGCCTATTGTAATTACGGTTCTTTCATCCATATTTCCCGCCTCCTTCAAGTTATTTCATGGCTATATTATACAATAAATTGTCAGAAAAATCTATATTTTTACATAATTTTTATGAAATTTATTCTTCATAATGTTCGATATGAAACATGATATCCGAGAGAAAATCATGTATGTCCTGTGCGTTTTTGCTGGTGATAACACTGTATTCACGCGGGGTTACACAGGCAAGCCGCAGGCTGGCAGAGCCTTTGGCAGAAAGCATATAATTTTTGTTCCATGAAGTGTTTTCAATAGCTTTTGCAACTTCCGGTGAGGGTTTATTTCTGGTTATGATAATAAAAGAAATATATGTGTATAGGTGGTGCTTTACAGGAAATTTGCCGTCACCGCGGACAAAATGCGGTTCAATGCGTTCTATCGCAAATTGTTTTAAAGCATTTAACTGTTCCATATCCAGATTATCAGAATTGATAAAAAATAAATGCTCAAAGGATTTCATCTCCCATAACCGGGATTCCTGTGTTGCACTCTCATATTTATTGTGTCTGTTATAACAATACGCATAAATGACAAATTTATGATTCTCAAACCAGTAATTGTGGTAAATATCAAAATAATCTGAAATGCTGTCCAGAATCAAATCAATAAATTCTTTCCTACGCATACTACTATTCATTCTCCATTCCACAGGCATTTTTAATGCTGTTTTTTTTGTAAATCGGCAAGGATTTTGGTAAAGTAATCCGGCAGTGGTGCTTCAAACTCTACGTACTGCCCTGTTCTGGGGTGAATAAACCCAAGTACGCGTGCATGCAGTGTCTGACCGGTGAGCCGGTACGGCGGTTTTGCCGCAGTGTAGGTATCATCGCCAAGGAGCGGATGACCGATACTTGCCATATGTACGCGGATCTGATGTGTTCTCCCGGTTTCAAGCTGACATTCAATATGGGCAAAATGCTTGAAATTTTCGAGAACGCGGTAATGTGTCACTGCGCGTCTGCCATTCTTTTTGTCAATTGCCATTTTTTTACGGTCAACCGGATTTCTGCCAATCGGCGCATCAACAGTTCCGGTTTCTTCCCGGAAAGCGTTGTAGCAGATTGCTTCGTATTTACGGGTAATAGAATGAACGCTCAGCTGTTCGGCAATTTTACGGTGGGCATAGTCATTTTTGCAGGCAACTAAGACACCGGTTGTATTCATGTCAATACGGTGGACAATGCCGGGGCGCAGTTCCCCGTTAATACCGGATAAATGGTCTTTACAGTGATACATTAAGGCGTTGACAAGTGTACCGCTGGTATGTCCTGCCGCAGGATGTACAACCATTCCCTTTGGCTTGTTTACAACAATAATATCTTCGTCTTCATATAAAATGTCCAGTGGAATATCCTCAGCGGCAATCTCCTGCTCTTTCACTTCGGGAACATGAATTGCGATGATATCCCCGGCATTTAATTTATAATTGGATTTTACATTTTTGCCGTTTACGGTAACACTGCCGTCCTGAATCAATGTCTGCAGATAAGATCGTGAAAAATCCCGTAAATTCTCTGATAAAAATTTGTCAATACGTGTTCCAACGGCATCGGTAGTATCGCTGTCCGCAGATACAGACAATGTGATTTTCATACAGCTGTCTGCGGTATCAATACCGTTATGAGAGTCTGTCATATCCGTAATGAATTCGTCCGGTTCATTTTCAATATATGCAGCATCTAAAGCTGCGTTATCTACAGGAAGTTTTGTGTTTTCCATACAGTTTAAGTGCCTCCAGTTATTAAAATTCTGCATAGCCGGATTTTTATAGTTTAGTTACCGGATTCCTGATTTTAATGTTTATTTGTATCAGTTTTCTTTAAAAAGCTAAAATCATCTTCTTTATAATAAAAAAGAATTAAAACAGCAAAACACACGACAGATACCGTTACATAGATATCTGCAACATTAAAAACAGGAAAATTAATCAGTTTAAAATAAATAAAATCACGGACATAGCCGAGTGTCAGTCTGTCGATAAAATTACCTAAAGCGCCCGATGCCAGTACGGTCAGTACGGCAGAAAACGGAAGCATATGGCGTGTACGCGGCATTTTTATAATGACATAGGTAATAATGCCGACAATCAGAACCGTCAGAACCAGAAAATAGATTCTTGCACCGCTCATCATGCCCCATGCCATACCGGCATTTTCCAGATAATAAAATTCCAGTACATTTTTTATCAGGACGAAAGGGGATTTGCCTTTTAATGCCGAAACGGCAGCAATTTTAGTCAGCTGGTCTATAAGGCATAAAAGTACAATACCTAAAATATATCCCAAAAGTCCTTTTTTATTCAGATTTTTCATGTAATGCCTCATTTCTAAGCGGGATGTTTTGTTATCGGATAATATCTGTCAGAGAACGTTTCATCTCGTCGTCTGTTACAGTTCTGTCAATGTAAGCATTTCCAATTTGTTTTAACAGAATGAATTTAATCTGATTGGCTTCCATTTTTTTATCGCTCTTTGAAACGCGGATGACATCATCAATGGAAATGCCGGTAACGTTTGTTGGAAATGCGTAGTCTTTAAACATCTGTATAGCATCATCATATTCAGCCTGTGTAATATGACCGCGGGTAACGGAAATGTTTAATGCGGCAATCATGCCAAGGACAACACATTCGCCGTGATACAGCTGGAAATTCATCAGTTTTTCGATAGCATGTCCCAGTGTATGTCCGAAATTTAAAAGTGCGCGGTCGCCCTGCTCTGTCGGGTCTAATTCAACCACTTCACGCTTGATATTACAGCTTCCTGCAATCATCTGTTCCAAGGCATCATAATCTTTTGACTGAATCTTTGCAGCATTATTCTGCAGCCAGCGGTAATAAGCCGCGTCTTTAATCAGCCCGTGTTTGATGATTTCACCGAAACCGGAATTAAACAGACGGGTATCTAAGGAAAGCAGTGTAGCCATATTCATGTATACAAGCTTTGGCTGATGGAATGCGCCGACCATATTTTTATAAGCACGGAAATCCACGCCGGTCTTGCCGCCGATGCTGGAGTCGACCTGAGCCAGAAGGGAAGTCGGAATCTGGATAAATGAAATGCCGCGTAAATAGGTTGCCGCTGTAAAACCGGTAAGGTCACCGACAACACCGCCGCCAAGCGCTGCAAGCATATCTTTACGGTCAAAATGATTTTCAATTAAAAATTCATAGAGATCCTGAACGGTATTTAAGTTTTTACTTTCTTCTCCGGCAGCAAATGTATAGACAAAAATCTGATTGCCGGTTGTTTCTAAAACTTCCTGAACGGCTTTGGCATATAAAGGTCCGACATTGCTGTCTGTTACAATACAGATTTTACGGCCGGTTACATTTAACCTGGAAAATGCAGTGCCAAGCTGTGAAAAATCTTTTTCAATGACAATATCATAAATCGGTTTTTGATCTAAATGAACAGTAATAATCTCTGACATAACTCCTCCTGATGTGTCTGTGTTTATTGGTAAGATACAAAAGAATACCGCCGATAATCAAAGACTATGGGCGGCACTTTTAATATTTACATTAAAATTTGTTGTCTGAACTGTTAAATGTTGAAAGGTCAATACCACCTGCCACCAGTTCTGGAATATCACCGGAAATATCAACATTCGGCGGTGTTACAAGGAATATGTAGTTGGTAATCTTTTGCAGATTGCCACGCATTGCATAGCATGAACCGGCTGAATAATCGATAATACGCTGTGCGATTTCAACGTGGATCCCTTCCAGATTTAAAACAACGGCCTTTCCACTTAAAAGTGTGTCTGTAATCTCACTGGAGTCTTCCATGGATTCAGGACGGATAACAACCACCTCAAGACCTCTTGAACCACCGGTTTTTAGCGGAACAACTTTTCTGCCTAAAGGCTTTTTATCGTTTGTCCGGCTGTCGGAATCATAATCTTCATCGTCTTTATTTTTATGGCTGCCTGAAAATAATTTCTTCCGGGCAGACCCTTTGTCATCTTCGTCATCTTCGAATTCTTCATCGTAATCGTCGTATTCATCATAATCGTCTTCCCCGGTAAGTTTAAATACGTTCATTACACTGTTTAAAATACTCATTGTGCCTATCTCCAATCTACTTATTATAGTTACGTGCTCCAAATATAGCCGTACCTACACGCACCATTGTTGCACCCTCTTCTACTGCAACAACATAATCATTTGTCATACCCATGGATAAAGTGTCCATATAGATATTATCAATGTTTTTCGCGTTGATGTCAACAGATAATTGCTTTAATTGTCTAAAATATTTACGATTTTCTTCAGGATTTTCGACAAATGGCGCACTTGTCATCAGACCCCGTATTTTAATGTTCGGAAGTGCTGCCATTTTTTCCAGTTCAGGAAAAACATTTTCGGGTGTAAAACCGAATTTGTTCTCTTCTCCGGCAACGTTGACTTCAATCAGAATCTCTGTGCAGACATCCTTTTTAACGGATTCTTTACTGATTTCTTCAGCAAGGCGCAGCGAATCTACAGAGTGAATCATTGTAACATTACCTACGATGTATTTGACTTTATTGCGCTGTAAATGTCCAATCATATGCCAGTGAATGTCCTTTGGAAGCCGGTCAATTTTTTCAACAAGTTCCTGAACGTAATTTTCACCAAATTCACGCATACCGGTATCATAGACTTCGCAAAGCATGTCAACCGGTTTGGTTTTGCTGACGGCAATTAATGTCACATCGGATGCACTGCGGTTTGCACGCGCGCAGGCTTCTTTAATATTTTTTTCAACGGTTTTAATATTTTCTGCAAGCATGAAAATGCCCTCCTTGTAATTGTTGTTTTAGTAAATCATCTGATTTGCCGTGTATTTACCGGCATCCAGTAAAATGTGGTCATATGCGGCGATACCATGGGAAAGCCCTTTTTTCACAATGTAATATTCATTGTTGGAATCCAAAATCTCAACCTGTTCAAAAATGGTATATCCTGTATTGACGCAGTATACACCTTTTAATTTTTCGATGGCGCCGATAACATAGCGTTCTGAAGAATCAGGTTTTACAATAATTGTACCTTTCTCAAAGTCATCGCAGCTTACGTAATAAACGGTATCGGTATTACGGTAAATATCAGCATCGACAAAGGATGTGGTCAGTTGTCCGGCTGAATCGTACGATTCGCAGATAAATCCGGAATTGTTGCTGTTGCCGCCGGTTGTCAGATACTCTTTTGGAATGGTATAAAATTCGCTTTCTGTCACGGCGGAAACCGGAATTTTCAACCCGGATTTGGAAGCTGTGACTAATTCGATATCCAGAAAACGTTCTGAGGCATATCGTATCATGTATTTATCCAGGCTTAATCTGCCATAATAATTACCGTCGTGGTTGACAAGTGAAAAATCTGCGGTGGTTGTGACGTTATCTTTTTTAAATTTAATATTTATTGTTGATTTGGAAGTTAAATCCATTTTATCAATATCACTTTGTGTCAGTGGAATTAAAATGTACCAGGATTCGTTGTTAATCAGTTTATAGGCAGGATTTCCGGCAACAACAAGCTCCTGTGCTTTTAAATTTGTCTTGGTATATTTATTTTTATCAAAGTCTGAAGGTGTAACAGTATCAGCAGTCAGGTCTTCATAACCGTCGATAGAATAGACAATGACACCTCCCGATTCCGCAGACACGGTACGGAATAAGTTTCGGCTTCCCGTATTTTCAATAATGGACTCTAAATTCGCCATAATGCTCTGGTTCATGGATTCAAGTACCATATAATTAATATCTGTTTTTAAATCGTACAAATCTGAAAAGTTACTGCCGTCATAACCGGTCTTAAAAGAGTTTAAAGTCGATTTGATATTGGCAAGGCTTTCCTTTGAAAGAGAATTTTCTTCGGCATTCGTATACTGTGCAAGGATATCTGATACACGCCCGGTTTCATCGACGGTATAGACTGTGTCATTTCCTTTAATACGGGTGTTTTCACGCTGATAATAGTTAATATTGCCGGAGTATTCAGAACGGTATACAGCTTCGCTACGCACGGCAATTCCCGTATAGGAAGAATTGGTAGTCAGTGAACCGGCTTCAACTTCGTATGTCTGTACTTTGGATTTGGAAAGATACATCACGATAAAACATACGATATATATAATAACAATTGCGAAAATAAGCCCCGCTGCTTTTGGTTTTCTGCGATATTTTACAACTTTGCGGTTGGATTGTCCTGCCATGGGATTCCTCACTTTCATCATTCTAATAATTACCAATATAATTTTTACTTTTTCAGCCACACTAATATCAGCACTAAATATAAGGAGGTCAGATAATGAATTCAAAAGGCTTTGATTATACAGCTTTGACGATTGTTATTATTGGTGCAATTAATTGGGGACTGATTGGATTTTTCAATTTTAATCTTGTATCATTCCTTTTTGGACAGACGGGCTGGATCAGCCGTATCATTTACGCGATAGTAGGACTTTGCGGCATTTACCTTGTAAGTGCCTACGGACGTATTACAGATATGGGGCATCAGTCCGTTTAACAGTATTGTAAAAAGACCAGCCGCAGACAACCGGAAGTTGTTTACGGTCTGGTCTTATCTGCTGAAAGTATTATTGATATATTTCACGCCATTCCATATCACCACGTTCCAGCGATTTAATCAGCAATTCCGCAGTTGCAAGATTGGTTGCAAGCGGAATATTATACATATCACACAGTTTACAAATATTATCAGAATCCGGTTCATGTGCAAGCGGATTAACAGCTTCGCGCAGGAAAATGACAAGGTCAATCTGGTTATGTTCAATCTGTGCACACAACTGCTGGTCACCGCCTAAATGTCCGGTTAAAAATTTGTGAATAGACAGATTCGTGACTTCTTCTATTAATCTGCCGGTTGTACCGGTTGCAAACAGCTGATTTTTATTTAAAATCCCCCTATATGCGATACAGAAATTCTGCATCAGCTTCTTTTTTGAATCATGCGCAATTAACCCAATATTCATAAGTACCCTCCATATTTGTATTTGATTAAATTTTAACCTCTGAAATCATCGGCAAATATTTCATCATCCCGTTCCACATTGCGCTGCAGGGAAACATTTAATACAACGCCCATTGAAATGTATGCAGAAACCAAAGATGTAAGACCGTAACTAAAAAAAGGTAACGGCTGTCCTGTGTTTGGCAGTAATTGTGTTGCAACTGCAATATTTAATGCACTTTGAAAACCAATCTGTGCGGCAACACCGCAGCAGATTAGGCGTCCGGCAAAATCCTTCGCCCTTACAGCTGCAATTATACACTCAATTACAATCCATGACAACAAAAGAATTGCCATACAGCAGCCGATAAAACCCAGCTCCTCTCCCATGACCGCAAAAATAAAATCAGTGTGGCCTTCTGCAATATAGTGGGCATTATTTAAGGAAGAAGGATCATCATTGTTAAGTCCTTTACCGGAAAGCTGACCCGAACCGATTGCCTGTACGGAATATTTCTGCTGGTAAGCACCATCTTCATTATTTTCAGGTTCAAAGAAAGTCATAATACGGTTTCTCTGATAATCTTTAAGCAGCTTCTGATTTGGATTACTGATATAGATACCCAGAATAATGGTGACAGGCACTATACACAATAAAGCAATGCCCATAATCCGGTAACTTAAGCCTGCACAGAATATAATGGTAAACAAAATTAATGCCAGCAAAATGGTTGTTGAAAGATTTGGCTGCATTAAAATCAGTGCAATTGGAACCAGCAGCAAAACTGCCAGTACAATTAGAAAACGTGCGGTATTGAGCCGGTCTTTATACAGCGAAATCAGTTTTGCCGTAAACATAATCAAAAGTATTTTTGTCAGTTCTGAAGGCTGAAAACGGAAACCGCCAATATTAATCCATCGCTGGGCTCCCTTGCTTTCAGAGCCAAGAGCCAGTACAAGCACCAGCAGGACAAAATTCAGGGCATACATAATCCAGTAAAAACGCAATAACCAGTTATAATCAATCAGCGATACAACTACCATGACAAAAAGTGAAAGGAGAAGTCCCGCACACTGTTTGATGGTATAGGATGAATCGGCACTGTTAATGACGGCAATACCGTAAACGGATGTCACGATTAACAGGATTACAAGTCTGAAATTATAGGAACGCAGCTGGTATTTTTTAAACATAATACTCCTCTTTGTTATTTGTCACTGTTACGGATGTCCTTGATTGGAATATTTGCAAAAAGTGCAGGAACAGAACCGTTGTTGGAATCGGATTCTGTTGATGTAATCTGGATATCCAGTCCCTCCGCATCAATCACCATATATTTTGATATTACTTTAATAATATCGTTTTTAATCATCTCCATAACCTCAGGCGAACAGTTTGCCCGGTCGGATACTAATAAAAGCTTAAGTCTGTCTTTTGCAACATCACCAGAGCCTTTTTTCTTGAATAAATCTAATAAGCTCATTTATTTCCTCCATATGACTGCGTCATTTTCCTACTTTTTTTCGCCTTTGAATAAAGCAGAAAGTTTTTTAAAGAAGCCGCCCTTGCCGTTTAAGTCAAGAAATGGAACTTCTTCCCCAATAATTCTGTGGCAGATGTTCATGTAAGCCTGTCCTGCCATGGTATCGTCACCAACTAAAGGCTGTCCTTTATTGGTAGCTACAACGATATTTTCATCGTCCGGAACGGCACCGATAACATTTAACTGTAAAATGTCGTTGACATCGTTGATAGACATCATTTCACCGCGATTTACCATATCCATGCGGATTCTGTTGACAATTAAGTCTTCATGGTCTTTTAAACCATGTGCATCAAGTAAGCCAACAATTCTGTCGGCATCGCGGATAGCCGATACCTCCGGCGTTGTAATGACTAATGCCCTGTCAGCGCCTGCAATAGCATTCTGGAAGCCCTGTTCAATTCCGGCAGGACAATCTAAAATGATATAGTCAAATTCTTCAGGATCATTTTTTAATTCATCTAAAAGCTTAATCATCTGTTCCGGTGTAACAGCAGACTTATCACGGGTCTGTGCAGTTGGTAATAAAAACAGCTTCGGACATCTTTTATCTGTAATTAATGCCTGTTTGATTCGGCAGTTGCCTTCTACGACATCAACCAGATTGTATACAATACGGTTTTCAAGTCCTAATACGACATCCAGATTTCTTAATCCGGTATCGGTATCAATCATGACAACTTTTTTTCCAAGTTTGGCAAGTCCGGTACCGATGTTCGCTGTTGTTGTTGTTTTGCCGACACCGCCTTTACCGGATGTGACAACGATTACTTCACTCATTTTCTTTCCTCCAAAACTTTATCAATATTCTATTATTATGCAGATTTTTTGCGATGAAATCAATAGTATTTTAGCAATTTATCCGAATATCCTCAAAAACTTCAGGACCTAAATCTTCTATGTAAATGTTACTATCATCGACATAAGCAATCTTAGGCGCAATGCCTTTGCTTTTTTTGCGTGGTGCAGAATCTGAACTTCTGGCAATGACTTCACCAATCTTAATCTGCATCGGATTCATTTCCAGTGCGACGACAAAGCAGTCTTCATTGCCACCGGCTCCGGCAAATACGTTGCCACGCAGACTGCCAAGGATAATGACACTGCCGCCTGCAATAATTCTGCCGCCAGGATTCACATCACCGAGCACGATAATACTGCCTTCCGTTTCAAGTACCTGACCGGAACGCAGACAGCCTTTGTAGAACTGACCGTCATTTGTACCAGTCTGCGCCGGGGCTGTGACAGCCCCGGCAGAAACTGTCTGCTCAATGGCAGTCTTAAAAACAGCATCCTGTGCTTCATCATGGTCGATAATGCAGATAATATTTAACTGTGATACGTTGGCAATAATGTCTAAAACTTCCCGCTGCTGTTCATCGGATAACACCCGGCCTTCAAAGCCGAGTGCCATATCTGCACTGCCAAAAAACTTTGCAGATGCTTTAAATTTTTCCTCTATCTGAACTTTTAAATCTTTAAATTCAGCTTCTGCGTCGAGTACAACAATAATCCCATGTTTGTTGCCCTTAATAACAACCGGTTGACTCACTATACTAATCTCCTTTTTCATATTTTTTATTCACACTAGACTCATTCCACAGGCATTTTAATGCCTGCGGAATCGCGGACTGAATTTATTCAGTTCTGCGATAAGAGCGGCTTTGTGCCGCAAGTGGCACTAAGCGCAACGTCAAGTTACACTTGACGTGTCAAAAATCTTAGATTTAAGGATTTTTGACACTAGACACTAGTTTCTTGGATACAGACTGTAATAAATATTATAAACGGCTGTTCCAAGTTCCGTATTTCTTGCAGAATCGTATCCATGCGGCAGAACGATTGCCATGGCAATTTCTGGATTTTCGTAAGGTGCATACGTAATCAGTGTTGCATGGTCCGGTTCGGTCAGACGTTCCTGTGCGGTACCGGTCTTTGCTGCGATAGAAAGTCCGGATACTTTTAAGGATGAATAACTGTCACCGGCCATTTTCATGCCGGTGTGAACGGCATCCCATGTAGATGAACTGATGTTCATTACATGATCTACTTCTGCGGAATTGTCACGGATCAGCTCTCCGTCGTGGTCAGTAATCTTATCAACAAGTGTCAGATTATAACACGTACCCGAGGTTGCAATCGTTGTAACATAGCGTGCCAGATTCAGACAGCTGAACTGGTGGTTACCCTGTCCGATTGCTGATGCAATAGAGTTTACGGAAGAAGCATGTGGTGTTTCTTCGTAAATTTCAATACCGGCTTTCGTTGCAAGACCTAAATCTTCTGCATAGCGCTTTAAGATATTCGTTCCGGTTGTACTGTTATAAGAACCTGTTTTACTGCATGCAAGCTTGTAGCCTACATTATAAAAGTATACGTTACATGAATCCCTGATTGCGGTTGTAACGGTTTCACCGCCGTGACCGGATAATCTCCAGCACTTTGGAGAAGGTGTTACTTCTGTAAATGCACCGGAACAGTTAAATACTGTGCCGGTTGAAATAATACCGGTATCCAGTCCAGCAATAGAGGAACACGGTTTAAACGTAGAACCCGGTGCGGACTGGGACTGGGTTGCCCAGTTGAAAAGCGGTTTGGCATTGTCGTTAGACAGCTTGTTGTAATATTCTGTATCAATCGTACCGGATAATTTGTTATTATCGTAGCTTGGGTAAGAAACCAGCGCTAAAATATCGCCGTTGTCCGGGTCTGTGATGACACAGGAGCCGGAGCAAGGCTGCAGGGCAAGCTCACCCGGTGTAATTTTCTTGGTCTGAATGGCATTGTACATAAAATCATAAGCGGATACAGCACCGGATGAAAGGGAGGCATAAGAGCCGTCATCGGTTAAATAGCCCTGCTCATATAACAGCATGCAGACCTGTCTGCCGGAAAGCTGTTCATTCTGAATCATGTATTTGTACAGTTTCTTAAAGAATGCTGTGTCTGTCTGCAAATTGGACACAATATAGTCTGTCAGAAGTTCGTAGGATTCTTCCAGACTGGTATAAGACTGTGAAGTCAGTGCAGACATATCAATCCAGCCGTTTGAAATACTCTCCGTCAATAGCTGTCGGATGCTGACAGAATTGCTGTCTGTCCATGCTGTGTATACATCATTGGATGTATCAATGGAGTCTTTATTTAAAACACCTTTGTTCATCAGCATTTCATAGACATACCATACATAAACCTGATTTTCCTCTGAAAGGCTTCCATACGGTGTATTGCCGTCTAAGAGTTCGGAAGACAGCCAGCTCATGACAGAATCCTGTTTTGATAAAAATGAACTGTATACACTGCGTTCATTCTCCGTGTCACCTTCTGCAATTTTAGACATTGATACTAAATTATTGTCAATCAGCGCAAAATAAACTTCCTTAATCGGAATGTATACGTGGGATACATTTCCGGTTGTAGAACTATAGGCGTATTTCGTATCGTTACTGACAATGTTGGAAAGCAGAATTTCTACCAGCTTATCTTCAATTGCCGTATAAATCTGCTTTTGCAGATTTACATCAATGGTCAGGTAAACATCATGTCCCGCAGCTGCATCGGTTTCGTCAATGACTTCTGTAATACGTCCGACGGTATCAACATAGACTTCTTTAGAACCCTTCTCTCCCGCAAGTTCGGATTCGAGGGTCTGTTCAATGCCGGTTTTACCAACAATGTCATTGGCTTCGTAAGAATCATCTTCTGCCTTTAATGTGGCAAGTTCAGTTTCTGATACCGTACCGGTATAGCCGATAATCTGGGAACAGTATGTACTGTCAACATAATGCCGCACATACTGTTCTTCAACGGTAACGCCTACCAGTTCATCGGAATTTTCAAGAATCGCTGCAACCGTTTCATTAGAAACTTCGTTGGCAATTGTAAAGGACATATAACGGTTGTAAGAGTTTGCCGACATGGAAAGGCGCAGGCTTAAAATCTCCAGAATATGTTCCGGGGTAAACGCTGCAGTATCCACACCATACCGGTCAAACAGGTAGTACATCATTTCATTGGCAGTTGCCGCCTTTTGCTCATCGGATAATTTATCTACGGAAGTAACGCCGTAAACATCTCTTTTAAAACGCAGCACGGCAGAATTGGATACATTAAATTCGTACATTCCGTCACCGGCATAGCTGATTTTAAAATCGGTTGAATACTGGTCGCCCTTTTCTTCGATAATTTCAAGAGTACGGTTGATGGCATTATTGACAGTTGCATTTTTAATATCGGTTGCTTTCATACCGTCTTTATCAGAATATGTACCGCTGTCACTGATTTTTACAGCATAAGCAAGTTCATTATAGGCAAGTAAAACACCGTTTCTGTCGTAAATTCTTCCGCGCGTAGCAGCAACGCTCATATTTTTCTGGATGGAGTCCGTTAAATCTGTTACATAAGAAGCGCCTTTGATTATCTGGAGTGAAAATAAACGGTTAATTAAAACCACTACAATCAGGACAAATACCATAATTAATGGAAACAGTCTTGATTTTAATAAACTAATCACATAATCAAAAATATCTTTAATCAACTTTACTGATTCTCCTTTTATCCGTAGGATTTAAGTGCTTATTTAAAAAGGTTACCGGCTTGTATAAAATGACGGCAATCAAAAGTGTGTACACAATCTCCGGCAGAATAAAGCGTGAAATGTAATACATTGCATTCAACCGGTTGTGCAGTAAAAAGTTACCGACATAGGACAGAAAACCGAAACAGAAATCTCCCGCCAGTAATAAGCCAAGAGGAATCAACATTTCTGTTTCTTCGTATTTCTGATAAAAAATGCCGGAGCAGTATCCTATGTATACAAATACAAGGGAAGTAAAACCAAACAGTCCCGAGAAAAATAAATCATAAAAAAATCCGGCAAAAAAACCTACATACATTCCTTCATTTTTTCCATGAAGGAAACCGAATAATACCGGAAGAATAATCAGCAGATTCGGTTTAATGCCGCCGATTGCAATCACTCTGCCGAGTGTGACCTGCAAAAGGTAGAAAAATATGATTAAAATCAATTCTCCGATTTTCCGTTTCATACCCATCTCCTATTTATTATGAATTCTTTTTCTGTGTAATAATCAGAACCTCCTGCAAATGTCCAAAATCTACAGCAGGAACTAAGTACCCTGCCTGTGTCAGATTGTTGGCATCTGCGGTAACATCCTTTGTATAGCCAATGAGAATACCCGGAAGATATTTATCACTGATATTGGAGGTTACGATTTTATCGCCGTTTCTTACAGTGACACTGTTTGCAAAGCCGGAAAGATGAATCAGTCCCGTATCCATTAATTCAATATCGCCTTTTACAATACAGGTATCTCCGGTGTCAATTAACATGCCGCTGACATAGCTGTTATCTTCAATCACTGTTTTAATCTGTGCATAATTCGGACCGACTTCCGTAATAATACCGACAAGACCGCCGCCAGCAATGACATTCATATCTTTTTCAATGCCGTCATTGCTGCCTTTATCAATAGTAAAAGTACTATACCAGTTGCCGGAAGTTGTACCGACAACGCGGGCTGCGACTTTGTTGTATCCAGGATATTTTTCATCCAGTTCATATAAATCGCGCAGGCGGTCTAATTCATAGCTGTCCTGCTTTAGCTGGTTGTTTTCCTCTGTCAGGTCGTCAACCTTTGCCTGTAAGTCTTTGTTTTCTTCAAGCACTGTGCTGATTTCCTGTAAGGTATCATACTTGTCGGATATCCATAATCCGATATAGTTCATACCGCGCTGTACCGGAATTACCACTGTTGAAATGGCATTCCGAAGCGGGGTTGTCAGTTTATCCGTAAAAAAGCTGGTTGCGATAAAAAGCAGACACAGTGCGGATAAACCGATCAGTATATATTTTGAATTCATGAATGAAGCAAGCTTTTTTCTCATGATTCTCCTCATTTCTGAAATGGATTTTTACTTAGTCGTAATTTTTATCCTGTGGTGTGTATGCGACACCGGCAAAATCCGGATTGCTGACAACACCCATCAGACCTCTGACAACACTTTCAGCCGGATTTTCTACAATATTTACGGCAAGGTTTGTTTCCTGATGGATAAACTTCTCCAGATTTCGGATATTGGATGTTCCGCCGGATACATAAATACCATTTTTGATAATATCAGCTGCCAGTTCCGGTGGAGTGCGCTCCAGGATGACTTTAATAGAATCCATAATGGAGTGCAGCGGGTCTACTACAGCTGAATAAATTACATCAGATGAAATATCTACGCTGACAGGCAGTCCTGAAAGCACGTTACGTCCAAAGCCCGGCGCAAAAGTTTCTTCTGCCTGTACGGCACTGCCGAGTTCTTTTTTTAAGGCTTCTGCGGTTTTACTTCCGATAATCAGGTTGTATACTTTTCTGACAGCACTGATAATACTGTCATCTAACTTGTTACCGCCGATTTTAACAGATTTGCTGATAACAATGCCACCTAATGAAAGAACGGAAATTTCTGTTGTTTCAGCACCGATGTTGACAATCATGATACCCTTTGATTTGGTAACGTCTAATCCGGCACCGATGGCATCGGCAACGGGCTTATCTACGATATAGATATTCTTTGCCTTCACCTTGGAATCAGCAACCAGTTCATAAAAAGCTCTCTTTTCTACTTCTGTTACATCCGTTGGAACGGCAATATAAAAGTCTGTGTTACCTGTAAATTTCTTATCGTCATTCATTTTGTTGAAGAAACGAAGAAGCAGTGTCTGCATATTTTCAATATCGGCGATAACACCAAATTTTACAGGAAAGGAAACTTCAATGTGTTCCGGTGCTTTCTCATACATTTCATATGCTTCGTCACCGAATGCTAAAATATCTTTCTTATTTGCAATTGCAATGATATTTTTCTCATTGATAATCTTATCCTTATCTTTACAGCACATTTTAAAGTTGCTGGTACCGATGTCTACACCATAAATATTCTGTCCCATTTTTGGACTCCTTTCGTCTACATATATTCTTTTTCTTTCAGACTGGTATACGTATTGTCACCGATAATAATGTGGTCGATGACCTGAACTCCTAAAATTTTTCCTGCCTGCACGATTCTGTCCGTTACCGCAATATCATTGTGGCTGGGTGCTGCATCACCGCTTGGATGATTGTGAAGCAGCACAACAGAAACGGCATTGTACTTTAAGGCTTCCGCAAAAACTTCTCTCGGTGTTACAAGTGAAGCATTGACGGTACCGACGGAAAGTACGGTGTCTGCAATTTTACGGCATTTACTGTCAAGCAGAACAAGAATCATATGTTCTTTTTCTAAAAGCCGCAGATCCTGCATATAATAGGCAGCGATGGCTTCCGGTTCGGTGAATTTCAGCTTTGCGGAAGCACACTGCTTGGCTGTGCGCCGTGACAGTTCACAGATACATTTAATCTGTACGGCCTTGACTTTTCCTACACCCCTGATTTTTAGCAGTTCAGGAATCGTGATGGATGAAAGCCCCAGTAAGCCCTTTGACCTGCAGCACACAGAAAAAATGTGCTGTGCAAGTTCAATGGAATTCATGCCGGATACGCCTGTCCTTAAAATGACAGCCAGCAGTTCGGCATCGGAAAGCGTTTCTGCACCGAGTGTAAGGCATTTTTCATAAGGACGTAAAACGGTATCCGTTTTTTCTGTGCGTATACAGTTGTTTTTTGTGTTCATAGGTCTGCCCTTTCCGGACAAACGGATAATCCTTGTACAGGCTGCTATACAACCTTGTAAATAATGATTGCGAGTATCACGCCAATAATACTTGCAATGGTAATCTTAATCTGCAATGCAAATGTAATGACAAGCACCCCCAGATTAATGACTAAAGGGCTGTCCAGCCCAAAGGTATTGCCATATGACAGCCAGCTTAAAGATTCAATTCCGGCAGTGGACTCTGCAATCAGACCGCCCAGTACAATGCCAATCATAATAAACAGCAGTAAAAACCAGCCGTTCTTATACTTTGATATATTGCTCATGTTTCTCCATTTCTGTCTGTATCAGACTAAACCAACTTGAATTATAGCATAGAATATTTTTAATGTATACAAATAATTGCCATTTTTCTTTCAAAGAAGTTCGTCTTTTTTCGACAATGATATTAAAAAGACAAAATTCCGGCTTCGTATAACTTCTGCATACTCATCATAATGCCGTATTTTGCATGGTACCATGTCAGTCCACCCTGAAAGAACGCTGTATATGGCGGACGAAGCGGACCGTCAGCACTTAGTTCAATGGAAGAACCCTGCACAAATGCGCCTGCTGCCATGATGACATCGGAATCATATCCCGGCATTGCCCACGGCTCAGGAGATACAAAGCTGTCAACAGGGGCAGCTGCCTGAATTCCCTGACAGAAAGCAATCAGTGCTTCCGGTGTGTTTAATTCAACCGCCTGTATAATGTCATGGCGGCTTTCGGTACTGTCAGGAATGACCTTGTAGCCTAAATTTTCATAGGCATTTGCAGCAAAAATCGCACCCTTTAAAGCACCTGCAACAACGGTCGGCGCAAGGAATAATCCCTGATAGAAGGACTGGTTGACACCGAGTGTTGCACCGACTTCTTTTCCAAGCCCCGGTGAGGATAAACGGTAAGCCGCCTGCTCCACACATTCTTTTGTACCGGCGATGTAGCCACCGCAAGGAGCAAGCCCGCCGCCCGGATTTTTAATCAGTGAACCGACAATCATATCGGCGCCGACTTCTGACGGCTCAATGCGCTCTACGAATTCGCCGTAGCAGTTATCGACCATGCAGATGATGTCGGGACGGATATTTTTAATAAAGGCAATCAGCTCTCCGATTCTTGCAACGGAAAGTGTCGGACGGCTGGCGTAGCCTTTGGAACGCTGGATTGTGACAAGCTTTGTACGTTCATTAATTGCATTTTTAATACCCTCATAGTCAAAATCGCCGTCTGGCAGCAAATCCACCTGGCTGTAAGTAACCCCATATTCGGCAAGACTGCCCTTTGAAGGACGGATACCGATAATTTCATCCATGGTATCATATGGCTTGCCGACAGGTGAAAGCAGTTCATCTCCCGGTCTTAAATTGGCAGACAGTGCAATATTTAATGCGTGTGTACCGCACATAATCTGAGGACGGACAAGCGCCGCTTCCGTGTGGAAGACATCAGCATAAACCTGCTCTAAGGTATCTCTGCCGTCATCGTTGTAGCCGTAGCCGGTGGTGCCGTTTAAGTGCATTTCAGCCACGTGGTTTTTCTGCATGGCGGCAACGACTTTCATCTGATTATATTCTGCGGTTTCATCAATTTTTGCGAAACGCTCTTTTAAATTTTCAAGCAGTGTCTGACTGTAGTCATATACTTTTTCATCAATTCCCATCTGCCGGATATACATTTCTTTTGTTGTATTCATCTCTTTATGATTCCTCTTTCCTTTATCATTTTTAACATCGCGTCAAGCATTTCTGCCTGTGAATTATTATAGTCCGGGTAATTCATCCAGGTAACATCCTTTTCCCGTTTAAACCATGTAATCTGCCGCTTGGCAAAATGTCTGGTATCCCGTTTGATAATGTAGCGGGCGCGGTCTAAATCGTACTCTCCGTCCAGACTTGCATAAATTTCTTTATAACCGATGCCCTGCATGGATACAAGATTCCTTGAGTATCCTTTATCACGCAGGGCGGTCACTTCTTCTACCAGCCCCGCATCAAACATGGCATCAACCCGCTTGTCAATGCGGTCATATAAGACGGCACGGTCATTATTTAACACAAAATACATGTAGTTGTAAGGAGAAGTTTTTGCGGCTTCTTCTTCATTGTGTTCGGAAATGCGCTCTCCCGTCTGGTGAAAATACTCTAGTGCCCTTATAACACGTTTGACGTTATTGGGGTGGATTGCCTGCGCGGCGGCAGAATCCACCTGCATAAGCCGTGCGTGCAGATATTCTGCACCCTTTTCTGCGGCAAGCTGGTACAGGCTTTCACGGTACGCATCGGTCTGTCCGCTTTCCGTAAATGAAATATCATATAAAACAGACTGGATATAAAATCCGGTGCCGCCGACTAAAATCGGGATTTTCCCGCGGCTGTAAATATCTGCCATGGCTTCTTTGGCTTTTTTCTGAAAGACCGTGACATTAAATTCTTCATCGGGATTTAATTCGTCTACAAGAAAATGCGGGACACCCTGCATTTCTTCCGGCAGAATCTTTGCCGTGCCGATATTCATTTCTTTATAAATCTGCATAGAGTCCGCACTGATGATTTCACCGTTCACAGCCTTTGCAAGGTTAATGGACAGCGCAGTTTTACCAACAGCGGTCGGACCGGTAAGAATTATTAAAGGATTTTTCATATCAATCTCCATTCCGCAGGCATTTAATGCCGGAGGAATCGCGAACTGAATTTATTCAGTTCTGCGATAAGGGCAGTTTTGTGACGCCTGCGGCACAATACTGTTGGGTAAAAATCTTAGATTTAAGGATTTTTTACCCTTATCTCCATTCCGCGGCATTTCTTATAGAATCCGCTTGAATTTCCGTTCAATTTCGTATTTGGTCATTTTAATCAGTGTCGGTCTTCCGTGTGGGCAGTTGTATGGATTTTCGGCTTCCATTAATTCGCGCATGAGTTCCTCGGCTTCTTTAAATGAAAGACGGTTATTGCCTTTGACTGCCGCCTTGCAGGACATGGATGCCACCTTTTCCGTAATACGCTCCGGGTCGTGGGTGGCAGATTCGTCCGCAATCGTGTCAATTAGTTCAATCAGAAGCTGTTTGCAGTCAATCACGGTCGGCAGTTCTGCCGGAAGTCCGGTCACTTTATATTCTTTTCCGCCAAACTCCTCGATTTCATAGCCGAGTGCTGTAAAAGTCTTCCAGTTTTCTTTTAAAATCTGTTCTTCACGAAGACTAAGCGTTAAAATGACCGGCGGCATAATCATCTGCGAGTGATAGGTTTTTTCATGGAACTGCTTCATCAGCCGTTCATATAAAATCTTTTCATGGGCAGCGTGCTGGTCCATCATGTAAAATGAATCTTCAAATTCAATGAGCCAGTAAGTGTCAAACAACTGTCCGATAATGCGGTAATCCTGTTTGTGATTCACATCTAAAAGCTTGTCTTCAAACAGATTCATCTGTTCTGCCGGTTTTGCTGTTTGTTGTGTATCCTGTGAGTCCTGCACATTTTGTGTATTGTGTGTATTTTGTATGTTTTGTCTGCTTTGTGTGTTGTGTGTGCCGTATGGAGTAACGCTTTCTGACACGGTGTCGGAAAGTGATTTTTCTGCCGGATCGGGCAGACGTTCTGCTTCAAACGGTTCAGGCAGACGTGAAGGTTTTTGCACAGACATGGACGGTATAGGCGGTTCCGGCTGTGCGGAAGCGTTCTGTTGTGTGGTTGTGTTCTGCATAGCACTTTCCGTAACCGTATCGGATGGCTTAACCTCCGGGATTAACTCCCGCCGATTTAAGGCATCGGTAATCGCATCCAGCACAAACTGATAGACAAACTCATTTTTGGAAAAACGAAGCTCCATTTTGGTCGGATGTACATTGACATCTAAAATGGACGGGTTAATCTGAAAATGCAGTGCCGTAAACGGATAGTTATGCGGCATAATAAAACCGCGGTACGCTTCTTCTATAGCCCTTGTAATAATGTGGCTTTTAATATATCTGCCGTTAATGTAATAATTTTCAAATCCACGGTTGCCGCGGCAGATTGCGGGCTTTCCAATAAATCCCGTGATGTGGATATCCTGCGTGGATACATCCAGTTCAATCAGATTTTTGGTAATGTCCCGTCCGTACACGGAATAAATAATATCCTTTAAATTCATGTTGCCGGACGTATGCAGACGGTTCTGGTTGTTGCTGATAAAACGGAAAGAAATGTCAGGGTGTGACAGGGACAGATGTTCTAACAGCGCGTTGATATATCCGGCTTCGGTTGCCGCCGTCTTTAAAAATTTACGGCGCACGGGGGTATTAAAAAACAGGTTACGGATCATAAATGTCGTTCCGTCCGGTGCGCCGACTTCTTCAAAGCTGACTTCCTTTCCGCCTTCAATCACGTATCGGATACCGGTAAAGCTGTCCGCCGTTTTTGTCACCAGTTCAATCTGTGAAACAGCGGCAATGCTTGAGAGAGCCTCTCCGCGGAAACCTAAGGAGGAAACATTCATTAAATCTTCAATGGATTTGATTTTACTTGTGGAATGGCGCAAAAATGCCAGTTTGATTTCTTCGGGCGCAATACCGCTTCCGTTATCGGTAATGCGGATAAAAGAAATACCGCCCTCTTTAATCTCTATGGTAATGGCGGTTGCCCCGGCATCAATCGCATTTTCTACAAGTTCCTTTACAACCGAAGAAGGACGTTCAATCACTTCTCCGGCGGCAATTTTATTAATTGTACTTTGATCGAGTACCTGTATCGGCATTTTTACACCTTCTTTCTAATCTGCTTTATAAGCTGTTTCTCGGTAGTTAACGTTTACCAGCGGTTTTTGACCCTGCCTTGTAATTTATATAACGTATTTAGGGCATCAATCGGTGTCATATTACTGATGTCGAGTACCTTAATATCTTCGATAATATCATCATTATTGACTGTATCAAAAAGTGACATCTGCTTTACTTCTAAATCATCCACTTTTTTATATGAATCTACCAGTTTTTCCTGTTTCTTGGAATACTGCGCAATATCACGGGCTTTCAGTGAAATATCTGCATCGGATAAATCGGCAACCAGTTCCTTTGCACGTTCGATAACCGTATCCGGTACGCCTGCAAGCTTGGCAACCTGGATACCGTAACTTTTATCCGCGCCGCCTTTAATGATTTTACGCAGGAAAACGATGTCATCGCCGTTTTCTTTGACGGCAATGCAGTAGTTGTTGACACCGTCTAATGTACCTTCCAGTTCGGTCAGTTCGTGGTAGTGTGTGGCAAACAGCGTCTTGGCGCCAAGCAACTTAGTATTTGCGATATACTCAACAACGGCCCATGCAATGCTTAATCCGTCAAATGTACTCGTTCCGCGTCCGATTTCATCCAAAATCAGAAGGCTCTTTGGTGTAGCGTTGCGCAGGATATTGGCAACCTCCGTCATTTCCACCATAAATGTAGACTGACCGGAAGCTAAGTCATCGGAAGCTCCGACACGCGTAAAAATGCGGTCTACAATACCAATATTGGCTTCCTGTGCCGGAACAAACGAACCGATTTGTGCCATCAGAACGATTAAAGCCGTCTGGCGCATATAAGTGGACTTACCAGCCATGTTCGGCCCTGTAATAATGGAAATGCGGTTCTTTGCATTGTCAAGGTATGTATTGTTGGCGACAAACATATCGTTGCGGATCATTTTTTCGACAACCGGGTGTCTGCCGTTTTTAATATCAATAATGCCTTTTTCGTTAATCGCCGGTTTTACATAGTTGTACTGCTGTGCGACAACGGAAAGTGCCGTATAGACATCAATTTCCGCAATCGCGCGGGCAGTGGATTTGATACGACGCACTTCGGCGGCAATGCTGTCACGGACTTCGTTAAATAAGTCATATTCCAGACTGCAAAGCTTATCTTCTGCTCCTAAAATAACGTCTTCAAGCTTCTTTAATTCATCGGTGGTGTATCGTTCCGCATTGGTTAAAGTCTGCTTGCGCACCCAGTCTGCCGGGACTAAATCCTTAAAGGAGTTTGTTACCTCTAAGTAATAACCAAAGACCTTATTGTATTTGACTTTTAAATTTTTAATGCCGGTTGCTTCTTTTTCTCTTGCTTCTAACTGCGCAAGCCACTCTTTACCTTCGGTTTTGGCGCGGCGCAGTTCATCGGCTTCTTTGGAAAAGCCTTCTTTGATAATACCGGCTTCACGGATGGTAATCGGCGGTTCTTCTACGATTGCAGAGGAAATCAGCGAATATATATCTGCAAGGTCGTCTAAATTTGCAAAACATTCGGCGAAAAGGTCACTTTCCATTGTGCCGATAAGCTTCTTTATGTGCGGAAGCATTTCAAGTGAATTACGGAATGCAATCAAATCACGTGGGTTTGCGGATTTACAGCTGATTTTTGTCATAATTCGCTCTAAATCGTACACCGGATTTAAGTATTCGCGGATTTCTTCGCGGTCTATTGCACGGTTGTTACATTCCTCGATACCTGCCTGCCGTTTTAAAATGTCTTCTTTATTAATCAGCGGCTGTTCAATCATGGAGCGTAACGCACGCGCACCCATGGCGGTTTTGGTTTTGTCAAGCACCCATAAAAGCGAGCCTTTTTTCTGTTTTTCGCGCATGGTTTCAACCAGTTCCAGATTTCGTCTTGAGGAGCTGTCAATCAGCATATATTTTCCGGTAGTGTACGGCACAATTGAGGTAATATGATCTACACTGCCCTTCTGCATTTCATACAGATATAACAGCAATGCGCCTGCAGCTATCGTGCCGGAGGTATAATCTTTTAAGCCAAGGCCGTCCAGTACGCCGACCTTAAAATGAGTCAGCAGCTTTTTAATACAGGTATCTTCATCAAAATACCAGCTGTCCAGCGTGGACATGGTAATGCCCAATTTGTCATTGACGGCGGTTAAATCAATACCGCTCATTGAAAAGTATTCGTTGGTAATGATTTCTGATGGAACAAATTTATTGATTTCGTCAATGAGTTCACTGCCGGAAGACAGTTCGGTTACAAAGTAATCTCCGGTTGAAAAATCTGCAATCGATACACCGATTTTCTCACCGAGATAGACAATGCTCATCAGATAGTTGTTTTTGGTTTCGTCTAAAGCCTGTGTATTTAAATTCGTGCCGGGTGTAACGATGCGGATGACTTCCCGTTTTACAATGCCTTTAGCCTGCTTCGGGTCTTCGACCTGTTCACAGATGGCAACCTTGTGTCCGTTGGCAACCAGTCTGTTTAAGTAGGTTTCTGCGGCATGAAACGGGATTCCGCACATCGGCGCGCGTTCTGCCTGTCCACAGTCTTTTCCGGTCAGTGTCAGTTCCAGTTCTTTTGATACGACAAGTGCATCATCAAAAAACATTTCATAGAAGTCACCCAGTCTGTAAAATAAGATACAGTCTTTATATTCTTCCTTTGTTTTTAAATAATGCTGCATCATCGGTGAGTATTCAGCCATTATGCGTTCTCCTGTTCACCCATATAGTAAAAGCCACGGCATTCTGTCAGCCGTACATTGACAAGTGTTCCGATTAAATCCTTTGAACCCGGAAAATGAACTAAAATGTTGTTGGTCATGCGGCCTGTGACACAGCGTGCATCGTGGTCGTCCACGTCTTCAACAAGAACCTGCTGTACCGTGCCTTCATAGCGGTTACTGATAGAGCGGGATACTTCATTTACGGTTTCCAACAACCGGTTGAAGCGGTCTTTAACAACATCTTCCGGCACCTGATTTTCCATTGCGGCAGCAGGTGTTCCGGTACGCTTTGAGTAAATAAATGTATAAGCGCTGTCATATTTGGCTTTTCTTACAACGTCTAAGGTTTCTTCAAAATCTTCTTCTGTTTCGCCCGGGAAACCGACAATAATATCGGTTGTCAGGGATACGTCCGGCATTTTGCTGCGGATTTTGTCAACCAGTTCCAGATAATGCTCCTTTGTGTAGTTACGGTTCATCAGCTTTAATAAACGGCTGCTGCCCGACTGCACCGGAAGGTGTACGTGGTTGCAGATTTTTTTGGACTTGCTCATAACGTCAATTAAGTCATCGGATAAATCCTTTGGATGCGGTGTCATAAAACGGATACGCTCTAAGCCGTCAATCTTTTCCACTTCCTGTAATAATTCTGCAAATGTAACCGGAACAGAAAGATTTTTACCGTAAGAATTAACATTTTGTCCTAAAAGCATGACTTCCTTGACACCGTCTTTTACAAGACGTTCAATTTCCATGATAATTTCTTTCGGCTCACGGCTCTTTTCGCGGCCGCGCACATATGGCACGATACAGTAACTGCAGAAGTTGTTACAGCCGTACATAATGTTGACACCGGATTTAAACGGATATTTACGCATAGTCGGCAGTTCTTCCACCACTTCTTTCGTGCTGTCCCAGATGTCGATAATCTGGTCTTCCTGTGTCCATCTGCTGTAGAGCAGTTCTGCCAGCTTAAAAATGTTGAATGTACCGAACATAATGTCTACAAAGCGGTAAGACTGCTTGATTTTTTCAACAACCTGTGATTCCTGCATCATACAGCCGCACAGCGCGATAATCATATGCGGATTTTTCTTTTTTAAGCCGTTTAAGTGACCAAGACGTCCGTATACACGCAGGTTGGCATTTTCACGGACGGTACAGGTATTGTAAAGTACGAGGTCGGCTTCTTCTGTTTCAACCGGAACATAGCCGATTTCCGTTAAAATACCAAGAAGCTTTTCAGAGTCCCTCGCATTCATCTGACACCCAAACGTCTGGGTACAGCAGGTTAAGGGACGTCCTAACTTTTCCTGTAAGTCTGCTACATAAGTTTTGCATTTTTCTATAAAATATAACTGTCGTTCCAGGGAATCCTGTGGAATAACATCGGTAAGTGCAATATTGCCCATTTAAAATACTCCTTATTTCTATAATCTGTCATTGTATCAGTTTAAAACCGTCAACTCATAATTTTACTGAATTCCATAAAAAAAGTCAAATCTACAATGAAATTTTGTAGATTTGACTCTGCTGTTAAATATAGCTGGCGGCAAAATTTCCGGCATTCATCGGTTTGCCGTAGAAAAAGCCCTGAATACAGTCCGGTTTTAATGTCATGACCTTGTCGTATTCTTCCTGTGTTTCGACACCTTCTACGCAGACCTTGATGTTAAAGTTGTGTGCCATTTCCGTTACATACTTGACCAGTGTGTAGTTCTGGCTGCTTTCATTAATATCCTTGATAAACAGGCGGTCGATTTTGATAATGCCAAACATCATATCGCGGATATAGCGCAGGTTAGAATAGCCCGTACCGAAATCGTCAATGGCAAGATTTAAGCTTTTGTTATTAAAAGAATTTAACACATGTTTTACGGCAGTATTATTTTCCAGCTCGCCGCTTTCCGTGACCTCAAAAACAACATGTTCGGCAGAGAGTTCATACTGTTCCAGTAATTCTACCGCGTCTTTTAAAATATCACTTTTAATAATCTGTACAAAGGACAGGTTAATATTCATTATAAAATCCGGATAAACTGAAACCCATGCTTTACACTGCCGCACCGCATTTTCAATAATCCATTTGCCAAGCGGAATGATTAAGGCACTTTCTTCAAGCAGTGGAACGAAATCAACCGGTGACATAAAGCCGTATTTCTCACTGTGCCAGCGGATTAGGGCTTCCGAGCCATAGAGGGTGTTTGTCTGCGGTTTCATAATCGGCTGGTAATAGACCTCAAAGCCCTTGAAATCATTTTCAACGCATTTTCTTAATTCCTCCTGAATATCAATTCTGCGGATATAGGAAAGATATTCATCTTCTGAATAAGGTGTAAAGGTGTTTTTACCATTTAATTTTGAAACATGCAGTGCAAATTTGGCATTTTTTAAAACATCTTCGTAAGAATCCTCCTGTGTATTAAAGGAAGCCGCACCACCTGAAATCGTGAAAAACATGTGATACCCGTTTTTTTCAATTGAAGAATCAATCTTTCTACGGATAGTTTTATACAATTTTTTCGCATCGACGGTGGTACATGACGGCTGTTCTTTTAAAATTACAGCAAATTCATCCCCGTGGAAACGGAATACATTTTCACGGTTTTTGCAGCAGACGGCAATTGCCTCTGCAACACCGGCAAGCAGAATATCTCCCATTTTGGTACCGTATTTTTCATTGATTTCACGGAAATTGTCAATGCCGATTAACAATATCGTGCCGGTAACAGGCTGCGGCTCTGTGATTTTTGCAAGGGCATAACGTTCTTTTAACACATCTTCACAGTAAAGGCTTGTGATATTGTCGTATTTGTTATGCTTTCCGATTTCGGAAATGCAGCCTATCAGCATGAAAGGCTCACCGTTTTCATTAAAAAAGGTACGGCTTTTTCCGCTTACCCAGATAATTTCATCATCTTTGGTAATCAGGCGATACTCCAGGTTGTGCTGTGCTTTTTCCTGATTGCGCACGGCACGGATATCAGCAGCCAGCCTGTCCCAGTCTTTTGGATAAACCAGAGGTTTCAAAGCGCTGGAAGCTAATTTGATATGTTCCTCTTCCAAAGTAAAAGTATCCAGTGCGGATTTACTTATATGAAACAAATCATTTTCTAAATCATAAACGAACACATAGTTATCAGTACATTCATCAATCAGCGTAAAGACATCTTCATACGCTTTTAAATCTTTAACACTTTTTATCATTACAATTCCCCATTCTGCCGTCAGACGGCATTAAAATTACCTGTAAATCTTTCAAGGCTACTTCCGGACTTGTCCGTTTCCGTAAATGACATATTTGGAAGTGGTCAGCGCATCCAGTCCCATCGGACCGCGTGCGTGAATCTTTTGTGTGCTGATACCGATTTCCGCACCGAAGCCAAACTCAAATCCATCCGTAAAACGGGTCGAAGCATTGACATAGACGGCGGCGGCATCAATTTCATTTAAAAACTGCTGTGCGTGGTCATAATCTTTTGTGATAATGGCCTCGGAATGACCGGTATTATAGCGGTTAATGTGTGCAATTGCTTCATCAATGGAATCCACAACCTTTAATGAAATGATGTAATCTAAGTATTCCGTTCCCCAGTCTTCTTCCGTTGCCGGAACAATCCGTGAGTCGGCAGCTATTGCACGTTCATCACCACGGATTTCAACGTTTTTTAATTTTAAGCGGTCAACCAGCTGCGGGATAAATTCACCGGCAATCTTACTGTGGACAACTAAAGATTCACAGGCATTGCAGACACCGATACGCTGTGTCTTTGCATTGAAAATAATATCTTCTGCCATCTTAAAGTCTGCATATTCATCCACATAAATATGGCAGTTTCCGGTTCCTGTTTCAATGACCGGAACAGTGCTGTTTTGGACGACATTCTGAATCAGTCCGGCACCGCCTCTCGGAATAATGACATCAATATATTTATTCATATGCATTAATTCGGTAACAAGCGCCCTGTCGGTATCAGTAACCAGCTGGATGGCATCCGGATTGATACCACATTCTTTCAGGCTTTCGGTAATTACGGAAACAATTGCCGTATTGGAGTGAATCGCATCACTGCCACCTCTTAAAATAACGGCATTGCCGGATTTTAAAGTCAGTCCGAAAGCATCGGCAGTAACATTTGGACGGGATTCATAAATAATGGCGATAACACCTAACGGCACCTTTTTTTTACCAATCATTAGACCGTTTGGACGCTGCTTCATGGAAGTGATTTCACCAATCGGGTCGTCTAACTGCACAATCTGATACAAGCCTTCTGCCATGCCTTCAATTCTGGCATCGGTCAGTGTCAGACGGTCAATCATTGCCGGTTTCATCTGATTTTTCTTTGCGGCTTCAATGTCTTTTGCATTGGCAGCCTGAATGGTATCACGTTTTGCAAGCAGTGCATCTGCAGCTGCTTTTAAAGCATTATTGCGTTTGGTGATTCCGGTTTTTGCAAGCTGGGCGGCGGCTGTTTTTGCACGCTGTCCCATTACGGTAAGTGTTTCCATATTTTTTCTGCCCTCCATAAAATTTTTATATTTTTACGAATCTTTATTTTGCAGACATTTTCGTCTGTTGTTACAGAACCGCCTGTTCAGTAATAATACAATCCGGTTTTAAGTCGTAGCGTTCGGTTTCGATATGGTCTACAATCTGAAAAGAAAAAGCGACAGCGGCTTTGTAAAACGCCGGGTGCTGTTCTAAATAGCGGTCGTAAAATCCGCCGCCATATCCGGCACGGTGGTGTTCTTTATCAAAAGCAAGTCCGGGCATAATCATCAGCCCCTGCTCCGGTTCACAGATATCAGTATTATCGGGTTCTAAAATACCGTATTTGCCGGGCTTTAATTCTGACAGCGCTGTAATCCGGTGGAACTTCATATCCCTGCCGTAGACCTTTGGCACAAGCACGGTTTTGCCCAGGGAAAGACAATTGTCAATAAAGGAATGGGTTTCCACTTCCTGATTGTAACTGACATAAGTAAGTACAGTATCTGCGCTGTAAAAAAAATCCTGTGAAATAAGCCGATCTATGATTTGACGGCTGTTTTCATGAATCTGTGCCGGTGTCATTTTATTTTTTTCTGCTTTTACAAATACTCTTGCCTGTTCTTTAGTCATAACTGCCTCGTTTTGTCTTAATTGCCGTATTTTCTGGCATTTTCCAATGCTTCCTGTTCCAGCCGCTTCATTTTTTCTTCATGCCGCTTCTTGACATCAATCATAGAACCGTCCGGGTTCTGGATTTTAATGGAATCGAGCGTTCCTCTTAAATTGTTGCGGAATGCTGCAACGTACTCTGCACGAAGCTGCTTCTGTTCCTCGGCTTCGGCGCTTGTTAAGCCTTCTGCCTTGGACTTGCGGTATAATTCGTTAATCCGGTTAATAGTGTCCTGTGTTACCATACAAATGTTCTCCTGTTCTAATTGGTAAAAATCAGTAAATCGTCAAAAAATGCGATACAGTCTTTATATTTTGCACGCGTCTTAAAAATGGAATGGTGCATATCCGGGTATCGGAAAACCTCAATGTAATAGTTTTCCTTACGCATAAAAAACATTTTTTTAACATGGTGCTGCGTAACAATTAAATCCCTGCGGATAAATTTAATACGTACATCACCGCTTAATTTAATGTCGGTTTTCTGTGTATTCAGATTAATTAAACGCGTATTTTTGTCCGTATTTTTAATAATATACGGGGTATCATTTAAAATATACGTATGATTCAAATCGGAAATCCTGGTAATATTGCTGTTTAAGCGTACTTTCTTCACTTTTGTTTCATAATCGTATATAATAACTTCTTCTATTTTTTTTGAAACATCGACTTTAGAATAGACAATATCATTGTCATACTGGCGGATGTATGGAAATGTAATTTCCTCAGAGCCTTCATCTAAAATTTCCAGAAATGCATTGTTCTGATTTAACAGCAGTTCGGAAATAAACTGCTTGATATTGACAATGCCGATGATTTCTTTCTGCTTAAAAGGCTGTATGGCAGTATCAGAAAAAACCAGTTCTTCTAACATCGGACTCCCCAGTTTGATAATACATAAATTACCTGAAAGAGGAATCAGTTTTTCAATGCCGGATATGGCAATCACAGAATCTTTTAGTAAACGCTCTTTATTTTCCTGTATTTCTTTTAAAAGCATTTTATGTGTACCCATGCCGTTGCTAAACAGTCCGGTACTGCTTAAATTTTCTCTGGAATATGTAATTTCATCAAAAATACAGTAGTTTTCATCCAGTACAAAAGCTTTTAATAAAAGCACATTGCCGAGTTTCGTCAGGTCTGCCACGGTGGTATGGATAATATGATACGCACCGGTACTGACATCGTAACGGTAGTAAGAAATCTCTACCTGTGTTTCATTAATACTGCTTGCGGATGTAAACAGTATATGGTTATGGGAAACTGCTGCATAACTGATGTTTGCCAAATTGTATTTATGAATTTCCGGTAAGATTTCAAGCCGCTCGTTTGTCAGTGGATTCAGCATAAAAATTTTTTTGCCGGGAAAACGTCCAAGACGGTAATTGGCATCTACGACCTGAAGCAGAAGCTGCTCATTAACCGGGATGTAATTACCCTCTTCAAAATTTTTGACAAGTTTGATGTCCATTCATTCCTCCCACAGCGTATTAAATCAGCTCTTTTAAATCAAAATCCTTATTGCGGTGATTTAAAAAGAGTGTGCCAATATCCTCTCCATTTAAAATTCCAACAATATTTTCTACGTTATTGGCATTGGTAATGACCATATCGGCTCCTGAATTGGCAGCAATCATGGCAGCGGCAATTTTTGATGCCATACCGCCGGTTCCGACACTGCTGCCGGAAGTTGCCTTGCCCATCTGAATCAGTGAGTCATCGATGGTTTCAACATAATGAATAAAGCGTGCATCCGGATTCGTTCGCGGATCATCTGTATACATGCCGTCAATATCCGATAACAGAATCAGCAAATCCGCATCGGTAATAGAAGCAACGACAGCCGAAAGGCGGTCATTATCGCCAAAGGTCTGTACCTGCTCAATTTCCGAAGTCGAAATGGTATCATTTTCATTGACAACCGGAATTGCCCCAAGCTTTGACAATTCGCGGAATGTATTTTCGGCATTCTGGCGGCTGACCGGATTTAACACAATTGTTTTTGTCAGCAGAACCTGTGCCGCAAGGGAATTGTATTCGGAAAAAATCTTCTGATAAACCATCATCAGCTTAGCCTGTCCGATGGCGGCACACGCCTGCTTTACGGATAAATCATCGGGACGGTCATGCAGACCGATGGCATTTCTTCCGACGGCGATTGCACCGGAAGATACCAATATAACGTCTTTTCCGGAATTTTTAATATCGACCAGAATACGAACCAGTTTTTCGATTTTTAATAAATTTAATTTACCCGTATTATCATGCATGAGGGAAGAAGAACCGATTTTTACAACAATCCGTTTCTTCTCTTTCATTCGCTCTCTTATGCTGCTCATTTTTATGTTCTCCAAATTTCATCTACTATATATTTTGCATACTTTTGTTATTTTACACCATTTAAGGCAAAATGTCACGTTTTTTCTAGTTTGTGGCAATCTGCTCGGCAATTTTTAAACCATCAACGGCGGCAGAGGTAATACCGCCTGCATATCCTGCACCCTCTCCGCACGGGTACAGACCGTGAAGTGTCACAGACTGTAAGGAGTCGCCGCGCAGAATACGAACCGGGCTGGAGGTCCGGCTTTCAACACCCGAAAGCACGGCTTCTTCCATGTCAAATCCCTTAATGCGCGTTGAAAATCCGGTGATGCCCTCTTTTAACGGTGCTGTGAGAAAATCTGGTAAAACGCGGTTTAAGTTGCCAAAGGTGTACGCGCCTTTTATGGACGGCGTTACGGCACCGAAACCGGTCGATATGCGGTTGTTCTTGAAATCACCGTATAACTGTACGGGAATTTTGCCGTTTCCCTCCCGCCATGCGAGGTTTTCAAGTCTGCGCTGGAAGTGCATGCCGTCTAAAATGTTACTGCCGAAATCCTCCGGCGTTACGGTGACGATAATGGCACTGTTGGCATTGTCACCGTTTCTGCCCGAATAACTCATGCCATTTACGGCAATGCGTTCTTTTTCGGATGAAGCGTTGACCACGTAACCGCCCGGACACATACAGAAAGAATACACGCCTTTGCCGGTGGATGTCTGAAACGTTACTTTATAATCGGCAGCAGGCAGTTTATAGTGGCAGTCGCCATACGCATTCTGATTGATAAAGGACTGCGGGTGTTCCATGCGCACACCGACCGCAAAAGCCTTCGGCTGCATGGAGATTCCCTGTGCCAGAAGCATTTCAAAGGTATCTCTGGCACTGTGACCGATTGCAAGACAGACGGTATTACAGGCGTGGGTGAAGGATTTGTTTTCTGCACGGTCAAAGACGGTAATGCCGTTTACTGCGCCGTCTTTTTTATGAATTGCCGTGAGTTTTGTCTGGAAATGCACCTCGCCGCCGCAGGCAGTGATTTTTTTACGGATATTCTGCACAACCTTGGCAAGAACATCAGTTCCGATATGCGGCTTATTCACATATAAAATCCGCGAATCCGCACCAAATTCTGCAAATATGCGTAAAACTTCGTGGATTCTTCCGGTCGGGTCTTTAATCGCCGTATTTAATTTACCGTCCGAAAATGTACCGGCGCCGCCCTCTCCGAACTGGACGTTCGATTCGGTATTGAGTGCGCTGCCCTGCCAGAACGCTTCGACTTCCTTTTTACGCTGTCCAATACTGTCACCGCGTTCAAATATAATCGGGCACAGTCCGGCTTCGGCAAGCTTTAATGCGGCAAACATACCCGCAGGACCGAAACCGATAATGACCGGACGGTCTTCTTCTTTTAAAATCTGTCTTGATACGGCAGGGAATGTGTATCCTTTTTTGGTAACCAGTGTAATGTCACGGTTCTTTAACTTTTTAATCCATGCCGCTTCGTCCACCGGCTTTTTACCGTTAAGCAGAATGTCGGAAACATGGACGCTGTATATGTATAAGATATCCGGTTTATGTCTGGAATCAATCGACTGTTTGGCAATCTCAATGCGGCAGGTATCCTTCGGTGAAAGGCGCAGTGCTTTGTAAACTGCCTGATGTAATGCCGTTTCCGGGCTGTCCGGTTTTAAACGAATCTGACTAATTTGAATCATAGTGAGTTCCTTTCTGTAAAATACAATACTGTGCGGCAGAAGTTCCCGCCAGATGTCCACTGCTCCATGCCCATTGCAGGTTGTATCCGCCGCATTTTCCGTCTACGTCTAAAAGTTCTCCCGCAAAGAAAAGTCCGGGACATAAAAGAGACTGCATGAACTGGGAATCCACCTCTTCAAGAGATACACCACCCTGACAGATTTGTGCGGCATCAAAGGAGCGGCTTCCGGTAATGTCAAAGGAAAAATCTTTAAAAGCTGTTATCATTTTTGCAATACCTTTTTTCCCAAGTGCGTCCATAGTCGTACCGGCTGGATAACCGCAGCTTTTTGCCACTGCCTGTACAAGCTTTTTGTTGAGCAGTCCCGAAAAGAACGTGACAATATCCTGCGTATTATGCTGATACATGCGTTTTATCGACTGTGTAATAAGGGTTTCCGCTTCAAAGTCCGGAAGCATATCCACAACTGCCGTCACGATTCTTTTACTGTCTGCGGCTTTGACGGCATAGCGGCTGACCTGAAATACGGGAATCCCCGAAATGCCGTAGTCCGTATACTGGATTTCTCCGGTATCCGAAGCAACAGGATTTCCGTCTGCAAAAACAGTAACCGTTCCTGTACTGCGCACGCCGGACATCGCTTTGCACAGCGGATTGTCGGAAGTAAGCTGTACGAGTGCCGGAAGTGGTTTTATAATGTGGTGTCCGAATTTTCTGGCAAGTGTATAGCCTGAGCCGTCCGAGCCTGTCTTTGGTGCGGCTTTTGAGCCGGTGGCAAGAATACAGGCGTGGCCGCAGAAGCTGTCGGTATCGGTCGTCACATAAAATGAACCGTCTTTTTTTTCAACGGACAGAACAGACTGTTCGGTAAATACAGTCACACCGCTCTGTTCGACTTCATACCGCAGTGCGGACTGCAAAGAAGCCGCCGTTTCCGAATGGGGATAGACATATCCGTTTCTGTCCTTGTGGTAAATGCCTGCATTTTCAAAAAATTCAAGGGTATCCTGTACCGGAAAGGTATTTAAAACCTGCATGACAAAGTCAGGATTGCCGTTCTGATAACAGTCTGCCTGCATATGCAGGTTGGTAAAGTTACATTTTCCGTTGCCGGTCTGGAGTATTTTTGAACCCAGCCGTGCCGTATGTTCTATTAAAATGACAGATGCACCGCCCTGTGAAGCGCAGACAGCGGACATCATGCCCGCGGCGCCGCCGCCGATAACAATGCAGTCACAGGTGTGCCGGTTTAATTTTGTCATAAAAGTCCTCGTTTCGTGTATTTTTATTTTTAATCTCTATTATTTAAGATGTGTTTTAAGATGTGTTGGCAAAAGCAAGACATCTGTCTGAATCTAGTATCATATTTTATCAGACGTATAGTTTCCGCGCAATATTTAACTGCTGTAGGTCTGTAAAAATTCGTAAAGTTCCTGCTCTCCGGTGATGTACAGGCCGTATTTTAACTGCTCCCGTATTTCAACCGGCATGAGGTTTACCGCTACATCGGCGTAGTCGTAAAAAATCTTGTCATCTCCCCGGTAAATGCACAGGCGGTCTTCACTGTAAATCAGGTAAAAGGTTTCTTTTTTGGTCTGTACTTTTCCGTTGGCATAAATGCCGGCAGAGGTGTCTGCCAGACTGGTGCTGTCAGTTTCTGCCCGGTAGACAAAGGTTTCCTCTTTGGTAATATTTTTTGTATTTTCCTTTGAAGCAAAGAAAAAGATGCACCCAAAGCCTGCAATAAACAGTACTAATATTCCGGCTGCGCCGCTGATCCATTCTATTCGTTTCATAAATTGGTACCCTTTCTATAAGAAATCGTTATACTGATATTTTTTACAGAAATGTAAAATTTATACTTTTTTATAAAAGGATACTGTTATATTAATTTTTATTTCTGAGCGGTTTTGTCGGGAAGTGGCAATGAAAAATCACAGGTCCAATTCACTACAAAACGATAGAAATTTTCCACGGCTGGCGGCATATACACAGAATCGTCATGGACAAGGTAAAAATTCCGTTCATAGGACGGTGATGTAATTGAAAGAATTTTTACCGGTAATTTCTGCAGTAAATCCATGTAGGGAACTACGGCAATGCCAAAGCCTTCTGCGACGAGTCCGGCAATAACCTCATCTTCTTCTGTTTCAGTGACAATATTGGGAACGGCATTTTCACGCAGAAACATATCGTCAATGACACTGCGGATACCAGAGGTCTGTGTAAAATAGATGTGCGGATATGATGCAGTATCTGCAAGCCGGACACCGGTATTTACGGCAAGCGGGTGATTTTGGGGAACAATAACGACAAGCTCCTGTTTCTGGACGGGAACGGCGGTCAGTTTTAAGTCGTCCTGCGGTTTGGAGCAGAACAGCAAATCTACTTTTTGCTGCTGCAAATCGTCTAACAGCTGTCTGGTGATTCCGGTATGAAAGGTAAAATGGATATCATTTTCCGGGTATGCCTGTAAAAATTCTGCTGCCAGCCGCGGGACAAAATGGATTCCAAGCGGGCGTACAAAGCCCAGACGTATCAGTCCAGAACCACGGGCACTGCGCTGCAGCGAAGCGATGCCGTCATCTAATGTGGAAAGGGTATGCTCCGCACAGGCAAGAAATTCCCTGCCAAACGGTGTAAGCAGGGTGTTCCTGCCGCTTTTTTCAAATAAAGGCACACCGAGTTCTTTTTCCATCTGTGCAATGGCATGGCTTAAACTGGGCTGCGTAATGCACAGCTGCTGGGCAGCTTTTGTATAGTGTTTTACGTGTGCGAGGGTTACAAAGTAACGCAGATAAAATAGGTTCAAAGAAATTCCTCCTGTAGGGGTGCTAAAATAAAAGGAATATTATTTTAGCTTTTATTTTATTCTTTCTCGTAATTTAATAAGGCTTCCTTTGCTTCTTCTTCTGTTAAACTACAATTTTTGATAATGTTGTCAATAATAACATTATCTGGGAAATTTAGTCTTTTTAACGTTATAATAGTTGTTTTGATAGCTGCATCTTCTCTTTCTTCCCTGATTTTTTCCATTATTGTCATATACTCCACCTTCCATTTCTTTTTAGCAATTGATTCATTAACAGCCCCTTGTAATTCTTTTGTAAAATTACTATTTGTTTCTTTCTTTGATAAAAAATCCAAGAAACTGCACATATCTTCTGATAATCCGTTTCTTGAGCCTGCCGCATTAACAATGACTTTTGTTGCCTCATCACCGAGTCTTACAGAATAATCCTGCTCACAAATATAGTTAAATGTATATACAGGCAGATTTTTTCCAAATACATCTTCCAGACAGATAAAAATTACATATGATTTCTTTAATTCAGAATATCTCATACCTTTCTGAATTAAATTAAGGTCAATCATTCCCTGATAATATCTGGTTCGTTTAGGCAGGTCTTTCTGTCTTGTCGTCTGCATTTCAATATCATAAACAGTGTTTTCTGCATCATCGACATATACATCAAATCTGACACCCTTTCCGTCATATGTAATGTCTACATTTTTCTGCTGTTCTGCAATTTCAACTTTTCTGATTTTAATATCAAGAATTAATTCTAACAATTCCTTACATAAATCCAGTCGGGTTGTTAAAATCATGCAAAACATATAATCATCAGTAAAACACAGTTCCTCATATTCTTTAAAATGTTTCTTCATATCCCATTCTCTTTGCTTTTAGTATATAGTAGTTGTGATTGACTTTCAAGTTGTTTTGCCTGATAGATACAGTCTATAGTTTGATGAAAATTATTTATTTGTTATTTGCAAAAAGCATTTGTATACTGAAAAACTGTAAAAAGATTCAGCAAACACTTTAATTGAAAGGAAGAAGCATATGAGTAATCAACAGGAAAACAGACAGGTTTTGCGCGGAGAGCTGGCTTTGGCAGCAGCCGTCCTGATTAACAGCTTCGGCGTGGTATTGATGTTGTATTCCGGTGCAGGAATTTCTGCAATTTCGAGCGTGCCGTTTGCATTTTCAGAAGTCTTTACAAAGATATCCCTTGGAACTTGGACGTATCTGTTTCAGGGATTGCTGGTGCTTACATTAATGATTTTACGTAAAAAATTTGTACCACAGTATTTGTTTAGCTTTGTTGTCGGATTTGCTTTCGGGGAATTTTTGGATATCCATGAATTATGGATAGGGATTCTGCCACAGACGATACCGTGCCGGATAGTATACTTTGTGTTAAGTTATATTCTGATTTGTATTGGAATTGCATTATCCAACCGATGCGGATTGCCAATTATTCCGACAGATTTATTTCCAAGGGAACTTTCCGATATTATCCGTGTCGGATATCCTAAAATCAAAATTACTTTTGATGTAATCTGTCTGACAGTAACTGCCTGCATGACAGGATTTCTTTTAGGACATCTTGACGGACTAGGAATCGGAACAATTCTTGCTGCTTTCACGATGGGAAAATGTATCGGCATCATTGGAAACTGGATGGATCAACGGTATACATTTGTGTCTGTCTTAACTCAGAAATAAAGCTTTAATCATACGGGCACGTAATACCTTCCACATCAGCAGCGGCAACAGGGTTTCAACTGTTGCACAGTATTTATCAGCCAGACACAGAATCCATGCTTCCTTATACCGCGGCGGTATCGGGGTCAGTGGAAACATGTGTCTGGCTATCATATTTTCTTCAATTGGATTCAAATCAAAATCTTCTTTGGCATTTCTTAAAGCTGTCGATGGGTGATAAAAGCCATGAAGCCGATGACTTTTATCCTTTTCATGCCAGTCATAAAGAAAGTAATCATGAAGCAATGCACCGCGGATCAGTGACTTTTCATCAATATTCAGCCGGAAACGTCTTGCAAAATACAAACTTGTATAAGCTACTTTTACACTATGTTCATAAACAGATGTCGAGCCGTGCTGTATATAGCTTTTCTCCATTGTCAGCCGTCCTTCCTTTTCCAGTGTACGGATGGCAGTTGACATTACTGTAAAAATACTTCTAATGGGTCTATTTTCAGGGTTCATGTACTTCTCCATTTCATTTTTGTGAACCATTACTTTGCTACCTATGCAGATTATACGCAAAAATGTATTTAATTACAATACCTGAAGCCAATTTATTTCTTAAGAATTTCTTATTTTGTTCCAAAGATTCTGTCGCCTGCATCGCCAAGTCCCGGACAGATGTATGCATTTTCGTTTAACTGTCTGTCTAATGCACCGACATAAATCTGGATATCCGGATGTTCCCTGTGCAGTCTTTCGAGTCCTTCAGGAGCTGCAATAATGCACATGAACTTAATGTTTTTGCCGCCGTGTTTTTTAATCTGGTTAATCGCATCAATCGCAGAACCGCCTGTTGCTAACATCGGATCACACACAACAATCGTTCTTTCGGCAATCGGGTCCGGCAGTTTGCAATAATATTCCTGCGGTTCGTGAGTTTCTTCGTCACGGTACATACCGATGTGTCCAACCTTTGCGGACGGAACTAACGCTAAAATACCGGAAACCATACCAAGTCCGGCACGAAGAATCGGCACAACGGCAAGTTTTCTTCCGGCAATCATCGGTGTCATGCAGGTTTCAATCGGCGTTTCGACTTCTACGTCTTCTACCGGCAAATCTGAAAGCGCTACAAAGCCTTCCAGCATGGCAATTTCATCAACTAACTGACGAAATTCGTTTGTGCCGGTTCTCTTGTCACGTAAGATTGAAATCTTGTGCTGGATTAAAGGGTGTTCAAAAATAGTTACATTTTCCATTTTATTCATAAAAATCTCCATTCCGCCGTCAATGCGGCATTTTTATCTTTTTTATTACTCTGCTTCATCTTCGCTGTCGCTGTTTGCAACATAGACCCCGCGGCTTCTGTCACCCTCTGGATTTTTACCAAACTGGTAATCATTTCCCGGTAAAACGGCATTGAGGAAAATACCTGCAATCGCAGCTACGGCAAGGGCTGTCAGTGTAATTGAAGTGCCAAAGACAGTAAAGGTCAAGCCGTCTGAAAATCCAAGTCCGCAGACAAAGATGACACCGGCAATAATTAAGTTTCTGGACTTTGTTAGGTCTACCTTATTTTCAACGACATTTCTCACGCCGATAGCGGAAATCATACCGTAGAGCATGAAAGACACACCGCCGATAATTGCCGCAGGCATTGTTGAAATAATTGCCGAAAACTTCGGAATAAAGGACAATACAATTGAAAAACATGCCGCAATACGGATAACACGCGGGTCATAAACTTTGGAAAGTTCAAGAACGCCGGTATTTTCACCGTATGTCGTGTTGGCAGGTCCGCCGAGGAATCCGGCAAATGCGGTTGCAAGTCCGTCACCCATTAAGGTACGGTGCAGCCCTGGTTCTTCAATAAAATTTTCTCCGACTGTAGCGGAAATGGCGGACATATCTCCTACGTGTTCCATCATCGTTGCAATGGCAATCGGTGCCATAACAAGAATGGCTGTGATGTCAAATTTGCAAATCTGGAACTGAGGCAGTCCAATCCAGCCGGCGCTCGATACAGATGCAAAATCTAAAATCGCTGTGCCATCAGGATTCGTGATACCGCAGGCATTTAAAATCACCGCAAACCCATAGGAAATCAAAACACCCATGAGAATCGGGATAATCTTAAACATGCCTTTTCCCCAGATATTGAAAATGATAATCACCGCTAATGCCGTAAATGCAATCCACCAGTTGGTTGAAGCATTTGAAATAGCTGACGGTGCAAGGGATAAACCGATGCAGATGATAATCGGACCGGTTACAACCGGCGGTAAAAATTTCATGACACGGTTGACACCGACCAGTTTGAATATCAGCGCCACCGCCAGATATAAAAGTCCGGCAACAACAATACCGCCGCAGGCATAAGCCGCTTTATCATTGACATTCATGGTCGCATAAATACCGTTTTTTAAGTTGGCAACGGTATAAAATCCGCCTAAAAATGCAAAGGACGAGCCTAAAAACGCAGGCACTTTCAATTTGGAACAAAGATGGAAAATCAGTGTGCCAAAGCCTGCACAAAATAAAGTAACAGAAACGGTAAGGCCTCTTGTCAAAGGTTCACCGCAGGCATCTTTAAAATAGCCTGCCACAAGAATCGGTACCAGAATTGTAGCACCAAACATCGCAAACATATGCTGGATTCCGAGAATCAGCATTTTCGGAATGCCGAGCTTACGTGCGTCATAAATGGGTTCATTTGAGTTGTTCATAGAATTCTCCTGCTGTTAAAATAGTATTGATAAATAATCCACAAAGTATGATATCATTTTAACAGGAGATTGGCAACCGGTAATGTTTAATCCGTGTGGCTGATTTTACACTTTATACGGCGGAATCTGTCTGTGTGTGTCCTGTGATATACCGGACAATGAATTGTGCCGTTTTTTCAACACCGTCAGAGGAATCGACCGTTAATTCATAATTTCTTGCATCACCCCAGTGTGTGCCGGAAATATGCTCATAATATGAAGCCCTTGCCTTATCGGAACGCTCAATATTCACCCTTGCTTCTTTTGGCGTGTCGCCGTATACATCCATAACTCTTTGAATTCTGTAATCCTGCGGCGCATGGATAAATATGCGGACAACATTGTCGTAATCTTTTAAAATATAATCTGCTGCCCTGCCGACAATGACACAGGAGCCGTTTTCCGCAATTTCACGGATAATGGCATCCTGTGCTTTAATCGCGTATTGTACTGCATTGGAACTCAGATATAAATCACGCATGATATCCGGCGAATTTTTGTGAATATCGGAAATGAATTCGCGATTTAGTCCACTCTCTTTTGCCGCCAGCGTAATCATTTCTTTATAATAGAAAGGAATGCCTAAGGCATTGGCGACACATTTTCCAATCTGCTTGCCCGATGAGCCATGCTCTCTTGCAATTGTGATAATGACGCCGGGTTTGGAAGGCTTTAAGGCAATATCAGGATTGTCAAGATTATCGATATTGTCATGACTGCCTGTACTGTCTGCGCCAGCTGTGGCGGCTGAGATATGTGTGGCGGCGGTGACATCTGTGATGTTTTTACCGCCAGAAGCCTCAGTTTCCCGTACATAATCCTTGTTTAAGAATTGACGGTAAAAATAAGCCCCGGTAAGGCTGGTGATAACTTCCGTCACCGGATAAGTCAGCCAGAACCAGTTTAATCCGAATCTGGAAAATAAATATGCCAGCGGAACAAATAATACCACGGTGCGGATAACCGTAAGCAGTGAACTTTTAAGGCTTGAACCCACCGCCTGAAAAAATACCGGGAATATCAGCGAAGTGACCATTGGCAGAAAGCTGATGCCGACAAAGCGGAAGCCGACCCGTCCGATAGCAATAACCAGTTCATCGGAAGTAAATACCCGCAGCATTTGTGAAGGAATACAGACAAAGCATAGTGTTCCCAGTGCCATAAGGGACATTCCGAACACAATGGAAGCCGACAGGGTCTTTTTACAGCGCTCAATATTTCTTGCCGCATAATTGTAGCTGATAACAGGAACAATGCAGGTCTGCATTGCGCCGAGCGGGATAAAGAAAAAGGTCTGCCACTTATAGTAAAGTCCCAGTGCGGTTACTGCCTGGTCTGAAAAGGTTGCAAGAATCAGATTCAATCCCAGTATGTAAAAGGTATATGCCGACTGCATAAGAATATTTGGAATACCCAGCTGGAAGATTTTGGCAATGTGGTGTGGGTAAACCTGTCTGTGCGGGGATTTGCGAAAGCCTTTTTTCATGACAATCAGTGCCGCCATAATCTGTCCAGATACTGTCGCCACCGCCGCGCCCGCAATGCCCATTTTCGGAAATCCGAACATACCGAAAATCAGCAGAGGGTCTAACACGATATTCGTAATCGCGCCGATAATCTGCGCTGTCATCGGCGTTTTCATATCGCCGCAGGATTGCAGAACCTTTGTCCAGATACTTTCCAGAAACAGTCCGAAACTGAATACACACACAATACGTCCGTATACGATGACATCGTGAATGATGACTTCGGAATTGGTTGACATTTTTGCGTAAAACGGCATGGCAAACCAGCAGATGACCGCAAATAAAAGCCACATAAAGCCTGCTAACGGCGTGCCGACACCGGCATACTCATCGGCTTCTTTTTCATTGCCGACACCTAGCTTTGCCGCCATAACCGTGTTAATGCCCACCCCAGTTCCCACGGCAAGGGCAATCATTAAAAGCTGGAGCGGGTAGATAATTGACAGTGCCGTCAATCCCGAATCGGAGTATCTGCCGACAAACAGGCTGTCAATGATGTTGTAGAGCGCCTGTATCAGCTGGGCGAGCATGACCGGTGGCGCCAGTTTTAAAAGTATTTTGCTGATTTTTTCTGTTCCAAATAAATCTGTCTGTCCCATGATTTTGTTTTACCTCGGGTTTGTTTAGTCTTCAAAAAGTTCTATGGATTTTTCCTGTAAATCCATTCCGATATCTTCAAGCTCGCGCAGTTCATTTTCACTAAAACCGCTGTTAAAGTAAAAAGCACCGTAAATATCAACCAGTGCCGCCGCCAGTTTTTTAGGAATCAACGGCTCTCCTTTGTAATACTCTATTGCAAAATCCAGTGCTTCCTGCACCTGTGCAAGCAGTTCCCGGTCGAGTTCATGGTATGCCCGTAATTTAACCGGAACCGATTCTTCACTTACCAGACCTGTGTAAATAAGCTCTACTGCCTGTTCGATGTTCATAGTGACCTCCTTAAAAATGTTGTGATTAAGGAAAGTATAGCATATAATGATTTTCAATGAAACATCAGATGAAAGTATATCCTTTGGCAGGCATATCCGTTTTAAACAGGTCAACGATTCGGTTTATTACACTGCTGTTTTTGGTAAAATATTCTGTAAGAGCTTTCATTTGGAGAATTTCATCACATTCTGTAAATTCATAATCTAAATATTCATAATATGTTGATTTACCATAGGTATTGCTTGTTTTATATACACCGTACCCCAGTCCTAAATCCTTTGCAATTTGTACATCATTTGGCAGATAACCGCCCCACGTCAATGAAAACGCTAAATCCCATAATGTTTTTCCAAAATATTTTTCTATAACAGAATCAAAATCTTGAATATTTCCGGTATGTTTCATTTCACCAAAATATACGTCCGTCTGATCCGGATATTCCACGACAATGAAAAAACAAGGTGCCCAATTCATAATATTATTATGTGCAGCTATCAGATAAAGCGTATATAAGGTATGCATAGGATTATAAATATATATCTTCCCTTTAAATGATTTTTTATCACATTCGTCTATCAGCGTATCAATAATAGTTGTAACAGGTACTTTCCATTGATTGTTATCCTGTAAACAATAACTGACCTCTCTTTTCATTTTTTTCAGTGCAGTAATATTTTCCGAATCAAATTCCAATAAATATTTTTGGCGCGTACCGCCTCGTGCGCCACACAATTCGTCCAAAATGGTTTCGTCCGATAAAAATTCATTGTTAAAGATTTTTCCTCTGATAATTTTTTCAACCGTCTAGTTCTGGTTATAAATATAATTCTGTAATTTTGCGGCATAACCGATATCTTCAGTATCACAGGATGGAACAGGGGCAACAGAATTTATTGCATAATCATGAAGGTCTGACAGATAATCTTCTTCGTCAGAATCTTCTGTAAAAAATTCTGATACGTTTGAATAGATGTCAGCATCTTTTTTTAATATATCCCAGTAAATATCTTCAGATTGTAACTGGCTTGCAGAATAAATAATAAATTTATAGTCGGGATAGTGTTCATGGTTGTGGGTTGACATATAGGCTCTATCTTCCTGAGAGTAGCCGACGTAGGGCATTTCCATGTCAGCAAGCTCTTTTTCTCTATGATTTTTTGGTGCTTTTAATATAACAAGAACGTAATCATAAATTCCTTTTGTTTCAAAAGATGTAATATGTTCCTGGATTGCCTGTTGTAATTTCTGTTCTGTAGTATATGCACGCAGCATATGATGTTCACAAAACAGACGTTCATGATTGTGCATAATAGGCTGTACTCTTTTTACAGATGACAGTGTACGATTTTCAGATACCTGAATACGATACCCCTCGATATTAACGGTACTGTTCTGACAAAGAGAAGAAAAAGGAATGAGCAGCTCATCCCACTCGGTAGACAAAATCAGTAAACGGATTTCATCGTCCCGCAGTCCTTTGTTTATTTTTACACCTTCTAGATATTTAAAAACTTCATGGATTGCTTCCCGCGCAGTAGAATTACTTTTCTTTACTTCTATAACCGTCAGATGATCTTTGCAGTCTTTTGCCAGAATATCAACAAAGCCTTTTGTTCCTTTATAATTCGGCAGATAATGTTCTGTATCTATTAATACCATGCCGGGTTCAATACATTGTAAATTGTCAGCAATGATATCTCTGATTTCGGATTCTGTATATTTTCTGGTCATGTTTGTCCTCTTATTTTAAAAATTTGTTGATTAATTGTACGCATACGCACAGAAACAGACATCATTTCTTTACGTTTTCTTCTAATTCCAGTATGTACTTATCGAAATCGGACATAAATAATCTGTCCTGAATCACACGGTATTTTTCAAATTCCGTTTCAGCTTTTGCCTTGGCAATCTCCGCTGTGATTTTCCCTGCATCTTGAAGAACTTCTCTGTCATCTGCCATCAGGAATAAATCCAGACGCTTTGACCAGTCCTCCATTGTCATCGGAATGTGGCGTTCTGCACGGTCTTCTGCCAAATCTAGGTAAGCAGATACAATACGCTCTAATGAACGCATTTCTTTATCAGTAAGATAATTCTTTGCAATGCTTACATCACTTTTTACAATTTTACCCTCCGGTGCTGTTGCCCATGTGGTAAGTCCCATATGAGGTTTTTCCGCATCAGCGCGTTCATAAATCAGTTCTGCTGCCGTATGTCCGTGTACCGCGTAATGCATTTTATTCTGTACCTTAGCAAAGAACTGTTTGGTTGTTCTGGCTGTGCGGTCATAGTCAAGTGCCGTAGCATAAATGTCAGTTATTTTCTGATAAAATCTGCGCTCTGACAGGCGGATTTCACGAATCTGTTCAAGTAAACGGTCAAAGTATTCAGTTGTAAGTACAGAACCGCCGTTTTTCAGACGTTCGTCATCTATAACCCAGCCCTTGATAGTATAATCCTTCGCAATTTGATTCACCCATTTACGGAACTGTACCGCACGCTCAGAATTGACCTTGAAACCTACGGCAATAATCATCTCCAAGGAATAGTGATTTGTATTGTAGCTTTTCCCGTCAGAAGCAGTTATTCGAAATTTTCGAATAACTGAATCTTCCTGTAGCTCACTATCCTCGAATATCTTTTTAATATGATAATTAATTGTATTTGTTCCTACATCGTACAATGTGGCCATCATCTTCTGTGTCAGCCATATATTTTCATTCTCGTAGCGCATCTCAATGCTGTCCTGCTGGTCACCAATGGAAGCAACATAGGTCAGATATTCTGCTGCGCTGGAACGGATTGTTACTTCATCATTTTTCTTTTTCAAATTGAATTTCCTCCTTCAGCTCAAACTAATACAACATTTCAAACATTCTCTCAATAAAAAATTGAATTTCTCTATTTACACAATTTTTCATATGCTTTCATTACGATTTGGACAATCAAAATTCTACGCTGATTCAAAAAATCAGGATAAGATAACTGTTCGCATTTCTCTGGAAGGGCATTCTGTGCGCACGCCAACTTATCTTCTTGAATTCGTAATTACCTCTGTATTAATGAAAGTATATCATATAAACAGAAAAAAGAATCTGCTATTTTGCAATCTTTATGAAAATGTCCAAAGTACCATGCCTTAAAATCAGTATGATCGGCTACCTGCTGTAAAAATTTTCTTAAAGGTGCTTCTTCGTTGTGACCGGGTAAATCTTTATATCCCATTTGGGAAACAATGTTTTGGGGTGCGGTATGGGTAAGAATATAGTCGACCTTAAAACCGGATTTTTGCAAATTTTCCCAGCCTTCTAAGTATTCCTGCCGGGAGGGAAGTTCTTCCGGAAACCATGAAATGCCCTCCTCCCGATATCTTCTGTCAGGGCTGTATGCCCCGCCAAAAGTAAAAAATGTAATGCTGCCTAAATTAAAAATCTGTCCGCGCATCAGATGAATAATATCTTTTTCAATAAAATGGACATTGCCGCCATGCCATTTTTCAACCGGAAAGGCATTTAATTTTTTAAAATCTTCATGGTTTCCGTCTATAAAAAGCGTTGTAACCGGAAGATTTCTTAAAATGTGCCTGACTTTGGTTTCTTCTGTTTCAGAGTACCCGCAAATGCCGGTATCTCCGCAGATTATGAGATAATCTTCTTTTGTGTAAGTTGTATTCTGTTTTTGAAAAAATGTTATAATTTTATCAAGGTCAAATGTTCCGTGTGTGTCGCCGGATAGGATAAATTTCATTGGGGGTGTCCTTTTTTGCTATTTCTATTTAATAATTTACTATTTCCATTATTTTTAAAATATTTACAGAACAAAAGCTTTCAAGTCATTAAACTCAAAGGCTTCTGTTCTCATATAATTTTATACAAGCGCAGGTTCTTTCCCTGCAATAATCGCTTTCACTTCTTCGATATCCTTATCTGTAGCCATAGCAATCCCCTTTTCTTCAATTCCCTGACTCAAGTTACACATAACACTCACATCCTTTCTGAAGTTCTCCTCGATAGGGATATCGTATTCATTTCTAATTTTATTTTAATGTCATCAAAACTACATTTTCGATATGCGTGGTCACCGCAGTTGAAACACATATCCTCTGCCTCGTGTCCTAAAAAAGAACACATATCATTATCATTCAACAAGTCGTGATTATCGCTCATTTTAAAGCTCCTCCTTGTTGTTTTACTCTACTTTATTTACACTGCCTTATTATGAAGATTCATATATCTGTCTCTCGCATCCGGTATGCTTCTTTCATCCATACCTTTTAACACAAAGGTCAGCTTATATGGATCAACTGTGCCATCCTCTGCCTGCTCTCCAACTATAACCTTCTCGACCAGGCTTTCAAATACCACTCTGTCAAATTGGTCAAGAACATCTGCATCCTTCAGCTTTGCTCTAATGGTTTTCATACGGCTTGCAATATTCTTCTGGGACAGAGCATTCCCGGAAAACAACAGCTTCTCTTCCTCACACTTGTCCAATTTGTGATTCAATTCACTGTATTTATCCTCATAAGCCTCTTTAGAAATTTTATCATCCAGATACATGTCGGTCAATTTCTTTCTCTTTTTTTCAAGAGTCGAAATTTCCTTCTCCACTCGCTTTAGCTTCTCAGTGCTGTCATCCTTTGAAATAGCAGCTTCCAATGAGGAAAGAACCGATTCCAGCACATCATCGAAATTCTCAGCCAGTAGCCGAAACATCTCCAGAAATGCATTCTCTATGATAACCTCATCAATTGCCTTGCTGTGCGGACAGTTTTCAATTCCTTTATTGGCTGCCGTCCTGCATTTCCATACAGGCTTTTTATGCTGTGTATCCTGATGATGGGAACGCCTTGTAAGATTCGTTCCACAGAAACCACACTGACACATACTGCTGAATGCGTACTTTCTTGTGAACTTGGTTCTTGCTCCATCGGACACATTCTCATTGGTACGATATCTGCTCTCACGAATCTCCTGTGCCTTGTTCCATATTTCTTTCGAAATAATGGGCTCATGATGATTCCTTGTATAATACTTATTGGATTCCCCACGATTATCAAGCCTCCTCTTGGAAATCGGATCAACGGTATAAGTCTTACCCATAAGCAGGTCTCCCTTATACTTCTCATTCTTTAGAACGCCCCGAATACCGCTATCCGTCCACTTAACCTCGCCCTTCTTATTTATTTTATCCAGCCTCGTAAGTTCCTTGGCAATCGTATATGCACCATATCCCTGCACATACAAATCAAAAATCATACGGACTGTCTCAGCCTCTTTTTCATTGATGGTAATGCTTTTGTCTTCCGAGTGATAATCATATCCGAGACAACCATTGAATCCCATCAGCTCCCCTCTGGACATCTTCATCTGAACGCCCAGTGAAACATTCTGTGACAGAGATTCCACCTCATTCTGCGCCAGTGCTGATAGAAGTGATAACTGCATTTCACTCTCCATGGTGGAAGTGTCAATATTTTCTTTCTCAAATATGACTGTCACTCCCTTTGCCTTCAACATTCTTGTATAAGAAAGCACATCCACAAGATTTCTCGAAAATCTGGACACGGATTTTGTGATAACAATATCCACCAGACCATTCATACAGTCATCAATTATCCGCAGAAACTCATCCCTCTTGTTGGTCTTGGTTCCTGTAATTCCCTCATCTGCATAAATACCTACAAGCGCCCACTCCTTATTTGCAGAAATTTTGTCCTGATAATACTCCTTCTGAGACTTAAAACTCTGCAACTGCTCCTCTGCATTTGTACTGACACGCACATATGCCGCCACTCGTTTTTCTTGTGATGGTAAGTGGCTTCCCCACCAGTCTTCGACCCCTGATAACAGGACCTTCAAGCTTCTTAATTACTTCTACCTGTCTTTCTTCCATGCAAAAACTCCTTTCAAAAATCTGTCTGTATACGTTAAGTTGGCAGCAACAAAATATCTGCTACTGCCTACACTATAAATCATAATGAAAATGTTAACGAATGTGCGGATTATGAAGTCATAAAACTGATAACATCATATTCGCCCATAATTATGAATTCTTGTTCTGTTGTACTCATCTTCCGTAATCAGTCCTTTACGAAAAATCCATCCCAACACCGCAAGCTTCTTACTCAACTCCAGCTCCTTCGTCATAAGCTAACACCCCTCTTTCCTAATAATCTGACTTATCACCTTCTTTCTGCATAAATGCTGTGATAATACACGAATTGCTAATAAGATAAAGTTCTTTTGGCTTCCATTCGTATCCTATGCCGTCAGCGTTACAGCTGACCTTTAGCTCATTGCCTGCGGGCTACTCCTGCTCGAGTTCCTTTCCCACCCTTGACGGAAGTGTCTTCCCTCGCTCCGCTTGATTGCTCGAGCCTCTTCGCAAGGTCTGTTGGCATAAGATACAGCTCATGAATCCGTTTCCGGATTGTTTATCAAGGTTCATAATACAAAAAAGATTTAGTAGAACACTTGTTCTTTTTGTGCTATAATCTTCTTGTAGCCAAACCATTTCTCTTATGGCTTATGGTGGCTACGTTTTCATGGGTTAATGATACGAAATTTTGTCTTGGATTATCATTGACGGAAAGTTGACCGGAAGTTGACGAAAAAGTTAGGAAGTGATGAATTGCAGAACCGCATTACCTTCTCCAACGTAATTGGAGTGTTATTGGAAAATAAAAAGAAAACTTATGCACAGTACCAAATGATTGAAGACATCTTCTACGACTGCCTGTACAACATGGATCTATTTGAAAAAGAGGATTTTGAGAAAAATGTTACCTACAGCAGATGGTGTACCAGAGAACGCCCGATACCCAAGGAAATATTATCCTTTTATGACAATTGCGGCTTTGACGGCATTCAAGATAATATTCAGGATGATGTAATTCCAAACCTTATCAATGTTCCAGCCACAAGGAAACTGCTTTTAGAATTGGTTATGGACAGTATGGATGTAATTGGTACAAAAAAGGCTGATGAATTTGCCCAGATAAAAGATGATGCCGAGTTTATTACCGCTCTTGTCCGTTATGCCATATTAAATGACCATAGCAGCAGACACACCCTGTTATCTCCTGATTTGGCGGATATTCTTCTGAGTAACAAGCTTCCTTCTGTAAACCGCTATTTTCTCGGAAGAAAAGAAGAATTAAAGGTCGTTAGCAAAGCTTTGCAGGAAAACAATCTTGTATTTATTACCGGCACTGCCGGCATGGGTAAAAGTGAACTGGCAAAGCCCTATGCCAAAAAGAATGAAAAGAAATACACCAACATCATTCACTTATTTTACGATGGTGATTTAAAGAAATGTGTTGCTCAGATGGAAATTAGCGATGATACCGCGGACATGAGCGAAGATATGCTCCTTGACAGGCATATGAAACTATTAAAAAAGCTCCACTCTGACAGTCTCATTATCATTGATAACTTCAATGTCCTGCCAAAAGAGGATGCTTTCTTTAAGGAATTTATAAAATTGAATTGTAAGATACTGGTCACCAGCCGGTGCAATATCTCTCCGTTTGAGATGGTAAAAGTTTCTGAAATGGATGCAGATACAGAGCTTGTAGAACTGTTTTATAAGCATTGCCCTTCTGCAAAGGGTTCTAAAGATGTAGTAAAGGACATTATCCAGACGGTGGGCTGTCACACCCTTACTGTATGCCTGTCTGCATTATCCCTGACAGCCAGCGGCATGGAACCGGAAGAACTGCTTGCTGAACTGAGAACCTGTGGACTGAATATCGCCTCCGGAGAAGATGTGGAACTGTATAAAGATGATGATTTTACTAACGGACTGATGATCGAACATTTACGCAAACTGTTACAACTTGGCAAATTGTCCAATCAGCAATTGGATATTCTTCGCAATCTGTCTCTGCTACCGGTTGCCGGCATATTAAAGAATAGCTTCAAGAACTGGATGAGACTTGATAACCTTGCGGATGTAAACCACCTTATCAAGTACGGATTTATTAACGAAGATACAGATAACAAGAAAATTAGCCTGCATCCACTGTTACAGGAAGTGATTGCCATTGAAACCATACCAACCGTGACTGCCTGCCAGACTCTGCTTAATAGCCTCCACCTTGTCTGCCTGGCACATGGCTTGGAGCTTCGCAGGCCGGAAAATATCATTGCTGCCCTTGTCAGTGTATCAGAACGTATTATAGTAGATGATGGTGCATATTTCTTACTGTTTTTACAGGATATGTTCCCATATCTGGACAAATACCTTGTATCGGATTACCTGCCGAAACTAACTGATAGAATCAGCTACCTTATGGAAGAATACAAACTGGATTCTCCGTGTGACAGGGCATTGCTACTGGATTATAAGGCAGAGTGTTTTCTGTTGAAAAAAAGATTACGGAAATGCAGTTAAGAAGCGAGAAAAAGCAATCAACATCATGGAAAAGCTTCATACTAAAGATGCAGATACGCGAACTACAAACCTGCTATCCAATCTGTACAACAACCTTTCCAACACTTATCTGCTGATGAAGCGTGGAAATGAGGCAGCCAATGTACTCCGTACAGCCTTTGATATCCGTATGGAATATATACGCTTGGGACTAACCGAATTCCATGATTCCCTGCAACAGATGATGAACCTTATCAATATACTGTTGCTGGCAAAGGATGTGGACAATGCCAAGATTGTATTGGAACAGTATGAAACCTTGGTGTTGGAACATCTATCTGATACCTCTCTTGATTATGGTATCTGCAAGCTGAGCCGGGGTATTATTGATATGATGGAAGGAAAGCCGGAACCGGCGGAAATGAATTTGCTTGGAGCAGAAAACATTATTGGAAATGCTATGGGTACGGATAATGACTATATGAATACTACCTACCGGTATCTGAATAATCTGTACGCACGGTGGAAGAAGCCGGAGAAGGCGATTGAGTATAGGGATAAATATTTTAACACAAACAGAATAACTACAAATAAAAACGCATAAACTATCAATACCACTAAAAATCCATTTGACAGCTTTTGTCTTCGATGGTATATTATATTTAGTGGTTGTGCTGCGGAAACTTGCGATGCCCGCAGCCGGTGGAGTTCCATGCGTGGGCTCCACTTTTTTTTTTACCACAACATAGGAAGAAGGGGTACATTTGGCAAAAACATTTCTAACATACCAACAACAATTGCATATACTTGAGCATGACAAGCAACTGGCAATTCCCGACCCAGATTATGCCAAGAAAATGCTGGAAGAAATCAGTTATTATTCCCTTATCGGCGGATATAAATCTTTGTTTAAACACAATGCATCCAACAAATATGCTCATGGCGTAACTTTTGATGAATTGGTTTCCTTTTATTATTTTGACGAAGAGCTTCGCACTTTATTTTTAAAATACATCCTTCACGTGGAACGTCATATGAAGTCCATGTTTTCATATCACTTTTGCGAAAAATACGGTGAACAACAAAGTCATTATCTCAATGTAAACTGCTATAATTACAACAAGAAAAACCAACAGCAAGTTCAAAGATTAGTTCACTCTTTGCAAAAGGCCATTTCGGTACCTAGCCAATATGCATATATAAACCATTCCGCAAATATGCACCATAATGTACCGTTATGGGTAGCAACCAATGCACTTACATTTGGACAGATTTCCAAAATGTATCAATATGCGACTACTGACTTAAGAACAAAAATAAGCAAGAATTTTACCAATATTTCAGAAAAGCAGTTGCACCAATTTGTTACAATAATTGCACGATGTAGAAATGTATGTGCCCATGGAGAGCGTCTCTTTTCATTCCGCATACATGAAACAATACCAGATACGCTATTACATAAGAAGTTACAAATTCCCCAGAAAAACAAAAGCTATCAATATGGGAAGCAGGACTTATTTGCCGTCGTGATAGCCTTACGCTATCTTATTAGTGATGAAGATTTTAAAGCATTTAAATCTGGTTTAACTAAACTCATCAATAAGGTTCTCAAACAATGCCCGCATCTTACCCGTCAACAATTGTTAAAGGAGATGGGATTCCCAGAGAACTGGGAAAACATTATGCGATATAAAAAATAATCATATTTTCGGCGGTCATATTTGAACCGCCGAAAATATTTATTTATCAATATCTCCCTGCTTCCATAATGTTATACACTTTGTGATTTCGACTTACTTCTTCTTTTTCATTTATATAATATGTGTAACTAAATTCAGCTCTTCCAGGGAAATCTCTACCAAACCCACCAGTTATTTTTTGCTTTTCTCCCAACACAGTCCATACAACATCTAATTCATTTTCTTCTATAAACTCAAGCAGGGATTTTTTCTTAATAAATAAAGCATTATTTTGTCCATTAACAATCACTGTACTACCATTTGCAGCATATCCAAACGAACCATCCCACGTTAAATTCATTTGTTCCATTAAAAACTTTGATGGGAACATATATGTGCTTTCTTCATTAGTGCAAAATGGTGAATCTTTCTCAGCCGTATAATCATTTGCTGTCGTAATCAAATAACATGGTGCTGGATTTTCTTGTCGAAAATCTTGTTCCTCCTCTTGTCCCAAATAATTTACCATAGTAGGGCTCCATGGATACTCTCCGATACAACATTCATATAATTGTCCATACCCCTCTGGCATCCATCTTCCTTCAAAATCTTTTTTTTCGAACCATTTCAGCAAATCATTTTTCTTATCCTTGGTGTATAAATAAGTTCTCACTTGCATCCATACCTCACGAAATGCCTTTTTGCCTACTTCTTTCGAGGACAAATATCCTTGTAGCATATAGTACTCTTCGCCCTCATAATTACATCCTATTAAATTTGGAATATAACGTTCGACATCATTATTTTTAAACCAAGTTATATCATTCCATTTACAATATCTATAAAAAGGATATACAAGCTTTGTTCCTATAAAATTATTAGATTGAGGCATCACCGTCAAATCTATATCTCTAAGAGAATTTCCTTGTTCCGGACATACTAATTCGATATCACTATATCTAAATCTCGGCGAATATTTATAATTATCATAAATATTACCCAATTCCCTATATAGATATATTTTCTGATATTTCTTACCTATCCTCTCCACTTGCTCATCACGGCTTCTCAATGAACCATATGTATAATCAATACTTTTATCATAATTTATACATGGCTCATAACCGCTTTTCACTATGTCTTCAAAAATCATAAGACCTACATCTTTTTTTGTAACTCCATAATTCTCAACTTCTGAAGGAATCGTATATATTGCAAAATCACTTTCCTGACAATTCCAAAATAAACTAGAAAAACGATCTTTGAATTGCAACGCAAACTTTTTATTTACCTTATGCTTTTTACTTCTATATGGTGGTCTAACCAAAATTACTTCTCTCTCAGTACACCAACCTTTGTAATAAGCATATTCAAAAATATTCCTTAGGTAATCACGCAGCAAAACGTTTTGTGGCCAAATACCAACCAAAATGATACTATTTTTTATATACTCTAAAATTGGCATGACATATTTTTGTTCTGCTAATACAATAAGAGACGAATACACTGCTTGCCATATTCTTTCATGAATATAATCATCATCAATATCTTTAAACATATTAATGACTGTCAACATATCCAAAGGATACAATCTAAATAAATTTGTCAAGCCTTTACTAGCCTTATCTCTTAACTTAATATCATTACTTCCTGTTCCCCAACACAATATTATTTTCCATAGCAAAATACTATCCTCTGCAAACGTGGGATGCTTTAACACAATTGCTCTTTCACATGTATCCGATATAATTTTCACTTGATCATACTGTTTTAAAAGAAATAAACTTAAAATAAAGTCTCTCCGATACGAAGACATGTTACTTAACTTTTTATGTACATAATACGCATTAATAGCACAATCTTTCTTTGTAGCGATGGTTATTAAGCCCAGTATTACTCGTCTCATATCAGATTCATTTGATGAAGATAATAATTTTTCAATCTCAGCAATCGTTTTCTCATTAATCTCATTTACATTTCTCCAATATAATCCACTCATGAAAGTTTCAACTACTTCACCATGTATTCTATTATCGATTCTACTTATGAGTTCTTCCTTTGTATTTCGCAAAAACAATATTTGTATCATTTCAAGTGTTCCCAGAGTTATTTTTTTATTCTCAACCGCCTCTACAATTATTTCAACCTCTACATCCAAATACTTTTGAGCATACAAATATTCATAAAATTTTTGATATGCAAATGTAATTTCTGCTCCTTTTTCATCTGCCTCTCTTAACAAATTTTCAGATATTAACAACTTAATAAAACCTGCTGTTTTTTCTTGTATTCCAAATTCAGCTAATACCTTAGCTATAACTGTTCTAAGTTCAAACCATGTCATACTATATCGATCATGTTCAGCCATATACTGGGTTACAGCACTTAGTGCTAATGAAACCACCTTATCTTTAACAGAAAAATATTCCGCATAGTACTTAGATATTATTTTATTTTTTACATCGAAAAATTCTCCCATTAATGTTTGAATATCTTCTACTACAACTGTTTTATCTTCTTTTCCTATCGCAATTTCACAAAGCATCTTAAGAAAAAGTGGATTCATGAATTCTGGAACACATGTCGTATCATAATTAATATTCACGCCATAATACTCACAGAAACTGCCAAGAGCCTCAACTTCCATTTCATCAAAACCACTATGTGGAACTTGTAACATTCCCCCTATTTTTTCCTCATCAAGATATTCCTCTAAATATATACTTCTACAACTAACAATTATCTTTATGTTGGAATACGCCTCAGCCTTTGCAATAATTAATGGAAGATTACTATTCCAATATGAATTATCGTCCACCTCATTAATAGCATCTATACAAATTGGTACATATACATTATTTTGGTTACCATATTCATTTAACCATGCAAAAAAGTTCTCTATTGTCTCTCCCTTTTGAAACCAATTAATAATCACATTATCAACAGTATCTTTTCCCTTAAACATGTCTCCCAACAATAATACTGCCGGAATACCCTTATCAACAAAATCACGCACAATATCACATAGTAAATGCGTTTTACCAATTCCCCCTTTCCCTGTAACTAAAATTGCACGATTCCCTGCATTATTCATCAAACTTATATCAAATAACCTCGCAATTAAAGGGAGAGTTGAAATCACATCCCATAATTCATCTAAATATTGCGCCGGAAAAGTACACATATATGAAGCCATAAATCCCCTCCAACTTTTATTATTATATGTTCCGGCTCCATTTTTTTTCTCAAAACGCTTCTTTTCAACTTCAAATATCTTTATTAAATTTTGTTTGCATTCTTTTATATTTTTTAATACCTGTGTAAGTTCACTTTCATCGTATGAATCAGAATCTAAGACAATACTATCGGTTTGCAATTGTTCAACAATATCAGTTATTCCTTTTCTGCTCTCTGCTAAAACAAGATCCCCTTCATCTTGATTATATGAATCAAATTTAATTAACTTCTTTGTACAATCTCTTATTTGAGAACTAATATCTTGCAGTCGTTCTGCAATTCCGTCCTTTTTCAACATGAAGCTCAAATTATTATATGTTCCTGTTTTTACATTGAGCTCCTTGCTATATCTAGGACCCACCATTGAAATTACTTGCTCCACTTTTTCTGTTAAGCTTCTTAAATTAAATGTTTCCTCCGAAATATTAATAGGAATTTCCTTGTTCTTAATTGAAATTTCTTCGCATTTCAAAACTGTATTAATATATTTTATAGGTAAAGCCTCAAGTCTCTCACTATCTTTCTGTTTTGTGATAATACCTACAATATTTCCTAATGCTATTACAGGAGCTCCTGAAACACCCTCATAATTCTGTAATTGGTTTTCCTTTTTTATATTAACTATCAGTTGTTCCTCTTGTGTATTTGATATAGTAGCTAACATAGTTGTCCTTTGGGATGCAAGTTTAGGAAATCCTATTATCTGACATCCAACCCCTGCAATTTCATTTTTTACATCAATCAACTCATACATCTCTGTTTCGGATAGTACTTCATTCAATCTAATAAATACACAATCAATCCCTTTTTTTATCGCCTCTAGCAAATTAATTGTTTTCCCAACAACTTCATCACCAACTTCCATACGAAACATAATTTCTTTTTCTTCGAATTCATCTGTAATTAGTTCATCAGCTGTAACAACATTATGTTTAACCGTCATTACAATATCCGGTTCTACAAGAAACCCTGTTCCCATAACTTTTCCATCTCGTATTATTTGACCTATAACTATTTTTCTCATTCGAACATCCTTTCCACCATGGTTTTTCCATCACCAATGATAACCTCATAATTGTATTTTTCTTTCCATTCTTCTTTATTAAGAAAATATGCTTTATCTATAGGATAATTAAATATCAGTTTTTTGAATTTTGAATCTCTACAAAGTATCGCAGCAAGTACTTCCAAATCAGGGTGACCATACTTTACGGAATTTGTTAAACAGTAATATTCATCAGCACTATATCGACCAATAAAATCATGCGTAATATTATAACGACTTCCATGATGTGGTAATTTTATTGCTGAAAAACGATACTCAAATCCCACCACATTTTCAATATTTTTTAATACTGTTTTATCAATTACTGTATCACCTAAAAACAAGTACTTTCTATCATTATACTCAAGAATAAAGGAAATCGAACTTTTATTAGCTATAGATTCATCTCTTTCTGCTAATTCTCCAATATATTTCATCAAATCCTCATTCTCACTAATTTTAAAGCTTTCATTTGTATATATAGATTTAATACGTTCTATTTGGTATTCAAATGCTTCTGTTAATTTTATCTTGTCAGATACTCTAAACATATAATTTCTAGAAACCATATCCTTCTTCCAGTGTTCTTCCAATTCCCTGATATTATTTTGGGATGGTCCTAAAACTGTAATAAATATATTCGGAGCAATTTCATGTCTATTTTCAACTAATTCCGAACATATTGCTTGTCCTTCAACAACTAAATTTAATGGTATCTTGCTTTCTTCTATTAATACCCCCAAAGACATTCCCTCATTTATTCCAATTTCTTGCTCTGTATCCGATATCATTCCTTGGGAAATAATTTCATCTAAAATTTTATTATCTCTATCTGTAAAACTATTGTGTTTTTGAGAGTAAAATCGGCTATTAACAATTTGAAGGAATCCATTATACCAAATATTCTCGACGAAATCTGAACTTGTTTCTTTTAAAAGTTGAATAAGTCCACATATATGATCATTGTCCATATGTGTGCATACAACTAAACCAATTTTCTGTTTCATCTTTTTTATATGATGTATTTCTGATTTAATATGCTTTTGATAAGTCTTTGATAACCCACCATCTATTAATATATTATATTGGTTTTCTTTTCCTATAGATAACAGAATACAATCTCCATATTCTGCTGGAAACAACTTAATGCTCAACATTGATTTCGTACCTCACTCATCGCAAATTGTTTGTTTTATGCACATAACCAAAACATGCTATTTTACAGTCTACTTATTCTACACACTAATATTCTGTACTTTTTTCCATACGCATTCTTTCCGTCCTACTTTTTCAGTGAAAAACAATATCACTCTGATATTAAGCGTTCTTAAATATATCAATACTCTTTAAGGTAGGAATCGCACCGTACTTTCCAATTAGGTAATTCTTCTCATAGCTTTCGTCCTTACGGATACGGGAACCGTCCTCATCCACAAAGTCAGTCAGTGAGTAAAGTGTGGATACACCTCTTTCATCCTTTTCTACAAACCAGATTTCGTCACGGCGTAGCAACTGGTTCGATAACTGCCATGTGTCATGGGTTGTAAATACGAGCTGTGCGTGGTTGGTGTTGATTTCCGGATTTAAGAATGTAAGCAGGAAATTTCTCACAAGTAACGGATGCAGACGGGCATTTAATTCATCAATAAAGAATACGCTCCCCTTCTCCAATACTTCCTGCAATTCCGGATATAACGCAAACATCTTCAAGGTTCCGGCGGACTCCAATCCTAGAGGAATTTCCGCCATTTCATCAGAATCTATCATCTTGTGAAGTGCATTAATCTTGTATCTCTCTTCCTTGCTTTCAGCCTCCTGAGGAATCTTTTCAATTCTGAAATCCTTGATATGCTCATCAAAAGATGCAAAATATTCCACAACCTTCTGCTGCACATTCTTATCTTCTACAAATCCCTTCGGCAATCTTCGTGACATAAAGAAGTTGGTAAAAGGATCTCCAAAATCTGCAAACTCGTTTGCAAGGAACCAATCTCTGATTGCCTTACACTTACCGATCTTCAGCTTTGCTCCCAAGGAAATAATAAGCACCTGTTTTTCCAATGCTACCTGAATATTATCCCTGCCGCTCTTAGGGAAGCCCGACAAGTCAAGCTCCTCGTCAGTAGTTCCACGATAAAATACTGTGCTGTATTTTCTGGCAGTCTTTGCCTTAGAATTGAGCCACTCTTCGGTTACACCTTCCTTATTGATGCAAAAACCGTAATTATAACTTCTCTCAGACTTGTCTCCGGGCAATGTGAAATACACCTCAAAGCTTGATTCCGCATCAGCGGATGTGGAATCAAACAAGAACGGAGTTGGTCTGAACTCCTCAAACTTCTCCTCTTCGTCTCCATACTTGAAGGACTCTGCAACATACTCATACATATATTCAAAAGCATTGTATATATTGGACTTTCCGCTTGCGTTTGCACCATAAATGGCAGCAACCGGTAAAATTTTCTCGCTACCAACCGTCACTACTCGGTCTGAAAACTCGGTCATCTTCGCCGCAGACAAATCCAAAGTAGCCTCTTCTCTAAATGATTTGAAATTTTTAAAATTAAATTGAATTAACAAATTGCTACCTCACCTTCTTTTCTACTTTCTATTATACAGTTTTTTGCAAAAATTAACATCCAAATACGAGTTTTTCTCTCTTAAGTGTAGTTTTCATTTATAAGTAAAAAAATCAGCCACTTTACATCATCGTAAACTGAGTGACTTCCCACAATTTATTTTTTTTTCTTTTTGGGCTTTCTCTCTGGCAGTTCCAGATACATTTTTTCACCATATTTTTCCAATCCAATATACATATATTTTTCATCACGTAAACACCTACGGAAATGTTCCTTTGTGGGTTGCTATGAATTCATTTAAGCTTATCAACAAGTTCATCAAACAATGCCCTACTCTTATCCATGAGTAATTACCAAAAATGGGCTTCCCGGAGGACTGGGAAAAAATTATGCATTATAAAAAGTAGTTGATTTCTTGCTATTTACAATTTATAAAATGTTAAGCAAAACGAGAATTCCTAAGTCTGAATAATATAGGTGGCAGTTGTTATGAAATATGCAACAACTACCACCTATAGAGTGATATCTCTTCAAATTTCTACTATTATATCTGCATTCTGTATGGTTGTCATCCTATGTGCAATCATAATCACTGTCTTCTTATTTTTAAGTCCAGCAATTGCATTTACAATCAGTTGTTCTGACTCATTATCCAGTGCTGATGTTGCCTCATCCATTAATAAAATTGGAGAATTCTTAAGTATTGCTCTGGCAATAGCAACTCTTTGTCGCTCTCCACCAGATAAATTATTACCTCTGTTATTAAGAATCGTATCATATCCTTTTTCCAACTTTACAATAAAATCGTGTGCATTTGCTAACTTAGCAGCTTGTATAACCTCACCATCCGATGCATTAGGATTTCCATATCTAATATTTTCCATAATACTTTCATTAAACATATATGGAGATTGTGGAACATATGCTACATACTTTCTTGATTCTGATCCCCCCAACTCTTTACTATCTCTTCCGAAAATACTTATACTTCCACCCTGTAATTCATAAAAACCCAATAACAGCTTTGCCAACGTGCTCTTACCACAACCAGAATGTCCTATAATAGCAATCATTTTATTTTGTGGAAAAAAATATGTATTACCTAAGAAAAGCTTTTCTTTATCCTTATATCCAAATAATATATTATTAAAATTCACAGCATTCTCTATGCCTGGTACATTAGACAAACACTCTTTTTCTTCATTTTCACTATGCAACACCTCTTCCGGCAAATCTAAAAATTCAAAAATTCTTTCAGCATAAGCTATACAGTTTACTAACTCAGGAAAATTTTTTCCAAGTTGAAGGAATCTGAAACTAAGTGATGTGTACAAGGTATAAATAGCTGCCAATTCACCTATAGTTGCCAATTCATACTGAATCAATATAATACCGATAACTATAAACATCAAGGAACACAATAAATCAAACCCATTATTTAGCATTTCCAGCAATGCAGATAAACACATTTTACTTTTTTGAATTCTTGTATACTCATTGTTTTCCTTCTTATATTTTTCTATCCCAAAAAGATTAACATCATATATTTTTGTAAGCCCGATTCCAGCAATAATATTATATATAATATTAGTCATTGCAGAATTTTTCTGTGACAATTCCTTTCCAACTATCTTCATTGGCTTAGATATTAGCGAATTAGTTACAAACAATAACGCATTGAACAAAATCAATATAATGGTCATAAATGGATTTATTACTGCCATTGCTATGGCAAATACTACTACAAAAATGATAGGTGCCACCACTCTTCTCAATCTGGATGAATAAATATTGGAAGCAACATCTGTGTCATACACCATTTTTGATAATATTTCTGCACTATGATATTCTTCGTAATATTCGTAAGGAAACTTCATTGATTTCTCAAAAACTATGTTTTTTAATTTCAGAGACATTCTTTTGGCTTCATTGTTATAAATACACATAAAAACAGATGCAAAAATAATTGACATCACACCAAGAACTATGGCAATTATTATTTCTTGTCCACTATTTACATCACATGACTTACTAGCAGTGTCAAATATTATTTTCATAAATACCGAACCTGCAACTTCAAATAATGCATTTAAGGCAGTCATCATAAATATTGCCAGAAGATATAGCGGTAGTCTTCTTTCCATAAGCTTGAGACTCTTTATTAAACTTTTAAGTGTACTCATTACTCAATCACCTCCCTACCATAAAGTGCAGCATACACGCCATTTTGGTTCATAAGTTTCTCGTGAGAACCTACTTCAACTATTTCACCGTTTTGCATACAATAAATTCTGTCAGCCTCTTTTATTGTAGAAAGTCTATGTGCTATGACAATTACTGTTTTATCTTTGTCCTCATAAATCGTCCTGCTAACAAGCCTCTGAGTTTTCTCATCCAAAGCAGATGTCGGTTCGTCCAATAAAATTACTGGTGCATTTTTATACAATGCTCTGGCAATAGATAGTCTCTGGCACTCACCACCGGACAGGTTAACACCTCGTTCCCCGACTTTGGAATCGAACTTATCTGGCAAATCCATAATTGTTTGATAAATACCAGCTTTTTTGCAGGCATCTTCAACTTTTGAATGATTAATATTTTTATCACCATATGTCACATTTTCTATCACTGTCCCATGAAACAAATATGAATCCTGTGGAACATATGCTATCAGTTGCCTTGCATTATTAATATTCCAATCAGAAAACTTTTGTCCATAAAAAAGGTACTCTCCTGATACAACCGGTTCAAATCCACACAAAAGCTTTAGCAATGTTGTTTTTCCGGCTCCGGATGCCCCAACGATTGCAACAACCTCTCCCCTTTTTATTGTTAATTCTATATTTTTTAATATTTTAGTATCTTCAGCCTCCGTTTTATCTTCCCTGTAAGAAAATGAGACATTTTTCATTTCAATGACAGTATCCTGTTGCTCTATGTCTTTACCTACATAATTACCGCTTTTTTCTTTCGGTGTATTTATCAAATTCTCAATTCTTTTTACTGATATTATCAGTTCTTTCGCTTCAATTATCCTAAATGGCAACTCACTTATCGGTGCCGAAATCTTTCCGAATAACACTAAAAATGCCATAAGTTCTCCAAGTGTTATAACATTTTTTAATACAAGATACAGTGAAAGCAATGAACATATAATAGTTGGAATCCATTTTATAATCAATACAAGCGCATTTGCCAATGCCTGATATCTGTTTCTTGCATATTCATTTTTTAGTATTTCATTGGATTTGATTTTAACTCTATGACTCAATAACTCCTCTAAACCATATGCCTTTGCAACTTCAATTCCCTCAATATTATCCAATGCTATCTCTGCAAGCTCATCGTATTTTCCTCGTCTCTTCTTAGCTAATTCATTTATTTTCTCAGCTATCTTGTTGCTTAAAAATATAGCTATTGGAAAGATAACTAATATACCGCCAAATATCATCCAGTTCATTTTGATAATAGCAATACTAAATGCCAAAATCATAACTGCATATTGTAAAATATCGGGTAATATTTCAGACAAAAGCTTGCCCATATCACTAATATCTGATGTAAGCTTATTTATAATAGCACCTGCATTTTTCTCAAAAAAACAATACTGTGCCTTCCCTAGTGATTCCATAGTTATATTTTTGCATTCTTTCTGAATATTGATACTAAAACATTCATTACAAACGCTTCTAAAAAAAGATACAACCATAGCTATTATAATTATCAGTCCTGTTTTTGTTATCAAACTCACAACATCAACTGTTTCTCCCTCAAGCATTAGGTTTATTGCATTAGATATAAAATCCGAACCTTGTACAATCAGCTCCGACAGTACAAATAAAAACAGCGTTGACAACAGAAATAAATAGATGTATTTATAAATCATTTTTCTAACCAAAGTATTTTGTTTCATCAAGTTCTCCTCTTTCTAATTGCATTTTACTGTATACTATTATATAATTTCAAAAGAGTGATTTCATCAATTCTAAAAGCGAATTTGAATAAAAATCTACAATTTAATGCTACACATTTTCAAATTTACATAATTACATAATGAAAGGACTATTTTATATGCCATATCCATTGAAGCCCGGAGAAAATGTTTATATTGATCATCAAATTAAGGATGGAAGATACTCTATGCCTACTATGCAAGCTGCACCGGATCATTATACACTCGGTTATATTGTGTCCGGAGATAGACGATGGATCTCAACAGAAGCAATTCGATCCTCACATGCTGGAGATTGTGGAATTGCCAAACCACATATATATCATCGCAACTGTTCAATGTCAGATGCTCCCTATGAGAGATATGTGTTGAAAGTTGGAATAGAAACCTTTCAACCTATTATTGATATAATTGGAGAAACAGAGCTAAACATTCTCTGCTCAAACTATCTCCATTTTTCAAAAGAATCTCAGCAAATAATTCAAGGTATGTATGATGAAATGCTCGCCGAATACACAAAGAATTCTCCATACTCACAGCTTATCCTTCAGGGTATGGTCTATAAACTATTTTTCTATATGTATGAGAACCATATTCCCTCAGAAAATGATGAACATACTTTATATATAAAGAGATTCGATAAGCGTATTCATGATGCCCTAATTTACATTGATAGCAATCTTGAACACGGTTCCGCAATTGAAGAAGTTGCATCATATGTATCACTATCACCTTCTCACTTTTCAAGACTATTTAAAAGTGTTACAGGTTCGTCCTACACAGATTATCTTACCGATGTCAGATTACAACATGCTCAGATATTACTTGGTACAAGCCAATTGTCTATAAGTGAAATTGCTGAAAAAATAGGTGTCGCTAACGGAAACTATTTATGTACCCTATTTAAAAAAAGATATGGAATTTCTCCTAGTGATTATAGGAAAGATCTTAAACAAGAATAAAAGTTAGCTTAATATATAGTATAAAGACCATTCACTTTCAATTTTTTGAAAATGAACGGTCTCTCACGCTACTTTTATTTAGTTGACTGACTATAATATTGTTCATAGCCAATCAACTATCCCCTTTGACGAACTTTTTGAAAAAATATTCAACTTTTTAATACACCTCTAATTTTTAGCCTATGCATTCTGATTAATTTTCTTAATCGGATGTCTAATTACTGTTTTCCACTTCTCCGGTGCAATCTTTCTTGCATCAGACATATATATTTCATGATGTAAACGCTTTTCATTTATATCATTTACATATCCATTTTCTTCTAAAAACGCATCCATAATCTTCACAGACTCCGGCTCATTATCAAATGGTCCTATATGCATCATCTGAACACATAATCCTTCGTCTATCGTCAAAAATTCTGCTTTGCTGCAGTCTATCTTTTTCTTTTTGGTCGCAGTATCTACCGCCCAATCAAAATCATTCTCTGTAACAAAGTCAGGTAATCGAATCACAGAAATCCAGTTAAAAGAATCCTTGTTCCCATAGTCTGCGCCTCTTACATTGTCTTGCCACCAGAAACCTTCCAAGGGTGGAACTACATATTCGAAAAATCCTTTTATCTTGTAATCCGTTTTGTAACTCATCTTCAAAGTATATGCAACAGCATACAATATACTTATTGCCTGTTGGTACTCGCCATCCAGAGTGTTCGGATTACCTTTCCCTCTGACAGCAATATAATTAGCCGCCGGAACATTGACTATTTCAGGTTTATTCTTAGGCATATAAAATTCTTTATATTCCTTTTTAAAATCAAAAGCCATTCCTTACACCTCCCGAACATAATAGGAATCGTACTTTGTTCCATTATGCCCTATTAACGATTCTTCTGATAAAGAAAATCCCATATGTTCTAAAGCCTGTATACGCTCTTGGGCAATTGAAACTACCTTAGTAGCAATCATTTCACAAGCAAACATATCTCTCGTTTCAGGAATAATAATACCAAGAATATCCTCTATTGTATCCTGCTTCTCATAATCACTTCTTAAGTCAAGTCGGAGCAATCCGCAATTATTAAAATAATCCTTTGCCTTTCGATTAAACAGCTCTATCGTACCAATTACGCAGTTGGCACTTTTATCAATAATTGTCCAGCGTACATAATATCTGCTTTGGTATTCTCTTTTCCAAAACGCAATGGTATCCTTCATTTCTTCAATTGAAGTATAGTAAAAACCATTCACACAATTATCACTGTTAAAAATCGGTACTGCATCCTTATCGGAATATACCTTAAGCAAATCCTCTGCGTCACCATCCTCAATTTCTCTCAGCAGAAACACTTCACTTTCCATAACAGGAATTTGTTCATATACATCAATACCCATCTTCTCATCAACCTCCATATCGTAATTTGTTAAACATTAAATAACTTCATATACATTATCTCACACAAATTACGACACCTATATGTCATAGTTTATCGTATAAAAAAAGAATATCTTTTGCACTATTAATAATCCGTTCTTTTATGTGCTCCGGTTCTATAATCTCGACTTCTTTTCCCTGTGACAAAACAACACCTATCCACCATTGTTCCTTCTCTACAATATGAATCTCCATAATAGCACTACCATCATCACATGTTTCTATTAGCTGTCCGTTTAAATATTCCTTTATTCTGTGTATCGCATTTCCACAGCATCGCATCCGAACTCTTGTGGATATGTCCTTTCCCTGATAGGAATCGTCACAATCATTTAAAATATCCTGTGCCGACTTGTGCTCATTGGAAAATTCATCTTCCGTTATGCAAACATCTTCCATCCTAACCAACTTATAGGTTCTATAATCCTGTTTTGCCGTATTATAAGCCAACATATACCAAGCGTACCATTTATAAATAACTGCTATCGGTTCTACACAGTGTTCTCTTGTTTCTCCAGCATTATTTGTATATGTAAATCTAACCACTTTCTTATTCTTAACTGCAGACTGTAAAGTTTGAAGTAATTTCTCATCACCTTCTCTTAATGCAGAAAAATCCAAAATCATACCTATATTACTGTTCTTGGATATGGCTGTTATTTTCTCGTAAATATCATCAGCCACCGGATTATTCGTAACCGTTTTTAATCCATTTATCGCAGTTGCAATATAGGCATATTCATCTTTCGATGCAAATTGGTTATTCATTTTGAAATCACTTAAAATTTCATATCCACCATTTGTACCAGTAAAAGCACAAATCGGAATGCCAGCCTGACACAAAGCATCGATATCCCTCTGAATCGTCCGTACAGATACTTCAAAATGCTTTGCCAGTTCTGAAGCAGATGTTTTTCCGTGATTAAGCAGATATAAAGTTAATGCGTATAATCTGTCTTTTTTCATCATTAAATCCTTTTTATCTAGTAGAAAACTTACCACATATTATACTACTACAAAGTAATCCCTTCTCCTATACATTCCATCAACACTTCTATAATATATTTTAAATTTATCTTGTCATATGGATTTCTTAATCTCTTTTCAATTACCAACGCCATCCCCCATGTCTCTGCAGCTGGGCCATCAAAATTATCATAATGACAAATAAATCCATCCGCAAGAATTTTAATGGCTTTTCTAACCGTCATATCACTTCCAGCTATGAATGGTTGATCTAACATTGTGTCTATTCTATCAGCTAATTCGTGTTCTCCAATTTTCCTTAATAGAATTTGTGCCGTATAATTATTTTTCAACTTAGGACTTTCAATACACATAGCACGCAACTGAACAATAATCATATCAAAATATGTAGAAATATCTATATCATTATTCAGTGGCTCATCTATTTCTACAAAACGTTGATACCTTCTTAGCAATATGTTGTAATGCACATTAAAATGGTGTATATATTCTCCTAATGCAGCCACCTCTTCAATTTTACTATTTTCTATATTCAATTAATTTTCCTCCATACTTATCCACTGAATAAATGCAGTTTTGTCCGAACTATTATATCCTGCATTTCGATAAAAATTCAATGTAGACTCTTCTTTAAAACCAGTAAGCAGCATCATCTTATAACAATTATTCTCCCTAGCAATCTGCTTTGCCAAATCCAAACAACTCGTAGCATAACCCCTTTTACGATAATCTGCGTGTGTCACCACATTCTCTACAAATGCATATGGACGAACACCCCTTGTAAGATTAGGAATAATCACACATACGCAGGATGCCATAAGTTTCCCTTCCACTTCACACACAATAAGATGATGATTCCTGTCACTAACGATACTATCCCATGTATTTCGTAAATGCTCTGAATTTTCAGGAACCCTGTCTTCGTGAAGATATAGGTATTACTGTAATATTTCATCTAAATCATCTTTATTTGCTTCTCTAACCATCATTTTACCAATCCTTTTATTATAAAAATCTAATACAAATCAAAAAGAAGCATTACTTCCCTTGAACTTCTTTCTTTTCGTTTTCACAATACGAGATAAGGTCATATCTATTCAATATTTGATATAATATTGAATAATCTTGATTTATCAAATTCAATTCACCTATGTAATTATTTTCTTTACCCTTTTCTCGATCATAAACCAAGCACCCCACCACTCCATTTATATAAATTTTTTGAATATAGCATGTATTATAATCACCTATACACAAATCCAATTGTCCTACCTGCTTTATATTAGTCTCTAATTTTTCTTTTTGTTTTTTTAGTTTTTTCTTTTGTCTAATACGAATAAGTTCATTTATTACAATCTGCTTCGTTTCTAAAATTTGTTCATCATCACCAGTAATCGTTAACTCCTTCTCTAAGTCCGTTATTTTTTGTAACAACAGATCTCTTTCATATTCATCAATATAATATCTATATGATCCTGCCTGGCCATTTTCAGCATATCTTGACAAAATAATACCAAAGAAAGAAATCAATATTGTTACCATCCATACAAACATAAGCAATACACTTTCACACTCCATCATTTGACATACAAATGATGCAATGACGGATATAACTAACGAGTAGAAGCATGTTATCAAATTATCAAACAAAGAATTTTGAATCAAAAGAAAGTCTGCACGTGCATACAATCTTTCAATTTCTTTGTTTTTCACAAGCTCATCAACTTTTCCACCCTTTTCATAGTAAAGGTTTATTATTTGAATTTGCTTTATATAATAATGTTTGTCTTCACCCCAACATTTTTTATATTGATCAATTTTCTTAAAAAGCTCATCATCGCACTTCTTAATATTACGGATACCTCGTTTCATAGTAAAAATTCCACAGATAGCAAAATATACTATCATAGCCACTGCTATCAATAAAAAGAGTGAACTTAGTATTGTTTTTATAACCTCAACCATTCCTATAGAAAGCTGGTTAACATTATACGCAAAAAGAACAGTTGCGACACATGTTATAGCAAATATGATGGCAGTAATAACAATGTAACGTTTCTTCCACTTTTCCATATACTCATCCTTTCTTAGTTGCTAATTTTAGTAACTGCCCCATCGGTGTATTCTATGAACTTCTCTGCCCGATAACCTTCCAACAGGTTCTTGCTCTGCAGCTGTTCTGTCCACTGCTCCATGAAATCCTCTCGGTTTTCCACCAACACATTCCAAGCCATCAGATATGCCTTTATCAGCGTTTTTTCCTCTACGTGGCGGTTGGCGCATCCCATGACTCCTTTGACCTTGTAGCGTTCACTGCATTGCCATACCTTACGGTCAACGCCCGTGCTGCTCCGCCAGCCTTTCCGTTCAAATACTTTTTTGCAGTCTCCGCAAACTATTACCTTTTACGAAAAAAATATGTATCCATTGAGGAGATACTCTTTTCCTTATCTGCTAAAAATCAATATCGTTATGCTTATTTTTCAGCTTGTAAAATGCAATTATTACACTGGTATAATATTGCATCATCCAATCATACCATATTTCCTTGCTATAATCGCTCTTTTGACCCGCACGATTATGGCGAATATTATAGCCGTTAACTATACCAAAAATCAACTTATCATGTTCATTTTTAGGAACTTCATACTCAGCATTAAAAATATCTTTTACTTCTTCACGTTCACTTTCCAAAATATCAGCAAGAATGTTAATAGCCTTCTTTTTCTGTTCTAAATTGGCATCAAAACGATAATACATTTCTGTGGCTGTTGCTAATTGCTCATATACTGAATCAGGCAAAGCAGAACCATCATATTCTAACTGCTCACGCAATGCACCGTTAGGCATTTGCATTATAAATCCATTTGTTGGTTCAAGATAATAACCCTCTTTATAGGCACGTAAGATATTATTAATCTGTTCAGCAAATTCTGCCTTTTGCGCTTCATTTTCAAATTCAGCTGTTTCATAGTTATAAACACCAATATGGTCGTATAAAATCTCAATCACCGAAAATAATGTCTGTTCATCATATTCTTCGAGATATTGCCAAATTGGCCAAACCTCTTTATCCTGTAAGCGTGTTGCAAAATACACTTCCGGCGATGGCAACAGACTTGGTGGTAAAACCTGCTCCGAATCCTGCGTATAAGGAATTTGTCTCCACACACCTCTTGTAGCCACTTCAAAATACTCTTTATCACAAAAATACTTATGTACTTGTCTGAAATACTGTAACAACTCATCAAAATCTATCTGCAGTTGCTTTGTAAGTAAACCATGCCTTTCTGCGTAATATTTTTTCATATTATTCTTTTCTCCTTATGGGCAGCTAAAAATTACCTTGTTCATTTTGAATACTATTTTCCATTAATCTAATCAAATCATCAATATCAAATAGGTCTATCAATGTTTTCTGTTGCTCTGCAAATCTCTGTGCATCTTCTGTAAAATAGGAAGAAGTTACGATAATTGCCTTATTTGCCCTTTCTGCTGTTTGCACACCATATAAGGCTCGAACAATATCAACACCTATTTTATTCATTTCATTATACCTTTTACATTCAATCAAAAACATGACAGGTCTACCTAAGATACTTTTTGTTGCGATTATGTCTTTTCCCCCATCTCGTGTCTGAGGTGTTAAACGAGTTTGAAAACCTTGCCTTTTAAACACTTCTTCCACGACCTCTTCAAACTCCCTGGGAGTAAGCTGATATACAGATCTTTTATCATTCAATATCCTATATATATTTTCCTCTACCTGTGGCAAAAATGAAGCTATGCTTTCTTCATCGAATTCCACCTGATATACAATCTCCATATTTGGCTTCTCAAGAAATTGTCCACCATGTATTTCATTATCTTCATAATTGAAACACCCTACTGGATATTCATAACCAGAAATTCTGTATTTTATATTGTTTCCACATTCTTCACAATCGCATTCTTCGTATATATCATACACGATTTCTGGACCCATTTGTCTTTCGTATGAAGATGTTTCTGCATCCAGATACTCCTTCTTAATGACGATAATATTTCCGCACTCTTCACACTGTATAACTACATCATTTAATAATTCCATGCACATTGCCTCCGTGCCTTATAAATCAATTTCATATCTCTCAAATAATTTATCAAAAAACTCACATATCATTTGCTTCGCATTATTCTCGTCCAAAAACTCATATCCTCCAAATCGATATACTTCATAGCCCTTCAACCGCAATGCTCTATCAGCTTTTACCATTTCGGCATATAATGCAGGTGCCGCCTTTCCATTCTGAGAGTAGTGTTGCTGCCCATCCAATTCAAAAACGATCTGTATTCCTCCCGGTAATAACATCAAAAAATCCATTCTTTGATGGGAGTATACTACTTGTCCTTTTCTCTGATATTTGCTACGAGGGTCATAATGCAAATACACTTGTGGCACTAATGCAGGAATATCTTGCTTTATCGGGTGACGATAATAGTTATAATATGCTCTAAAAAAGATTTTTTCGGGTTCTGAATCAAGAGATGCTCTTAACCGGCCATACAATTCTAACTCAGGATCGCCATCATTCTCTTTGTTGTTCTCTTTCCACCATTCGACCAAAGTATTCCACTGTAGTCCATCTGCTCCTATCTCAAAATTATAAAACAAGCAATTGTCAGTATCTCCTATCAATCGCAGTTCGTTACTAATTGAATTTTCAATAGTAATATCTGGCTTTTGACCGACCGGAGCAAAAATGAGATTTTTTAATTCACCTTCAACAATTCTTCTTTTTCCTATACTATAATGTGGAACTCCGGATTTTTGAGAACTGATATATAACTCATATCCATCTTCCTTAATTATTCCATTTATACCTTGAACATACTTTTTCTGCTCATCGCCTTCTCTCACCTCTGGTTTTACCAAACACTCTAAAAACTTGACGAAAGTTTCATCGGGCAGATATTTAACCTCTAATCGATTTGTAAGCAATTCCTTATAGGACATGGTTTTATCATATTTTACTGCAGACATAATTTCTTCCCCTACAGTCGTTCCAATGAAAATATCTGGAATATCCGTCATATTCCAAATAAACGATAGAAAATCGTCTAATTTCATTTGCCCTTCCATATCACTTAATGAATCTAAAAAATCAACAATTCGCCTTCTTGTCACAAACGAAAAAACTAATTCTGTATCAGCCAAATAAGGCTCCATGGTTTTTATCATTTCTGCATTTTCAAACTCTTTAACTATTCTTCTTGCCAACTTCCAAATATCATCATCTGGCAACTTGTTCAAACCACTCAATACATATAACCGCTTGCTATGCATTGGTTCCAGCCCAGCATCTGGTTCAATTCCATATGCATTACAGACTCCTCCCAAGTCATAAGCCTTATATTCACAGGCAAATTGATTTGCAATTACATTTCTTAATTCATCAACTTTCCTCATTGCTGCCTCCTTAGCCTAACACTATTATTTTACCATATCACCTGTTTTTTTACCATCTACAAAAGAGCAAGAAAAAAAAGCCGATCAGGAATCGCAACTCCCAATCGGCATCTTTTCTTACTCCTCTTCATTTTTACATTCAATCTCCGTTCCGTCCAGGAAGACCACCAACAATGTTCCATCTTCAAAAACCTTGATGTGGTCCAGCGTTTTCAGCATGAAGTCCGTATCCATCTCCGTCAAAGGTTCTGCCCCATCGGTGTATTCTATGAACTTCTCTGCCCGATAACCTTCCAACAGGTTCTTGCTCTGCAGCTGTTCTGTCCACTGCTCCATGAAATCCTCTCGGTTTTCCACCAACACATTCCAAGCCATCAGATATGCCTTTATCAGCGTTTTTTCCTCTACGTGGCGGTTGGCGCATCCCATGACTCCTTTGACCTTGTAGCGTTCACTGCATTGCCATACCTTACGGTCAATGCCCGTGCTGCTCCGCCAGCCTTTCCGTGCAAACACCTTATTACAGTCTCCGCAAATTATCTTGGATGCAAATGGATTGCTTTCCGACCGGTGGGAATAGGAGTTTGTCCCATGCTCCTCCAGATACTTTTTTCTGCGTTTTATTTCAAGCTGTACACATTCCCATATCCGCTTTGAAATGATGGCATCATGGTCATCCTCCACATAAAACATCTGGATTTCCCCTTTGTTCTGTGTACGTTTCTTGGTGAGGAAATCCACCGTATAACTTTTCTGCAACAAGGCATCACCCTTGTATTTTTCATTTTCCAACATACTCATTAAGGTTGTGGACTGCCACTTCGTACCGCCATCCCAGTTTTTCACACCTTCCCATTCAAAAATCCTCTTGATGTAATCGGTTGTTTTTCCGTCCAGGAATTCCTGATACAACCGAATTACAATCGGCTCCTGTGTCCTGTTGATTACCAGCTTCCCCGTTTCATCCGTATCGTAGCCAAGAAAACGCTTTGTACTCATTTTGTGTTTTCCTGTCTCAAACCTTCTGCGGATTCCCCATGTGCAGTTCTCTGAAATGGATCGGCTCTCGTCCTGTGCCAGTGAGGAAAGAATGGTAAGCAGCACTTCTCCCTTTGCATCGAGGGTATTGATATTTTCCTTTTCAAAAATAATCCCTATCCCCAAATCTTTCAACTCTCGCACATAATTCAAGCAATCCAGCGTATTTCTTGCAAATCGGGAAATGGACTTAGTAATAATCATGTCTATTTTCCCCGCCCTGCAATCAGCAATCATGCGGTTGAATTCATCTCTCTTTTTGGTATTGGTTCCCGAAATTCCTTCATCCGCATAAGTCCCTGCATATTCATAAAGAGGATTTTCGCTAATATAATTTGTGTAATAATTGACCTGATTCTCATAGCTTAATAACTGTTCTTCTTGGTCGGTTGACACTCGGCAGTACGCTGCCATCTTCAATTTCTGCACTGACTGTGCTGTTCCTGATTCCGCAGTCGAAATCTGCTTTGCTGGTATAACAGTAATGCTTCTTGCCATTTTTAACCACCTCCTCAATCACTGTCTGTTCCGCAATGTTCAATCCCTGCAATTCGGCATCATCAATCCTTAACCCTTTACATGCCTTGACTCCCTTTTCAATGTAGGTGCTGCAGAGCCATTGGATTTTCTTCTTGTAAACCTGTCTGCGCCAGAGCGTTTTTCCGCAGTGAGGGCAAATCAGCAATCCTCTTAATGGATAGCGGTTTTGGAACTTCATTGTGCTGTCCTGTCCGATATTCCTGTCACGCTTTCTCTGTTCCCTGACTTCCTGCGCCTTTTCCCATATCTTCGGCGATACAATTGGTTCGTGATTTTCCGAAATGTAATAACTCTGTACTTCCCCGTTGTTTTTCCTTGTATGGTTTCTTTTGTTTTCAGGGGTATAATACTTCTGCAGATGAAAATCCCCTTTGTACTTTTCATTGCAAAGCATCCCATTTATGGTCCCGCTTTCCCATGTTGTTCCCGTCAACGTTTTCACACCCGGGTAATCAAGCAGCTCCCCAATCCTTGACGAGCCGACATTCATTAGATACAGTTCGAAAGTCAGACTGACAATTTCCGCTTCCTTTCGGTTCACAATCAAATCTCCATATTCGTTTTTGTCATAACCGAGGAAGCGGGATGTGGTAATCATCACTTCCCCTCTCTCAAACTTCTTCCGAATGGACCATTTATTGTTTTCACTCATGCTTCTGCTTTCTTCCTGTGCAAAAGAAGCGAGGACGGCAAGCATCATCTCACCGTCCCATGATAGAGTGTTAATGTTCTGTTCTTCAAAAAAAATACCGACACCCAGCTCTTTCAGTTCCCTTGCGAACTGTAGAACGGTGACAGTATTTCTTGCAAACCTTGATATGGATTTTGTAATAATTAAATCAATCTCTCCTGAGAAAATCAAGGTTTCTTTGAAAGCAGACAAACGGTTTCAATATTCCCCTGAACTTTGATTTTATACTGCATAGTGAAAGTGACACTATTAACTTAAGGGTGGGGTAAATACCTTAACCATTTGAAAATTCCTTTTAATGTTACTACTTTACCTCGTCCTCGGCAGGATCAACTGCATACCAATGTTCTGCATTTCGCTTACATTCTAACACAGGTATTCTTTTTGTCACTTCACGTTTCGTGCTTCCATCACTACGAAGAATTTCTCTCCATTCCACTGGTTTATTATAATATTTCATTTTGCCCCCACATTGAGGGCATCCTTCAATATGTATTTTCTCTATGGTCAATCTATTCCCATAACCACTAATTGCAAAATTGAAAAACAAAGGATGTCTCGTTTGCTTTTTAGCAATTCTTCTAAGTGTAAAAAAGATTAAAAATAAAAATACAAATATTATAAAAATAATAGAATATTTCTGCATATCTAAACTTATTGTATTTCCATTCATCCCTCTAAAAAAGCAAACTATACTTTTTACTATTTTGGCAAACGGAAATATTCCTACAATTGCAATAATAGTGCTAATCCATGTTAAAACAGCTAAAGTAAATGGACTACGCCATTTTGGTTCTGGATCATAATTTGCCGTCTTTTGCTTCTCTTCCGAGATATTATTGATAATATCTCCTGCTGCAATTTGAGTTTTTCCTGTAAAATTCACATTTCCATTGAAATTATTTTGCTTATACTCTTCTTTTCTTCTTCTCATATCGTCATCTTCCTTCTCTTTTGCGAAAAAGTATTCCTTTTGCCAAAATGTATACTGATAATTCCGAAAATCTTATCCCTGGGGTAAATCAATTCCCTCATACCCATTCTGCGGAAACTGAAACACACATCCATTTTTGCCCCAAATCGGCGGAAACCTTTGATTTACGGGGCTTTTCTCGTCAGCAGAGCCACTGTTTCCACATGCACCGTATGTGGAAACATATCATACCCCTCACAAGCCTCAACCTTATAACCACCCTTTTGCAGGACACGCACATCGCGTACCTGGGTTTCCGGGTTGCAGGAAATATAAACAATGCGCTTCGGCTTCATCTGCAGCAGGGAACGTAAAAATTCCGGGGTAGAGCCGCTTCTTGGCGGGTCCATGATGACAACGTCTGCCCTGCCGCCTTCGGCGTAGCGGACTAAAAAGTCACCGGCATCTTCATTCACAAACTGGATATTTTTAATATGGTTTAAATCAGCATTGATTTGTGCGTCCTTGACCGCCTGCGAATTCAATTCTATGCCGATAACCTTTTTGGCGTGGGAAGACAGCGCAATGCCAATCGTTCCGATGCCGCAGTACGCATCAATGACCACATCATTTTTTGTAATGCCGCCCAGCCTGATAGCCGTTTTGTACAGCTTTTCGGTCTGTGACGGATTAATCTGATAAAAAGATTCCGGGCTGATACGGAAGCGGCAGCCGCACAGCACGTCCTCAATATAACCTTTTCCATATAAAACCTTATTGGCTTTGCCGAGGATCATGCTGGTGGAAAGGTCGTTGATGTTTTGTATAATCGTTGTAATATCCGGGTGCTGTTCAAGCAATGCCTTGATAAAATTATTTTTTGACGGAAATTTATTGTCTGCGGTAACTAACACAACCATAATTTCCTTCGTGGAAAATCCACGGCGGATTAAAATATGGCGCATAAAACCACGGTGTGTATCCTCGTTGTATGGAGCATACTTAAAAGATGCAAACAATGTACGCAGTGTCGCAATAATGCTGTCTGCTTTCTGGTCTTCAATCATACAGTCATCAACCGGTATAAGGCGGTGTGTACCTTCTGCATATGTTCCTGTTACAATGCCTTTTTTCTTATCCAGTCCGACAACGGCATGAACCTTATTTCTGTAAAAAACAGGACGATACATACCATGCACTTCACCACAGGTATAAATGCCTTCAAAAAGCTGCTTTAAATAGGCACTTTTTTTCTTTAATTCCTTCTCATAGGAAATGTCAACATATTGACAGCCGCCGCACTGTTTACAGACAGAACAGCTGATCGACTGGTTCGATTCATGATATTTTCCACTCATTATGATGATGTCCTTTCGTATATTGATTTTATAAATAGTATGTGTTGATATAAAGAAAGCCTGAGATATACCCGTATACTGGAACATATCTCAGGCAGCGGTTAAAATAATCCACGCTCATTATAAAATTACAAGAAAATGATATAAGCGATGTCCTATTTTATATCCGTTTTATTCATCTTCGCTGATGTCGTTTGCGTTGTTTACAATCTTTACCTTGCCTTCGTAGAGTTCTTCTACGGCGATTGATAAAGGCTTCATGTTGCTTGACTTCGGAATAGTCGGCTCACCGAGCTTTAAACGGAATTCTTCGTCATCGGAAAGTACCGGTTCACTGACCTTATCCTTATCCTTTTCAGGCATTTTCAAAAGCTTTTCTTCAATGGCTCTGGAATCAATAATCTGCTTTGCACGGGTAGCAGCAGCCTTTACAATTGAATAGCGGCTCTGTACTAATGGCTGTTCGCCTTCTTCTACCCCGCTGTTGATAACGTTCATTAATTCTGAATACGATGGATGTATCATGGTTTATTCTCCTTTTGCATAGATTTTTAAGTCTTCTCTGATGTCTTCAATCAGAGTCAGGTTGTGGGAAGCTTTCATCTTCTCACTGGTAACAATTTCGTGGATACGCTGTGTACAGGCATCGACCGTATCATTGATAACAATATAGTCATACCCCTCAACGCCTTCCGCTTCCTGTGTCGCACGGGCAAGACGCGCTTTAATCGTGGCTTCGTCTTCTGTTCCCCTGCCACGCAGACGGTTTTCAAGCTCTGCCGCAGTCGGCGGCATTAAAAACATCAGCACTGCATCAGGAAACATCTTTTTAATATTAAAAGCTCCCTGTATCTCAATCTCAAGGATGATATTCTTACCGGCTTCAAGCTGTTCTTCCACATAGCGGCGCGGTGTACCGTAATAGTTGCCTACATACTGCGCATATTCAATCAGCTCGCCTGTGGCAATCATCTTCTGGAATTCGGAAGTGGATTTGAAAAAATATTCCCTGCCGTCGGTTTCACCCTCTCTTGGCGCTCTTGTGGTTGCAGAAACAGAAACCGCATATTCATCCGGATACGTCTTTAAAATGTTCTTTACAACCGTTCCTTTACCGGCTCCTGAGAATCCGGAAAGAACAATTAAAATTCCTCTGTTATTCATGGCAATCCCTCTATTTTCATTCGTACTCTTTATTATACATAAGTTTCCGAAAGCTGGCAAGCAGTTTTATTCAATATTCTGAATTTGTTCGCGTACCTTTTCGATTTCTGTTTTTAAATCAATCGCCTTATTTGAAATTTCAAGGTCATTTGCCTTGGATAAAATGGTGTTGGCTTCGCGGTTCATTTCCTGTGCGATAAAATCCAGCTTACGTCCGATACCGCCGTCTTCGTTCAAGCAGCTTTTTGCATGATCGATATGGCTTCTTAAACGGACCGTTTCTTCATCGACACAGATTTTATCCGCATATAAAATTACTTCCGCTGCCATCCTGTTTTCATCAAACGGATTTTCTCCGAGAAGTTCTGTCACTTTCTGCTCTAATTTGCCGCGGTACTCTTTCATAATCTGAGGACTGCGTGCTTCGATAAAATCAACAAGGGCAGCCATATTATCAAGCTTATCGAGCAAATCTTTCTTTAAATGCTCCCCTTCGGTAATGCGGGCGGCAACAAACTGTTCACACGCGGCGCATACGGCTTTTTCAATAAAATGCCACAGTTCTTCTTCATCGACCTTGACTTCCTCTGTCGTAATGACCTCCGGATATCTTGAAAGTGCGGAAACCGTCATATCATTGTCAAGATGAAACTGTGATGCCATCTGTTCAAAAATATCCATATATTCTGCCGCAATGTCGCGGTTATATTTTAAATTGACATTGGTTTCGGAAAGGTCTTCATAGGTAATGAAAATGTCAATCTTTCCGCGCTGTGCATATTTTTTTAATAAATCACGGATACGCGCCTCAAAAATGTTTAATTTCTTTGGCATTTTGATACCCGCTTCCAAATATCTATGATTAACTGACTTCATTTCCACGGAAATCTTGCGTTTCCCCTCACTTATTTCACTGCGGCCAAAGCCAGTCATGCTCTTTATCATTGTGTCCTCCAATCCAAACTGATGTTTCGGTAGTTTTATTTTGATTATATCAATAACCAATGTATTATAGCAACTCCTGTGCAAAAGTACAAGACACCAGTTAAAAAATGTGCTATCATGGGACTACATAAAAAATAGATATAAAGGAATTAAAACAATGGCTTTAGATGGAATTGTAATTGCAAATATCAGACAGGAATTAGAGCAGACCTTACTTGGCGGCAGACTTTATAAAATCGCACAGCCGGAAACCGATGAACTGCTCTTTACGATTAAAACACCAAAACAACAGTACAGGCTTGTCATTTCAGCCAATGCCAGCCTGCCGCTGATTTATCTTTCAGAGGAAAATAAACCGAGTCCGATGACAGCGCCGAATTTCTGTATGCTTTTACGCAAGCATTTAAACAATGGCAGAATTATCTCGATTACACAGCCGGGACTGGAGCGAATCCTTGATTTTGAAATTGAACACTTAAATGATCTGGGCGATTTGTGCCGAAAGCACCTGATTGCCGAATTTATGGGAAAGCACAGCAACATCATTTTCTGTGATGACAAACAGAATATTTTAGACAGCATTAAGCACATTTCTTCACAGACAAGTTCCGTGCGTGAGGTGCTGCCGGGACGGACGTATTTTATCCCGCAGACCATGCATAAAAAGAATCCGCTGCAGACTAACGATGCCGAATTTGCAGAAGCTGTTTTCACAAAACCGATGCCGCTTTCAAAGGCGATATACACCAGCTATACCGGTATCAGTCCTGCCGTTGCAGAGGAAATCTGCTATGAAGCTTCTGTTTCAAGCGAAAAACCGGCAAACTGTCTGGAGGAAAATGAACAGCTTCACTTATACCACATTTTTTCGGACTGCATGGAACAGATAAAAAGTGGTCAGTTTGCGCCGAATATTTTTTATGAAAACGGTGAACCAAAGGAATTTTCAGCGATTCCGATGGCGATGTATGCGGACTGTACGCCGTTTGATTCTATCAGTGCCCTGCTTCGAAGCTTTTATTCAGAAAAAGATAAATTTACGCGGATCCGCCAGAAATCTTCGGATTTGCGACGGATTGTATCAACAGCACTGGAGCGTTCCTATAAAAAGCTGGATATTCAGGAAAAGCAGTTAAAGGATACCGAAAAAAGAGAAAAATTCCGTATATACGGCGAATTGATTAACACCTACGGCTACAATATCCCGGATGGTGCAAAGTCTTTTACGGCATTAAATTATTACACCAACGAGGAGATTTCCATTCCGCTTGATCCGATGCTCACACCGTCTGAAAATGCCGTGAAATATTTTAACCGCTACAATAAGCTTAAACGTACATTTGAAGCAGATTCCAAGCTGATTGAGGAAACAAAAGCGGAAACACAGCATCTGGAATCTATTGCAACGGCACTTGATATTGCGGTCAATGAAGAAGACCTTGTCGAATTAAAAGAAGAACTGATTCAGGCAGGCTACATTCACCGAAAAGGCAAAGGTGGCAAAAAGGAAAAAGTGACGAGTAAACCGTTCCACTACATTTCTTCGGACGGCTTCGATATGTATGTCGGAAAGAATAATTTTCAGAATGATGAGCTTACCTTTAAATTTGCCAACGGCAACGATTGGTGGTTTCATGCAAAAAAAATGCCGGGTTCCCACGTTATCGTAAGAACCGGCGGCAAAGAACTTCCTGACCGCACCTTTGAAGAAGCGGCAAGTCTTGCGGCTTATTACTCCAAAGGACGCGACCAGGACAAGGTTGAAATTGATTATGTAATTAAGAAAGAGGTTAAAAAACCTGCTTCTGCCAAACCGGGATTTGTCGTTTATTACACGAATTACTCAATGATGGCTTCCACGGACATTTCCGCGATAAAGCAGGCCGATTAATCCGATGACATCTGCAACGGCGGCGGTAATATACATTGCCGGAAGCCCCGCGGTAAATCCGCAGATAAGAATACCTATGATACTGACTGCTGTGGCAATGCCGCAGACAGCCAGTATTTTTTTTGTACTGCCCTGCTCCTGCAAAATCATAACCACAAGGGCCATTAAAAAGACCATATCCAGAATGTAAACGAGCATATAAAGCGGATATGCACTTTCAATGACATCACACAGTTTTTCATCAAACGTCAGATATCCAAACAGCGGCGGTGCATTGAATAAATACACGACACTGCGCACAATGCCGATGACCGTTAAAATGCCCGGTACAAGCCATGCAGAATTGAATTTTTCAGGCAATGGCAGTTTGACTTTGGAAAGCACAATGACACCCAGTACGGTAAGAATCAGATACAATACATACGGATAGTCAAAAAACCATTCCCACTCAAAATAATAACTTCGGATACACGCATAAGCCGAAGCCGTGTAAGTGTCTCCGTGCTGGCATAGCACGGAAATCAGTAATTCCCGTAAAAATTCAAAGACCATACTGCCCATAAGCACCGGAATAAATATGCTGTAGCAGGCGGCTTTACTGTTACTGCTGTACGCTTTCATTTTGTCAAGCCGTGTTCCCTTTACAATCACAAGGCAGAATACACCCAGTACGATTAAAAATACACCGGCTATCCAGTGTAGTCCTAATAAATGTTCCGGCGCTACGGTCTGTACGTCTTTTAAGTAAAAATGAACCACTATGCGGCGTAGTGCGGTATTTCCTTCAAAAATACTGCACAGGACAATATATGCACCGGTGACAATGGCAAATACAGAGCTTAATACCGCATAAATGCCGGCACCTTTTAACTTAAAAAACATGGCGGCGGCTGTCAGAATCAGTCCGAAAACCGTGACCGCATATAAAATCCGGTAAGGGACATCCAGTCCTTTATAAAAATAAAGGCTGTAAATTGCGGCATCGGCGTTGCTTAATTGCAGTGTAGTGTCGTTGATACCGTTTGCAATGCGCTGGAACAGTCCGCTCCCAGCACCGAAAATCAGAATTAACGCCATCAGTGCCGAAGCACCGATGACGGTTAAAATCCTGACATAGATAATTTCTTCTTTTTTCATAAGGCACAATCCTTTCCATGAAACTCCTTAAAATATATTGATTTAAGAAATTGTCACTTTGCGGAAAGTCTTTTTACCCTTCTTTACAACGGCGCCTTCTCCTTCAAAAACGTCCTTTGCAAAAGAAGCATCAATTTCCGTTACCTTTTCACCGTTTACAGAGATACCGCCCTGCTGTACGGCACGTCTTGCTTCAGAACGTGAAGAGGCAAGTCCTGCCTGATGTACCAGTGTAATGACATCAACAATACCATCTTTGAAAGCATCTTCTGTTAAGCTTGCACCCGGCATATCTGCTGAATCGCCGCCTGTAAAGATTGCCTTTGCAGCTGCATCTGCCTTTTTAGCTTCTTCTTCACCGTGAACCATCTTTGTCAGTTCAAATGCAAGAATTTCTTTTGCCTTATTTAACTGTGCGCCTTCCCATGAATCCATTGCATCAATTTCTTCAAGCGGGAGGAAGGTCAGCATACGGATACATTTTAATACATCAGCATCTGCAACATTTCTCCAGTACTGGTAAAATTCATATGGGGACGTCTTTTCCGGGTCGAGCCATACAGCACCGGACTGTGTCTTACCCATCTTCTTGCCTTCTGAATTTAAAAGCAATGTAATGGTCATGGCGCTGGCATCTTTGCCTAACTTTCTACGGATTAATTCAGTACCGCCAAGCATATTGCTCCACTGGTCATCACCGCCGAACTGTAAATTACAGCCGTATTTCTGGTATAACATGTAAAAGTCGTAAGACTGCATAATCATGTAGTTAAATTCTAAGAAGCTTAAGCCCTTTTCCATTCTCTGCTTGTAGCACTCTGCACGCAGCATATTATTGACAGAAAAGCATGCGCCGACTTCGCGGAGCAGCTCGACATAATTTAACTTTAACAACCAGTCTGCGTTGTTGACAAGAAGTGCTTTATCGTCTGAGAAATCAATAAAACGGCTCATCTGCTTCTTAAAACATTCGCAGTTGTGTTCAATCTGCTCGGTTGTAAGCATTTTTCTCATATCGGAACGTCCTGACGGGTCACCAATCATGGCTGTACCGCCGCCAACGAGTGCAATCGGCTTATTGCCTGCCATCTGAAGACGCTTCATTAAGCAGAGTGCCATAAAGTGTCCGACATGAAGGCTGTCTGCCGTTGGGTCAAATCCGATATAAAAGGTTGCCTTTCCGTTGTTGATTAAGTCTTTGATAACGTCTTCATCTGTTACCTGGGCAATCAGTCCTCTTGCCACTAATTCATCATATAATGTCATAAAATCCTCCATTTCCGCAGACACCCTGTCTTATCTGTGCGCATTTGCAAATCATTTAGATTTACGGCAAGGGCGGGTGCGGTGTCTGCATTTAAAATTCTAATAAAAAAAGCCTCCGCCCTTATTTAAAAGGACGAAAGCTGATGCTTACGTGTTACCACCTTTATTCATAAACAGCTCACACTGCTTATCTCATGAAGTACAAATATACTCCGGGTACGATAACGTGTACCAATCCGTCACTGCCTACTAAAGTGTTGTCTTGTTTGGAGTGCTGCTCCGGAATGTATTCATATCTGCTTCCAGTCTGCGCCTCTCACCTTCCGGCTGCTCTCTGTTGCTTTTCACAGATACTACTTGTTTCCTTCATCGCTTTGTGAAATATATAATTATGGGTCTGATTATAATATATCCTTTTATAAAATGCAAGCACTTTTAATATGAAAATTTTCACCAGAATTAAGAAAGTTCGCCGATAATATACAGTTCATCTTCCGTAATCTGCTTACAGTTTACGGTAACAATGGTATTGACGGCGGCTTCAGTCATCCGGTCACTCGCCGGAATCAGCACACGGATATAGTTTTTCGTATATCCTGCCATGTAGTCTGTGCCGTTGTAGTTCATTTTTTCTTCAATTAAAACCTGCATTGTCTTGCCGATGCTTTCTTTGCGGTATGCCGCAGACATTTCCTTTTCAAGTGCTAAAAGACGTCCGCTTCGCTGTGTCTTAATCTTTTCGTCAACCTGACCGTCCATTTTATCGGCAACCGTACCTTTTCTTCTGGAATATTTAAACACGTGCATTTCATAAAAATGAATCCGTTTTACAAATTCGTAGGTCGTTTCAAATTCTTCTTCCGTTTCCTGTGGGAATCCCACGATAACATCGGTCGTAATCGCCGGATTGTTAAAATATTTACGAAGAATACGACAGCCTTCTTCATATTCATCTGTAGTATATTTGCGGTTCATGCGTTTTAAAACGCTGTCACAGCCGCTTTGCAGGGAAAGATGAAAATGCGGGCATACTTTTTCCATGGCGGCAAGTGCCGATACAAATTCTTCCGTCACAACACGCGGCTCTAATGAACCCAGACGGATTCGTTTCACACCTTCGATTTCATGAATCCGTGAAATGACTTCTAACAGACTGCCCTTCTGATTGTCCACACCGTAAGAGGTCAGGTGGATTCCGGTCAGGACAATTTCCTGATAGCCGTTGTCTGCAAGGCGGTGTACTTCTTTTAAAATATCGTCTAATTCACGGCTGCGGATTCTGCCGCGGGTATAAGGAATAATGCAGTAAGAACAGAACTGGTTACAGCCATCCTGAATCTTAATATAAGCTCTGGTATGTTCACTGACCTTGTCAATTTTCAATTCCTCGTAAGGCTGTTTTACCGATAAGTCCAGCACACTGATATGGGATTCATGGTCAGCCGCATAATTTTCGAGAACTTCTACAATATTGATTTTACAGTTATTGCCAAGAACAAGGTCTACCGCCTCATCTTTCTGCACCCCTTCACTGTCGGATTGTACATAACAGCCTGCGGCAACGACAATGGCATCAGGATTCATCTTCTTTGCTTTGTGAAGCATCTGACGGGACTTGCGGTCGGCAATATTTGTTACGGAACAGGTGTTGATAATATACACGTCTGCCGGAACATTTTCATCAAACGGAACAATGGAATAACCTGCGGCGCGAAGCATCTGTTCCATAGATTCCGCTTCATAAGAATTGACCTTACAGCCCAGGTTATGAATTGCAACTTTTTTCAATTTTTCTGCTCCTGTCTTTTATTTTTGTATTGACATAATTTTACCAAATAGATATTATAACTAATAGAGTAAATATTATTTGGTAGGAGGTATTTTCGCAATGAAAACCGTAAAAATTTCGTTAAATTCTATCGACAAAGTAAAGTCTTTTGTAAATGACATTACAAAATTTGATGTAGACTTCGATCTTGTATCAGGCAGATACGTTATTGATGCAAAATCTATCATGGGTATTTTCAGTCTGGACTTATCAAAGCCAATCGACTTAAATATTCATGCCGATTCTGATGTCGATACAATTCTTGCTGTATTAAAGCCATACATGGCAAACTAATTACAGTTTTACATAGTGATTTAATAATAATAAAAACTGCCGCTCAAAGCATCTGCCTTGCCGCGGCAGTTTTTATTTTGCAAAAAATCTTATTCAATGCGGATTTTTTCGGTTGTTTCAATCGCTGTTTTAAACAGTTCGTCAATACAGTCGTCTAAGTTATGTTCATCACGCTGGATAATATTTAAGTTCGGTTTTGTAACCGGGTGCTTTGCCACGAAAATCGTACAGCAGTCTTCAAACGGCTGGATAGAGGTTTCGTAAGTACCGATTTTTTCCGATAAATCAATGATTTCCTGCTTATCAAATCCAATGACCGGACGGAATACCGGCATCGTACACACTTCGTTGGTGCAGTACAGACTGTGCATCGTCTGGCTGGCTACCTGACCGATACTCTCTCCCGTAACAAGTCCCAGACAGCCGCTTTCTTTACCAAGTTCTTCGGCAATGCGCATCATGTATCTTCTCATGATGATTGTCAGTTCGTCATGCGGGCATTTCTCGTAAATGGCAAGCTGGATATCGGTAAAGTTAACAACATTTAATGTAATCGGACCGGAATATTTTGCAACCAGCTTTGCAAGGTCAATAACCTTCTGCTTTGCCCGCTCGCTCGTATATGGCGGTGCATGGAAATACGTTGCTTCCAGTTCGACACCGCGCTTTGCAACCATGTATCCGGCAACCGGACTGTCGATACCGCCTGAAAGCAGCAGCATTGCTTTTCCTGCTGTGCCGACCGGCATACCGCCCGGGCCCGGAATTTCTGTTGAATAAATGTTAATCTTATTACGGATTTCAATCTGAAGTAAAACGTCCGGATTATGTACATCAACGCTTAATTCAGGGAATGCATCTAATAATCTTCCGCCCATTTCCATGTTGATTTCCATAGAATCCATCGGGTAATTCTTTCTTGCACGTCTGGCATTGACCTTGAAAGAAAAATGCTTATCCGGGTATGCGGAATCAAAATACTTAATAACAGTATCGGCAAGGTCATCAAATCCGTTGTCTTCAATCTGGACAACCGGGCAGATGCCGATAATACCGAATACAGTCTTTAAAGCTTCTACCGCTTCATCAAAATCAAAATCACTGACAGCCGTTGCATAGATACGTCCGTTTTCTTTGGTTACTTCAAATTCGCCGTCTGTTTTCTTTAAGGCATAACGAATTTGTCTTACAAGGGCGTCTTCAAAAAGGTAACGGTTCTTTCCTTTGACGCCGATTTCTCCGTATTTAATCAAAAATGCTTTATACATAATTCTCCATTCCGGGAACACTTATATTTCCCGCCGGATAACTTTGGCGGAAGCTGTAAGGAATAATGACCGGTGGTGTTCCCTGCACCGCTCATTGATGTATTATATCATGATATTTTAGTGCCGTGTATATTTACGCAGTACCGGAAGCAGTTCTTTTAAAGCTTCCAGTGTCATATCCAGTTCTTCCTTTGTTGTTTCAAAGCTGAAACTGAAACGGATTGTGGAATCCAGCAAATCCGGGTCTAAGTGGATTGCAACCAGTGTGTTGCTTAATCCCGGTTTATTGGACGAGCAGGCAGAACCGGAGGATACGTAAATCTTCCTATCTTCCAGCGCGTGTAATAAAACTTCCGCGCGGACACCGCGAAATGATGCACTGACGATATGCGGTGCAGATTCCCGCCCCATACAGCCGTTGATTGTCACGTCTGGAAGCTTTTGCAGTTCTTCGATAAAATAACTGCGCAAATCATACATTTTCTGTATTTTTTCATCGAAGGCGCTGTTATAAATCAGTCCTGCGGCAACGCCCAGTCCTGCGATTCCCGGCACATTTTCCGTACCTGAACGCATGGCTTTCTGCTGTCCGCCGCCTAAAATAATGGGCTTTATCTTTGTTTTTTCTTTCACATACAAAAATCCGGTGCCTTTCGGTCCGTGGATTTTGTGTCCGCTGACAGACAGTAAATCAATATTTAACTTTTTCGGAACAATTTTAAATTTTCCATATGCCTGAATGGCATCTACATGATATACAATTTCAGGATTGAACTGCTTGACAATCTGACCGATTTCTTCAATGGGTTCAACCGTTCCGATTTCGTTGTTGGCATACATTACCGATACAAGAATCGTTTCCGAATCGAGCGCTTCACGCAGGACATCTATGGATACTCTGCCCTGTGCATCAACCGGAAGGTAGGTTACGCGAAAGCCCTGCTCCTCCAAAAAGTTAAACGGCTCTTTAACGGAAGAATGTTCTACGCTTGATACGATAACGTGATTCCCGCGGCGCTTGTTTGCCATAGCTGTTCCGATAATTGCCATATTGTTGGATTCCGTTCCGCCTGACGTAAAAACCAATTCTTTTTCCTGACATTTCAGGCTTCTGGCAATCGTGGCGGCGGCCTGTTTGATATACTGTTCGGCATCGACACCTTTCATATGCTTAGAGGACGGATTGCCATAATCGTCCTGCATTGCTTTTACAACCGTTTCAACAACTTCTCTGGCACATTTCGTTGTTGCGGAGTTGTCTAAATATGCTTCCATGATTTTCTCCCATGTGATTATTGTTCTAAATGATACATCAGGACGGATAACAGCATCATGCCGGCGGTTTCTGTCCGCAAAATGCGTTTTCCGAGTGTGATGATTTCACAGCCTGCTTCTTTTGCAAGCTCTAATTCGTCCAAATCAAAGCCGCCCTCCGGACCGATAAAAACAGCGATGTCCTGACCTGGGGTAATATTTTCAATAAGCCGTTTGGTCTTTTCCATGCCGTCTGCACATTCATACGGCAGTAACTTTATCTGACAGTTTTCTGCCATTTTCACTGCCTGTGCAAAGGTTACAACATCGGATACCTGAGGCAGCATACTGCGTTTACTCTGCTTTGCCGCGCTTTCTGCAATGGCATTCCAGCGTTTGACTTTCGATTCGGCTTTTTTGGCATCGAGTTTGACGACACTCCGCTTCATGGCAACCGGAATTACCTCAAAAGCGCCAAGTTCAACAGCTTTCTGAATGACCAGTTCCATTTTATCTGCTTTGGGAAGTCCCTGAAACAGATAGATTTTGGAAGCCAGTTCCCTGCCGCGCTCGTCAACCGAGTCAATGTCCGCACGGATATGCTCTTCGTTAATCTGTGCGATATGGCAGGTGTAGTCAATATTATCGCCACTGCTGATTAACAGGGAATCTCCTGTTTTTAAGCGCAGTACATTTTTAATATGATTCACGTCCGAACCTACAATATCAATATAGGTGTCATGAATATGCTCATGCTCTGAAAAAAAATGATACATTTCCTCTCCGTTCCGAGAACATTTTTCTCTGAATCCTGCTTATCTGCGGCGGGCAGTTACGTTGACCCATTCGCCGTCATGATTTACTTCTACAATTTCAAGTTCAGGGTTCTTTTTAAAAGCGTCAACGACTTCCTGCTCTTTGGTGTTGATAATACCGGAAGTGATAAAGTATGCGCCGTGCTTCATATGCTGTGTAATTTCTGCAGAAAGCGGCTCTAATACATCGGCTAAAATGTTGGCACATACAATGTCGTAACATTCGTATCCGCATTTGTCCTGAACCGCCTTGTCGTCAATGATATTTCCTTCAATGACTTCCAGCTGTGCGGCAGAAATGTCGTTCTGCTCTGCATTTTCATGGGAAGCAATAATCGCATTCGGGTCAAGGTCTGTGCCAAATGCATGCTTTGCGCCGTATTTTAAAGCAACAACGGATAAAATACCACTGCCACAGCCGACATCAAGGACTTCTTCACCGCCCTTGATATATTTCTGAAGCTGGCGGATCACCATACGGGTCGTTTCGTGAGAACCCGTACCGAATGCCGTACCCGGATCAATGCTTAAAACCGCATGTCCTTTCATTTCTTCTGTTAACGGCTCCCATGTCGGTTTGATATATAAATCACCGATGGTAAAGGTATGCCAGTACTGCTTCCAGTTGTTAATCCAGTCCTTATCTTCTGTCTGGGATTCGGAAATTGTTCCTGCACCGACATTGCAGAACAGGCGCAGTTCTTCCAGACCGTCCTTGACCTTGTCCATAATTGTATTGTCGTCTTCATCGGAGTCAATATAGAAATTGACTTTTGCACTGCCGTCATCCGGCGGTAAATCCGGGATAAAATCGACAAACATCGTCTTTGCTTCTTCCTGTGTCAGCTGTACATTATCTTCAATTTCGATTCCTTCAATGCCCAGTTCTCCGAGCATACTGCTGATAAAATCAACAGCTTCGGTTGTTGTCTGGATTGAGTATTTATTCCACTTCATTTGTTTTCTCCATTCATATAAACATTTACATATGCAGGAAAGCTTCGTAACCTCTGTAGGTTTCGTAAAGGTCTGCCTTGCTGATAACTTCAAACGGTGCGTGCATGTTCTGTACGGCAACACCGCTGTCAACGACATTCATGCCATAATTGCCCATGATATAAGCAATGGTTCCGCCGCCGCCTGCATCGACCTTGCCAAGTTCTGAAGTCTGATAGGTAACATTGGCATCATCCATAACCTTTCTTAATGCGGCAAGGTATTCTGCCGAAGCGTCATTAGAACCGCTCTTTCCGCGAGCGCCGGTATATTTCATAAAGACCATGCCATTTCCGAAGAAGGACGTATTTTTCTTTTCGCTGACACTTGCGTAGTTCGGGTCAAATGCCGCATTGACATCAGATGAGAGCATATTGGAAGCGGTCAGTGCGCGGCGCAGCTTTAATTCAGAATACTGTCCCATGCGTTCCATAACTTCTGCTGTCATATTTTCAAAGAAACGGGAGTGCATACCGGTTGCACCGACACTGCCGATTTCTTCTTTGTCGACAAGTACGCATACACCTGTTTTGTCCAGATTATCTGCATTTAACAGGGCGGCTAAGGAAGGATAAGCGCAAACTTTATCGTCATGGCCGTAACCCATAATCATGCTTCTGTCGATACCGTAATCTCTTGCAGGACCGGCAGGAACAGCTTCAAGCTCGGCAGAGATAAAATCTTCTTCTTCAATGCCGTATTTTTCCTTTAACAGCGCAAGAATATTTTTCTTAACGGCTTCCTTTGCATCTTTTCCGTCTTCTTCTTTTTCATAAGACGGCATACTGCCGACAAGAATATCTAAATTTTCACCTTCAATAACTTTGTCGGCCTTTTTACTCATCTGTTCACCGGCAAGATGAATCAGCAAATCCGATACGCCGACAACCGGGTCAGAAGCATCTTCACCAATGCAGACTTCCACGACACTGCCGTCTTTTAAAGCAACTACGCCGTGTAAGGCAAGCGGAAGTGCAACCCACTGATATTTTTTAATGCCGCCATAGTAGTGCGTATCCATTAATACCAGTTCAGAATCTTCATATAACGGCACCTGCTTAATATCAAGGCGTGGGGAGTCGATATGTGCGCCTAAAATGTTCATGCCCTTTTCTAACGGTTCTTTTCCGATGTGGTATAATACAACGGCTTTTTCCTTATTAACCGCATATACTTTATCACCGGCTGACAGTGTCTCATTTTTGGCAATGACATCCTGTAAATCACGGTAGCCCCGTTCTTTTGCAAGCCGTACTGCCTCTTTTACACATTCACGTTCTGTTTTACAGCAGGAAATGAACTGTCTGTACGCTTCAGAAAAATCAAAAACTGTTTTTAAATCCTCTTTGCCATATTTTTTCCATGCGTTTTTTCTTTCCATAATGATTGACTTCCTTTCTAAAATCTTTTTATATATCGAGTGTAATCTGTTCCGATTCGTCCGCTGCCTGCTCCTGTGCCTGCCGTTCATCAGCTTCGACTTCCATCTCAACCTCATCCTTGAACTGCTCTACTAAATCTTCACTGATGACAGGAAGCTCATCAATCGACTGTACACCGAATACTCTTAAAAATTCTTCTGTTGTACCGAAAAGCATTGGGCGTCCCGGTGCATCAAGCCTGCCAAGTTCTTTGGCAAGTCCGAATTCAACCAGCTTGTTTACAGCATGGTCACTGCTCACACCACGGATTTTTTCAATTTCCATTTTGGTAATGGGCTGTTTATAAGCGATAATCGAGAGCGTTTCCAAAAGCACATCGGACAATGCATATTTTCGCGGCTGGCTGGCAACTTTAATCAGATTTTCATAATATTCCTGTTTGGTGCATAACTGAAATGCATTCTCCAGTTCAATGATTTTAATGCCGCGGTCTTCCGCTTCGTATTTATCCATCATATTATGTACAATTTTTCTGGTGGTATCCTCATCGTGGTCAATGGCAGCGGCAAGTTTTGATACCTCCACCGATTCTCCCATTGTAAACAGCACCGCTTCAATCGCGGCTTCTGCCTGTTTTAACTCCATTTCCATTTTTTATTCCTCTTCAATATCTTCAATTAAATCCGGGTCTTTTACAACCGTGATTTCGATGTCTGCCATCGTATTTTCCTGCTGTACCGTGACAAAACCTGTTTTAATCAATTCCAGTATGACAAGAAATGTTACAATCACCGAAACTTTTGACGAATTTTTACTTAACATCTGACGGAAGCTGAACTGCTTATGTTCTTTTAAATAAGAACGTACCTGCACCAGTTTTTCTGACATACTGACTTCTTCTTTTTCGATTTTTCCGAATTTGCTCCGGATTGGGTCAATCTTTTCTTCCTGACGCTTTAAAACGTCCTGAAAAATCTGATTGAGCCGGTGCAGTGTTAAATCTCCGATAAGCTCCTCTAAATTGACAGGCGGGCGGTATGCGGCGACTTCTTTTGGAACGGTTGGTTCTTTATAAAAGGCGCGCTCCGCATCAATCTGCCGGTCCTTTAATTCATACGACATATATTTGAAAAGCTTGTACTCCAGCAGTTTTTCAACAAGTTCGGCTCTCGGATCTTCCTCAACACCTTCTTCGTTGACTTCTTTTGGCAGAAGCATTTTAGATTTAATATCCAGAAGGGTCGCTGCCATGACTAAAAATTCACTGACAACGTTTAAATCCTCTTTGTCCATCTGATTGACGTATTCCATGTACTGTTCCGTAATCATTGCAATCGGAATATCATAAATGTTTACTTTGTTTTTATCAATCAGGTGTAGTAAAAGGTCTAATGGTCCCTCGAACACCTGCAATTTTACATTAATTCCCATTATTTTTCCCACTTCTGCGTATACTCATTTTAACCGTACTTTATATTGTAACGAAAACCTGCAACAAATGCAATATTTTTATCTTTATCTTATCCGAAAAATAGTTTATAATGATAAAATCACCGTAAAGAAAGGGTTATTTTATGAGAATCATCTTTATGATTCAGGAAATCGCACGCAAGCTGACAAAGGATAATCTTACCGGCTATGCGGCACAGTCCTGTTTTTATATTATATTAAGCATTTTCCCGTGTCTTTTACTGCTGATGAGCTTGTTTAAGTTCCTTCCGCTGACAGAAGATGCCCTTTTACTGATGCTCAAAGGTGTAATTCCTGTGCAGCTGGAACCGTTTCTGGTTTCTATAATTGAAGATATGTATGATAATTCTTCTGTTGCACTGACATCGATTACAACCATTGCAACCATCTGGGCTGCCGGAAAAGGCTTTCTTGCGATTATGCAGGAATTAAACATTATTTACGATACCAGAAAGAAGCGAAACTGGCTGATACAGCGGCTGATGTCTACTGTATACACAATCGCACTGCTGGTTTTAATCATTGCTACCCTGCTGTTACTGGTCTTTGGCAACCAGTTAATCCGGCTGATTGAAATGTTTATCCCACGGCTGGCTGTGATTTTATCGGCAATATTAAATAACCGTATGATTTTATTTCCGTCATTTATGATTCTGTTGTTTTTGCTGATGTATTTATTTATTCCGACAAGAAAGTCCAGCATTACAAAGGAATTTCCGGGAGCAGTTTTCTCAGCAGTCGGCTGGTATGGATTTTCCTACTGCTATTCGCTCTACGTTGCACACTCGCCGAATTTTTCGTATATGTACGGCAGTCTGACAACGCTGATTTTTGCACTGGTGTGGATTTATGTGTGTATGCTGATTTTGTTTCTGGGAGCGGAATTAAATACATTGATTGCCAGTCAGACACTCCGCCCGCTTCTGCCAAAATTTTCACGGAGAAAGAAAAAAGAAGCGGAAAGAAAATAAGACTTGTTAAAAGAATAACAAATTAAAAACAAAAAGCCGCAGAAGGCAGTTGACTTCATTTTCACCGGTCAGGGTGAAAACAAGAAATCAAAATGCTTTCTGCGGTTGTTTTATTTTTGTTCGATTGCCGTTCCCGGATAGAAAAACTGTAAAATCTGCTGATAATTCATTGCGTCTTTTACCATTTCATTGACTGCATTCTGGCTCATGCCGATGCCGTGTCCGTATCCGCCGCCGATAATGCGGTAGCCACTTAAAGAGCCTTTCTCGTATACCGGTTTAAAGATACAGAAGGTACTCGGAAGCGATGCCATTTTTGTCGTTCCGGTGTTGGTCGTCATTTCTGCATCTGTCATACCGAATAACCCGCGGATACAGGATTCGCTGTCAATGCGCACCGTTGCCGCACTGCCGCAGACAGTCACACTTTTTACCGCACCACCCGCCGCCCGTTCATTAACGGTAACAGATGTAATCGTGCCGATGTCCGTTATTTTCTGTGACTGGAAACTGCCGTCTGCCTGCTGTGTCAGAATTTTTGACGGAGCTGACAGATATTTTTCATACAGCTTTGCGTTAAAACTGTTGGAAAGTGCTGTAATATCTGCCTGTAATTCCCAGCGGTAAAGCGCATATCCGGCATCATAATCATTTTCATCTTTTGACGTAATAAAAGCTTCAAAAGCGGCTTCATCCGTCAAATCCAGCTCCTTTTGTGAACGGCTGACAAAGCGGCTTACAAAATACGGATAAGACGATGAATCTGAACCCCAGATGCCAACATCCGTCGTTACGCCGCAGGAGGTCGAATAATAATAAGTCTGCACGACTTCACCATTATAGGTCAGAATCTGTCCGCGCGTATTCTGAATGGCTTCATTGGAAGATGACTGCTCCGATGTATTGTTGTATACCTGATACATCGTGGAATCATCCACATGCGCACCGTATTCACTGTAAGCACCGTTTTCCAGATGTTTGTAAGCATAGCTTCTGGCACAAACGGCCTGCACCTTTAAGGCTTCTACGGCAAAGCTTGCAGGCATTTCACTTGGTACAACACGCTTCAGATAGGATTCGACCGGCACATCATTGACAATCACAATGCCGTCATCTGCAGCCGCCAGTTCGATACTGCCCTCATAAGACGGCACACCCTGGCTGCGCATCACCGACAAAATAGAGATTTCACCGCCGTTATCCGGTGTGACGGTCACTCGTCCCTGTAAAAGCAGTTCATTATCCGGTGTCAGCTCAAAGACGTCCCCCGCGTTGTAGCGTGTCTGTTGTTCATTTGTACTGACCATAAAGCTTTTAGAACACGTCAGCCGTACATTTTCATGGAAAATGCTTTTAAACCCGCTATTTTTCAAAATAATGCGGATATTCTGCACATTCAGCGGTTTAGAGATAACCGCACCGCAGATTTTGCCTTCTGCAACGATAAAGTCCTGTAAGGAATAACCCACAATAATATCCTGATAGGTCTTTACGGCAAAGCCGTTGTAAATGTCATAAATCATAAACGCATCGTCTAACGCGACTTTTCCGTAGCCCTGCACTTCCACATAGTCTTTTGTGACGGCCTGTACCATGCCGGTAATTGTATCGGTTTTGGTATTAATCTGTGTGACACTGCCGTTTTCCACCTTTAAATCAGCAAGTACATTTTCAACAGGCGCTGTCAATCCCGGAATTTTAAAAATGCGGTCCGCGCCGTAGACGTTGGTTTCAACCGTGGTATCCGTACTGGATTTAATCCAGATGTTTTTATATTCCACCAGATTTTCCACAGTATCTTCAACTGCAAGAATTTCTTTGCCGCAGGTATATATTGTTACTGTCTTATCAATCTTATCGTCCAGTACAATTCCCGTAAAACGGTAGGTGCCTTTGGTGGTGTAGACTTCCCACTCCCCCGCCTGTTTAAGCGTTGCGGGCGTGCCTGCAATCCCCGCCTGCATTTTAACGACCTGTTCACCGTTTTGCATATAAGGAAGCAGCTGCATAAATACATCTAAAAATTCCTGCTTTGTCATCGCTTTTGCACTGTTTTGAAGTTCTGCAAGAACCGTTTCCGGCACTTCCAGTTTCTTTGCCAGTGCATATGTATCCTTAAAACGCACCTTCGCCTCCGGCTTTTTAATTTTAAGCAGACCGGCTTCGCTGACGGCATTGACATAACCGGAATACCAGTATTTACCAGTGTCATCCGTTCCGGACGTCTTAAAATCCGTTGCGGCATAAGCAAGCATTTTAGAAGCTTCTGCCATGGTAAAGATATCTGTACTTTTCTTTTTTGTAAAAAGAACTGCCGCTAAAATAAGAAAAATGCAAAGAAACAGTCCTGCCATTATCCAAATCCGTTTTCGCTTTTTTAAAATCACACCCGTCCCCTTCTATACTGATTTGTATGAACCGCATAAAAGCTATTCATGATTTTATGCGGTTATAAATTAAGATATAAATGAAAAAAACTTCCTTTTATCATCATTATGCGGATAAAAAGAAGTTTGTCTGTACTTTGTCAATTAAGCATTCCCAAAATGCCGTTGCCTGCGTTTTCGACTCCTAGCTTAGCTAGGTGGGTTACCGCATTCATTCCGCTGCCTTCCACTGACTAAGGAGGCTTGACATTGAAAATGAAGATATAGGAGTCCCGTGCGAATAATGTAGGATCAAAATAAACAGGCTGGCGAACACCCCAGGAAATGCCCTATTCAATTGTATCTCGTTTTCGTTAAACGTATTATACAACAATCTTTGTCTTTACACAATATCTTATGTAAAATTTCATATTTTATTCTTAAATGTTGTTACTGGAAGCTGATTTTTCCAACCGGTTTATTTGGAACATCTGTCTTTGTATCTGCCTGCGGCATGGTTTTTACATAATCAATGTCTTCTATTGCTTCTGCCGATAAGCGGATTGCTTCCGTTACCTGTTCTGGGGAAATGCCCATTTTATCAGCAACCTCCTGAATGGTCGGTTTGCGTTCCAGTTCATTTCTTAAACGTTTTGCCCAATCGTTGACAAGATTGACTTTTCCTAGCACTCTGCCCGCGACCTGATTCGATGCTTTCTGTTCATCAATCATCATTTCAAGACTGCCCTCAACCAGTTCACGGACTTCTTTTTCAATGCCGTGAAGGACTTCGAGCAAATCCTGCGTATTTCCTTCTTTAATCTTATCTTTCCATTCGTAATTGTTTGCCCACTGCTTCTGGCCGATATAGGACAGCATTGCAAGATTACCTTCCTGCACCAGATCGCAGGCAAGCACACCTTTGCCCCGGTACGGGGTAATCCATTCGGTAACTTTGCCTAAAAAAGACTGGGATAAAAGTTCCAGTGAATTTTTATCATTATCTTCAACAATATTCATTAACAGAAATGCAAGACTGGTATCGGAAAGCATATCCACCTGCTTTAAATCTTCCAGATACAGCTGTAAATACTTTTCATCTTCCGCATAGTCAAGTGAATCCTCAAGCTGTTTCGCACCCGCCTGTTCTTCCTGTTTGGTTTCCTCGGCTTCCTGCTTCTGGATTTCTTCCGCTTCTGCGGTTTCCATCATTTTTAAAAATTCATTATCTTCGGAAGCTGCGCCTTTGATTTTAATATTATTTGCCATCAGATAGCCGTAAACCATCTGTAGTTTACCGTCATCTAAATCTAAATCTTTAAAATAACTGAGTACATCGTCTTTGGTAATAAAGCCGCCATTGACTTTGGCATATTCTTTTAAGCCGTTCATGGCTTCCATAAATGCCGCCTGTGTATCATTTTGTGCTGACATAAGTCCCTCCTGCAATTTGCTTGGACTATTATATAATGAATTTTATAAAATGACAATGGTTTAAATCCGAATGCATACGCTTAAATTGAAGAATTATTCACGCTGTATTCTACAAGTCCGCTGACTGCCAGCCGCTTACGCACAGCCGGACCGACTGCCGCAACGAGGATTGTTTTTATTAAATCTCCCAGTAAAAACGGAACAACACCGCCCATTAAAGCTGCCTTAAAAGAAAGCCCTGCAACATACGCATACCAGATTGTACCAAATGCCGCGCTGACTGCTTTGCCGAGCCACATTCCCGCAAAAGCAATCACAGGCTTGTTATACCAGCGGTCAATAAAGAAGCCGCTGACCATTGCCATAAAAATGAAACCGACAAGGTATCCGCCGGTCGGACCGGCAAGCTTTTGCACTCCGGATGAAAAATTAGAAAATACCGGTACACCGCACATTCCGATTAAAAGATAAATCAGATAACTGATAACAGTGCGTCTGGTTCCTGCTACATATAAAATGAAATAGATTGCCAGATTGGTCAGCGAAATCGGTACCAGTGTAAACGGCAGCCGGATTGACAGCGGCCCCATCACACAAATAATTGCTGCCATCAGTCCGATGATTACCATGTCTTTTGTTTTTTCAGCATTGATTTTATTCATTTTCTTCTCCCGTTCTATAAATTATTTTCCAGTTGGTTTCTTTTTCAAAATATATCCTTTTTCCTCTAAAATGTTTCTGTCCTGCTCCATACTGCTTCCACCGGTTGTCAGAAGATTTCCGGTCAGCGCGGCATTGACACCGGACAAAAACAGTTCCCCGCCGCCATCTTTAAAATAATTTCTGCCTGCAGCAATCCGCACATCTGCTTTCGGATTGATATAACGCAGTATGGCGACGGTTCTTAATATATCTTCCTGCGTCATCGGCTCAAGTTCTCCAAACGGTGTGCCTTTTACAGGAATTAAGATATTAATCGGGATGGAACGGATACCCAGTTCTGCGAGCGTAAATGCCATGCTCAGACGGTCTTTCCATGTTTCACCCATGCCGACAATGCCGCCGGTACAAAGCTCTAAGCCCGCTTCCTGAATCCGCTTGATTTCATGGATTTTATCTTCAAAGCTGTGTGTTGTACAGACATTCGGAAAATTTTCCTCGGACGTTTCAATATTTTCATGATACATGGAAACACCGGCTTCTTTTAACTGTTTTAATTTTTCTTCCGATACAAAACCGTGGGATGCACACAAAATCATATCAGGAAATTCCTCATGCATTTTTTTGTACGCATGAAGTGCTTTTTCAAAGTCTTCATCTTTAATGGCGCGTCCTGCCGTTACGATGCAGTAGCGGTCTACCCCCTGCTCCCATGCTTCGCGGCAGCCGGATAAAATGGCTTCTTCATCAATAAAATCTCCTGCCTGACAGGCGGTGTGATGATGTGCGGACTGTGAGCAGAATTTACAGTTTTCACTGCATGCACCGCTTTTTCCGTTGATAATTGCACACAAATCCGCGCGTGTTCCGCATAAATTTTTACGGATATAATCCGCACCTTCACACAATTCATTAATATCCGCTTCCAGTAAAAACGAACAATCTTCTTCTCTTGTCAGCCGTCTTCCGCCGACAATTTCTTTTGCAAGTTCTAACATACTAATCTCCATTTCTGAGCAACTTGTTGCGAAACGGCGATGAAAAATTTGCGCATGCGTTTTCTCATCTGCCATCATAGCACTTTATTTTTGCTCATAAACAAAGTGCTGTGTAAAAAATCAGCACATCAGTGTGTTTTTTTACACGATCTCCGTTTTGTTGTAAATTGTAAACCTCTTAAAAAATTAAGTTTACAACTAATTTAATACCTGCGCCGTTAAATGTCAACATAAAAATCTGCAAAGTTAACACTTGTTGTTACAAATTTCACATACATTGACAAATCTCTCATAATTGCTTATAGTTAATTTAATTGCAATATTGCAAAATAAAGAAAGATGAGGTTTTAAAATCATGAGAATTGCATTGATTAATGAAAACAGCCAGGCTGCAAAAAATGAAATGGTTTATAACACTTTAAAGAAGGTTGCAGAAAGCAAGGGACATACAGTTGATAATTACGGTATGTATGCTGCTGACGATGCTGCACAGCTGACATATGTACAGAACGGTATTTTAGCTGCTCTTTTAATTAACAGCGGTGCTGCTGATTTCGTTGTAACAGGCTGCGGTACAGGTGAAGGCGCCATGCTTGCATTAAATTCATTCCCGGGTGTTCTGTGCGGACATGTTGTAGACCCTTCAGATGCATATATGTTTATGCAGATTAATGACGGTAATGCCATTTCACTCCCATTTGCAAAGGGCTTTGGCTGGGGTGCTGAATTAAATCTTACATACATTTTTGAAAAATTATTTGAAGGCGAACCGGGCGGCGGTTATCCAAAGGAAAGAGTTGTTCCGGAACAGAGAAATAAGAAGATTCTTGATGGAGTAAGAAAGGTTGCTTTCAAAGACAGCTTAATCGACATTTTAAAGAACCTTGATCAGGACCTTGTAAAGGGTGCTGTTGCCGGTGAAAAATTCCAGGAATTATTCTTTGCAAACTGCAAGAATCAGGAAATTGCAGATTATGTAAAGACACTGCTTGCATAGTAGATTTTGTATAATTTCATCTGAAATTGTGCGATAATATAAATGTATAAAAAGCTGCCCCGCGCTTTCCGTCCGTAGAGGACATTGAAAGTGCGGGGTTTTATTAATTCTTATTAACTATTCATTTATCATATTGATTTATCAAAAAATTTTAGCGGTTATGCTACTGCTGTTTTAATAAATCCGGCATGTACCAGTATTTTATGAAGCTGTCTGCCAAGCATGACACCGGCAATCAGTTTTATACAGTCACCGATAATAAACGGAAAAACACACGCTGCCATAGTCTGCATAAATGTCGTGTGCATGATATACATAAACCACAGTGTTCCAAGCAGATAATCAACGGCTGTTCCGATAAACCAGCCAATCAGTGTTGGAATCAGTTTTCTGTGTGATACTTCCATCACAATTCCACCAATCAGTGCCATTGCAATAAAGCCAATCAGATATCCGCCTGTCGGTCCGGCAAGTTTGCCAAGTCCACCGGCATAGCCTGAGAAAACTGGAAGACCGACCATTCCCAGAAGCAGATACAGACAGTAACTAATGGTTCCCTGTGCGGTACCAAGCACCCCGACTGCAATATAAATAACCAGATTGGTCAGCGTAATCGGAACCGGCCCAATCGGCACGGCAAGCGGCCCTGCAATACACATAACGGCTGCCATCAGCGCCATGAAAATTAATTGTGTTAAAGAAAATTTTTTCTTCTGCATTATTTTATCCCTCTTTTTGTTCTATAAATTGGAAAGACAGCCCTTTGTTTACAATGCCTGCTGTCTGTCCTTTTATTAGTTTACAATTTGAAAGAAGTATTGTCAACATATATTTAAAATTAGTTAACAATATGCGTTGTTGTATTATTATTTTCCTACTACAATATTGTCCTGATGTATTCTGCCTGTTTTGCAAAGGTAAAGGTCTGTACCTTTGCAAATGCCCGTGCGGCGGTCTGCACTCTGAAATCCTCGTCTGGTACATACGTATTTAATAAATCCGGCAACGCTTCTATACTATCCAGTGAATACGCAATATAATCCTGCTGCGGCGTAAAACAGGTATCCATCATGCTGCTGGAATCCGTGATACTCACCGCCCCGTTGTACATTGCATTCAGCACACGGTCATGAATACCGGATTTAAACCACGGCATAACATTTAATACAAAGGCAGATTCCGCGATAGCAGATAAACTGTCACGGTATGACATCTGCGGCAGAACTGTCACATTTGAAAATTCACCAATGCTGCTCTCCTGATATTTTTCACCAAAAATGCGTACCGGCAAACCACTTTTGGCAACAGCTTCCAGTACACGCTCACGGTATAATGCACGGACATAGACATCTGCCAGAAAATTGCTCTGTGCAAATACCGGAAATGCCATTCCGGTATCATATTCCTTATACACCTGCATCGCCGCAGCTTCAAAGGTGCAATGCGTATCCGAAAGCAGACAGTCTAAAACGACCTTGGTATATTTTTGCATACTGTCTGGCAGTGCAGTGATTAATTCATAATAGTCACGTGGATTCAGATACGTTGCGGGAAATAAAATGCCCTCTTTTCTGTGCTGTTCTGATTTTACTGCATTTTCCGCTTTAGCTGCACCAACAGACAGGGTATGGACACTTTTAATATGCGGATACCATTTGCTTATATATTTGTTATGGTCATCATCAATGCAGATGACATGATAATTCTCCAGCAGAACACTCAGATTCGCATGATGATATACCGGATGATCCAGAATATAGTTATAGAACGGAGCCTGTATGTGATTTAAGAAGGGTGTTCCGTCATCCAATACTGCTCCCGGCAGTTTTGAATTGTAATCAATGACGGCATCAAACGACTGTCCGCATAAAGCCTCCAAATCTTTCATCGTCTGCCTCCGGAAGTCAAACCAAGTTACTTCTATACCGGCATTTTCTAATGCTTTGCCAAGACACGCTGCAAAGAAACGTGTAGAATCGTAGGCAATCCCACTCATTTGAAAAATCAATACTTTTTTCACGATTCCTCCACCCGGATATACTGAATCATTCCCGGTCCCAGCTGTCTGGTCGGCCTTGCCGTAAATCCATGTTTTTCATAAAAAACTTCTCTGCCCTTTGCACACATCAGGCAAAGCATCATGCGGGAATCTTTTAATGTAATGCTTTTCACATAAGCAATCAGTCGTTCAATCAACATACTGCCGATGTGCCGGCTCTGATATTCCGGGATAATAATCAAGTCCTGAATGTAACAGATCACTGCCCCGTCGCCGACAATCCGCCCCATGCCAATCGGACACTCATCATCATATACTGTAATAATCTTCAGGCTGTGGTCTAATGCCTGCTGTGCCTGTTCCGTCGTCAAAGAAACCCAGCCAACCTGTTGTCTTAAAGAAAGATATATGGAAACGTCTTTTATATCTTCTGCAAATGTAATCATAACTGTTCCACCTTCGTATATTTCCTCAAAAAAGATAACGACAGTATACACGTTTTCATATAAAAAGTCTATAAAATCAACGAATTTTATATGTGTTTTCCGTCTAAATATGATATAATAAACATAATATCGTTAATAAACGAATCGTCATATCAGGCAGGACGAAAAGCATGATAACAAAGGAGATAAACAATGATTACAGTGGCAAAAGACGGATCCGGTGACTATACTTCTGTTCAGGAGGCCATCGACAGCATTACTTCCGTACCGGAAACGGTTTTTATTAAGAATGGGATTTATAAAGAACGGGTAGAGATTCATAAAGACAATATTACACTCATCGGTGAAAATGCAGACGGCACGGTGATTACCAATAATTATTACGCATTTATGCCAATGGAGGACGGAAGTAAACGCGGAACATTCCGTTCGTATACTTTTTTTGTGCAGGCAAATCATTTTAATGCATACAACATCACATTTGAGAATTCTGCAGGTTTCGGAAAAAAGGTTGGTCAGGCAATTGCGGTATATGCCGAAGGAGATGATCTGGTTTTTAAAAACTGTCATATGCTCGGACATCAGGACACGCTCTTTACCGGTCCGCTTCCGATGAAAGAAAAACAACCGGGTGGATTTGTCGGTCCGACAGAATTTGCACCGCGCATTCCCGGACGTCAGTTATATGAAGATTGTTTTATCAGTGGTGAAGTCGATTTTATCTTCGGCAGTGCAATCTGTTATTTTAAAAACTGTGAATTATATGCTTTAAACAGAAATGAAACGATTAACAGTTATTATACTGCACCATCTACATATGAAGGTCAGAAGTATGGTTACGTATTTGAAAGCTGCTCTTTTAGTGGGAACTGTCCGCCAGGCACAACAATGCTTTCCCGTCCATGGCGGATTTATGCAAAGGTTGTCCTGCTCCACTGTGATTTAAGCGAGCAAGTATCCGAAATTGGATTTCACGACTGGAATAAACCGGAATCACATGAAACCTGTTACTATGCTGAATATGCCTGTACAGGAAAAGGCTATGTACCGGAAAAACGCCCGGATTATGTACATCAGCTGACAGAACGTGAAGCGGGTGAATATACACGGGAAAAAGTTTTCGGAAGATAGGCTTTGACTTCTTTAATCTTTAAAATGAATTTTATAAAAAATGAGATGTTCCCTGCCGGTCTGATACCGGTAACGGAAACATCTCATTTTTTATGTTAATTTTATTGTACTTGTTGTACCTGTCGCTTATGCTGCTTATTTTTTCAACTCCATCGTCCCCAGTATTGCATTGGTACTGCCGACTGTCAGGGTGGTATTTTCAAGACTCTGTGCAAAAATTTCCGGAATCTGGAAAACTGCAGCAGCTGTATAGCTTTGTCCTGCCGGTACAGTAACACTCTTTAAATTCGTCATATCATTTTTTAAAATCGTCTTTGACTTTGTAAAAGTTGTTCCTTCAATACCAAGCTTTATCACTGCGTTAGAAGATGCAGTATTCAGTGTAATATCTGAGCTGGTTGTATTGGTCAGTTCAAATTCAAGTGCTACAACCACACAGGAATTATTTGCCGGTACACTTACAGAATACTGTTCGTTTGGATAACGCTGACCGGATACCGTCTGTGTATAGGAAAGCGAAATACCTGAATTTAATCCTAATACCTGTTTTAATGAATTCAGTACCTCATCAGAGGAAGTCACTGCTTTTGTTTCTCCTGCTGTTGACTGTGTTGCAGATGCTGTTGAAGAAGGATTCTGTGCAGCTGTTGTTGCAGTCATGGCAGAAGGCCGGGTTGCAGGCTGGGTCGTCTGCTGTACAGTATTTGTGCCGGTCGCTGTATGGTTCTTATTGTTGTTCCTGCTTTCACTCTGTTTTTTTGCTGCCGCAAGTTTTTCATATTCCCACTGGTTCTCATAGGAATGTTTTAAAAGAACACCCGCAATATATTCCGATACCATATCATTTTGTTCTGTATTTAATGTAACATTACTGCCACAGCCTGTTACTGTAAGCATACAGCCTACCCCAATGCATAACGCTGCAATTTTTTTCATCTTGTAACCACCTCATTTAGTCTATTCAAATATTTAACAGTTCCTACTGCTCTATTGAAATATTATACCATAGCTTTACCGTCCAGGTCAAACCAGAATTCTACACCATTGGATTTATTGATGACGCCAAATCCTTTTCCATAAGAATCCATGATGGCTTTTACAATAGAAAGTCCAATACCGTTGCCGCCGTACTCTCTGGTACGCGCCTTATCAACCTTATAAAACTTCTGCCAGATATTCGGAATATCTTCCTCCGGAATATTTTTTCCGGTATTAAATACATGTACCCGTACATCATCACCGACACGTTCCACGGAAACTTCAATCCGATTTTCAAAATCGCAGTGGTTAATGGCATTGGTAATATAGTTAGTTACAACTTCTTCTATTTTATATTCATCGGACCACACATCAATCTGTTCATCGCGCTGGTTAAATTCTATCTGTATTCCCTTTTGGGATGCACGCAGTTCATTTGCATTTACAATAGAAGTAATCAGTTCAATAATATCAAAACGCTCCATAACAAGTTCTTCGTTGCCGAATTCAATCTGATTTAATGTGAGCAGTTTTTTTACCATATTATTCATCTTACCGGCTTCATCAATGATGACATCGCAGTAAAAGTCCATACTTTCAGGGTCATCGCTGATGCCCTCTTTTAAGCCCTCTGCATAACCCTGGATTAAGGCAATCGGTGTTTTTAATTCATGTGATACATTGGATAAAAATTCCGTCCGCACTTCTTCCATTTTAACTTTGCGGTCAATATCCCTTTGCAGTTCTTTATTCGCTGATTTTAACTGTGAGATATTTTCTTCAAGCTTCTTTGACATATTATTCATGCTGTTTCCAAGCACACCAATTTCACTCTTATCTTTTCCGTGATACTTCACATCAAAATCCAGATTGGACATTCTCTCCGCAATATCAGAGAGCTGCTGAATCGGTTTTGTAATATAACTTGAAAAAATGTATGCCGCAATGACACCAATAATCAAAATCCCGATTCCCACATAAGTAATGAAGGTATTAGAAATGGATACGTTGTCCTTAATCCCCTGTAATGCCATACGAAGCATAATACTGTCTCCATTGGAGAGTGTGCCAAATAGCTCGTAATAATCATCACCCAGACGGTTATCATAAACCTTTTGCAGTGTATATAAATCTGTCTGTGTCATAATATCACGGTTTTCTTCTATTCCACTGTCTGACATATTAATGGAAATATCGTCTTTATTCTTAGGATTATTTTTATCCTGGCTGCCATTGTCTGAATTTCCTTTATCCGGATTATGCATATCCTGCATATCGCCCGGCGCATTTTCATTGTTTGAATTTTGCTGCGGTGCCGAATCGGACGTTCCGAATACATCTTTATTAAAAATACTGCGGAGCAGGCGGTTTATCATATCCTGTTCGCCGTTAATATTGGAATACACGGTAGTCCAGTCACTGTTTACCACGATAACAGATATTGCCGCACTGCCGGTAAGCTGTTCGATGCTATCACTCATCTGGGATTCAGAAACAGTTCCCGCATCGTAATCGTTCATAATCTGATTAATTTTGGAATATGTATTTAACATACATTCCTGCTTATCCGAAAAATAAAATTTTTCAGACAGTGTGCTGTTTAAAATCAGCAAAAGTACAATCAGACTGGTAATAATAACAGTCAGTAATAATGTAATTTTAACTTTAATCGAATGTCTGCCCATAACTATACCTCAAACTTATATCCCATGCCCCAGATGGTTTTAATGCAGTCCCCTTTTTCACCCATCTTTTTACGCAGCTTTTTGACATGTGTATCAATCGTTCTGGCATCTCCGAAATAATCGTAATTCCATACATTATTTAAAATCTTTTCTCTTGAAAGAGCAATTCCTTTATTTTCCACAAAATAAGATAACAGTTCAAATTCTTTGAAACTCAGCTCAATTTCTTCCCCGTCAATTTTAACCATGTGTGCGGCTTTATCAATTTCAATTCCGCCGATGTTAATACACTCGCTGCCATCTACCATATACGCACGGCGTACCAGAGCATCCACTCTGGCAGTCAGAATTTTCGGGCTGAATGGTTTTGAAATGTATTCATCCGCACCGCAGTCAAAGCCCTGTAATTCATCACGTTCTTCACCTTTTGCCGTCAACATAATAATTGGCACTTTGGAATCCTTGCGAATCTGTTTGCAGACTTCCCATCCGTCCATTTTCGGCATCATAACATCGAGGATTACAAGTGCAATATCTTTATCCGCATAAAATTTATCAATTGCTTCTTCACCATCACCGGCTTCAATGACTTCATAATTTTTACGTGACAGGAAGTCATTTACCAGCTTGCGCATTCTGCTTTCATCATCTACCATTAAAACTTTTAATTTATTCATTCGTAATATCCTCCTGACTTTTTACCTTTGTGCCGATTATATCGTAAGAATATGTTAAAAATGTGTTTTTTAAAATTATTTTTGCTGATTTAATGCACGTTCTCTTGCATTTAATGATTCTTCCTGTGACTGCAGTTCTTCCTGCCATGAAGCATACTTATCCTGAAGGTTTACTTCGTAATTGATTACATTTGCATTGGAACTGTGCAGTGTAATATAAATCATTGCCGCAATTACAACAACCAGTACAACATTTACAATCACAGATATAACAAAATTGTCTTTATAATGATTGCGTTCCTTTGTCAGCTTACGGATTTCGCTTTTATGTTCCGTAAGTTCTCTGCGTCCCTCCATCATTTCTTTTGTTTCATTATTAATCGGAATCGGTCTGATTTTTTCATTTGGCACATCCGGCGAAAGATATAAAAACTGCTGCAGCTCTTTTAAATAATTCATGCCAATCAGCGTATTAAACAGTTTTTTATCAATAATGTCATGATACAAAATATATACCTGTTTTGCATTGGTACTGTCTGTTTTTGATGACATATATTTAATTGCCGCCAGCTCATCCTTTGCCGCCTGTGCACCTTCTTTTGTCTTAAAGGTATATCCTCCGACAGAATATTCCTTTGACGGATTCTTTGATTCGTTTTTTATCATATTATTCCTCATTTCTGAGCGACTTTGTCGCGAAGAGGCGATGAGAAATTCGCGCAGGCGATTTCTCATCTGCCATCATAGGGATTTGCTTTCGCCAAGAAACAAATCCTTGTGTGAAAAATAAGCACATCAGTGTTATTTTTCACACCATCCCCATTTCTGAGCGACTTTGTCGCGAATTTACTATTATTTTACTTTTTGTGTGCTTTAAAGTCAATAAAAGTCACAAGATAATTCTTGACGAAGCCGTTACCGCGTGCTATAGTAAATAATAATCAGCGTTATGACTGGTTGACCGAAAATATTCCGGTGTATACACTAGGGGTAGTAAAGGTTTCGACAGGGGTTTTGAAGCTGGTGAAGCTATCCGCAGGTGATGCGTCAACTCACAAATCTAAATATAAACGCTAACGAAAATTTAGCTTACGCTGCCTAGTTGCAGCAGTCTGACCTAGAGTACCCGTACTTTAGGACCCAGGCTTCGACTATACGGGAAACGACGCCGGTAAAGCTTTGAACCGGTGGGCGTATTATGAAGCTACTAAAGGTATCAGGGTGTTGATTTCCTGCTACCGGAGGGAATGAGGGTTTACCCACAATAACCAACTATGATAGTAGAAGAACAGTGAATGGGCTTTTGGACACGGGTTCGACTCCCGTCTACTCCATTATAAAAAAAGCTTTGAAATACCTAATTCCGGGTGTTTCAAAGCTTTTTCACATTTAATACAAATTCCGTACTTTAAATTCTTTCTCTGCCTCCCGCTTCTGATCCTTCTTTGCAATGGAATCACGCTTATCGTAGAGCTTTTTACCACGACCAAGTCCGATTTCCATTTTCACACGGCCTTTGCTTAAATAAACCTGCAATGGCACAATTGTATATCCTTTCTGCGCAATCTGTCCGGCAAGCTTGTTGATTTCGCTCTGGTGCAGTAATAGCTTTTTCGGGCGGAGCGGGTCTTTATTAAAAATGTTGCCTTTTTCGTAAGGTGTAATATTCATATTATTAATAAACACTTCGCCGTTCTGAATCTGAATATACGCCTCCTTAATAGAGCATTTTCCCATGCGGATAGATTTCACTTCCGTTCCGTGCAGCACCAGTCCTGCCTCGTATTTATCCTCTATAAAATAATCAAAATAGGCCTTTTTATTATTGGAAATCAGTCGGTTTGCGTTTTTTTGTTCTGCCATTCTCCCATTCTCCTTCTGATAATTCAAAATCAATCGTTCTTAAAATTTTATTGGTTGCAACAACTTTGACCGTGACCTTCTGTCCGAGTTTGAAGGTTCTTCCGGTGGTTTCATTAACCATTTCGTAATGGTTTTCGTCATAAATGTAATACCCGTCCCGCAGCGATGTCACAGAAACCATGCCTTCAATCGTGCTTGGCAGTTCCACATACATGCCCCATGCCGTCATTCCGGAAATCACGCCGTCGAATTCTTCGCCCATGTGTTTTTCCATATATTCAACCATTTTGACTTTATCGGTATCACGTTCTGCATCATCGGCACGCCGTTCCGTTGTGCTGGTATGCTTTGCCACCTCCGGCAGAAGATTCTGATAGTGCTTGAAACGTGTCTGTTTCAGTCCACCGTGCAGATTTTCTTTAATAATCCGGTGAATCTGTAAATCCGGGTATCTGCGGATTGGAGACGTAAAATGACAGTAATATTTTGCTGCAAGTCCGAAGTGTCCGACACATTCTGTTGTGTACTGTGCTCTTTTCATTGAACGCAGTGTCAGACGTGCAATTAGATTTTCCTCGTCTGTTCCGTCAATTTTTTCTAAAAGCTTTTGCAGTTCCTTTGGATGAATTTCATCACCGGTATGAATAGAATATCCAAAATTATTAATAAAAGTACTTAATTTCTGAATCTTTTCCATATCCGGATTCTCATGGCTTCTGTATAAGAATGGTATTTCCTGCCAGAAATAATCCTCTGCAACCGTTTCATTAGCTATCAGCATAAATTCCTCGATGATTTTGGTCGCAACATTTCTGTCATACGGCTTGACTTCCAAAGGATGACCGTCCTTATCCAAAATAATCTTCGTTTCAGGAAAGTCAAAATCAATCGAACCGCGCTGAAAACGTTTCTTTCTTAAAATTGCCGCAAGTTCTCCCATGCGTTCAAACATCGGAATAAGTTCTTTGTATTCTTCAATCACAGAAGCCTCTTTATCGACAAGAATTTTCTTTACATTCGTATAAGTCATACGGCGGTTGACATTGATTAATGTTTCACAAATGCGGTGTCCCACCACATTTCCTTTATTATCAATGTCCATTATACAGCTCAACGCCAGACGGTCGCAGCCCTGATTTAAGGAACAGATGCCATTGGATAATTTATGAGGAAGCATTGGAATAACCCGATCCACAAGGTAAACACTGGTTCCACGCTTATAAGCTTCTTTATCCAGCACGCTGTTTTCTGTCACATAATGGCTTACATCTGCAATATGCACACCGAGCTGATATCCACGTTCATTTACGGTAAGGGTAATGGCATCATCAAGGTCCTTGGCATCTTCTCCATCAATTGTAACGGTATCCACTGCACGAAAATCGACACGTCCAGCCTTATCTTTTTCATCTACCTCCTCCGGTACATTTTTCAGATACTGTATAACGTTATCCGGAAATTCTACAGGAAGATCATACGCCTTTACAATAGACAGTACATCGGTTCCCGGATCGTTAATATGTCCAATAATATCAACGACCTGTCCTTCCGGGTTCTTACCGTGGCTGCCGTAATTTGTGATTTTTACGACAACCTTATGACCGTTCATTGCCCCCATTGATTTTTCCTGCGGCACAAAAATATCAACCGGGATTTTTCCATTGTCCGGTACGACAAAGCCATATGTCCTGCTTTTTTGAAATGTACCGACCAGCTCGGTAAGCTGATGCTCAAGCACACCGATAACTTTCCCCTCACAGCGCTTGTTCCCCTGCTTCTTATGAGTAATCGTCACCTTTACTTTATCCATATGGAATGCACCACCGGTATCCGATTCCTGAATAAAAATATCTTCATCCCAGCCGTCTACCGTAACAAAGCCGAAACCTCTCCTGGTGCTGGTAAATATACCGACAACCGCCGTATTATCCGGTTTTCCGTATTTTCCTTTCTTTGAAATGCCAATTGTTCCGTCACTGACTAAGCTGTCTAACACCTCCTGAAGTTCGCCTCTTTGTGATTTTGGAATCTGCAAAAGAATTGCAATTTCTTTTGTCTTCATTGGTACATAAAATTCATTTTCCAAAATTAATTCAGCGATTAACTTTTTACGTTTTTCAAGCTGTTCTTTATTCATTCTCCACCGAGCCTTTCCTGATGCGCTTTTATTTGCTTATTGATAATTTCTGACGTTAGAGACATCTACCTTTTCAAACGGAACCCATACATACTTTTCATTTTCAGAAGCTCCGTCCAAATCTTTGATACTGCCACCCTGTGCGAGAATTTTCCCTGCCTGAATCAGACGTTCTCCCTGTCCTGTTGCAGACTGGTAAACCGTAAAGTTCATTGTACCGTTGGTAATCGCCGTACAACCGTCAGCCGTTGCATCAATTCCTAATATTAAAATGTCATTTCTTCCTGCTTTTTTACATGCGTCCGCAACACCTAACGCCATGGTATCATTGTTACAAATAACGGCGTTGCATTTCTGATTCGTCTTTAAAAATATTGTAAACAGTTCTTCGGCACGGGTCTGGTCCCAGTCCGCATGGTCTTCAAACACATAATGAACCGTTTTGCCGGATGTATTCAGCGTATTTTTAACGGCATCCGTTCTGCCCTTTGTTGCGGAATGACTGTCCGGTCCTTTAATGATTGCCACATTTAATTCTGAAAGTGTTTTTAACTGCTCTAACACATATTCCGCCTGATACTGTCCCGCATCTGCTTCATTTGAGCCTACGTAAATGTATTTTCCGGCTTTTAAGCGGGAAGCGTCCGGTGACGTGTTAAAAAACACAATCGGAATATCGCCTGCCAGTGCTTCCAGTTCCAGCGCCGTATCGGCATCAACCATATTGCATAAAATGACGTCATATTTTTCGGACACGGCTTTTTTAATATGTTCAACCTGCTTTTCAATGGAACTTTCCGCGTCCAGCACGTCTAACTGTACATTATTTTCCGAAGCGGTCTTTTTGGCCTGATTGACAAGCGTGGTGCGAAAGGTATCTGCCTGTCCCAGGGATAAAAGCATTTTCACACTGCCGCCTGCGGACGAACCGGACTTCGCAGACTGCGTACAGCCGCCTAAAACCAGACAGCCTGCAAGCATTGTAATACATAAAAACCAACTGATTATCTTTTTCATTTTATCTTACCTCCATACTCAGACTTTTACCGGTATCAGCTTAAATTCTGAACTGCTCTATCTGTGATGAAAGCTGATTTGCCGATACTGCTAAATTTTCAGATGCGGATTCAACCTGTTCGCTGTTTCTTGTAATATTTTTTGCCTGCGTAAGCATGGATTCCGAAGTTGCAAGGATTTCATCGGAACTTGCCGCCTGTTCTTCACAGATAGCAGCAACATTGGTTGCGACTTCATCGACTTCGCCAATCTTGCTTACAACATTTTTCATCAATTCGTTTGTATCCTGTATATTACTGAAAATTGTATGGAAGGTATCCACTGCCGCATGGATCAGACCGGCACTGTCGGCGATTTCACCGGCACTGCTTCCTGCCTGGGATACGGCATTTTCTACCAGCTTATTGATTTCATTAATTAATTCCGTAATATTGGCAACGGAATCGGCACTGTTTTTTGCCAGTGTACCGATTTCAGAAGCAACAACAGCAAAGCCCCTGCCCGCTTCTCCGGCTCTCGCCGCCTCAATCGAAGCATTTAAAGACAAAAGATTTGTTTCTTCCGCAATACTGCCAATCAGATTGATAATGTCAACAATCTCACCAGATGCGGTTCCGACCTTGTCAACGGCCTCCTGTAAGTTATGGATAGAAAGCTCAATGCCCTCCAGCGCTTTGCTGGCTTTTTCCATATCCTGACGGCCTTTTTCGGATACCTCAACCGTTTCACGCATTTTAACATCGACAACATCGCTGTCTTTCTTGGTATCGGCGGCAACTCCGGCAAGCTGTGTTGCGTTTTCCGCAATTTCATTGACAGAAACCGCAAGCTGGTCTACCGTTGAATTTAATTCGCCCATAGAACGCGACTGGATTTCCGTTGCGGAATTTAACTCCGTGGATACACTCTTGCTGGACTGTGCCTGTTCGCTTAACGTCTGGGAAACCTGTCCAATCTGTGTAATCATCTGCTTCATGGCTTCGATAAAATGCTGGACACTGTAGCCCATTACGGCGATTTCATCATTGCCGCGCGGATTGACGGATACCGTGAAATCACCGGATGCCATTTGTGTAATAGCCTTTGTTATTTCTTTAACAGGTTTTACAACAATATGTGTCATTCTTTCAATCAATATGCAGAGCAGAATAATACAAACCACGCCGATTACAATCATTCGTGTTCTTAATGCAACTAAATCCACGAGTACCGTACTCTTAGGAATGTAAGATACCAGAATCCAGTCCGTTCCCTGTACCTCCTGTGAAACAGTCATTTCACCGTCAATCGTTGTAAAATCGTAGTTCTGGTCGTCAATACGCTGTGCCATATCCTGATAAAAAATGCTCTGTCCCGCTGCACCGAGCTTTTGTGAAATCAAAGACGAATCACGGTCTGCTAAAATCGTACCGCTGTTTTTGTCAACCAGAAATGTCTGCGCATCGTCCATTTCAATAAATGAATTGACAATGATAGAAATGCGGTCCAACGTCATATCTGCGGATATGACACGTATTTTGTCCGAATTATCCTTTAATATTCCCGATGCACTGATGACATTGACACCCTCTGCATTTTTGTAAGCCGAACCGACTGCCATGTTGACACGAGTCAGACCTTCAGTATACCATGTGCTTTTTGTCGGACTGCTCTCACTCTTTGTAGATTTGGAAGCCTTTAACAAATTGCCGTTACTGTCGGATACATATAATCCGTCCGGATAATTGTCGCTGTAGCCATAATAGCTGTCCAAAATCGTCTGAAGCTGTGCATCGTCTGGATTTAACTGTTCAATCGTTGTCTTTGCCATTTGAAAAGACGAAAGATTCTCATCTAACCACGATTCAATCTTTGATGTCTGGTTTTCAACCGAAGATTCCAACAGATTCTGCGAATAATTTTCAATGATATGTGCGGATGCCAGATACGATACCAGTACCAGCACAACAACAATTGCAATGACTACCGGTGTAATAACACCCAAAAGTTTTGCTTTAATTGATATGTTTCCGCGTTTTTTCATAAAACCAACCCCTTTATATATTTTCACTTCTGCAAAAAATAAAACCTGAATCCTCCATTGTTTTACGGAGAATCCAGGTTTCTTTTTAAAAATTAATATTTAATATAGCTGCCAGAACAAAGAAAGCAACACCTAATATCTTTGTAAATAATACCAGTTTTCCTTCCATTGAACGGCCCTTGTTTCTGCCCCAGTAAGTATCAGCGGCTCCACTGATTGTACCAGACAGACCCTGCTGCTTGCTTTCCTGCATTAAAACAACGATTGATAATGCTATACATACTAATATAAAGATTCCCATTAAAACAATTCGTATAATATCAGCAGCCGACATTCCGAACATTTATCACACCTCCTATTGTGTCGAAGCTTACGATTCTATTCATTAAATTATAATCGCATACTATTATCATTATAGCACACCTATACGTGCAACACAATAGAAATTTATGAATTCTTTTTAACAAGCAGGGATTCGCCTGTCATTTCCTTTGGTTTTTCCATACCCATAATTTCAATCAGTGTCGGTACGATATCACAAAGCTTTCCGCCTTCTTTTAATGTGTACGCTTCATCGTAGTTTACAAGAATGAACGGAACAGGATTGGTTGTATGTGCCGTAAATGGTTCTCCGGTCTTATAGTCAATTAACTGTTCTGCGTTTCCATGATCCGCGCAGATAAACATAGTTCCGTCAACTTCCTTTAATGCCTCTACAGCCTTGCCTACACAGGTATCTACAGTTTCAATTGCCTTTACAACGGCAGATTCGATACCGGTATGTCCGACCATATCCGGGTTTGCAAAGTTGATGATAATAACATCATACTTATCTGAACGGATTGCATCTGTGAGTTTATCACATACTTCAGGCGCACTCATCTCCGGCTGTAAATCATATGTTGCAACCTTTGGTGACTTTACAAGGATTCTGTCTTCGCCCTTGTTTGGTTCCTCTACACCGCCGTTGAAGAAAAATGTTACGTGTGCATATTTTTCTGTTTCAGCAATTCTTGCCTGTGTCTTATTATTCGCAGCTAAGAATTCACCAAATGTATTTGTAATCTTTTCTTTCTTGAATGCTACATATTTATTGCCAATCGTTACATCGTAATCTGTGAAGCATACATAGTGAACTTTCTTTCTTGCACCTCTGTCAAAGCCTGTAAACTCATCATCACAGAAACATCTTGTGATTTCTCTTGCTCTGTCCGGTCTGAAGTTAAAGCAGATAACAGAATCTCCGTCTTTAATCGTTGCTAATGGCTTACCATCCTTCTTTACAACAGTCGGCACAACAAATTCATCTGTTTTTCCATCTTCATAAGATGCGGCAATTGCACACTTTGCACATTCCGCTTCATTTCCTTCACCCTTTACAAGCGCATTATAAGCAGCTTCTACTCTGTCCCATCTGTTATCTCTGTCCATTACATAATAACGTCCCATAATAGAAGCAATCTGTCCAACACCTAATTCTTCCATTTTGTTGGATAACTGGCTGATAAATTCTTTTCCTCCGTCCGGTGCTGTATCACGTCCGTCCATAAAGCCGTGAACATAGACATTCTTAATACCGTTTCTCTTTGCCAGTTCCAGCAGGGCATATAAATGTGTAATGTGGCTGTGCACACCGCCGTTTGATAACAGACCGAATAAATGTAAGTCTGAATTGTTCTCCTTGCAGTTTTTAATTGCGCCTAAAAGTTCTTCGTTTTCAAAGAAATCACCATCTTCTATTGCTTTTGTGATTCTTGTCAGTTCCTGATATACAATACGTCCGGCACCCATATTTAAATGTCCTACTTCAGAGTTACCCATCTGTCCGTCCGGAAGTCCGACTGCAAGACCGCTTGCATAGCCTTTTACATAAGGATATTCCTTCATTAATTTATCCATTACCGGTGTATTCGCTGCAGCAATACCATTTCCTTTTGTATTATCATTTAATCCATATCCATCAAGTATCATTAAAACAACTGGTTTTTTACTCATTGTATTTCTCCTTTTAACATTTTCCATAATCGGTACAATATACCTAAAGAATCATATCATATTTTGCGCAAAAATAAAAGTGCTAATTATTATAATTATGGCACTTCACATTAAAAAACTGTTGCAAAAAGAACTCCATCAGAAACCGTCCCTTTTGCAGCAGTTATGTATTTTTATTGATAATTTACAATTTTTGAAAATTCAGGTTTTAAACTGGCACCGCCGACAAGACCACCGTCAATATCCGGTTCGGAAAACAGCTGCAATGCGTTGCCTGCATTCACACTGCCGCCATATAAAATACGGATAGCATCCGCAATCTGTGTACCATAAATATCACGGATAATTCCACGGATAGAACAACATACCTCCTGTGCCTGCTGTGTAGTTGCCACTCGCCCCGTTCCAATTGCCCAGATTGGTTCATAAGCAATAATACAACGCTGGGCATTTTCCGGTGATACATACTTTAATGCACTTACAATCTGTTTTTTAATCAATGTAAGTGTAATACCTGCTTCTCTTTCTTCTAATGTTTCACCACAGCAGATAATCGGAATAATATTATGTTCAATGGCTTTCCTGATTTTACGGTTTACCATTTCATTGTCTTCTTTAAAATACTGTCTTCTTTCCGAATGTCCGATAATCACATAGGATACACCGGCATCAACCAGCATCTGTGGAGAAACCTCACCTGTATAGGCTCCCTTTTCTTCATAATACATATTTTCAGCTCCCACGCTGATTTTTGTACCTTTGCAGGCTTCTACAACTGGAACGATATCAATAGATGGAACGCAAAAGATAACGTCCACATCTGAATTCTCCATATTGGGCTTAAGTTTCTTTACAAGAGCCACTGCCTCACTCGGTGTCATGTTCATTTTCCAGTTACCTGCTACAACTTTCCTGCGCATAAAATAATCCTCCTCAAACTGTATTATTTTTTGTCATACACAATTGGTTATTCCGTCGCTTTCTTTTAAGTAAATTATAACACATCTTTCTAAATAATACTAGAATTTATAAAAATTTATATCCAATTATTGCAATAAATACAATTTATAAAATTTATGCGGATTTTTTTACAAAATAAAAAAACAGTCATACGTAATATTTCAGATAAAACCACTGAATGTATGACTGTTTTCCTATATTTTTATTATGTCAGTAATATTTCATCAAATGTTACTTATTACTTATCATTAGCTGCAACAACACCCGGAAGTTCTTTTCCTTCAAGGAACTCTAAAGATGCACCGCCACCGGTTGAAATGTGAGTCATCTTATCACCAAAACCAAGGTTGTTAACAGCTGCAGCTGAGTCACCGCCACCGATGATTGTTGTAGCATCCTTTAATGATGCCAGTTCTTCTGCAACAGCGATTGTACCCTTTGCAAAGTTTTCAAATTCAAATACACCCATTGGTCCGTTCCATACAACAGTCTTTGCATCAGCTAAAGCTTCCTTGTAAAGTTCACAGGTCTTTGGTCCGATATCCATGCCCATGTCATCATCAGCCTGGCAGCCTGCATCTACTACATGAAATGGTGTATCATTTTTGAATTCCTTTGTCACAACAGTGTCAATCGGAATCAACATTTTAACGCCCTTCTTTTCAGCCTTTTCCATCATTTCTTTAGCATAATCAAGATAATCATCTTCTACGAGTGACTGTCCTACATTGCCGCCCTTTGCTTTCTGGAATGTATAAGACATACCACCACCGATGATTAATGTATCTACCTTATCAAGCAGATTGTTGATAACAGAAATCTTTGAAGATACCTTCGAACCACCAAGGATTGCTACGAAAGGTCTTACCGGATTGTTGACTGCATTGCCGAGGAAATCGATTTCCTTCTGCATTAAATAGCCGACAACAGCTGTATCTACAAACTGTGTAACACCAACATTTGAGCAGTGAGCTCTGTGTGCTGTACCGAAAGCATCGTTTACAAATACATCACAGATAGAAGCTAAATCCTTAGAGAATGCTTCACCATTCTTTGTTTCTTCTGCTCTGAATCTGGTGTTTTCAAGTAAAATAACGTCACCGTCATTCATAGCTGCAACAGCAGCCTTTGCATTTTCACCTACAACAGTATCATCTGCTGCAAACTTCACTTCCTGTCCTAACAGTGCAGAAAGTCTTTCAGCAACCGGTTCAAGAGAAAATGCTGCATCCGGTCCCTTCGGCTTTCCTAAATGAGAGCAAAGGATAACCTTACCACCGTCTGAGATTAACTTCTTGATTGTAGGAAGTGCTGCAACCAGTCTTGTTTCATCTGTAATCTTCTTTCCGTCTAACGGCACGTTAAAATCACATCTGCATAATACTCTCTTGCCTTTTACGTTAATATCATCAACTGACTTCTTATTAAGCATAATGAATCCTCCTTGTTTTTGCGAAGCAAAAATCCGAACCTTATGGTGAGGAGAGGATTTTGCCTCCTTGTTTTTGCGGGACTGTGCCCCGCGATAGTAAAATACCGGAGAAAGAAGACTATAGCTTCATTCCCCGGCTTTCATTCCGGCATAAAGCCGAATTTATATTAGTTTAATTCAGCAAAATACTTGATTGTTCTTACCATCTGGCTTGTGTATGAATTTTCGTTATCATACCAAGAAACAACCTGAACCTGGCAGCCGCCGTTTGGAAGATCATTTACCATTGTCTGAGTAGCATCAAATAATGAACCAAATCTCATACCAACGATATCGCTTGAAACGATAAGTTCTTCGTTGTAACCGAAGCTTTCTGTTGCAGCAGCCTTCATAGCAGCATTAACTTCATCAACAGTAACCTTCTTAGATACTACAGCATTAAGAATTGTTGTAGAACCTGTAGGAGTAGGAACTCTCTGAGCAGCTCCGATAAGCTTTCCATTTAACTCAGGGATAACAAGACCGATGGCCTTAGCAGCACCTGTTGAGTTAGGAACGATGTTGCATGCACCTGCTCTTGATCTTCTTAAATCGCCTTTTCTCTGTGGTCCGTCAAGGATCATCTGATCACCTGTGTAAGCGTGAATTGTGCACATGATACCTGATTCGATTGAAGCACAGTCATTAAGAGCCTTAGCCATAGGAGCTAAGCAGTTTGTTGTACAAGAAGCTGCTGAGATAATCTTATCATCTGCTGTTAATGTTTCATGGTTTACATTATAAACGATTGTCTTTAAATCATTACCGGCCGGAGCTGAGATAACAACCTTCTTAGCACCTGCATTGATATGAGCCTGAGCCTTTTCCTTAGATGTGTAGAAACCTGAGCATTCAAGAACTACATCTACATCAAGAGCTCCCCATGGGCAGTTGTTAGCATCTGGCTCTTTGTAAATCTTAATTGTCTTACCCTTTACTGTGATTGTACCAGCTTCGTCATCAGCTGTTACCTGGTTTTCTTCGCCGAAACCAACGTATCTTCCCTGTGATGAATCATACTTTAAAAGATGAGCTAACATCTTTGGGCTTGTTAAATCGTTAATAGCTACTACTTCGTATCCTTCTGCACCGAACATCTGTCTGAATGCAAGTCTACCGATACGTCCAAAACCATTAATCGCAACTTTTACTGACATAAAATCATTCCTCCTAAAATAGAATTTTTATTGAGTTTGTTAATAAATAATCAACTATGGTGTATTTTACCGAATTCATTTCAAAATATCAAGTATTAATTCCCTTTTTTTACAAATTACCGTCCATTTTCTATTATTTGTCCAAAAAAAACGGTAAATTTAAAAATTATTTAGCGGTATTTTCTTCTTGTATACAATCGACAATATTATTGGCGTGATCTGACATTCTTTCAAGATTAGAAAGAATATCTAAGAACACAACACCGTTTGACGGAATACAAAGCCCCGCGGACAAACGTTCGATATGTTTGTTGCGCAGTTCTTCTTCCAAATCATCGACCTCGTCTTCAATTCTCAGGACATTCTGAATTGCCTGACGGCTTCCGGTTCCTCTCGCCTTAACAGCTTCTTCAAAACAATGCACAACTTTATCCCACAGCTGATTAAGTTCCTGTGTTCCTTTTTCGGAAAAAATTATCTGATGTTCAATCTTATATTTTGCCAGCTCCGCAATATTTTCCGCATGGTCGGATACTCTTTCAATATCAATAATCGCATGGAACAGATTTTTAACCAGCAGATGCTGTTCCTGTGTGATTGATAAATTGTTGACCTTAATTAAAAAGTCTGTCAGATACTTTTCATATAAATCGACTTTATGTTCGATTTCATAGACCTTATCTACCATCGTCTGGTCATTTTTCTGTGTTGCCTCTGCCGCATATTTAATATTATCCAATGCCAGATTACCCATGGTAATCACTTCATTTTTAGCCGTTTCTACTGCAACGGACGGCTGACCTAACAGACGGGAATCAAAATGTCTTGCAATTTCTGCTGCAACGGCATCTTTGGCTTCCAGTTCCGCAAAATCGTCCTGCTTTTCGTTTTCACGCACAATCAGACCGGAAATTTTTACAAGCAGATTGGCAAACGGAAACATTACCAGTGTACATGTAATATTAAAGAATGTATGAAATACGGAAATTTCCACGCTTGTAATATTATGTGCCGCAAGTGCCGGATAAATACTGAACAGAATAAATCCGACGGTACCGAATAAAAGTGCCCCTGCAATATTAAATAAAATATGCATACAAGCTGCACGTTTTGCCGTTCTCGTTGTTCCGGCACTTGAAATCAGTGCAGTCACACAGGAACCGATATTCTGTCCCAGTGTAATATAAATCGCCGCATTGGTTGTTACCACTCCGTTTAAAGCCAGTGTCTGTAAAATCCCGACAGAGGCGGAGGAACTTTGTAAAACCGCGGTTACAATAATACCAATTAAAATACCTAAAAACGGATTGCTTCCCACAATCTGGAATGCGTGTGAGAAAATAGGCGCATCTGTATACGGTGCAATCGAAGAAGACATAAATGTCAGACCTTCAAACAGCAGACCGATTCCGACGATAATCTCTCCTGCATTTTTTACTTTATCCTTTTTTGAAAATAAAATAACAAATGCACCGATACCGATTAAAAACGGGGCATAAAATGACGGATTCATTACCTTTGCCGCATCCCCAAGCTGTCCTAAAGATACAATCCATGCGGTAATGGTCGTACCGATATTGGCACCCATAATAACACCAACTGCCTGAACCAGTGTCATCAGTCCTGCATTAACAAAACCAACAACCATAACCGTTGTTGCACCGCTGCTTTGAATAATCGCTGTGATAACGGCACCTACGATGATTGCCAGCAGCCGGTTACTTGTAAGATAACCCAATAATTTTTTCATCTTACCGCCGGCGGAACGCTGCATACCATCTGCCATTGTGTTCATACCGTAGAGGAACATTCCGATTCCTCCTGCAAATTCAAACAAACTGCTGATATACTCGATATTCACTTCTACTCCTGTCTGCACATTTTCTTTCGTAATGTAAAAAGTACGTGCTTTTTGTGTAAAATTTTTTTAACAATTCCTTTACATCATAACAATTGTCTGCTTAATTTTCAAGTTGAAATCTTACACTATTCTTCAAATTTATTTTATGATATACTAAAAGGACTATGATAAATGCCGTTATACGGCGGATTGGAGATATGATGCAAGGCTTTGAAAATTTATCGGACTGCCACTTACATTGCCATTTTTCTTCGGATTCTGAAGCTTCACCGGAATCTATGATAGATAACGCAGTCAGACTGGGGCTGTCTCACATCTGTTTTACAGACCACAATGACTATGATTACCCGAAAGAAGATGGAAAAACCGTCTTTTTGTTGGATTTAGATGCTTATTTAGAAAAAATATCTGTATTAAAGAAAATTTATAAAGATAAAATTGATGTCCGGATCGGTGTGGAACAGGGTCTGCAGCCGCATCTTTTTGAACAAATTAACAATTATGACCCTGCACACCGGCTGGATTTTATCATTGGATCAACACATTTAGTGGACGGAAGTGACCCTTATTATCCATCTTTTTGGGAACATCACTCACCAAAGGAAAGTATCTGTACTTATTTTGAAAATATTTACAAAAGTATCTGCTGCTGCGATAATTTTGACGTTTACGGACATTTAGACTACGTTGTCCGCTATGCACCTAAGAAAGATGCAGACTACCAGCCTGCGGATTACACGGACTTGCTGGATATGATTTTAAAAAAACTGATTGAAAACGGAAAAGGCATTGAAATCAATACAGCAGGACTTCGTTATGGTTTAAAAGAGGCAAATCCATGCTGTTTTATTTTGAAACGTTACCGCGAACTGGGCGGCGAAATCCTCACAACCGGTTCCGACGCCCATAAGCCGCAGGATATGGCATTTGCTTTTGATATTATTGTGGATTTACTCAAAGACTGCGGTTTTTCTTATTACACGCTTTTCCATCAGCGAAAGCCTGAATTTATCCGCCTTTAAAATATTTTCACAAAAAGTTCTGGTAATCCTCGGACTGTTCCCGCAATTGGGCAATATCATTTTTTAGGCAATTCACAACGTAATCAATTTCCTGGCGGGTGATTTCTTCATTAATGGTAAAACGGACTGTTGCGAAACTTAATTCATCCGGCAGTCCGATGGATTTTAATACATGTGAAGGCATACCGGAACCTGTAGAACAGGCAGAACCCGCCGATGCACAAATTCCCTGCTTATCCAGCATTACAATCAGCGTCCCGCCATCAACAAACTGAAAGCTGAAATTCATGTTTCCCGGAAGCCGTTTTCTGCTGTCCCCGTTTAAACGTGAAAAAGGAATCTCTGTAAGAACTCTGTGAATCATATAATCCCGCATCCGCATTTCATATTGTGTCCGCACCGGTTTATTTGCCATGGCAGTCTGCGCCGCCTTTGCAAAACCGATAATCCCTGCCGTATTTTCCGTGCCTGAGCGCATCCCACGCTCCTGTCCGCCGCCGTGGATAAACGGTGTCTTTACACAGCCCTCGCGGATATATAAAAATCCAATCCCCTTCGGTCCGTTTAATTTGTGTGCACTGGTACTGAGCATATCAATCTGCATGGCATTGACATCAATATCCATATTCGTATATGCCTGCACTGCATCCGTATGAAACAAAATACGGTGTCTGCGTGCAAATGCACCAATTTGCGCAACCGGCTGAATTGTACCAATCTCATTATTGGCTGCCATTACTGAAATTAAGAATGTATCCGGACGGACTGCCCGCTGAATATCTGTAAGACGGACAATCCCATTTTCAGCCGGACGGATATAAGTCACATAAAACCCTTCCTTTTCAACTGCTTCACAGCTTTTTAAAATTGCATGATGTTCCATTGCTGTTGTAATAATGTGTCCCCTGCGGTGTTCCTCGGCTGCAATTTTTACCGCCCAGTTGTCCGATTCTGTTCCACCTGATGTAATATAGATTTCTTGCGGCTTTGCCTGAATGGTCTGGGCAAGAAATGCCTCTGCGTTATTTATATCGTTTTTTACATCTGCTGAAAATGTATAAGCACCGGATGGATTGGCATACCGTTTTCCCATATAAGGCAGCATCGCATTGATAACTTCCGGGTGCAGCCGGGTTGTTGCGGCATTGTCCATATAAATCATACTGCCATCCCCTTTTTTCATTTCTTATTAATAATATATTCAATGCATGCATATATTGATAATAATTGTTTGACATTCCGGTTGGTTACAACAATGAACTTTTCATTTAATAAAAATGCTGTATTAAAAGGAACTGTAATTTTGACACTGGCTGGTATTATCAGCCGGATTGCTGGATTTTTTTATCGTATTTTTTTAACCCGCCAGATTGGTGCTGATGGTATAGGAATGTTCCAGCTTGTCACACCGGTGCTTGGCATTGCATTTGCGCTGTGCTCTGCTGGTATCCAGACTGCCATTTCACGATTTTGTGCTGCAAAAAAATTTCAAAGCACATGGCTTTTTGCCGGTTTAGCCATTGCACTTCCGCTATCTGTTCTTTTTACATCTTTCACCTATGCTTACGCAGATTTTATTGCTGTACGGATTTTTCTAAACAAAGACTGCTCCCGTTTTATCCAGATTCTTGCAATTACTGTTCCATTTTGTACTTTTCACAACTGCGTAAACGGCTATTATCTCGGAAAAAAACAGGCTGGACTCCCTGCGTTTTCCCAGCTGTTTGAACAGTTTGCACGGATTGGGGCCGTTTATTTGTACACTGTATACTGTACACAAAATGAGCTTCCCGTTTCTGTTTTATGCGCCGTTTACGGTAATCTTGCCGGCGAAGCAGCTTCCTGCCTGATTTGTGTCCTTGCTCTGCTGATTGATAAAACCGTAACATTCCGGTTTCATTCTTTACCTGAATGTATCAAAAAAACCGTGGTGTTTTCTATTCCGCTGACTGCCAACCGTCTTTTAATGCATCTGCTGCAAAGCGGAGAATCTATTCTGATTCCGGCACAGCTTGTGATTTTTGGCAATACACAGAATGAGGCTTTAAGTATTTATGGCATTCTTATGGGGATGTCCCTTCCGCTTATTTTGTTCCCATCTGCCATAACCAATTCCATGGCAGTCATGCTTCTGCCTGAAGTTTCCGGTGCGCAGGCAGACGGTGACAATGCACGGATTGTACATACTTTGAACCGCTCCCTGCAAATCTGTATGGCAATGGGATTTTTAAGCACCGCACTTTTCTTATTTTATGGTGCTAAAATGGGGGCTATTTTGTTTAAAGAACCGCTTGTTGAAAATTTTGTCATGATTCTTGCATGGCTGTGTCCTTTTTACTATCTGACAACAACACTTGGCAGTATTTTAAACGGTCTTGGCTGTACTACCCTGACCTGTGTCCAGACCATTGCCGGAATTCTTGTTCGCATTGCTTTTCTTGTTCTGCTCGTTCCCAAAACCGGTATCCGCGGATATCTGATTGGCACGCTGGTTTCACAGATTTTGGTCTGCATTGCACATTTTCTATATTTAAACCATCTGTTTCATATCGGTTTTCCGGTCTGGAAATACATCCTGCAGCCGCTTTTATATACAGCTGTTTCAATTTTATTTTCACAGATGTTCTGCCGTTTATTGCTGTTTTTAGGAACGGACTCACTGTTTTTCCGGCTTTTTACCGGTGCCTGCTGTGCCGTCTTTATTTTTGCGGTATTAATAAAATCTTCATTTCTGACAGCAGAACGCACACGGCTGTGAGCTGCCCCACGTAGTTTTAAATCTTTTAATTCCGGCATTATTTCATACAATTACTGCGGCAGTACGGCATCCAGCAGTGCGGGTGCCGTATCCCACTCACCCCTGCGTGTTTCATACTGCTCATGCAGCCAGTTAATTGCTTCTTTGCGGCCTTCAACACTGCTTTCAAAATACTGTGTCGTCTTTTTTTCATCTGGAACTGCTGTCGAAGCATACGGTCCTAACCAGACCTGTACCATCAATTTAAAATCCGGTTTTTCTCCGGTATTTTTTATCAGATAACGCATACCGTGATGTTCACCTGTATATACTCCGCCATACTTAAAAAAATTGTATGGCATAATTTCTTTTTCATCCATCATTTTAACTTTTTCTCCTTTTCGCCCTATCGTCCGGAAGTCTAGAAAAGAACTTTGTGTTAGCACAGCTCTTTGTTACCTTTTGTACGGCATATTTCGCCGTGCCAGAGCAGAAAGACTTCGGCTCATTGCTTACGCACATTATAACATGATTTTATATGTTTTTTTATATAATTTTATGCTGTTTAAAGATTTACACAGAACGTTTGTTTTGATATACTGTTAAAATAAGGAGGTTTTTCATGAGCGATTTTCCATCACACATTATTTATCATATTGATGTAAACAGCGCATTTCTTTCATGGACTGCTGTAAAGCGGCTTCGTGACAATCCGGAAGCGTTAGATATCCGGACGATTCCGGCTGTTATCGGCGGAGATGAAAAGAAACGGCATGGCATTGTTCTTGCAAAGTCTGTTCCCGCTAAAGCCTATGGCATCCAGACAGGAGAGCCTCTTGTACAGACCCGGAAAAAATGTCCTGATATTTTAATTGTTCCGCCTGATTTTGCAACATATGTATCCATGTCCGAACAGCTTATGAATTTTTTGAAACAGACTGCGCCTGTTGTTGAACAATATAGCATTGATGAAGCATTTTGTGATATGACAGGTACCGGTCTGTTGTACGGCGATCCGGTTGCTTTTGCACACCAGCTTAAAGACGATATTTTAAACCGCTTTGGCTTTACAGTTAATATCGGTATTTCAACAAATAAACTGCTTGCTAAAATGGCATCTGATTTTAAGAAACCAAATCTTGTGCATACACTTTTCCCTGAAGAAATCCCCCAAAAAATGTGGCCGCTCCCTGTGGGAGAACTGTTTTTTGTCGGACCTTCAATGTGCAAAAAGCTGGAAGCCCTGGGGATTCATACGATTGGTGATGTTGCCGCCAGCAATCCGCAGCTGCTTGTGAGCCATTTTAAAAAGCACGGAGAACTGATCTGGAATTATGCAAATGGATTTGATATTGAACTGCCGGTAAACCACAAAGCTGCCAATAAAAGCTTTGGTAATTCTGTTACACTGCATTTTGATGTTACAGATGCTGAAAATGCAAAGACCATTCTTCTTTCCCTCAGCGAAACAGTCGGTGCACGAATCCGCGCAGAACACGCTTATATTGGTGTGGTGTCTGTCACAATTGTTGATAATGAATTTCGCCACCTATCCCGTCAATGTACGCTTTCTACACCAACAGATATAACAGAAATCATCTATGAAAATGCCTGCCGGCTGTTTGATCTGACATGGAATCATGTCCCAATCCGTCTGCTCGGTGTTTCCACGACACATGCGACAGACACTGCTTTTCATCAAATGAACCTTTTTGATGAAGATAAAAATGAACGGTTTGCGATGTTGAATAAAGCGGTTGATTCCATTCGTGATAAATATGGTGAAGACAGTATTAAACGGGCACGTTTTTTAGATAATGGCTGCACCCATATGTCCGGAGGCTTAAACCGCGAAAAACGCAGTCACAAAAAGAACTCTTAATTTTTTGGAGATTCAGCCGATATACATAAGAGTATAATGGTACAATGCTTATACAAAAATACACCAAACAAAATACGATTAAAATAAATGTCAGTCTGACAGAATGGAGTGTTTATAGATGTCTATTACAATTAATGCTTCGGCAATTTTAAATAATTTGACAGCAAACAATTCTTATGCTTTTTCATCGACAAAAAGAATTGTAAAGTACAACAGCGATGCAGATGAAACCCGTCAGAGTGCTTCTTCACTCAAGCATAAATTACGTTCTTTAAAAGATATTGATACATCGGACGGACCAACTGCACGTACACAGAATAAAATCAAAAGTTTTGTAAATACCTATAATGATTTAATGTCTTCCGCATCCGGTATAACCGGTTCCAAGAAACTCACAAAGTACATGGATAAAATGGACAGCCTGTTTTCCGAATATGAAGATTCATTAAAAAGTCTTGGTATTACACGGACTTCAACGAATAAATTAAAATTCGATACTACCAATTTTTCAGATGTAACAAGCACAAAACTGGATGCTGTTTTTGGTGAAGATGAACATTTTGTAAGTGACAGCATTAAATATGCCAAAGCTATTTCTTCTGCTGCGCAGCAGGCTTTAAATACACCAGAGAATGTACTTGGAACAACCACTATTTCTGTATCTGCCGGTAATACAGCCCTGGCTCAGTCTGATCAGCTCTTAGCAGTTGCCACAAAAAATCTGTATTTAACAGACTATGCATCCGTGCAGGCGCAAACCTTAGTTACCTATTTAAAAAATTATACAGAACAGTATAACAATACATTGCAAAACCATACTTCCGCTGATTTAAATTCAACAGAAAACGGTTATCTGAATGCTATGAAAAATGCAACACAGAATGTAAAGAACCAGCTTCTGCCTGTCGGCATTACAGTCACCGATGACGGTACACTTTCTTTTGACGAAACAGCCGTTTCTTCGGATAATATCGAAAATGTAAAAAATCTGTTTGGTTCTTCATCTTCTTATGGAACAATTATAAAAGGATATGCCGAAAAACTTTTTTCAAGTCTTGTGCAGGCAGATTCATCTGATTTAAATATTGATTACTACGCATAAAAAGAAGTGGGTAAACATTTTATGCTTACCCACTTCTTTTAACTATCACTATCTTAATTTTTCCAAAAACATCAGCAGAAAACTGATAAACAGCAATATGCAAGATATCCAGATAACATGAATCCCATAACGAACAGATAAAATACCACCAATGCCCGCACCAATGGCAAAGAAAAAGATAATTCCAAAATAATAAAAGGTCTGCCGCAGATGTTCAGCTTTTTTATCTCTTAAATACAAAGACAATGCGGCTGTTCCGCTTCTTAAATTTCCGATACACATTGTGCTTGCATAAGAATAGCCACCCACTTTGCGGAATGTCTGCACCTGCATTGCACAGGCAAACGATACCATTACGGTTGCTATCATATTATAAGCATTTGGAATAAATCCTACAATCGCGAGTATCCCTATTTCGGCCAACAAAATTCCCTGCCGCCAGTGCATTTTTTTAGCATACTTGAAGCGGTTCTGTACATTTTCTGCAACAAAGACCCCAAATACAAATGCCAGTAAAGGGAACAAATACCGCAGCCCAATCTGCCATTCCCGGTTCATAAAATGCTGGCTCATCAAGACAACATTTCCCGTCTGGGCATTTGAAAAAACCTCATCTCTTGTATTGTATGTATACGCATCCTGAAAGCCTCCGGACAATGCCAGAAATACACTGTTTACAAATGCTTCAGACATCTGTTTTTCTGACAGCAGATGTTTTATCCAAGTCTGTTTATGACTGCTCAATGCACGCACCTCCAAAGTCTGATTAAGCAATTTCTAATTTATCTTTAATCTTCCGGATATCATTTTCCATTATATTCGTCCGGACAAGAAGGAGTTCCTTTTCGTTTTCTACCTTCAATGCTTCATCCAGTTTTCTGCACAAATCGGCATGTCCCTCTGCAATAATTCTGATATTGCGGTTTGTTTCATTCTCAAGGGTCATTTCAATACCGGATACACGGCCTCTTAAATCCTGTATGTCCGTTTTCATGCCTTGCATATCAGTCTTCATTCCCCGCATATCAGTCTTCATACCTTGCATATCAGTCTTCATACCCTGCATATCAGTCTTCATACCCTGCATATCAGTCT
>ERZ791773.14-NODE-14-length-182741-cov-46.183211_pt1 | contig 182741 bp, 170 predicted proteins | sample MGYA00509948_ERZ791773 | MGnify/ENA primary metagenome ERZ791773 (study PRJEB30046, sample SAMN00791987) | human gut metagenome | study: EMG produced TPA metagenomics assembly of the A metagenome-wide association study of gut microbiota in type 2... | reverse complement strand
AGCTCGAAGGAGCTCTTTTTCCTTTTTTATAATAGTATCATTATGGTATAATAGAAACATTAAAATTGGGATTTGTGGAGGATTGGTACATGAAAACATATCAAGTAAGTCTGAATGGTAAGCATTATAGTATGTTGGAAAAGATGCTATGTTCAGATAGGGCTGGGCAGTTGGCAAAGAACCAACACATAAACGGATATGAACTGTTTTCTGATATACTGAATTATATATGTTCGCCTGTAACAGATGGATGGAGTACATTTGAAATAATATTGGAAGAGTCGGCCGAAGAACTAGATTTATTAAGATTGATGACAAAAGTAGTCCATCCAGAAAACGAAGATTATTTTGTAGGGCAAATAGGGCAACATTTTCAATGTGAAAAAGACTTTGAGTTTCAAATTGATTTGAAATTTTGAAATTCCAGTTTGTCGTTCTAAAAATTCAACTGAATAATCCCAGCAAAAACCGCTGCTACATGGAAGCTAACAAACCATGCAACAGCGGTTTTTCTTTATCGTTTTTTCCTCTGGCTGATAGGCGTTCCCATTTTCTTTGATTTTTTGAGAATCCGAATCAGCCAGCGAAATTCTTCGTCTGACAGATTTTTATAGTTGATGCCGAGCTGCTTGCAGTAAAGAACAACCAGCTTTTCATCCCGGCTACCCTTGAAGTTTTCGACCGCTTCCAGATTTTCTTTCAGTTCATTGGCAACGGTGGTCTGGGGTGCACTCTCACTGTCCTTTTTATGGGCTTCTCGAATATCCCGGATAATGAGATTGAGGTCATCCCGTACCATGTGACTGAAATATTCATCATCACTGATATGGGCGGCTTGCAGCACTTTCAAATGGGGGTCATCTTCGCCGGGGCGATACCGTTCAATGATTTCATGCTGGACAGTATCAACAAGTGCATTGAGGTTTTGAATCTGCATGGTGGCAATCCCATCCACATAAATCTCAATGTCTGCAAGAAACTTGATAAAATCTTTATGTGTGGCAAGCTCACAGAGCAGACGGTTGTTAATCCGACCGCTTTTCAGAAGTGCGACCATCTCATCATTCAAATGCAGCTCCGTCAATGGCGTGTTGATCTGCTCCCTGTTCTCTGTCCGGCACAGCAGATAATCAACGGAAACTCCATAGAAGTCTGCCAGCGTGATAAGGTTGCCATGATTGATTTCCTTATAATCCTCTTTTTCATAACTTCCAAGAGCTGATTTGGAAATACCCGTCAACTCTGATAATTCTTCCAGATTTAAGCCTTTGTCCTTGCGGAGTTCCCAAAGGCGTTCCTGTATGCTTGTTGCTCCTTTCATGGGCGCACGCTCCTTTCCAATGGTTTCATTGCTGCCGCTTATCTGGATTATATCACACTTTCCGCAATCGTGGAAATTTCTGATTTTTACCCCTAATTCCTACTTTGTGGACATACGGCACAGGGCACAAAAATGTTCTATGATACAGGTAGTTCATCGATGGATTATTCCAATCGAATGACCAGCCTGTGTGGGATATGCTTCCCCGGCGATGTAGTGCCATGACTTTTGGCAGGGATGTGGAGGAACCCTGACCGAAACGAGCGTACCAAAGGGAGCGATACGCCGCTGTGAGATTCAGGGGAGGAACGACACCGGGGAGAACTGGCGAACTGACACCGAAATGATACCGAAACACGACAATCTGATAGGGGGATAGTCTACCCTATCGCTGATACTTTGGGAGATTTTAAGCGGCTCTATGGCTGTAATTTTGCCGAAAATCGCCCCGAAACCATACACTAAAACGGGAGGAAGCGCAATATGCCGAGAATGAGCAAAAAGAGGAAGCATGAGCTTTCCTTTTACCTCAATGACCGGGGGCGTGTCACTTACAACGAATTATGCCGGAAATGCCAGCATGGGTGCAGGCAGAGCTTCCGGGCGGTTGTGATTGACTGCCCCCGTTATTTATCCAAACGAGCAAAGAAAAAGGAGGAACACACCGAATGAATTTTGAATTTATGACGATAGACACACCCTTGCCGCCCTGTATGCCATTGCCCAGAGCGTTGACAGGATTTCCAGTCAGCAGCACCGCAAAGGTCATGTACTGCCGGATGTTAGACGCTATGCTATCCAAAGGGCAGGAGGACGAGAACGGAATCCTGTTTGTCTGCTTCCCTGTCACAGCCATTGCCGCAGTCCTGTCCCGCAGCTCCATGACGGTCAAGCGTTCTTTGAATGAACTGGAAACCGCCGGGCTTATCATGCGGGTGCGTCAGGGCGTTGGAGAACCAAACCGGATTTATGTGCTGATACCGGGAAAGGAGGACGCTGCCCTTGCCTGAGACCTCAAAGCTGGAAAAACTCAACTGGGAGCTGGAGAAAAGCGAAAAGAAGCTGCGGAAAGCCATCAATGATGAAAAGGCATTGCAGTACCAGTTAAAGCAGCTTACCCGAAAGGAACGGACACACCGGCTCTGTACTCGTGGCGGTATGCTTGAAAGTTTTCTGCAAGAGCCGGAACGCCTGACAGATGATGATGTCATGGTGTTGTTGAAACTCATTTTTCACAGACAGGACACGCAGGAACTATTGAAAAAACTGCTGGAACGGGAGAAGCCGGAAACCCCTTAGTTTACTAAGGGCGCAATTATACACCACCCAGAGGTTGGTGCATTGCGTTCTCCGAAGGCTCCTCGCCGGAGGGCTGTGATTTTCCGCAGTCATGGTCTGCTCCAAATCATACAGGGGACGCTACGCTTCCCCTGCGCTGGCTGCCGCCAGCTACCCTTTTGTGGACTTGCCATCTGGGGACACCTTGCGTTGCAAGCTGTTCCCAGCCGACAAGTTTTACAAAATCTCTCTATACTTTGACGGTCGGGTAAAGTATAATGAAGTCGACGACAAATCGGAAGTGGCTTATTGTATTGGGAAGGAGAAGTTATGGACAGAATGGTAATTGCAGGTGGCTATGGGATCTGTTTATTTTCCGCAGACACCTTACAGGATTTTTTGAAGCGTGAGAAAATTCGGAAAAGAAAACTGTTAAGTCTTCTGCAAAAGGATAAGGAGCTTTATCTGAACACGCAACGAGAGGGAATTTTCATCCCGTTGGTAGGGATTGATCACTATAATTATGCAATCAAATTGGAAGGGCAGGACGAGCCCTTTGATGACCAGTGGGTGCAAAAAATCAGCTATGAGGGCTTTAATCTGGAAGTAAAAGATGGACTTTGGATTTCTGCTATTGAACAGCTTGAACCTTTTGAGCCAAAGGAATACCATATCAAGGAAGAAGAATTTTATACCACACCGGGGTACTTCGGTTCTGTGGAGCACTACCACTCCCCGTGGGAACGGTGGTATAAGTCAGAAACACCAGATGGTATCTGTACAATTTATACGGACATCAAGTATAATGTTCCTGCTGGAAAATATCTGCTGTCCATCAAAGGCTACACCCGAAAGGAACAACAGAAATTTCCTACCCCCAACTGTGGTTTTTTCTTTTCCTTTACAGAAGTAGATTCGTTTGAAGGTTTCAAGAATCCACGAGAATCTGATGAGTACGATTTTAATCTAGGAAGTATAAAGTAGAAAACTTTCAATTTGCCACCCACACATCGGGTCAATTTGTCCCGAACTTTTACAACTTAATACCCGCCGCCCACACAGCGGCACACCAAGCAGGAAATCTGAAAAAGGTCTCCTGCTTTTTTTCTGCCCAAAATGAGGTGGTAAAACGCCACCCCATCCGCCAATTACCGAAAGGAGTGATACGAAATGCCCTGCCCACACAACGAAATCACGATTGTGCAGCGAAGTCAGCAGCAGTCTGCGGTTGCCGCCGCTGCCTACCAGAGCGGTGAAAAGCTGTTCTGTGAATACGACCAGAAAGTGAAGCACTACCCGGAAAAGCGTGGTATCGTCCACAATGAAATCCTGCTTCCGGCAAACGCCACACGGTCGTATGCAGACCGCAATACTCTATGGAACGCCGCCGAAGCGGTGGAGAAACAATGGAACTCCCAGCTTGCAAGGCGGTGGGTGCTTACCATCCCCAGAGAGATACCACCCGACCTGTATGCTGTCCTTGTCCGGGAGTTTTGTGAACAGCAGTTTGTTTCAAAAGGGATGATTGTTGACTTTGCCATCCATGCCCCCCACCCGCCGGGACACAACCCCCACGCCCATGTCCTGCTGACCATGCGGGCAATGGACGAACATGGGAAATGGCTTTCCAAGAGCCGCAAGGTTTATGACCTTGACGAAAACGGGGAACGGATAAAGCTGCCATCCGGCAGGTGGAAAAGCCACAAGGAGGATACGGTTGACTGGAACGACCAGAAGTATTGTGAAATCTGGCGGCATGAATGGGAGGTCATCCAGAACCGCTATCTGGAAGCCAATGACCGCCCGGAGCGTGTGGACTTGCGTTCCTATGCCAGACAGGGGCTTGATATTGTCCCCACTGTCCATGAGGGGGCTGCTGTCCGGCAGATGGAAAAGCGTGGTATCCAGACGAATATCGGCAACCTGAACCGGGAAATCAGAGCCGCCAACAGTCTGATGAAGTCCATCCGGCAGCTTATCCAAAACCTCAAAGGCTGGATTACCGAGCTGGGAGAAAAACGGAAAGAACTGCTTGCACAAAAGGCGGCGGAGGAAGCGACACTTCTTCCCAATCTGCTGATGAAGTATATGGAGATACGAAAGGAAGAACGGAAGGACTGGACAAGGGCTGGACAGAACCGGGGGACTTCACAGGACTTAAAGGCAGTCAGCGAAGCCCTGTCCTATCTCCGGCAAAAGGGGCTTTCCACTGTGGAGGACTTAGAAGCATTTCTGGAATCTTCCGGGAAATCAGCCGCCGATTACCGCAATCAGATGAAGCCAAAGGAAGCCCGCAGCAAAGTGATTGACGGGATTCTTGCCAGCCGGACAGACTGCAAGGAATGTAAGGCTGTCTATGAGAAGTACCAGAAGATATTTTTTAAGAAAACAAAGGAAAAATTCAAACAGGAACACCCGGAGGTTGCCCGGTATGCGAAAGCCACCGCCTACCTTGCCAAGCACCCAGACGATAAGGACAGCACCCAAAAGAAGCTGCAACAGGAGCAGGAAACGCTTCTGGAAGAAATCGCAGCCCTGAAAACACCGCTGACCGAGGTGCAGGCTGATTTGAGGAAACTGCGGGACATCCGCTACTGGGTACGGAAAGCAACACCCGGCACAGAAGAAAGCAAAGAGCCGCCCAAGAAACAGCCCATCAAAGAAGTCTTGCAGGATAAGGCAGACGAGAAAAAAGCACAAAGAACTGCCCCGGCGCAGACAAAACACAAACAACAGGATATGGAACTTTAACAGGCACTTGCCATTTTCAATCAGAGAATGTCAGGTGCTTTTCTTTTTTTCAAGGAGGGATAGATTTGAATGTATTTGAAGCTGTGAAGCAGTCCGTTACAACAAGACAGGCTGCGGAGCATTATGGAATCCATGTAGGTCGGAACGGGATGGCTTGCTGCCCGTTCCATAACGATAAAACCCCAAGCATGAAGCTGGATCGGCGTTACCACTGCTTCGGCTGCGGTGCGGATGGGGATGTGATTGATTTTGCCGCCGCCCTGTATGGGCTGGGAAAGAAAGAAGCCGCCGTACAACTGGCACAGGACTTTGGGCTTTCCTATGAGGACTGGAAACCGCCGGGAAAGGCAAAAAAGCCCAAGCCCCGGCAGAAATCCCCGGAGGAACAGTTTCAGGAAGCAAAGAACCGCTGTTCCCGTATCCTTGCCGATTATCTCCACCTGCTTAGGGCATGGAGAAAGGATTATGCCCCGCACTCCCCGGAGGAAGCCTTTCATCCCCGGTTTGTGGAAGCCTTACAGAAGCAAGACCAAGTGGAATATCTGCTGGATGTGCTGCTGTTCGGGGAAACAGAGGAAAAAGCGGCTTTGATTACGGACTACGGAAAGGATGTGATACAGCTTGAACAGCGAATGGCAGAGCTTGCAGCCGCAGACGCAGCAAGAACTAAAAAACACCATGAACGCCATGCAGCCGCCCCAGAGCATTGAGGAAATCAAGGCGGGGCTGGAAACTACCGAGAAAGGCGGTGTCCGTCAGAGCATACGGAACTGCCTGACCGTATTCCAGCGTGACCCGCTGCTTTCCGGGGCTATCGCATACAACATTCTGACCGACCGCAAGGACATCATAAAGCCCATCGGTTTCCACAGGGAAAGCACCGCCCTGAACGATACGGACATGAAGTATCTGCTTCTTTATCTGGAAGAAACCTACGGGCTTACCAATGAGAAAAAGATTGATAACGCCATCGGGATTGTGGCGAATGAAAACAAGTACCATCCCATCCGGGACTATCTCAATACCCTTGTGTGGGACGGGACAGAGCGAATCCGTTTCTGCCTGCGGCACTTTCTGGGGGCTGACGCAGACGATTACACCTATGAAGCGTTGAAGCTGTTCCTGCTGGGTGCAATCTCACGAGCCTTTCAGCCGGGGTGCAAATTTGAAATCATGCTCTGTCTGGTAGGCGGTCAGGGGGCTGGCAAGTCCACCTTCTTCCGTCTGCTGGCAGTCCGGGACGAGTGGTTCTCCGATGATTTGCGGAAGCTGGACGATGACAATGTGTACCGCAAGCTGCAAGGTCACTGGATTATCGAAATGTCGGAAATGATGGCAACCGCCAACGCCAAGAGCATTGAGGAAATCAAGTCGTTTTTAAGCCGGCAGAAAGAGGTTTACAAGATACCCTATGAAACCCACCCGGCAGACCGCCCCCGTCAGTGCGTGTTTGGCGGCACTTCCAATGCCCTTGACTTCCTGCCCCTTGACCGTTCCGGCAACCGCCGCTTTATCCCCGTCATGGTGTACCCGGAGCAAGCCGAGGTTCACATTTTGGAGGACGAAGCCGCTTCCAGAGCCTATATCGAGCAGATGTGGGCAGAAGCGATGGAGATTTACCGAAGCGGCAGGTTCAAGCTGGCTTTCAGCCCCGCCATGCAGCGGTATCTCAAAGAACACCAGCGGGATTTTATGCCGGAGGACACCAAAGCCGGAATGATACAGGCGTATCTTGATAAGTACACCGGGAGCATGGTCTGTTCCAAGCAGCTCTACAAGGAAGCCTTGAACCATGCCTTTGACGAGCCGAAGCAATGGGAAATCCGGGAAATCAACGAGATTATGAACCAGTGCATTACCCGCTGGCGGTACTTCCCGAACCCAAGAATGTTTTCCGAATATGGCAGACAAAAGGGCTGGGAGCGTGAAAACCCGGCAACGGACTCCGGCAACCCGTCTGAAAAAACGATGGATGGTTTTGTGGAGGTCACAGAACAGATGGAGCTTCCATTCTGAAAATGACAGCCCGTTGCACCCCCTGTTGCTATCCCGTTGCCGAGCCGGTTGCCGGGGAAAATCCCTTATTTCCGGGCTTTTCTCCCTTACAACAACCAAAACAACAGAAAAATAAAAGAAAAGTATAAATAGTAACCATCGCCAGATTGAGATTGTTTGCAAGGTCTTTTGAAGCCCGTTGCCGGACTTCGTTGCCGACACCCTCTGTCTGGCTATTTTCATGCATGGAGGATAACTGCCTATGGCGAATAATAAGATGAATATTGAAGGAAAAAATTACTCGGATATTCCGGTGTGGCGTAGATATACGCTTACCATTGAGGAAGCAGCCAGATATTATCATATCGGCGAAGGAAAATTGAGAACGCTTATTGACACACATCCCAATGAGGATTTTTATGTGATGAACGGCAATCGTGCCCTCATTAAGCGTGAGAAATTTGAGAGGTATCTGGATCAGGCTACTGCTGTGTAAACAGAGCTGACAGATTTACCGATTTCACATGATATAACTATGCGGAGAGCTGGATTTGTGCTATGATAAGAGCGCAAGTCTGGCTCTCTTTTTTGAAAGGAGAGTTCACGATGAGTGAGAAAAGACGAGATAACCGTAATCGGATTTTGCGAGAGGGCGAGTACCAGCGTAAAGATGGGAGGTATCGGTTCCGCTATATTGATGAGGACGGAAAAGAGAAAAATGTATATAGTTGGCGTTTGGACAAGAATGACCCAATGCCAAAAGGGAAGAAGCGGGAGCCTTCCCTGCGTGAGAAAGAAAAACAGATTGAAGCGGATTTGTTTGACCGTATCGTAACCAACGGTGGCAACTATACTGTTTTGGAACTGGTAGAAAAGTATGTTTCATTGAAAACAGGAGTTCGTCACAATACGGTTGCCGGATATAAAACGGTCATCAATATGCTGAAAAAAGAGAGTTTTGGGAATCTGCGAATTGATAAGGTGCGTTTGTCAGACGCAAAGGCATGGTTGATTAAGCTCCAACAAATTGATGGACGAGGATACAGTTCCATTCATTCGATCCGGGGAGTTCTCAGACCAGCATTTCAGATGGCAGTAGATGATGACCTGCTTCGCAAAAATCCATTTGAATTTGAGCTGGCATCCGTCATTGTTAATGATTCTGTTACCAGAGAAGCGATTACCCGAAAGCAGCAGAGAGATTTGCTGAAGTTTATTCAGGAGGATAAGCATTTCAGCAGATACTATGATGCAATCTATATTCTTTTTCACACAGGGCTTCGTATTTCAGAGTTCTGTGGGCTGACGATTTCGGAGATTGAGTTTGGAGAAATGCGTATTAAGGTAGACCATCAGTTACAGCGTACTGCACAGATGCAGTATGTAATTGAAGAACCAAAAACTGACAAAGGTATTCGCTATGTGCCGATGACGGAAGCTGTCGCAGCGTGTTTTCGCAGAATTATTGCCAACCGAAAGACACCAAAAGTTGAACCGATGGTGGAAGGATACGCTGGATTTTTATTTTTGGATAAAAACGATATGCCGATGGTTGCCCTTCACTGGGAGAAGTACATGGAGCATATCATTCAGAAATACAACAGGATTTACCGTATCCAGATGCCGAAAGTTACCCCTCATGTATGCAGGCACACCTTTTGCTCTAATATGGCAAAATCCGGGATGAATCCGAAAACCTTGCAGTATATCATGGGTCACGCAGACATCAGTGTAACCTTGAACACTTACACCCATGTGAATTTTGATGATGCAAAGGAAGAAGTATATCGGATAGCGAATAGTTAAAAAAGCCCGTTGGTAAGGACGCTTGCTTTACCAACGGATTTACCAAGATTGCAGGGAAAAACACAAGAAAATACGAGAAGATTTGAGAAGATACCTTGAAAAGAAAGGAAAACTCAAAAGTCGGAAAACCCTGAAATATCAAGCGTTTGAGAAGAAATACAAGATTTAAATGGAGATATAAAAAGATGATTAAAGTATTATTTGTTTGCCACGGCAACATCTGCCGTTCCCCAATGTCAGAATTCGTATTAAAAGACATGGTGGAACAGCGTGGCTTGACAGAACAATTTGAAATCGCTTCGGCGGCGACCAGCACAGAGGAAATCTGGAACGGCAAAGGAAATCCAATCTATCCGCCGGCGCAGGCAGAACTAAAAAAGCATGGGATTGGAAAGACCGCATACACCAACTTTGCGGGCAAGCGCGCCAGACAGGTGACAAAAGAAGATTATCATCACTATGACTACCTGCTTTGTGCGGATACCAATAACATCCGTAACACAGAGCGTATCACAGGCGCGGATACCGAAGGAAAAATTCATCTGTTATTAGATTATGCAGACGAACTTCAAGAGGGGAGTCAGCTTCAGACTAAAAATAAAAGCGGCAATTCAATCAGCCAGACAATCAGCCGCCGCGGCAAATCAATCGCAGACCCGTGGTATTCCGGGGATTTTACACAGACATGGAATGATGTGGTGGCAGGGTGTACAGGTTTTTTAAATTATCTTAAAAACGTGCATAAGATATAAAAGCTGCATCAGTTTCTGCGCGCCTGCCGGAATTTGGACGGTGTCATATGATATTCGCGCAGGAATAAGCGGTTAAAATAAGATACATTTTCAAAACCGCATTCCAGGGAAATCGCAAGAATGTCATCATCTGATGCACACAGCAGGTGCGCGGCACGGATTAGGCGGTACTCATTTAAGTAAGCAATAAAGGGCTTTCCCATATACAGCTTGAAAAATTTCATGAAATGGGAGCTGCTGAAACCGCAGACTGCCGCAATCTGCTCAATACTGATTTTTTGCGGGTAGTAATTTGCAATATAATCGGTAATCAGGCACAGCTTTTCTTTCGTATTTTCTTTAAAATAACCGTTTTTCCGGGAGGAAACAGCACTGTTTTTTTGCTGCGGTAAATCACAAGTTGTAATTTCACGCATTTTATCCGGTGCAAGAATCTCTGATTCCAGAATAAAAAACAACTGATACAGCCAGCCTTTAATGCCGAGATAATACCCGGCAGGATAGGTGGTACGCAAATCGTCAATCCGGTCAAGGCAGATTTGAACAGCGCGGTGCGCTTTCGGAACCCGGTCTATTAAAACCGGAAAATCTTCGGGGAAATTTTGCAGGCGGTGAAAAAAGTTAAAAGACATCGTATCCCCTTCTTTTGGGATTAACATCTGCATATCAAAAATGATATTTTCGTATGAAAATGCTTCCGATTCATACTGCGCAATGGAATGAAGCCTGCCCGGCAGAATAAAGACAATGCTGTCTTTGACAACCGGGTAGGAAATACCATCGACATTGACCATTCCCCTGCCGCTCTTTACATAAATAATTTCCGTTTCACGGTGCCAGTGCAACGGCACACACGGAAAATCCAGCGGAATCGAGCAAGGATAAGTATTATAGGAAAAATCCGTATCATAGTGTTTTTTCGTTTCTTCGTAATTTTCATATTCTAATATGTGCATAGCCCCTCCAATCCGCAGATTTACTGCACAAACACCAATTTCATATATTTTGTATATCATGATATGATGTTGGGGTCAAAAGCCTCAACTATGATATCTATGGATTGTTCCGTGCTAAACATGTGCCACTGGCACATAGCACCCGCCTATGAGCAAGCTCATGTGGGTTCAGATATTTTGACCCTGGTATCATGATATAAAAGTATGATAGTATTGTATTATTTTAAGCGGTAATTATGCAAGATAAAAAATCTTAGAAATATATAATAATAATCAGAATCATCGAAAAATAATCAGAAATAAAAATAGGAGTGGAGAGAAGTATGAGCATAGCAGAAATTTGTAACAAAATGTATGGAAAGACCATCAGAGAGTGCAGTAACGAACAGGTCTATACGGCACTGCTGGCACTGGTAAAGAAAGTCACGGAAGAAAGAAAAGAAGCGCAGGAGCGGCAGGAAAAAGAAAACGGCAAGAAAGTGTATTACATTTCCGCAGAATTTCTGATTGGAAAGCTGCTGTCAAACAACCTGATTAATCTGGGGCTGTATGAGCAGATTTCGCAGGAATTAGAGGAAAATGGAAAGAATATTGCACAAATCGAAGAAGTCGAGCCGGAGCCGTCACTTGGAAATGGCGGACTGGGACGGCTGGCAGCGTGCTTTTTGGATTCCATTGCCACATTAAACTTAAACGGGGACGGCATTGGCATCAATTATCATCTGGGGCTGTTCCGTCAGGTGTTTGCACAGAATAAGCAGACAGAACAGCCGGATTACTGGATTCAAAAGGAAAGCTGGCTGACAAAGACGGAGGTGCAGTACCCGGTACAGTTTGGCAAATTGTCCGTCATGTCGAGAATGTATGACATTGATGTGACAGGTTACGAGGGCAGGGTCAACAAACTGCATTTATTTGATATCGACACGGTTGATGAAAAAATACCGATGCACGACGGCATTGATTTTGATAAAAATGCGATTGAGAAGAATCTCACGCTCTTTTTGTACCCGGACGACAGCGACAGAGCCGGACAGTTATTGCGCATTTACCAGCAGTATTTTATGGTAAGCAATGCCGCACAGCTGATTCTTTCAGAGTGCCGCAGGAAATGTGAAAAAGCGGGAAAGACGTTAAAGAATCTGAATGAATTTGCGGTGATTCAGATTAATGATACGCACCCGACAATGGTTATTCCTGAATTAATCCGTATTTTGACAACACAGAAAGACATTGACGGCAGTGTGATGACGATGCAGGAGGCGGCAGAGGTGGTGACAAAGACGTGTGCATACACAAATCACACGATTCTTGCAGAAGCACTCGAAACATGGCCGCTGGACTATCTTGAGGAGGTTGTGCCGCAGTTAGTTCCGATTATCCGTTATCTTGATGAAAATGTACGCGCCCGTTATACGGATTCTTCCGTTTACATTATTGACGAAAATGACCGCGTGCATATGGCACATATTGATATTCATTATGGTTTCAGTGTAAATGGGGTGGCAAAGCTGCATACGGAGATTTTGATGCAGGAAGAACTGAAATCTTTTTACCGCATTTATCCTGAAAAATTTAACAATAAAACCAACGGCATTACGTTCAGAAGGTGGTTACTACACTGCAATCAGGCACTGGCCGCCTATATTGAAGAACTGATTGGTGCAGATTTTAAAAAGGAAGCAGGGGAACTTTCACAGCTTATAAAATATGCAGATGATGAAAATGTGATTGCGCGCATGCTTGAAATTAAGGCGGAAAATAAGAAACGTCTTGCTGCATATATGCAGGAAAAATGCGGTGTAAAAATCAATCCGCAGTCGGTCTTTGACATTCAGGTAAAGCGCCTGCATGAGTACAAGCGCCAGCAGATGAACGCACTGTATGTCATTTACAAATATTTTGAGATTAAGGCCGGAAATATCCCGGATACTCCGGTTACGGTTATTTTCGGTGCGAAGGCGGCAAAAGCATATACGATTGCAAAAGATATTATTCACTTAATTTTGTGCCTGGGTGAATTGATTGCAAATGACCCGGATGTCAGTCCGTATTTAAAGGTTGTCATGGTGGAAAATTATAATGTGACAATGGCGGAAAAGCTGATTCCGGCGTGCGACATTTCAGAGCAGATTTCGCTGGCTTCCAAGGAAGCTTCCGGAACGGGCAATATGAAATTTATGTTAAACGGTGCACTGACACTCGGAACATTTGACGGTGCAAATGTCGAGATTGCACAGCTTGTCGGCAAAGACAATATCTATACCTTTGGTGCATCCAGTGACGAAGTCATCGCGCATTACAAAAATGCCGATTACTGTGCAAAGGAGCTTTATGAAAATGATGAAATGATAAAAAAATGTGTTGATTTTATCGTTTCAGATGCGTTAAAGCAGTATGGTGATGAAGAAAACTTAGCCCGTCTGCACCATGAAATTATCAGCAAAGACTGGTTCATGACACTGTTGGATTTCAAGGAATATATAAAGGTAAAAGAACAGGCGCTTGCAGACTACAAAGACAGAGCCGCATGGGGCAGAAAAATGCTGATAAACACCGCGATGGCAGGCTTCTTCTCCTCCGACCGCACCATCCGCCAGTACAACACCGACATCTGGAAACTGTAAGCCGGGCAAGAAGTAAACAGGCGGCAAAAAACACAAAACCTTTCCGTCCCCGCCAAGGCGAAATCACCCACAATCTTTTCGCCCGCCCCCGCCAAGGCAAAAAACACCCTCACTTTACGTCAAACAGCGTGTGTAAAGTGAGGGTGTTTTTTTGTCTCTCACAGCGTGTGGAAAATACGGGTTGTTTTTTGCCTACTACAGCATCACTCCGGAATTTTCCTTACTCCGCTCCATATAGTGATTGAGCTGTTCAAACGGCTTGCGAAGGACAAGACCGATGAGAATGGCAATGATAATATAGATAAAGAGTCTGCCGATACATTCCCAATAATAATTGCCGTACATGCCGCCAATCGTTTCGCGCAGGGCATCCATGGCATATGGGAACGGCAGGTAGCGGTAAATCATCCGGTAAATCTTTGGCAGGACGTCAATCGGGAACGTACCGCCGCTTCCGGCAACCTGGACTACCATGAAAATAATTGCAAGGGCTTCACCGATATTGCCAAAGGCAACCGTCAGTGCATACATAAAAATCGTAAAGACCAGGCTGGTGACAGAACATGCAAACCAGTATAAAACCGGGTGCGGACACTGAATCTGGATATAAAACAGATTTCCGAGTACAATCAGAAGTGTCTGCAACTGCCCGATACAGTAAAATGTCAGGTATCGTCCGAAAAATTTCTGATACGGCTTTACACCGGCCGGCAGGTGTTTGGATTTTTTCACCTGTGTATGAATGATAGCCACCATAATCAGACCGCCGACCCAGATGGAAAGGACCGTGTAAAACGGTGAAACGGCAGAACCGTAAGCTGAAATTTCATAAATCTTTTTGGTCGTAATTTCTACCGGTGAGGCAATAAAGTCTGCCAGTGTCTGCGGGTCACTGCCTAAAATCTCATTCACAAAATCATATTCCGGGTCGGAAGCGATTTTATTGAGTAATTCAATAGAATCGGAAAGCTTAGTCATCAGTGTATTTAAAGTCAGCTGTGTCTGTGTCAGATTTTCCTGTCCCTGTGTAACTGCATCCGTAAAGGTGTTCATGTCGCCGTCCATATCCTGATATAAAGAAGAAATGGAAGACATTACACTGCGGATAGAGGACACATTTTCCGAAAGTGAAGCGGAAACCTCTGACAGGGAAGAAACCGAATTGGCATCCAGAAGCTTTTGCAGGGTGGCAAGTTCTCCCGCCTGTGTTTCCAGTGTTTCCGGCAGGTCCGATGAAGAACTGCGTGCAAGAGAGGAAACATCAGAAGAAATCTGTGTAATGGAAATCAGGGAATCTAACATCACATTATATGTTTGTAATTCATTGTAGGCATCGGTCAGTTTACCGGATATGACATCAATGAGTGAATTTCCGGTGGTATCATCCAGTGTCAGACTGTCAAAATCCACGGTGATAGCAGCAGAGCTGGCGCTTACAAGACTCTTTGTTAAAGTATTGACAAATGTGGAATTGGTCTGTGACTGGACTGCTTTTTTGGCTTTATCTGTAATTTTCGGCGCAATGGCATTTTTCTTCTGATTACAGTAATACTGAATCTGCGGATGTTCTAGGGAATCCGAAAGAAAACTTACCATATCGCTTGTAAAGTCAGACGGCAGAACCAGTGCGGCATAGTAGTCGCCGCTGTACACGCCGTCAATGGCTTCCTGCGTGGAATCCGTAAAGACCCAGCCGATGGTTGTATTGGCTTTTAAATTAGAAATAATCTGGTCGCCGATGTTTACAGTTACACCGTCAATAGTCACACCCGGATCATCAGATGCTACAGCAACCTTGATGCGGGAAGTGGATTCCGTTCCGTACGGGTCCCAGTTTGACAGAGTGTTAAACCACGCATACAGGGATGGAATGACGGTAAGACCAATCAGTACAACAATGGCGACCACATTGGTACTGATACGTTTGAGGTCCTGTATAAAAACAAGAAAAATATTTTTCATAGTTTAATCTCCTTTGCAGCAGTGATAATAGACTGTAAGTTGTTATTGAGACGGGATGGTAAATCCTGTACAAGGTGGTCGTGTCCCTCTTTCAAATCCAGTCCGAGCTGTTTTAATTTTTTTTGCATCTGGTCATCAATGTAAGCGACTGTTACCAGATATGCAGAAATTAAAAAGAGTGAAATTACCCATAATAAAAGATACACAACCTTTGAACTCTCCATATGCAGCAACAAAATAAGGAAAATCATCGGGATAATGGCAATACACCAGAGTCCCGCTTTAATACGCTTCTGATTGCGTTCATGCAGTGTATGGCTGAATTCCTGAATCTGCATTAAAGTCGTGTTAAAATCTTCATCACGTCCGTTCTTAGACGAAGACCCGTCCGAAAAATCCGTATCCGGTGAACCGGAATCGGACAGGTTTCTGGCAGAAGTCCGTGTTATGGGTGTTGCCAGAAGGTCATCTGCCACAGGGCTGTTTTTTAAAGTCATAGTTCTACCTCACTAACAAATATGTATTGATTACATCATTTTGGTTTCTTTCATCTTTTCCTCAAAGAAATGATTGAGCGGAATGAACGGTTTGCGGATTACCAGTCCGAGTAAAAGGGAAGCTGCGGCAAAAATCAGCAGTTTTCCCATATAAATAAAGTAGTCCATTTCATACATGCCGCTGATGGCTTCACGCATGGCATTAATCGCATACGGGAATGGGAAGTACAGGTACACGTTCTGGAAAAACTGCGGCAGCAGTTCAATCGGGAACGTACCGCTTGAACCGGCAATCTGGATAACAACCATAACAACGGCAATGGTCTTTCCGACATCGCCAAAGGAAAGTGTCAGCGTGTAAATCAGCAGGACAAACACAAAGCTTGCGACAGAAGCCGTCAAAATGAGCAGCCCCGGATGTTCACAGGATACCTTTAATAAATATAAATCGCCGAGTACAATAATCAGGCTTTGTATCTGTCCCATCACAAAGAATAAAAGGAATCTGCCCAGATACAGTTCGTGCGGTTTCGCCATCAGTTCCATCTTCGGATTATTGTCAACGTGTACTTTCATCAGTGCCACGAGTACGATACCGCCGACCCACAGCGCCAGTGCTGTGTAAAACGGTGTAACTGCCGTACCGTAGTTGACTGCCGGGTAGACATCAATCTGTTCCACTTCCACAGGAGTTGCAATAAATTCGGCATAGGAGACCGCATCGGCATGTAATAACTGTGAAAGCGTCTGATAAGCCGAAGAATCCGTAATATTATTTAAGGAAGTTAAAATCAGCTGGATTTTATCGGACATGCCCGAAATAATCGTTCCGGTATCGCCAAGGGTCTGGTTTGCCGTCAGGGCGATTTTGCTGGTTCCGAGTAAAATCTGTTCTAAGCTGTTTAGCTGGCTGCCTGAATTTTCAAGTGATTTATAGGCAGAATCCGCAGCTGCGTTCACGGTGATTTTTAATGAACTTAAACCGGATGAAGCAATGGTGTGATACTTCTGCTGGGTCTGTGTCATTTTATCAAGGCAGGAGGATAACAGGGAATGCAGCACCTCTGCCTTTGCGGCGGCAATTTCCGGTGTTTCTTTTACGATCGAAGAAGTCTGGTCAATCAGATTCTTTGCAAGGTCCTGTAAAGTAGCAATCGCTTCAAGCTGTCCGCGGATTTGTGCAATAATGTTATGGTCAATATATTCCAGATCATCTAATTTGTTTAAAAGGTCATCCAGTTTATGATTCTGCTCAAGCAGGGAGTTTAAGCTGTCTAATGCGGCAGAAAGTGCATCAGATGCCCCTTGTGTATCGTTTGTGATTTTATTCTGTGCTGTGTCTAGCTGTTTCTGCACCTGTTCGGAAATGGTTTCCATGGCGGCAAGTGTTGTGTCAAGCTGGTCGGTCATGTTATCGACAGAGCGGGACAGTGCAGACTGTGTCAGCTTTGTTGTATCTTTTGAATTTTCTAAAATATCCTGTAATTCCGGAATCAATGCACTCATGGATTCCAGATTTTCTGATAAAGAAGCATTGCCGTTCTGGAAGGTGGCAATGGTATCGGCGTAACCGGACAGATTATCCTGAATGGTCTTCATATCGTCAATCAGCTTATCAGAAATAGAAGAATCCTTCTGTGTAATGCTTTCAAGACCGCTTAATGCCGTCTGTGCGGCAACGTTAATAAATTCTGTGTTAATCGTCTGCTGCAGTGTAGAGCTTGCCGTGTCGGTAATCTTTGTGGCAACGGCATTTTTCTTTGAATTTTCGTAATAAGTCACGCTTGGGTGATTCATGCCGTTGTCTAAAAAGTCAAACAGGCTGCGGCTGAAATCGTCCCCGATAATAATAGCCGCATAATAACTGCCGTCATAGACGCCTTTTAAAGCAGCATCTGTATCCTCCGGGAAAACCCAGCCGACACCGGTATTGTCATGCAGCTGTTCCACAACCTGATTTCCCATATTGACAGGGTCGCTTCCCTTTGAAGAAAATCCACTGTCTTCAGATACAACAGCAACCTTTAAGGAAGATGTGTTGGCATACGGGTCCCAGTTGGAATAAATGTTAAACCACGCATACAGGGACGGAATAATACACAATCCGCCCGCAATCACCAAAGCGAATAAATTGCGGCTAAGACCGGTAACGTCTTTGCGGAATATATGTAAGATATGTTTCATAAAGACCTCATTTCTGTGTCTGATATACAGCACACTGTTATCATCGGGAAGTGCGCAAAGGCACTTCTATAGCGACATTATAGTATATTGGCAGTTCAAAAGCCAGTTATTTTTTACATTAAATGGAAGGTGTGGTATACTGACTATATAGTAAATGGACAGAATGGGGAATGGTATGTATACAATTTTAATAGTGGATGATGAAAAGATTGAACGCAACGGAATTAAATTTCTGTTAAAGAAGCAGGCAGAGCCGTTTGAAATCTATGAAGCACCAAACGGCAAAGCAGCACTCGAGCAGCTTTGTTCAATGCGCAATCAGGGAAAAAAGATAGATATATTGCTGACCGATGTAAAAATGCCGTTTATGGATGGCATAGAACTTATTGGAGCAGCCAAAGAAGAGGGGTTTACATTAAAAACAATTATATTCAGCGGGTATAATGAATTTGAGTATGCCAAGCTGGCAGTGCGCCTTGGTGTATCGGACTACATTTTAAAGCCGGTTAATCCACAGGAATTTGCACAGACCATAGAGAAGGTTACAGGGGAACTGCAAAAGCAGTATGTTGAAAATAAACAACGTCTGCAGCAGAGCAGCTATATGCGGGAATATCTTTTATATACCTTATTTAATGGGGGCAGTGCAGAACAGGTGCATACATTGGCAGGAAATCTTGCGGGAGAAAATTTCTGGAATCACTTCCACCGGATTGTATTTCTTGAGTTTGACCGAGAATTTTTTGGGAAAAAAGCGCTTGATTTTCAGGCGGAGATACTTGAAGAAAATATGAGTGAAGAATATCAGTATTTAAACTTAAACCCGCAGCAGGCAGTGCTTTTATTAAATGCCAGTCCGCATTACATGACCCTGCAGCAGACAGCACAAAAGCTGCATGATGCCGTTTTCAAAAAATACGGCGAACACTGTCATTTTGCAATTTCAGGCGAAATTGACGATTATGAAAAAATACCGCAGACAATGGATATGCTTGAAGCCCTGATGGAAAATAGGTTTTACCGTCCCGATGTGTATGTGTATTCTGAGGATATCAGTGAGGAAACGCCGGTGCTGGTGCAGATTGATGATGACACGCTCATGAAACAGATGAAACAGGATATTAAGATGAAAGATATCCGGGCGCTCCGGGAGCATTTTGACAGAATGTGTGCCAAGTACCGCAAAAAATCATATTTTTCACAGATTTATATTAAATTTATTTTTTCTAATCTGTTAAAAGATTTCTATCAGAATCTGCCTGAGACGCGGGAAGAGGAATTTAATAAGGAAATTGATACACTGTATAAGTCTGGTGATTTTAACTGTATTGTGTCGATTGTCAACAGCCATATTGATAAGCTGGAAGCGGTATTTGCAAAGAATCCGCAGACACAGCATAAAGAAATTGAAACAGTCAAAAAGTACATTTACACGCATTTCGGGGATGAACTGGGCGTAGAACAGCTTGCAGACATGGTGTATCTGGCACCGAGTTATTTAAGTACGGTTTTTAAAAAAGAAACCGGACAGAATTTAAGTAAATTTATCAAGCAGTACCGCATGGAAAAGGCAAAGGATATGCTTGAAAATACAAATATGAAAATTGTAAATATCAGCGAAGCGTGCGGTTATCAGAATGTTTCGTACTTCTGCCAGAGTTTTCGCGAGTGCTACGGGGTGAGTCCTCAGAAATTCAGAAATGGAATTTAAGATGAATATAAAAAATATGAAGTTGAAATACAGGCTGGCAGGGATTTACCTGCTCACGGCAGTACTGCCGGTTATTGTGCTGTTTACATTTTCCTACGGGCAGATGAAGCATATTTTAATTGAGCGCGATACAAAAAGTATCCAGAATTTTGTCAATCAGGCGGGAGCGGGCATTGATACCAAGTTAGAGGTGTATAACAACCTGTCCAATTACATCACCTTTAATGAAACGATTTCGCGGGTTGTCAGCTACGACTATAAAAGCGATTATGAAATGTACGACCAGCTTGTGCTGTTGTTTGACCCGATGCTATCGTCGCTTAAATATTTCCACGAAGACGTGAAACAGGTGACGATTTACGCAGAAGGCACGGTAAAGCACGATACCACGCTTGCCCCACTGTCTGAAATTGAAGCTGCACCGTGGTTTGATACGTCAAAGGAACATACAACGATTCAGTGGTTTGCGGACAGCTCGGCGCACACGCTGTCATCGGCACGAAAAATGTCACTGCTCTATCAGAAGAATAAACTCGGCATTTTATACATTTCAGTGGATTATGATAAGGTGTTTGAAGCACTTGAAGAAAATACGCAGAAAAACTACGGGATTTATATTGTCGATTCTGCGGGCAGCGAGGTGTATGAATTCCACAGCTTTACCGGTGAAAATGTGGATAAGGCGTTAAATTTTGCAGACTTTTGTGGAATACGGGACGGCAGCGGCGATTACACGGTTATCAGTACACCGCTTGCGACAACGGACTGGACGATTTATATGTATGAACCGACAGAATTGATTATCCAGTCGGCAAAGCCGATGATGCGCATGATTTTTGTGGCAGTGACGGTGATTATAGCCGGTGCAGTGCTTGCACTGATATCGACCTCGCGCTTTTTAATAGAGAGAATTGAGCTGTTACAGCACAATATGCAGAAGGTGGAGCAGGGCGATTTCACAGTACGTGTCCATAGTGACAGCAACGATGAAATCGGTGCATTAATTAACGGCTTTGATCATATGGTCAGCCGCATCAGCACCTTAATTACCGAGGTTTATGAGGGCAGGATTCACCAGAAGGAATATGAAATGCGGGCACTCCGGGCGCAGATAAATCCACATTTTTTATACAATTCGCTGTCCCTGATTAACTGGAAAGCCATTGAGAGCGGGCAGGAGGACATCAGCCGGATTACACTTGAACTTTCCAATTATTACAGAACTTCATTAAATAAAGGAAGAAACACATTGACATTAGAGCAGGAATTAAGCAATGTACGCTCCTATCTGCAAATCCAGCAGCTTATGCATGACGGGGATTTTGATGTGGAAATAGATGTGGCAGCGGAAATTTTACAGTACGAATCCCTGAATCTGATTTTACAGCCGCTGGTTGAAAATGCGATTGATCACGGAATTGACTTAAAAACAGAGGGCAGAGGGCGGATTACAATCCGCGGCTGGCAGGAGCCTGCACAAAAGCCGTTCACACACCGGACAGATATGGAATCTGACACACAATCCGAAACGAAATCCGGTACAGAATCCCGCCGAGAACCAGATGTGGAATCCGGCACAGATTATCTGGTAGTATTGACGGTATCGGATAACGGTGTCGGCATGGATAAGCAGACGGCGGCAGATTTTTTAACGGTGCAGTCCGGCGGATATGGTGCAAGAAATGTCAACGAGCGTTTAAAGCTGTATTACGGGGATCAGTATCCGTTAAAGGTGGACAGTAAACAGGGCGAAGGTACAACGATTACAATTACATTTCCGGCACGTGTCTATACCACACAGAAACAGGCTTAAAACGGCGGTAGACGGGCATTTTATAAAATGATTTTACAACTGTCTTGTCACCTGTAAAGAAACGTGATATAATTACCAACAAAAAATTTAGCACTTATACAGGAAAATGAGGTAAATGATGAACGCGGTAACAGAGGAAATTAAGCAACTGAAAAAAGAGAAAAATGCAGTCATTCTTGCACATTACTATGTGGAAGATGCCGTGCAGGAAATTGCAGATTACATCGGGGACTCGTACTACTTAAGCCGTCTTGCAACGGAAACAACAGCAGATGTCGTTGTTTTCTGCGGTGTGGGATTTATGGGTGAGAGCGCAAAGGTATTAAATCCGGGGAAAAAGGTTTTAATGCCGGATATGAGTGCGGACTGTCCGATGGCACATATGGCAGATATCGCAGGAATTGAAAAGCTTCGTGCAGAGTATGAAGATTTAGCGGTTGTCTGTTATATCAACTCCACGGCAGAGTTAAAAGCACACGCGGATGTATGTGTGACTTCCTCAAATGCGTTAAAGATTGTAAAGGCACTCCCGAATAAACACATCTTATTTATTCCGGATGACAATCTCGGACATTTTATTGCAGAGCAGGTGCCTGAGAAAGAATTTTTATACCAGAACGGACACTGTCCGGTTCATAAGGCAATTGCACCGGAAGCTGTCAAAAAGGCAAAACAGGAGCATCCGCAGGCACTTGTGCTTGCACACCCGGAATGTCTTCCGGAAGTGTCGGCACTGGCAGATTATGTAGGCAGTACTTCGGGTATTATTGATTATGCAACAAAAAGCGATGCAGAGGAATTTGTGATTTGTACGGAAACAGGCGTATTTTATGAGTTAAAAAAGAAAAATCCGGGGAAAAAGTTTTATCCGGCATCAGCTCATCAGATATGCCCGGATATGAAAAAGATTACATTAGAGAAAGTACGGAATGTCTTAAAAGATGAGAGCAATGCCGTAACGGTGGAAAAAGAGTTAAGTGAAAAGTCAGGCCGTCCGCTTGAGAGAATGTTAGAGCTTGCAAAATAGCCGGAAAGAATGTGTCAAGATGAATGAGAATAAGGTAAAGTTACATATTAATACTGACATTGTGATTGTAGGAACGGGAGTCGGCGGCTTGTTTACCGCACTGAATCTGCCACGTGATAAACAGATTGTGATGATTACAAAGGCGGATTTGGAAAGCAGTGATTCGTTTCTTGCACAGGGTGGAATTTGTGTATTAAAAAATGAAGATGATTACGACAGTTATTTTGAAGATACTATGCGTGCAGGACATTATGAAAACAGAAAAGAGTCTGTGGATATCATGATTCGTTCTTCACGTGAGATTATTGATGATTTAATCGGATACGGTGTAGATTTTGAGCGGGATGATAACGGACACTTGCGTTTTACAAGAGAAGGTGCCCATTCCACACCGAGAATCCTCTTCCATGAAGATATTACGGGAAAAGAGATTACAAGCAAGCTGCTTGCACAGGTGCAGAAGCTGCCGAATGTTACAATCCTTGAAAATACGGAAATGGTAGATATTGTGGAACAGGACAATGTATGCTACGGTATTGTATGCCGTGTATCAAAGGAAGCGATGCCGCATCTGATTACAATTTCGGCAAAGGATACCGTATGGGCATGCGGCGGTATCGGCGGTTTATACACACATTCCACGAATTTTCCGCATCTGACGGGCGATGCACTGGCACTGTCCCTGCGCCATCATATCGAACTGGAAAATATTGATTATATCCAGATTCATCCGACAACACTGTATTCCGAAAAGCCGGGAAGAAGGTTTTTAATATCCGAATCAGTACGTGGGGAAGGCGCTGTTTTGTTAAATAGGAAAGGTGAGCGGTTTGTTGATGAACTGCTTCCAAGAGATGTGGTTGCACGGGCAATTTATGAGCAGATGGAAAAAGACGATATGCCGTATGTGCATCTGTCGCTTGAAAATATAGATAAAAAGACGATTATGGAACATTTTCCGAATATTTATCAGCATTGTCTGGAAGAAGGCTATGACATCACAAAGGAAAGTATTCCGGTTGTACCGGCACAGCACTATTTTATGGGCGGTGTCCACGTAGACTGCAACAGCAAAACGTCTATGGAACAGTTATATGCAGTCGGTGAAGCAAGCTGTAATGGTGTGCATGGCGCAAACCGTCTGGCAAGCAATTCCCTGCTTGAAAGTCTGGTCTTTGCGAAACGTGCGGCAAAGCATATTACAGATGGATTTGATATGGCAGAGAGTTGTCCGGAGCTCGTGGAAGCGGCAGCACTCCAAAAGTACAGCGGCTATGATGAATTGAAAAAACAGTACAAGACAGAAATTTTTGAAGAAATTGAAAGGGAGAAAAAGTTACATGAACAGTATATCAATGAAGTTAAATGCAGATAAATTAATTATGCAGGCACTGGAAGAAGATATCACAAGCGAGGATGTTACGACCAATGCCGTAATGCGCCATCCGCAGCAGGGAGAGGTACAGCTTTTGTGCAAGCAGGACGGTGTAATTGCAGGCTTGGATGTATTTAAAAGAGTGTTTGAGCTTTTAGATGAAACAACACAAGTCGTATTTTACGTAAAGGACGGAGATGCTGTAAAAAAAGGTGATCTGCTTGCAGTCGTAAAGGGTGATATCCGTGTCCTGCTTTCAGGAGAACGCACTGCCTTAAATTACTTACAGAGAATGAGCGGTATCGCAACGTATACCCGCTCGATAGCCGATTTGTTAAAGGGCAGTAAAACAAAGCTGCTTGATACAAGAAAGACAACACCGAACAACCGCATTTTTGAAAAATATGCCGTAAAGGTCGGCGGCGGCTATAATCACCGTTACAACTTATCCGATGGTGTCTTATTAAAGGATAACCACATCGGAGCTGCAGGCGGTGTTAAAGAGGCTGTAACGATGGCAAAGGAATATGCATCGTTTGTCAGAAAGATTGAAGTGGAAGTCGAAAATCTGGATATGGTACGCGAAGCGGTAGAAGCGGGCGCAGATATTATCATGCTGGATAATATGACACCGGAAATGATGAAAGAAGCAGTCCGTATTATTGACGGCAGGGCAGAAACAGAGTGTTCCGGCAACGTTACGTTAGAAAACGTGGCACGTCTGACAGATATTGGCGTGGATTATATTTCAAGCGGTGCGCTGACTCATTCCGCTCCGATTTTGGACGTTTCTTTAAAAAATTTACACGTAGTATAAAAAAACTTTCCTAAATAAAGAAAAAAAGTAAAAAAATAGCTTTATTGCTTTAATTGGATAAATAATCTGCTTTTCTTTTTTATAATAGTGTGTTAACATAATAACACACTAAATTTTTGGAGGTTTCTAATGAAGAAAGACGAATTTAAGCCGTATATTCCGGCTGACAAAATTACGCCTGAGTTTACAGTGACATCTGTGATCATGGGTGTCCTTCTGGCAATTATTTTCGGCGCAGCCAACGCGTACCTTGGTCTGCGTGTCGGAATGACTGTATCTGCTTCTATTCCGGCAGCAGTTATTTCCATGGGCGTTATCCGCGTCATTATGAAAAAGGATTCAATCCTTGAAAGTAACATGGTACAGACAATCGGTTCTGCCGGTGAATCCCTGGCAGCGGGAGCAATCTTTACACTTCCTGTATTGTTTTTATGGTCAAAGGAAGGGATTACAGAGGCTCCAAGCCTGATTACCATTTCATTAATCGCATTATTCGGCGGTATCTTAGGTGTGTTATTTATGGTGCCGTTAAGAAATGCACTGATTGTAAAAGAACACGGTGTGCTTCCGTATCCGGAAGGTACAGCCTGTGCGGAAGTTCTTTTAGCCGGTGAAGAAGGCGGCGCAAGTGCGAAGTCTGTATTTGCAGGTATGGGACTTGCTGCTTTATTTAAGTTTGTAGTGGATGGACTCAAAGTGATTCCAAGCGTTATTACAGCACCACTCAAGGCATTTAAGACAGAGCTTTCAGCAGAAGTATATCCGGCACTGCTTGGTGTAGGTTATATCTGTGGACCAAAGATCGCTTCTTATATGTTTGCCGGCGGTTTAATCGGATGGTTTGTACTCATTCCGGCAATCATTACATTTGGTGGTTCCACAATCCTTTATCCGGGAACAAAGACGATTGCTGATATGTATGCTGCAGGCGGTGCTTCCGCAATCTGGAGCAGTTATATCCGATACATCGGTGCAGGTGCCGTAGCTGCAGGTGGTATCATCAGTTTAATTAAATCCCTTCCGTTAATTGTAAGAACATTTGCAGATGCAATCAAGGGCATGAAGGGGGCAGGAAACAGCAACAGCACTGTTCGTACAGAAGCAGACCTTGATATGCGTGTAATCGGTATCGGTGTATTAATCATGATTATTGCAATCTGGCTGTTACCGGAAATTCCGGTATCTCCGCTCGGAGCAGTTCTTATTGCATTATTCGGTTTCTTCTTTGCAACGGTTTCATCCAGAATGGTTGGTATCGTCGGAAGCAGTAACAATCCGGTATCCGGCATGGCAATTGCAACCCTGTTATTTTCTACACTCTGCTTAAAGGTGACAGGAGATACAGGTGTACACGGCATGAAGGGTGCTATTGCAATCGGTTCTGTTATTTGTATCATCGCAGCAATGGCCGGTGATACTTCACAGGATTTAAAGACAGGTTATATCCTTGGTGCTACACCAAAGAAACAGCAGATTGGTGAATTAATCGGTGCAGTTGTTTCAGCAGTTACTATCGGGGGCGTTCTTGTATTATTGGATTCTGCATGGGGATTTGGTACAACAGAGCTTGCAGCACCACAGGCAACTTTAATGAAGATGATTATTGAAGGTGTTATGCAAGGAAATCTTCCTTGGGCGCTGGTATTCATCGGTGTATTTATTGCAATCGTTGTTGAAATTCTTGGAATTTCCGTACTTCCTGTAGCAATCGGTTTATATCTGCCACTGGAATTAAGCGCAACAATTATGATTGGTGGTGTTATCCGCTGGTTCGTTGACAAGAAGAAGGCTGATAAGGAAGAAAATAAAGATGCAAACAGTGGAATCTTATTCTGCTCTGGTATGATTGCCGGTGAGGGTCTTGTAGGTATCCTTCTTGCAATCCTCGCAGTTGTCAACGTAGCCGGTAAGATTGATTTATCAGGCAGCTTTACAACAGGAATTGTTGGCGGCGTTGTATTAATGGTTGTTATGATTCTGTGCATCCTGAAGTTCTCACTTTGGAGTAAGAATGGCAAAGAAAACAAGTAAAAAAGATTTAAGAAATTATCTGGATTTTATACCGGTGCATCATGAGCAGTATTCCTATACGGTGTCAGATAATGGTGCAGTTACGGTTTACGTGGAAAATAAAGGCGTATTTAACAAAATTGCCCAGGTGGTTTTTAAAAAGCCGCGGATTTCCCAGATTCATCTGGATGAAATGGGGAATTTTATCTGGCCGTTAATGGACGGAAAGAATACGGTATACGATATTGCAGAACAGGTGAAAGCGCATTTTGGCGAAAAAGCAGAACCGCTTTACAACCGGCTGGTGCAGTATATGAGAAATCTGGAAAGCTACGGATTTATCCGTTTTAAAGAGTAATAGAAAGCGGCAGGCACATGGAATAGGGTGCCTGTCTTTTTTTATAAACGTCAATAAAAATCAACATGAATCTAAAATATCTGATATTTTAAAAAATTCCAACACCTAATATAATAAAACTATCAAAAATGTTTCTGCTGTTTTAAAGGAAAACAGCAGGGGAATGGAGGGTTTTATGAAAAAAAGAAGAATGACAGCCGCATTTTTAGCAGCGGCACTTGGGGTAACAGCATTGACAGGCTGTGGAGGCACAGGCGGCAGTACCGATACGGGGAAAAGCACAGAGGCTGAAAAAATCAGTACAACGATTACCGTATGGGGCTGCGCAGAAGATCAGGCAGACGAGAATGGCAAATGGCTTCAGACGATGTGTGAAAAATTCAACACAGAACATCCGGAATGGGATCTTACATTTGAATACGGTGTCTGCTCCGAACAGGATGCCGGAAAGACCGTTCCGCAGGATCCGAGTAATTCAGCCGACGTATATTTCTTTGCAAATGACCAGTTACAGACATTAATTGATGCGAAGGCAATAGCAAAGCTTGGCGGTGAAACGGCAGATTACGTAAAGAGTACAAACTCACAGGCAATTGTAGATTCCGTTACGGTAGACGGAGCAGTTTACGGTGTACCATTTACAACCAACACCTGGTTTATGTATTACGATAAGAGCAAATTTACAGACAGCGACGTGAAGAGTCTGGATACAATGCTTGCAAAGGACAAGGTTGCATTTAATATCACAGAAGGCTGGTATATGTCATCATTCTTCCTTGCAAATGACTGTGTATATTTTGGTAAAGACGGAAAAGATAATGCAGCAGGAATTGATATTTCAGGTGATAAGGGTACAAATGCAACGAAAGCAATGGTATCTATGGTCAACAATCCGAATTTTGTAAACGATGCAGGCGGCGTCGGAATCGCAGGTCTGCGTGACGGCAGTGTTGCAGCTTATTTTTCAGGTTCATGGGATTATAAGAATGTAAAAGAAATTTTGGGTGATAATTTTGGTGCCGTACAGCTTCCGAAAGTCAAGATTGGCGGTACGGATAAGCAGTTAAAGGCATTTGCAGGTTCTAAAGCAGTTGCCGTGAATCCAAACTGTAAATACCAGCAGATTGCCGTTGCACTTGCAAAGTATTTAGGTGGTAAGGAAGCACAGCAGTCCCATTATGATTTACGTAGTGTAATTCCTTGCAACACAGAACTGCTGGCAGTAGAGCCGGTTAAATCCGATGTGCTTGTAACTGCACAGAATAATACCTTTAACAATACTGCTGTTATCCAGCCGACGGTAACTGGTATGAATGATTACTGGACACCGGCACAGAACTTCAGTAAATCCATTGTTAACGGAGAAATTACACTGGATAATGCTGCAGAAAAGACAGAAGAGTTTTACAAACTGATTAATACATCAATTGTAAAATAGAAATAAAACGCACACAGCGTTTGGAGGTTGCGTATGGAATTGGTTAATGCGTTCAAAAAGGGAGATTGGCTCACAAGAAGTTCAGCAATTGTGATGGGACTTGGCAATATCCTCAGAAAACAATTTATCAAAGGAATCTTATTCCTTTTCACAGAAGCAGCTTTCCTATTCTTTATGGCAGCCTATGGCTGGCAGTGCCTTCTGGCACTGCCGGGCCTTGGTGAAAAAGAACAGGGAGAAGTGTGGAATGAAACACTGGGCGTCTATGAATATGTTCAGGGAGATAACTCCCTGTTAATTTTACTTTATGGCATTGCAGTTTTATTTATTTGTGCCGCATTTATCTGTGTGTGGGCAGGTGCAGTAAAAAGTGCGTATCAGGCACAGGTCTGTATTGAAAAAAATAAGCCGGTGACAACATTTGCAGAGGACATTAAGTCCCTGTTTGATAAAAATCTGCACAAACTGCTTCTGACACTGCCGGTTGGCGGCATTTTGATTTTTACGATTCTGCCGCTGATATTTATGATAGCCATGGCGTTTACAAATTACAGCAAAGTAAACAGCCATCTTGTTCTGTTTGACTGGGTGGGGCTGGAAAATTTCCGGCAGATGTTTGATGTGAGCGGAACGTTCGGAAAAACATTCTGGTCTGTGCTTGGCTGGACAATTGTCTGGGCGGTATTTGCAACAGGTTTAAATTACATCTTAGGCATGCTGCTGGCATTGCTTATTAATAGGAAAGGAACAAAAATCAAAGGCTTCTGGCGGCTGATTTTCATTTTGTCGATTGCCATTCCGCAGTTCGTGTCACTGCTTGTTATGCGCAGTATGCTTAGTCAGGACGGCATTATCAATGTAATGTTAAAAAATGCGGGCTGGATTCAGAAGTCCCTGCCGTTTTTCTCTAACGTCGCATGGGCGAGAATAACGGTAATTGTTGTTAATCTGTGGATTGGTATTCCGTATACGATGATGCAGGTTACGGGAATTTTACAGAATATCCCATTGGAGCTTTACGAAGCGGCAGAAGTAGACGGCGCCGGTCCGGTAATCCGTTTCTTTAAAATTACATTGCCGTATATGCTGTTTGTGACAACACCATATTTGATTACGACATTTACGGCAAATATCAACAATTTTAACATTGTTTATCTTTTAACAAAAGGCGACCCGGTGCTGGCAGGCAATACCGCGGGCAAAACAGACCTTTTGGTTACATGGCTGTATAAGATGACGGTGGATTACCAGTATTACAATCTAGGTGCCGTTATCGGAATTATGACCTTTATATTTTTGGCAATCGGTTCGCTGCTTGTATACAGACGGACGAAATCCTATAAAGACGAGGAGGGATTTCAATGAAACGAAAAAAGAAAATCAACAATATACTGGTGCATCTGTTTTTAAGCGTGCTTGCAATTATCTGGGTCAGTCCGCTGTTCTGGATTATCCTTACAAGCTTCCGCGCACAGAAAGGCGCTTATACCTCGTCCTTTTTTCCGAAAAAATATACATTTAACAATTATATCAAATTATTTACGGATACCGGAATTTTAAATTTTCCGAGAATGTTTGGCAATACGCTGTTTATTGCAATCTGTTCCTGCATTATTTCAACATTTTTTGTATTGTCCGTGGCATATTGCATGTCGCGTCTGCGCTTTCGTTTAAGAAAGCCGATGATGAATATTGCAATGATACTCGGACTGTTTCCGGGCTTTATGGCGATGATTGCGGTTTACTATATTTTAAAAGCAGTTGGACTTTCAGAAGGCTCCATGATTCGCGTGGCACTGATACTGGTTTACTCCGGTTCGTCCGGCATTCAGTTTTATATTGCAAAAGGATTTTTTGATACAATTCCCAAAACGATTGATGAAGCGGCTATGTTGGATGGTGCTACGAAATGGCAGGTGTTTACAAAAATCACTATACCGCTTAGTAAGCCAATTATAGTATACACGGTGCTCACGACCTTTATCGCACCATGGGTGGATTTCATCTTTGCAAGAGTAATATGCCGTGCCAATGCCGATTATTATACGGTGGCAATTGGTCTGTGGCAGATGCTTGAAAAGGAATATGTAGACAGCTGGTACACCTGTTTTGCCGCAGGAGCAGTCTGCATCTCAATTCCGATTGCAGTGCTGTTCATTTTCATGCAGAAGTGTTATAATGAGAGCATGTCGGGAGCGGTCAAAGGGTAGTGTCAGGGCTTTTTGCAGAGAACGCCTCAACGTGTTACTTGACTTCGGCTTATCTCTGCAAAAAGCCTGTGACGGTTGCGGCGTGGGTGTTTCACAAAGAACGCCTCACCGCTGTCGCATAACTTCGGCTTATCTCTGCAAAAAGCCTGTGTGTGAACGTTTTGACGGCTTATCTTTGTGAAATAGCCTGTGAGAGAGTGAAGTGGCAGGGCTTTTTGCAGAGGATGACTCGGTTTTGGAGTGTGTGGAATGATAAAAGAATTTAAAAAATTTTGTTTGTGTCTGCTGGCGGCGGGAGCTGCGGGCGGGATTTTAGCCGGGTGTAACAGCCCGGCTAATCGTGTTTTGTCCTCGCGGCAGGAATATGCAGAGCAGATGCAGGCTGCGGTATCCACGCCGTTTGGCGCGTATCCCGAAACGGTTGTGTATACACTGGGAAAGATGATAAGCACAAATAATTCCAATATGCCGGCGGGGGATACGTATGAAGACAATGCGTATACGCGGTATATTAAGGAAGTGATTAATGTCCAGAACAGGGATGTTTTTGAAGAAACCGATAAGCAGTATGATACCAACGTGAGCATGGCGATTGCAATGAATGAACTGCCGGATATTATGCTTGTGAGCAATTATGAAGACTTGGAAACGCTTATCGAAAATGATATGATAGAAGACCTGACGGTATCGTATCAGAACTGTATCAGTGACAGAATACGTGAAATGTATGCCAGCTACGGCGAAGACCTGATAGACAGCGTGACATTTGACGGTAAAATTATGGCACTGCCTGAAACAAATATTACGGACGGACCGAACCTTGTGTGGCTGCGGAAAGACTGGATGGATATACTGGGACTTTCGGCACCGCAGACCATAGAAGATGTGGTTGAAATTGTACGTCAGTTTATAGATAATCAAATGGGTGGGGAAGAAACCGTGGGACTGGTCTGTGATACACAGATTGCAGGCGAGTGCGGCTACAGCAGTGAATATCTGCTTGATTTGATTTTTGCTTCTTATGGAGCATACCCAAAGCAGTGGATTACAGATGATGACGGCGAGGTGGTATACGGTTCGGTGACAGACGAAGCCAAAGCGGCGCTTTCATATGTGCATACACTTTATAATGAAGGAATCCTTGAAAAAAATTTTTTGATACATACAACATCGAATCTGATTGAAATGATAGAACAGGGAAAATGCGGCTCGTTTTTCGGACCGTGGTGGGCGGCAAATAATCCGCTGGCATCTGCGGTCAGTGCTGTAGCGCAGTCTGAAAAGCCGGACTGGCAGCCGTATCTGATAGCGACGGATGCGCAGGGCAATACCTCGTATCACAGCCAGAATCCGGCATATAAATATGTGGTTGTAAGGAAGGGTTACGAACACCCTGAAATTGCCGCGAAGATGATCAGTGTAATGTTTGACAAAATCCGCTATGAGTGTGATTCGTCCGAAGAATTTGAAAAATATTATCAGTTAAATGTAGAACCCACGGCAAGACCGCTGGCAATCAATGTGGATTATAACAATGCGCTGGAGCTGTGCTATGAGGATATTGCGGCAGTTTTTTCCGGCGAAAAGCAGGAAGACGATTTAAAGCTGCTTGAAAAGTCTTATTATACTGCATGTAAAAATTATATGGAAAATAAAGAGTCCGCGGGAACCGATGCGTGGGCGGCGTATATGACACGGATTAAGGCGTGTGAGGCAATCCGGGAAGGCTCGGTGATTACAGTACCGTCTTTGTATTTTAAAACCACTAAAACCATGAAGTCGGAGTGGTGGAAATTAAAGGAAAATGAAAAAGAAGCCTATTTAAAAATCATCTGCGGCGAAGAACCGCCGGAATATTTTGATATCTTTGCGCGGTCATGGCAGGAAAATGGCGGCGCACAGATTACAGACGAAGTAAAAGCCGCCCTTGCGGCAGAATGAGGAAGATTTTGGAAAAACTAGAAGTATTAAAGAAGGTATTTGGTTACGACAGTTTCAGGGAAGGCCAGGAAAAAATTATTGATGCGATTCTGCGGGGGCAGGACGTACTGGGCATTATGCCGACCGGCGCGGGAAAATCGATCTGCTATCAGGTTCCGGCGCTGATGTTTTCGGGAATTACGGTAGTGGTATCGCCGCTTATTTCCCTGATGATTGACCAGGTGAAAGCATTAAACGATGCCGGAATCCATGCGGCATATATAAACAGCGCCCTGACGGAAACACAGATTACAAAGGCACTCTACAATGCAATGTGCGGGCGGTATAAAATTGTATATGTTGCACCGGAACGCCTTGAAACCGACCGCTTTCTGGAATTTGTCATGAATGCCGATATTTCCATGATTACAGTCGATGAAGCGCACTGTATTTCCCAGTGGGGACAGGATTTCAGACCGAGCTATCTAAAAATTGTCAATCTGATAAAGCGATTTCCGAAACGTCCCGTTGTCAGTGCATTTACGGCAACGGCAACGCAGACGGTTAAAGAAGATATCCAGTGTATTTTAGGACTGCAGAATCCGGAAGTATTAATCACCGGATTTGACAGGAAAAATCTGTATTTTGAAGTGCGCAAAACAAAGCAGAAGGATGCCGAAATTCTGGATTATCTGGAAAAACACAAGGGCGAGAGCGGTATTATCTATTGTTCTACAAGAAAAAATGTGGACAATGTATATCTGATGCTGCGTAAAAACCGCATTGCTGCGGCGCGCTATCATGCGGGTCTGGACAATGACACCCGCAAAGAAAGCCAGGAGGATTTTATCTACGACAGGGCGCAGGTGATTGTGGCGACCAACGCATTCGGCATGGGCATTGACAAATCCAACGTGCGTTTTGTCCTGCATTACAATATGCCCGCGTGTATTGAGAATTATTATCAGGAGGCGGGGCGTGCCGGACGTGACGGTGAGCCTGCCGAGTGCATTTTGTTTTATTCGCCGCAGGATGTGGTTATTCATGAATTTCTGATTGAACAGAAAGGGCAGAATACTGAATTTACGCAGGACGATTTAGATGTTATCAGAGAAAATGATATCCGTCGTTTAAATAAAATGCGTTTTTACTGTGCAACTAAAGAATGTCTGCGGGAATATATGCTCAATTACTTCGGGGAGTATACAAACCGCAGGGAATGTGGTAACTGCGGCAACTGCAATGCTTCCTTTGAAGAAAAAGACGTTACGGTGCTTTGCAGGGATATGATTGCCTGTATCCGGGAGAGCGGACAGCGGTATGGAATGGGAGTCATTATGGGCATTTTAAGAGGTTCAAATACCGCAAAGTTAAAAAGCTACGGTGTCAGCCGCTATGAAACCTTCGGAATCCAGAGCAAAACAAGCGAAGCGCAGCTAAAGGCGGTTGCAGAAGAACTGCTTTTAAAAGGGTACTTGACAGAAACGCCGGACATCTATAGAATAATCAAGCTGGATAAAACATGCGAAGAACTTTTAGATGAGGGCGCTTCTTTTTTAATCCGCTGGTCAGAACGGACGGAAAAAATGGCAGAGGCAAAGGTCAAAACGGCAAAAAGCCGTGCAACCGATACGCTTTCGCCAAAGCAGCTTGCGCTTTTTGGTGCGTTAAAGCAGCTGCGTCTGACACTTGCAAGAGAAGAAAATTTACCGCCGTACATTATCTTTTCGGATAAGACACTGATTGACATGTGTCATAAAATGCCGCATACACAGCAGGAAATGCTTGATGTCAACGGTGTCGGTGAAAATAAATTTGCGCGGTATGGAGAAGCATTTATCCGGTGTATTGAACAAAACAGCTGATGATTCTGTACAGAATGTGTTTATCAAGTAATTACGGAGGTTTCTCATGACGAAGAATATGACAGAGGGTTCACCGATGAAGCTGATTCTGGGATTTTCCATACCGATGCTGTTTGGTATGCTGTTCCAGCAGTTTTATAATCTGGTGGATACGATGATTGTAGGAAAAACACTGGGGGTTGATGCGCTGGCAGGTGTCGGTGCAACAAGCAGTATCAACTTTATGATTATTGGTTTCTGCATGGGCGTGTGTGGTGGATTTGCCATTCCCGTGGCACAGCAGTTTGGTGCGCAGAAATATGAACAGCTCAGGCGCTATGTATACAACGGCTATTTATTAAGCGTTGTGTTTTCGATTGTGCTGACGGCGCTTTCCGTCTTTTTCTGCCGGAATATTCTGACGGTAATGCGCACGCCGGAGAGCATTTATGAATATGCGTATGCGTACATTGTCATTATTTTTGCCGGAATTCCGACCGTATTCTTATATAATATTGTATCCAGCATTATCCGTGCACTGGGGGACAGCAAGACACCGGTCATCTTTCTGGTGTTTTCGGCAGTGTTAAATATTATTCTGGATTTTGTATTGATTCAGGGACTTAAAATCGGTGTCGCGGGAGCAGCTGTGGCAACCGATATTTCACAGCTTGTATCGGGTGTTGCCTGTCTGATTTATATGAATAAACGCTACGAGGTTTTAAAGCTTTCGGCAAAGGACCGCAGGGCGGGAAAACGGTATATGATCAATCTCTGCATGAACGGGATTCCAATGGGGCTTCAGTATTCAATTACGGCAATCGGCAGTGTTATTTTGCAGACCGCCGTCAATACGCTCGGTGCAACGTATGTAGCAGCGATGACCGCCGGCAGTAAGATTTTTACATTTACGTGCTGTCCGTTTGATGCGCTCGGTTCCACTATGGCAACCTACGGCGGGCAGAATGTCGGTGCGGGCAAATTAAAGCGCCTTGGAAAAGGAATCCGTGCAGCAGGCATTATCGGTGCGGTTTACAGCGTGGGTGCGCTGATACTGCTGTATTTCTTTTCCGATTACATCGCCCTGCTGTTTGTCGATGCAAATGAAGTGGAAATCATTCATCTGACATATCAGTTTATTTTATATAGTGCGCTGTTTTATATTCCACTGACCTTTGTCAATGTTGTGCGTTTCTGCATACAGGGTATGGGCTTTTCGGTATTTGCGATTCTTGCAGGCGTATTTGAAATGGCGGCAAGAACCTTTGCTGCAGTCCTGCTTGTGCCGAAAACGGGCTACACCGGTGCATGTCTTGCCAATCCGTGTGCATGGATAGCCGCCGACATCTTTCTGATACCGGCATTTATTTACTGCTGTAAGCGGCTGGAAAAAAGCACGCGCAAAGGCAGAACGGCGATGAGCGTGTAAAAAGGATCTTCCTTACCGGGTAAAACCGGCAGGGAAGATATTTTTTTCGCCTTTTTACATACATTTTAAAAAAATTTACGGATATTTTACTGTAATAAGGTAGTAGATTTTACAAAGTCTGGGATAAACTAAATAATATAAAGAGCGAAAACAAACAACCCTGTTGGCAGATGAGAAATCGCCTGCGCGAGTTTCTCATCGCCACCTCGCAACAAGGTTGCTCGGAAAATCGGAATGGAGGAAATATGCCATCAACATATGCACATTACAGAATGGGGCAGGAGGTTTATCGTAATCTCACAGGAAAGCCCAAACAAATTATAGAAAAGTACAAGGAATTATATGATATCGGACTGCATGGACCGGATATTTTGTTTTATTACAAACCGCTCTTTGCAAATCCGGTCAATCAGGTCGGATATGCGATGCACGACCGTCCGGGCATTGAATTTTTCAGGCAGGCATCCTTGGTGATGCAGAAAGCGGAAAATAAGGAAGCGTGTGAAGCGTATATTTACGGCTTCTGCTGTCATTTTGCACTGGACGTCAGCTGTCACGGCTACATTGATGAAAAAATTGCGGAAAGCGGGGTCAGCCATACGGAAATCGAAGTGGAATTCGACCGTAAATTAATGCTGACGGATGGGTTTAATCCGCTGACACACAATCTGACGGGGCATATTCATCCTACTTTGAAAAATGCCGAGGTTATCAGTCCGTTTTATAAAAATGTAACGCCACAGCAGGCAGAGCAGGCATTACAGGGCATGATTACCAATAATAAACTTTTAATAGCTCCATCCTATTTTAAGCGTTTTTTGATTTACGGTCTGTTAAAGGCAACGGGAAATTATAAGGAAATGCACGGTCTGTTAGTCAATTACAACGAAAATCCGCAATGCACGGACAGCACCCAGATGCTGATGCAGCTCTACCGCGATGCCGAAAAGCTGGCGGAGCGGTTAATTGATGAGTATGAGGACAGCGCATCGGGAAAAATTCCGTTCGATAAGCGGTATGGTCTGACTTTTGGCGGTAAAGAAAAAGATGAGCCGCTGGAAATGTGCGGGTAAACAAACGGCAGAACGTATATCACTTAGAAATGGAGCAGAAAATGGGAAAGAAATTAACAAAAAATGAAAGAAACTGGATTTTGTATGACGTGGGAAACTCAGCGTTTACACTGCTGATTGCGACAATTTTACCGATTTATTTTAATTATCTGGCGGGCAATGCCGGGATTTCATCGGTGGACTATCTGGCATATTGGGGATATGCGGCATCGGTTGGCACGATTCTTGTAGCACTTGCAGGTCCGGTGCTTGGAACCATGGCGGATACCAAAGGGTTTAAAAAGCCGTTTTTTACGGCGGCGATTTTAACAGGCGTAGCTGGTTGTGCTTTGCTTGGACTTGCAAAAGGCTGGCTGTTATTTCTGGTTATTTACATTATTGCAAAAGTCGGATTTTCAAGCAGCCTGATTTTTTATGATTCCATGCTTGGTGATGTGACAGACGAAGACCGCGTGGACTATGTTTCTTCGGCAGGGTATGCATGGGGATATATCGGAAGCTGTGTGCCGTTTATTGTCTGTCTGGTGCTTGTGCTTGGCAGCGGAAAAATCGGTATCAGCATGGAAATGTCAATGATGATTGCATTTTTAATTATTGCCGCATGGTGGCTTGTGATGTCGCTTCCGCTATTAAAAGGATATGAACAGAAATTTTATGTGGAAAAGCAGAAACACGCGGTAAAAGAAAGCTTCTGCCGTCTGGGACAGACCTTTGGCAATATCCGCAAAGAAAAACATATTTTTATGTTTCTGCTGGCATTTTTCTTTTACATAGACGGTGTATACACGATTATCGACATGGCAACGGCATACGGCTCTGCACTGGGGCTGGACAGCACAGGACTTTTACTGGCACTGCTTGTTACGCAGCTGGTTGCATTTCCGTGCGCAATACTTTTCGGAAAATTATCCGGCAGAATGGAAACCTGCCGCCTGATTACCGTGTGTATCTTTGCTTATCTTGGAATTGCAATTTTTGCCGTATTTTTAAAGAGCCAGATTCAGTTCTGGATACTTGCGGTACTGGTTGGAATGTTTCAGGGTGGAATTCAGGCGTTGTCCCGTTCATATTTTACAAAAATCATTCCTGCCGAAAAGTCCGGAGAATATTTCGGACTGATGGACATCTGCGGAAAAGGCGCATCATTTATGGGAACAACGATTGTAAGCCTTGTATCGCAGATAACCGGAAACATCAACGCCGGTGTAGGTATGATTGCAGTTTTATTTGTAGCAGGCATTATTTTGTTCCGTAAATCAGTGTCACTTTGCAATACAGAAAAAGGTGAAGAGGTGTATCCTGCACCGGAAATGCCACAGCGCTCGTCCATTTAACTTCGGCTTATTCCTGCACATGGGACGGGGAAGGTGTGGCAGCTCCGGGGAGTGAACAGGAAGTGGTATAGAAATTAAAAGATGAAACTTTGCAAGAAATGTAGTGCAGAGTTTCATCTTTTTGTATTTTAAGGGGTAAAGCGATGCACAATATATAGAATGAAATTTATAAAGAAGTTGGAAAAGTTGCATTTTTTATTCAAAAAAGGTTGGAAAAGTTGCAAAAACAGGGCTATTTTGGGTTGGAAAAGTTGCAAAAATCCTCTTGACATTCCAAAAACTTGAATCTACAATTATTGCACATACAACAGTTGGAGGTGCAATAAATGTTAAAGAGAATCTTTTCTTATATGAAACAGTATAAGAAATATGCCTTTCTGGCATTGTTTTGCATCGCGGTGGAAGCGGTGCTGGAGTTAATGGTTCCGATGATTATGGCGGATTTGATTGACACCGGTGTTGCGACAGGCGATGAAAGATACATCTATCAAAAAGGATTTCAAATGGTACTCTGTGCGGCGGCGGCACTGGTGCTTGGCATCGGAAGCGCCCGTTTTGCGGCGCTTGCCGGTCAGGGACTGGGCGCAAACCTGCGTGAAGCCGAATACGAAAAATTGCAGTCGTATTCATTTGCCAATATCGACCATTTCAGGGTATCGTCGATTGTGACACGTTTAACAAGCGATGTCACGAATATTCAGAATGCCGTTTCAACCGGTATGCGTCCGTTTGGCAGAAGTCCGGTCATGCTGATTTTTGCAACGGGCGTGGCATTTTCCATTAATTCAACACTGGCGCTTGTATTTTTTGTGGCACTGCCGGTACTTGCCGTTTTACTCATTTGCATTATTGTAAATGTACGTCCGCTCTATTCCAAAATGCAGTTTGCGATAGACCGCATGAACCGCACGATTCAGGAAAATCTGACGGCAGTCCGTGTAGTCAAAGCCTATGTGCGGGGCGATTATGAAATCGCAAAATTTGAAGAAGCAAATCTGAATCTGAAAAAAGAATCCGAAAAAGCATTTGGCATTGCCGTGTTAAATATGCCTGCCATGCAGTTTGTCATGTACGCAACAATACTGTCCCTGCTGTTATTCGGCGGTTATCTGATTCATGAGGGCAGGCTCGGTATCGGCGAACTGACCGGATTTTTAAGCTACGTCCTGCTCATTTTAAATTCACTGATGATGATGTCCAACGTATTTTTAATGATGACACGTTCTCTGGCATCCGGCGCGCGTATCCTTGAGGTCATCGATGAAAAAATAGATTTGACCGATGAAAATGCAAAGGATATCAGCGTAGAGCGCGGCGAAATCGAATTTGACCATGTGTGGTTTAAATATAAGGAAGAAGCAAAAGAATATGTGCTTTCCGATGTATCATTTCATATTAAAGCCGGTCAGACAGTAGGAATTATCGGTCAGACCGGTGCGGCAAAAACCACGCTTGTTCAGCTGATTCCACGCCTTTACGATACCGTGCGGGGAACGGTAAAGGTGGACGGCGTTGATGTGAAAAATTATCCGATGCAGCATTTAAGAGATGCGATTGCCATGGTACTTCAGAAAAATACACTGTTTTCGGGAACAATGCTTGATAACTTAAAATGGGGCGATGAAAATGCTTCAATGGCGGAAATTGAAGAAGCCTGCCGGATTGCCTGTGTCGATGAATTTATTGACCGCATGCCGGACGGCTATCAGACCGAAATGGGACAGGGCGGTGTCAATGTGTCCGGCGGTCAGAAACAGCGCCTCTGCATTGCAAGAGCCATTTTAAAAAAGCCGAAGGTACTGATTTTAGACGATTCAACCAGCGCGGTTGATACGGCGACAGAAAGCAGAATCCGCGAAGGACTTGCAGAGAAACTGCCTGATATGACAAAAATTATTATTGCACAGCGCATATCTTCCGTGCGCCATGCGGATCAGATTATTATTTTGGACGGCGGAAGGGTAAGCGGTATCGGTACACATGAAAGCCTGCTTGCTTCCAACCGCATTTATCAGGAAATTTACGAATCCCAGAAGGAAGGAGCGGATTTATAATGGCAAAATATGTAGGATATAAAAGACCGAAAGACACGAAAAAGACAATCCGGCATCTGCTGGTATATTTAGGCATGCACAAATGGTCCTTTTTGCTGGTTGCCCTGCTGGTACTTATCAGTGCCGGAGCCAATATTACGGGAACATATCTTTTAAAGCCGGTCATTAACCGTTTTATCGTTCCGGGAGATTTAAACGGACTGGTGCGTGCCGTTGCGGCAATGGGCGTGATGTATCTGTGCGGCGCGCTGGCAACGCTCGGATACAACCGTTTAATGGTGAAGACCTCGCAGAAAGTCATCCGTGAAATCCGAAGCGATTTATTTGCACACGTACAAAAACTGCCCCTGCGGTATTTTGATGCGCATACACACGGCGAATTAATGAGCCGTTTTACCAACGATGTCGATGCCGTACAGGAAGCGATGAACAACAGCTTTGCAATGATTATCCAGAGTTTCATGATGCTTTTCGGTACGGTGATAATGATGATGGTACTCAGTATCCGGCTGTCGCTGATTGTTGTGGTATTTTTAATTGTTATGTTTGTGGTTATCCGCTTAAATGGAAAGCACAGCAAAAAATATTTTAACCGGCAGCAGGAGGAACTCGGCAAAATTAACGGATTTGTACAGGAAATGGCAGAGGGACAGAAGGTCGAAAAGGTCTTCAATCACGAAGCAAAAGACTATGCGCGTTTTTGTGAACTCAGTGAAAATTTCAGAAAGCAGTCCACCAATGCTCTGTCCTTTGCCGGTATGATGATACCAACCATTGTCAGTCTTTCCTATCTGAATTATGCGGTGTCTGCCTGCGCGGGCGGCCTGCTTGCAATCCGGGGACTGATGGATTTGGGAAGTCTTTCGGCATATCTGGTATATGTGCGCCAGAGTGCAATGCCGTTAAATCAGTTTACCCAGCAGGTCAATTTCCTGTTGTCTGCGCTTTCCGGTGCGGAACGCATTTTTGACATGATGGACGAACAGCCGGAAGTGGACGAAGGTAACGTGCATTTATGTCACGTTGTAAAAAATGCGGACGGCACACTGACAGAATGTGAACAAAGCACACCGGATTATGCATTGAAAGTGCCGGAAAACGGCGGCTTCCGCTATGTTGAATTAAAAGGTGATGTGCGTTTTCAAAATGTAGTCTTTGGGTACACCGATAAAAAGCGCGTATTAAACGGCATTTCTCTTTTTGCAAAACCGGGACAGAAAATCGCATTTGTGGGTTCAACCGGTGCGGGAAAAACAACGATTGTCAACCTGATTAACCGTTTTTATGAAATCCAGTCGGGAACGATTACCTATGACGGTATCGACATTCAGCAGATTGCAAAAGACGATTTGCGCCGCTCACTGGCAATGGTTATTCAGGATACGCATTTATTTACGGGAACGATTGCGGACAATATCCGATACGGCAAGTTAGATGCGGCTGACGAGGAGGTTTATGAGGCAGCACGCATTGCCAATGCGGACTCCTTTATCCGCAGACTGCCGGACGGCTATGATACAATGCTGTATGCAGACGGCAGTAATCTTTCGCAGGGGCAGCGCCAGTTACTTGCGATTGCGAGAGCGGCAGTTGCCAAACCGCCGGTGCTTATTTTAGACGAAGCGACCAGTTCTGTAGATACCCGCACCGAGCGGCTGATTGAAAAGGGCATGGATGCGATTATGGAAGGCAGAACAGTATTTGTTATTGCACACCGCCTGTCAACCGTGCGAAACTCCAAAGCAATCATGGTATTGGAAAAGGGCGAAATCATAGAGCGCGGCAGTCATGAGGAACTGTTAGAACAGCGGGGAAGATACTACAGGTTGTATACGGGACAGTTTGAATTGGAATAATGTGAAAAATCCTTAAATCTAAGATTTTTCACACAGCGCTTTGTGCCTCAGGCGTCACAAAGCCGCTTTTTATCGCAGAACTGAATAGATTCAGTTCGCGATTCCTACGGCATTAAAATGCCTGCGGAATGAAGATTAGTATGAAGTATGAGCAATTCATATGCGAGAGATTGCTCATACGGCAATTTGCTTTCAGGTAAAGCAAATTGCCATTATCGTAGATTGACAGTAAACTCGTCCATACAGATATTTGCGCCGCAGGTGTCGCAAATATTATTTATCGCAGAACTGAATAAATTCAGTTCGCGTTCTTTCGGCATAAATGCCTATAGAAAAGAGGAAAGTATGAAAAAAGAACAGATTCGGAATGAATTATTTAAGATAGAAGTGCTGCGGCAGAGATTAATGCGGCCGCAGTTTATCGCATTGGGGCTTACAGTGGGGCAGGGACAGCCGCGCATTTTAAAAGAACTGCTTTTTGAAGGCAGTATGACACAGAAAAAACTTGCGGATGCCTGCCTTTTAGATGTAACCACGATGTCAAGGACACTTGACCGAATGGAGCAGGCAGGACTGCTTGTACGGGAAAGTAATCCCGACTGCCGCCGTTCATGGCTGATTGCCCTGACAGACAAGGGAACGGACATCGCAAAAAAAGTACAGCAGATATTTGAAGAAACCGATAAAATTTATTGCAGTAATCTTTCAGAGAAAGAAGCGGAGCAGCTTTTCGTATTGCTTCAAAAAGTAGAGGACAATATTTCACAAAACTGTAAATAAGAACTTCTTTTGTGGCTGTCCTCATTTTTGTGGCTGGCAGGCTTTAAGAATAAGTCATATATTCCCCGTTGTCCGAATAGGATATACAAACAAACTTTAGGATATTGCATGAAAGGATATATCGAAGAACGGGCAGTAAAGACGGCGGAATATATTATCGAAACCAAAGCAACCGTGCGCCAGACCGCGCGAAAATTCGGTGTCAGCAAAAGCACCGTACATAAAGATGTGACGGCGCGTCTGACACGAATCAATCCGGCGCTTGCAAATGAAGCGCGCAAGGTGCTTGATGTCAACAAAAAAGAGCGCCATATCCGCGGCGGATTGGCAACGCGCGAAAAATACCTGCACGAACAGTAACAGCATATAAAATGAGCCGGTACCGTCTGATGCATCAGACGGTACCGGCCTGTTTTGTTTAGGGAGAAAAGTTACTGTAATACTGCAACAATCTCTAAATTGCGTTCTTTTGATAAATCTACAAATTCATTGCCTTCACACTTTACAATCGGGCGTGACAGGGCATGTCCGTTAATTAAAACGACTTCGCCGGTGCGGCCATCAGAAAGTTTGACATTATTTCCGATATAAGAAGTGGCGACATTTTTTAAGAACGGAAGGCTGAACTTCGGGTCAAATTTTGTAAAAGCATCCTGTTCCATATCCCGTACAACGTGGAATGGACAGAGGGCTTTTCTGTATATGCGGGAAGAGGTCATTGCATCGTAGATATCTGCAATTGTAATAATCTTTGCAAAATCAGGAATGTCTTCTGACTTTAAACCCATTGGATATCCGGAGCCGTCGCATTTTTCATGGTGTAGTAAAATGGCAGATTTAACACGCTCATCAATATCGGCATCCTTTACAATCTGATAGCCTAAGTTGACATGCTCTTTAATAATGGCATATTCGTTAGCGGTCAGCCGGTCCGGTTTGCTTAAAATTTCATTTGGAACTAAAAGCTTTCCGATATCGTGTAAAATACCGCATAAAGTCAGCACCTTTACATCTTCCTCAGAATAGCCGAGCCATTTTCCAAGAATGGAGGCAATAATGGCAACATTAATGCAGTGGACATATGTTAAATCGTCCATATCACGCATACAGTGGAGCATATCGAAAATCTGGAGAGTATTCGTATATTCTGCAAGAATTTTTTCGGTATTCTTTAACAGCGCAGTCGTATCAATTGTTTCGTGGTTAATGACAATGTCATTTAATTCTGTCTTCAAATCATTAATACCATCAATAAAAGTTTCGTTAAAATGTTCGAAATTCTGGCTCTGCTTAATTTTTTCATAGTAAGTCATCTGTTCCAGAACTTCCGGCTGCTCAGGCTGTGCGGCAGCTTCCTCATATACATTAATTTTTAAGACATTGTACTCAGAGATTTTTGCAATCATATCTAAAGTCAAAACGGTATCTTTTGCAGCAATAAGATGACCGGTGGAAGTCATGATATCCTGTGATAAAACCATGCCTTCAGCGGCATCAAAAATAAAAATATTTTTCTCCTGTGTATTGTCGCTCATCCTTGAAATCTCCTTTGCAAAAGTATAAATGTTCCGGTAGCTTCATTATATGGTTGAGGGGATAAAAAGTCAATAAAAAGTACTTGACCAATGCCCATAGATTGTGTAATATACATACGTATGAATGATTAACTGAATAATTTAAGATGTCCCTTATTTAGAGCGGTGGAGATACATAGGATCGATGAAGCCCGGCAACCCCATATGGTAAGATATGGAAGGTGCCAACCTGAGCGACTATCCTGCTTTTGCGGCAGGTCGAACAATAAGAGGATTACGGATCTTACATAGATTACGAGTCCTGTCTGAGGGGCTCGTTTTTCAGTTTCAGGAGAAGTACCAGAAGCAGCGTTTAACAGTTTACAGGGACATAAAAAGCCCGAGGAAAGAAAGGAAGAAAGAATTCATGGAGAAAAGATTATTTACTTCAGAATCAGTAACAGAAGGACATCCGGACAAAATCTGCGATCAGGTTTCTGATGCAGTACTGGATGCATTATATGCACAGGACCCATATTCAAGAGTTGCCTGTGAAACATTAACCAATACAGGATTTGTGATGGTTATGGGTGAAATTACAACAAAGGCCAATGTAGATATTACACAGATCGTAAGAGATACCGTAGTAGAAATCGGCTATGACAGCTCTGAAAAAGGCTTCGATGGTAATACCTGTGCCGTTATGGTGGCACTTGACAAGCAGTCACCGGATATTGCAATGGGTGTTGACAAGGCACTTGAAGCAAAAGAAGGCATTGATCCGGATGCAGATGACATTGGTGCAGGCGATCAGGGTATGATGTTTGGCTATGCAACCAATGAAACAGAAGAATATATGCCATATTCCGCAGCACTTGCACAGAAGCTTGCAAGACAGCTGACAAAGGTCAGAAAAGACGGTACACTGTCTTATTTAAGACCGGACGGAAAGACACAGGTTACAGTGGAATATGATGAAAACAACAAGCCTGTAAGACTGGATGCCATCGTTGTATCTTCACAGCATGCACCGGAAGTTTCACAGGAACAGATTCATACAGATATCAAGAAGTATGTTATTGATGCCATTGTAGACAACAGTATGGTAGATGATGACACGAAAATTTATATCAATCCGACAGGACGTTTCGTAATCGGCGGACCAAACGGTGACAGCGGTCTGACAGGTCGTAAGATTATCGTTGATACTTACGGTGGTGTTGCAAGACACGGCGGCGGTGCATTTTCAGGTAAGGACTGCACAAAGGTAGACCGTTCCGCAGCATATGCCGCAAGATATGTAGCAAAGAACCTCGTTGCCGCAGGTATTGCAGACAGATGTGAAATCCAGTTATCTTATGCGATCGGTGTTGCACTGCCGACATCTATCCGCGTGGAAACATTCGGAACAGGGAAGTTAAGCGAAGATAAGATTGTAGAAATCATCCGTGAAAACTTCGATTTAAGACCGTCAGGTATTATCAAGATGCTTGATTTAAGAAGACCGATCTACAAGCAGACAGCAAGCTATGGACATTTCGGCCGCAACGACCTGAATCTGCCATGGGAAAAACTTGACCGTGTAGATGCATTAAAAATGTATTTGTAAAATATCCTGAAATCCAGGAATAAACAACGGGAAATTCTGGAAGAATAAAGAAAGCCAGAGGGAAGATATAAGCCGGCTATGGACAAACCATCCATTGTCGGCTTATACTGTTTTTAAATAAAGTGTGTTTTTTAAGAAAAAGTAAGCTGCCGCAGGGCAGGTGTGAAACTGTATTTACGGAGTACGCCTTGCCGTATCCTGTATAAATTTGATAGAAATGCATTTAAAAATGAAGAAATGAGGAATTGTATGATTGAAAATTATAGTATTACAGAGTGGATTGCGTTCTTTTTTATTTACAGCTTTTTAGGGTGGTGCATTGAATCCGCCATTGTATCCTTTAACAAGCGCAAACTGACAAACAGAGGCTTTTTAAAAGGTCCGATGCTGCCACTGTACGGTTCGGGAGCGGTAATCATGCTGTTATCAACACTTTGGGCAAAGGATAATTATGTTTTAGTATACATCTGTGGTACAATCGGTGCAACGGCGCTGGAATATGTCACAGGGGTACTGATGGAAATGATGTTTAACATGCGCTACTGGGATTACAGCAATAAAAAGTTTCAGATTCACGGCTATATCTGTCTGACCTCATCCTTATTCTGGGGCGTGCTGACGGTATTGCTGGTCTGTTTTGTGCATATTCCGGTTGCGGCACTGGTGGCTTCCGTTCCGGCAAATATATTAAGAGTTGGATTATTTTTTATCATTGCGGTGGCATCCGTGGATACGGTTGATGCGTTTAAAAAGGCGCTGGATTTCCAGAAGCTGCTCACGTATGAAACAAGAATTAAAAATGAACTGTCAGAACTGACAGAGCGTTTAAACGATGCAAAAGAAGTATTTACGGATAAGAATAATGAAAGAAGCCGTGAATTTTTCAGTATGCAGGAAGCGCGTGCGGAACGCTTAAGACTGGAACTGGATGCGGCAAAGGAAAAGGTCGGCAAATTCAAAAATTCCATGTTAAACAGCTTCCCGTCCGCAACGTCTAATAAGTTTGGCGAAGCGCTGGACGAATTTAAAGAGTATTTTAATAGGAAAAAATAGTGTGGGAGAGTACAAATGAATATATTAATTGTTTATTATCAGAGCTTTTTGATAAAAGACTTAGAGGAATGTCTGACAAGAATGGGACATTCCTATAAATGTATAGAAGCAAATGTTATCGTAGAACTATCAGATGAAGATTTTTGTGTTCTGCTTGATAGAGAGCTGGAAATTGAACATTATGACTGTGTGTTTACATTTAATTACAGCAGTATTATTTCAGATTGCATGGTGAAATATAATATACCATACATTTCCTTTGTATATGACAGTCCGATGTATCGTTTATTTACGAAGTCCATTTATAATAAATGTAATTATTGCTTTATATTTGATGAACAATTGTGTGAACAGCTGATAAATATGGGAGCTTCACATATTTACTATATGCCGTTGCCGGTCAATATGGTGAGGTTGGAGAGGATGAACGAAGTGTTTAAATATAGGGACAATAAAGATGTAAAAGAACTCATTCAGCTGCTTTCATCTCAGATATCTTTTTTGGGGAGCATGTATAATGAAAGACAAGGACAGCGTAAATATGATAATATAGCAATGACATCTTATACAAGAGGATATTTAGATGCGGCTATGAATGCACAAATTAAAGTATATGGTTATAATTTTCTACCAGAGATAACAAAAAAACTGAATCTAAAAGAGCTGGAACCTACAGAAAATTTGTTGATTGATTTAGAGGATGTACTTGCAGACGGTATTCTATGCAAAAAAATGGCAAATATAGAAAGAACGCAGATATTAAAAAGACTTTCTGAAATATATCAAGTAAAGCTATATACTAAAAATCCGACACCTGAATTACCGAACGTGATTAATATGGGGAGCGTTGATTATTATGATATGATGCCATACGTTTTTAAATGCTCCGACATTAATCTGAATATCACATTGCGAAGTATTAAAACAGGAATTCCACTGCGCGCAATGGATATTATGGGTGCAGGGGGATTTTTAATGTCGAATTATCAGGCGGATTTTTACAGGCATTTTGTACCGGGTGAGGATTTGGTGTTGTATGAATCTCATGATGACCTGATGGATAAGTGCAATTACTATCTGGTACATGATGCAGAACGAAGACAGATTGCAGCAAATGGTTATGGAAAAGTAAAAGAGTTTCATAATTTTGAAGTGCGGTTTAATGAAATTTTTGACATTGTATTTAATCAGAAAAAGGATGTTTAAAGATTTTTTGAAAAAATTTCAGTCAACCCCTTTTAAATTTTGAAAATGTTGTATATAATGGTATTCTACTATGTATGTTTAGACTGCGTTATACTGTCTACATATATATAGAAATGAAGAAAATAAGAAAAACGAACATAGATAGAATGAAGAACATCGGAAAGGGGATTCATATGTTATCAACCGATATCGGAGTAGATTTGGGTACAGCCAGTATTCTGGTTTATATAAAAGGAAAAGGCGTTGTTTTAAAAGAACCGTCCGTAGTAGCATTTGACAGAGATACCAACAAGATTAAGGCAATCGGTGAGGAAGCACGTCTGATGTTAGGAAGAACACCGGGTAATATCGTAGCGGTAAGACCGTTAAGACAGGGTGTTATTTCTGATTACAGAGTAACTGAAAAAATGTTAAAGTACTTCATCCAGAAGGCAATCGGCAAGAGAATGTTAAAGAAGCCAAGAATCAGTGTCTGTGTACCGTCAGGTGTTACAGAAGTAGAAAAGAAAGCTGTAGAAGATGCAACACTTCAGGCTGGCGCAAGAGAAGTAGCAATTATCGAAGAACCGATTGCAGCTGCCATCGGTGCAGGTATTGATATCTCAAGACCGTGCGGTAACATGATTGTTGATATCGGTGGTGGTACAACAGATATCGCGGTTATTTCTTTAGGCGGTACAGTAGTCAGCACCTCCATTAAGATTGCCGGTGATGATTTTGATGAAGCAATCGTCCGATATATGAGAAAGAAACACAATCTTCTGATTGGTGAAAGAACTGCGGAAGATATTAAGATAAAAGTCGGTTCAGCTTATCCGAGAACTGAGATTGCAACAATGAACGTAAGAGGTCGAAACCTTGTAACAGGTCTTCCAAAGACGGTTGAGGTAACGTCAGAAGAAACACAGGAAGCATTAAAAGAAGCAACATCCCAGATTGTTGAAGCCGTACACAGTGTACTGGAAAAGACACCACCGGAATTAGCTTCCGATATTGCAGACAGAGGAATTGTCCTGACAGGCGGCGGAAGCCTGCTGCAGGGACTTGAAGAACTGATTGAATCAAAGACAGGAATCCATACAATGACAGCCGAAGACCCGATGACAGCAGTTGCAATCGGAACCGGTAAGTTTATTGAATTCCTTGCAGGATACAGAGATGATAAATAATTATCAGCAAAATAAGAAGTGAGCGGAGGAGGAAAGAAATGGTAAAGGGGCTTTACACAGGGTACACAGGAATGGTGAATTCCCAGAAAAGACTGGATGTGATTTCCAACAACCTTGCAAATGCAACAACGACAGGTTTTAAAGCAGAGGGCTGTACAACACAGGCATTTGATTCCATGTATGCCATCAAGATTAAAGATGCAACAGTCGGACATTTAAACCAGAATATCGGTTCAGTCAGTCTGGGTGCAAAGATTGGGGAAACATACAGAAACTGGGAGCAGGGTTCGTTACAGGCAACGAACAACACCTATGATTTTGCACTGGCAGGACAGGGCTTTTTCTCGGTAGAGTTCACCAATAAGAACGGTGTAACAAGCACAATGTATTCCAGAGATGGCGCATTTCAGATGAATTCAGAAGGCTATCTTGTGACAAAAGACGGCGATTATATTTTAGGTGAAGGCGGAAGAATCCAGCTTCCGACAGATTTGAATGAATTATCTGTTGATTCACAGGGAAATATTTTTGCAGACGGACAGTATGTAGATACATTTGCCTTGGTTGATTTTGAAGATTATAACTATCTGGAAGAATACGGTGAAAATCTGTACCGTGCGGTGGATGGTGCAACCGAACAGGATTGTACGGCAACCGTACAGCAGGGCTACTTAGAAGCTTCTAATATTAATGTCGTATCAGAAATGGTGGACATGATTGCGGTTGCAAGAGAGTATGAAAGCGGACAGAAAGTCATCCAGGCAATTGATGAAATGCTTGGCAAAATGGTGACAATGTCAGAATTATAATAAGGTCCGGGTTAAAACACATTAATATTATGGTAGTAAGCTGCCGGTAAAATCACCGGTATTGATTACGGAATGGAGAAGAATATGGTAAGATCATTATGGACGGCAGCAGCAGGCATGACGTCACAGCAGACAAATGTCGATACGATTTCCAATAATCTTGCAAATGTAAATACAACAGGATACAAGATGGAAACAACACATTTTAAATCCCTTTTATATCAGCAGTTACAGGCAAAGACCACATCTGCAAACGGTGAAACAAAGCCGGTTAATGCACAGGTTGGTTTGGGTTCAAGAGTATCTGCTGTAACATCACAGTATGTACAGGGTTCTGTCAACAAAACAGACAGTGACACGGATTTTGCAATCGTAGGAAACGGCTTTTTCGGTGTAGTCGGTGAAGATGGACAGACTTATTACACAAGAAACGGTAACTTTGGATTCTCAATTGCAACAGAAGGCTATATGCTTTGTACGTCAGAAGGTCTTCCGGTATTAAGCTCAGACGGTAATGAACTGGTGCTGGGACCGGAATATGACCCGACAAAGATTACAGTAGACGGCGACGGTAATTTATTATATCCAAGTGAAGAAAATAACAACAATCCGACGGCAATCGGTTTAAAGATTGGATTATTCCAGTTTGCCAATCCGGCAGGTCTTGATAAGACAGGAGATTCTCTTTTAATGGAAACGGAAGCATCCGGTATTGCATTAAATGAAGATATCGATGAGGTAGGCAAAAAGAGTACCTTAAAGCAGGGATATCTGGAAGCTTCTAATGTCAATGTAGCAACAGAAATGGTAAATCTGATTACAGCGCAGAGAGCCTATGAATTATGCTCAAAGGCAATTACCACATCCGATACGATGATGGAGCAGGCAAACAATCTGAAGCGATAAGTAAAAGCAGCGGTGCGGCAGTTTAATGCCGGGGAGGAAAGGTGTACATATGAGCGATACAATCAGCGGATTAAATTCGTCATATTTAAACGGTACCTATACCAATTCAACAACAAGTGCGCTTGAAAGCACATTAAATAATAAGGATTTATCTACGTCTTCCAGCGATGAACTCATGGAAGTCTGCAAGGATTTTGAAGAATATTTTGCAGAACAGATGGTAAAATCCATGCTTAAAATGGCAAAAGTAGACAGCAGTGATGATGATAACAGCTATGCTTCTATTTTTGGACTGTCTTCTGACAGCAGTGATTCCGGAATGAGTACCATGTCCAGCTATTTTGGTGACCAGATGGTGTCAAAGCTGTCTGAAGCACTGTGCAGTACAGAAAACGGCAGCGGACTGGGACTGGCACAGACCCTTTATAATCAGATGAAGAGGAATTACGGAATTGAGGAGTAATTTAGATTACGAAGCAGAATATATTGAAGGCTTTGTAGAAAATATCATATACCGCAATGAAGACAACGGCTATACCGTTTTCAACGTGGTTTATAAAGGTGAAGAGATTACCTGCGTTGGTGTATTCAGTTACATCAACGCAGGTGAATTTATTACTGCAAATGGAGGATTTGTCAAACATCCGTCCTATGATATGCAGTTTTCTATTAAATCTTATGAATTCAAAGCGCCGGACGACACCAAGTCGGTCAGACGTTATCTTGCATCCGGTGCCATCAAAGGCATTGGTGAAAAAATGGCTGAGAGGATTGTAAAAGAGTTCGGGGATGACACCTTCCGCATTATGGAAGAAGAACCGGAACGTCTTGCGGAGATTAAAGGCATCAGTCTTACAAAAGCGATGGATATCGCAGCTCAGCTTGTCGATAAACGCGACATGCGTAAAGCCATGATGTTTTTACAGGACTATGGCATCAGCATGGGAATTGCGGGTAAAATTTATTCCAGATACGGACAGGAAATATATACAATTATTAAGCAGAATCCTTACAGACTTGCAGACGATATTGACGGCATCGGATTTAAAACGGCTGATGAAATTGCGGCAAAGGCCGGCATTAAAGTAGATTCGGATTTCAGAATCCGCAGTGGGATTTTGTATGTATTGACACAGGCGGCAGGACAGGGACACATCTATCTGCCATGGACAGAATTAGAGCAGGGGGTTACAGCGCTGCTGTTAATAGATATTCGTGATATGGAGCGCCATATCATGGATATGGCAATTGATAAAAAAATTGTTGTCCGTGAAAATGCGTCTGGCGAAAAGTGCATTTATGCTTCGATGTATTATTATATGGAGGCTTCTATTGCCAAGCATTTGATCGAACTGAATATCCCGTATTCGCAGGATGAAGCGGAAATTGGCCAGAGAATCGCGCAAATCGAAGAAAAAAACGACATAATTCTTGATGATATCCAGAAACAGGCGGTTCATAAGGCTGTTTTAAATGGATTGATGGTTATTACGGGCGGACCGGGAACGGGAAAGACAACAACTATTAATACTATTATTAAATATTTTGAAATGGAAGGTCTGGAAATCCGTCTGGCAGCGCCGACGGGCCGTGCGGCAAAGCGGATGGCAGAAACAAGCGGATATGAAGCGCAGACAATTCACAGACTGCTTGAAATCTGCGGCAGTGCATCCGATTCACAGAACACAGGCATGCATTTTGAAAGAAATGAAGACAATCCGCTGGAAACAGATGTCATTATTGTAGATGAAATGTCCATGGTGGACGTATCTATTATGAACTCACTGCTAAAGGCAATAGCTGTCGGAACACGTCTGATTCTTGTGGGCGATGTGGACCAGTTACCGAGTGTCGGACCGGGAAATGTGTTAAAGGATATTATCCATTCGGGCTGCTTTGAAGTCGTGAAGCTGGAAAAGATTTTCAGACAGGCGGCAGAGAGCGAAATCATCATGAACGCGCATAAGATTAATAAAGGCGAACCGGTGACACTCAACAAATACAGTAAAGACTTTTTATTTGTCAGACGGAACAGCCCCGATGCCATTATTGCGGCGATGTGTACACTGATTAAAGAAAAACTGCCGGATTATGTCCACGCGGACCGCAAAGACATCCAGATACTGACACCGACGAGAAAATCCGCAGTCGGCGCACAGCGGTTAAACCGGATTATGCAGCAGTACTTAAATCCGCCGTCCGCAGACAAAATGGAAAAAGAAGTCGGGGATACCATTTACCGCGTGGGCGATAAGGTCATGCAGATAAAAAACAACTACCAGCTGGAGTGGGAGCGTAAGAGCCGCTACGGCGTTACCTATGACCGCGGCAATGGCATTTTCAATGGGGACACCGGTGTGATAGAAGACATCAACTTCTTTTCGGAACAGATGCTGGTTCGGTTTGAAGACGACCGTTTTGTATACTATGATTTTACACAGTTGGATGAACTGGAGCTGGCATATGCGATTACAATTCACAAATCGCAGGGCAGTGAATATCCGGCGGTGCTGATTCCGATGTTTCCGGGACCGCGCATGCTGATGAACCGCAATCTCTTATATACGGCAGTGACAAGGGCGAGAACCTGTGTCTGCATGGTGGGACTGGAAGACTGCTTTCATGAAATGGCGGCAAATGAATCGGAGCAGAAACGATATTCTTCACTGGACCTGCGGATTCAGGAAATGGATAATCTTTAAATCAAAGATTCTTCAGAAATGAATTCAGTTTGTGCATCATTTAGAATTGGAACGTTTGTGAAATAGAGGGGAAAATGAAACAGGGAAAAAACAAGCGGAATAACACGCAGAACTTAAAAGAATATATACAGCAGCTTGCACAGACCGGCATCAAAGAACTGACGGATATAGTGTTTCCGCCGGTGTGTCCGGTCTGCGGCGGGGTTCTGGGGTTTGAAAAGGGCAGACGAAGACAAATCTGTCCGGATTGTGACAACAGACTTGAATATATCGGCGAACCGCGCTGCATGAAGTGCGGCAAACCGTTAAAAAAGACGGATACGCAGCAGTTTTGCTATGACTGCACGGTGAAACGGCATTTCTATGAACGCGGGGTGGCGGTATTTGCCTATACGGACGGCATAAAGCAGTCCATCTACCAATTTAAGTATCACGATAAAAGGGAGTATGCGGCGTTTTATGGCAGGCAGGCAGCACGGCAGTGCGGTGCGCTGATTCGGAAATGGGACATCGATCTTGTACTTCCGGTGCCGATGTATGCAGCTAAACAAAGAAAAAGAGGATACAATCAGGCGGAACTGATTGCACGTGAACTTTCTAAAAATCTAAATCTAATCTGTGCTTCGGAAATTCTGGTACGTATCAGAAAAACAACTCCAATGAAAGAATTAAATGACGAGGAAAGAAGAAAAAATGTAGAAAGGGCTTTTCTTGTAAAAGAAAATGTAGTAAAATATAAAAAAATTTTACTTGTTGATGATATTTATACAACAGGAGCAACGATAGACAGCTGCGCAAAAGTTTTATATGAAAAGGGCGCACAGAAAGTATATTTTTTATGTCTGTGTGCGGGGAAAGGATTTTAAGAAAATGCCGGGAACGGCAGAATGGGAGAATTGGTTATGGATGTTAGAAATTGTAGACAATGTGGGAAATTATATAATTATATAGGCGGCAGTTACCGTAATTTATGCCCGAGCTGTATTAAACAGCTGGAAGACAAGTTCGTGGAAATTAAGGAATATATCCGCGACAACAAAGTTGCAAGTATTTCAGAGATTTCAGATAAATTTGAAGTCAGCACCAAGCAGATTGAACAGTGGGTGCGTGAAGAACGTCTTTGCTTTGCGGATGATTCACCGATCGGACTGCAGTGTGAGTGCTGTGGTGCAACGATTAAGACAGGACGTTACTGTGATAAATGCAAAGGAACGATGGCAAACAAGCTGGATAATCTGTATAAGGCACCGGCAGCAGCTCCGTCACCAAGGACAGGCAGGGATCATGACAATGCAAGAATGAGATTCCTTGATAAATAACAGATTCTATATTACAGAGCATAAAGAAAGAATTACTCAGGATACATACAGAATTCAGGGTGATTCTTTCTTTTTTGTATTTAAAAATTGTAAAAACAGGTTAAGGAATATGCCGAAAGTACCGATAATATTTCTGAAACCATTTTAATGAGAATAGGAAAAGAGTTTAAACGGAAAGAGAGGCGGTCAGCAATGCGTGTAGAGGCATACAGTGCTGTGAACCGGATTTATCAGAGTGGGGCAGCTTCTTCTGCAAAGAAGGGAGGCAGTACTGCTTCATATAGTGATAAACTGGAAATTTCAAGAACAGCAAAGGATTATCAGACAGCAAAAGAGGCAGTAAGCCGGACATCGGAAGTAAGAGAAGACAAGGTTGCACAGATAAAAGCGGCAATGGAGGCAGGAACATATCGTGTGAGTGCGCAGGAAGTTGCCGGTAAGATGCTTGAGAATATTGCAACATTAACATTTTAAGGAGATTCTTTCATGGCAAGTTTAATTGATACACTTATTGATGTACTTGGACAGGAAGATGCAGAGTATAAAAAACTGCTGGAGTTATCCAATAACAAGACAAAGGCAATTGTCGGTGCGGATATTGAGCGGTTACAGGATATTCTGGTTCAGGAACAGGCTCAGATTGATGCCATTAATAAACTGGAACAGCAGCGTATGGAAAATGTAGATGATATCTGCAATGTACTCAATTTAAGAAGAACAGACATTAAATTAGAAGATATTTTAGAAGTGCTAAAGAAGCAGCCTAAAGAGCATGATGCACTTGAGGCAGTTAATGCACAGCTTAAACAGACATTAAATGAGTTGATGAAAATCAACGAGAATAATAAATTACTGACAAAAGAATCACTGGATATGGTTGAGTTTGAACTTAACATTGCAAAAAATGCAGTGCTTACACCACAGACAGGAAACTACAGTAAAAACGCTTATGACGAGGAGAGAATCCAGACCGTCAGCGGCTTTGATGCAAGACAGTAATATTTAATTTTATACTTTATACAGGTTTTCCCACGGAGGGGAGGACGGCCGGCTTAAGGATAAGCAGATGAGGGCAGAAATGGAGAAACAATGGCAAACGGAATGGGAAGTCTGTATATTGGCGTTTCCGGCCTGCACAGCGCGCAGACAGCTTTAAATACAACAGCACATAACCTCGCCAACATTAATACAGAGGGGTATACAAGACAGCAGATTACGTTTGAAGATATGACGTATCTGACTGTTGGTACGAGAAGTAATACAATTGATAAATACGGACTCGGTGTTTCCGTCAGTGAAATCCGCAGAATCCGCGATACGTTTATCGACAGAGCGTATCGGACAGAGAACGGCAGACTGGGTTACTATGAAAGCAACTTAAAAGCCGTAGAAGAAGTAGAAGATCTTTTTGGTGAAATGCAGGGTGTTACCTATCAGGACTGCTTGAAAAATTTATATTCCGCAGTGAATGAATTAAGCAAGAATCCTGAAAGCACCGTTGCACGATCCTCTTTAATTCAGTATACATCAGCATTTGTAAACAGATCCAATAAAATCTATGAGAGTTTAAAAGACTATCAGACAACGCTGAATACCGAAGTACAGAATTCCGTAAACCGGATTAATGAACTGGGGCAGACCATTTTTGCATTAAACAAGCAGATTCAGGGAATTGAATCCGGTTCGGGCGAATATGCCAACGATTTACGTGACCAGCGTGATAATGCACTCGATGAACTCAGTGGATATATTAAGATGTCTTATTATGAAGAAGCAAACGGACGTGTCATCGTCACATGCGAAGGCATTCCGTTTGTCAATGAGAATAATGTGACAGAGATGTCCACAAGAACCATGGACAGTAATTCGCTGCTGATTCCAACCTGGCCTTCCTTTGAAAAGGATGTATTTGACATTACACAGCCGATTTCAAATGGCAGTAAAAATGATATGGGTTCATTAAAAGGTGCAATTATTGCGCGGGGAAGTGTCAATGTCAAGGCTTCCGATGTACCGGTAAAGCCGGATGAGAGTGATTATGACCTGACAACGGCAGAAGGACAGGCAGCATACGATGCAGCCAATGCCGCATATCAGGAAAAGCAGGATTATTACAATACATACATTGAACCGTCTGCTATTTTAAGTGCGATGGCAGGGCTGGATAAGCTGGTAAACGGGATTGTGGAGTCCATCAATGATGTTTTATGTCCTGAAAAAGAAATTACGCTGGATGCACCGCTGACAGACAGTGAAGGCAATGAAATTGCCGCAGCGAAGTATACATATAAAGCATCATCCAATGCAGTTCTGTATACAAGACACGGACAGGCAGTACAGGGAACGGACAATGGTGACGGAACATACAGTTACACATCGGAGGAAGCCCTTTTTACAGATGAAACACTGACACAGAAAGAACAGGTAGATTCTTATGTATATTCTGTTTTGGACATGGATAAGACAGATTATGGTATGGACGATGATAAGACCATCGGTGAGGAATTGATTTCCCGTACCAATACCAAGCGTTATATCGTGACAACCGATGCGAACGGTGGTACGATTTATGTCAGAAACAATCTGGATGTGAAGGGCAACCAGTCTTACTATACGATCGGCAGCCTTGAGATGAACAAGGAAGTTGCACAGAATGTCGGTAAGATTGCACTGACGACGAAACAGGGAAAAGAAGATTTTGATAAAGCACAGGAACTGGTGGATATGTGGGAGAACAAATTTGCTTCTTTAAATCCTGAGGTCTATGCAAAGTCAGATTTTAATACATATTATACAAATTTCATCAGTGAATACGCAACGATGGGTCGTGTGCTTGACAATTACGTGGGCAATCAGGAAACCATGGTAAACGGATATGATAACCAGCGTTTACAGTTGCAGGGTGTATCTTCTGATGAAGAACTTGAAAAGATGATTAAGTTCCAGCAGGCATACAATGCAGCATCACGGTATATTAATGTTGTCAGCGATATGTTAGAAAGCTTAATCGTTTCACTTGGAAATGCATAAAATGAAGTTTAAACAGTTATCTGCACCGGGGCGAAAGCAGATGACCATGGCAGCGGATGCTGCCCGGTAATAAAACCGCCCGGAAATGAGGAAAATATGGCATCAACATTTTTTGGATTAACAATATCATACAGCGGTCTGCAGGCAGCATCCACATCGCTGAATGTTACGGGACATAACGTATCCAATATTAATACAAAGGGATATTCAAAACAGCAGGCATCCACAGAAGCTGCACAGGCATTACGTACGTTCTCGACCTACGGTATGCTCGGTGCCGGTGTTAAAGTAACAGGTGTCAGCCAGCTGCGTGACAGCTATTACGATGAAAAATACCGTAACAATCAGGCAAATTATGGTGAATATGAAGCAAAAGAAAATTATATGGATCAGATTGAAGATTTCTTTGATGAATGGAATCTGAACGGTTACTGTAAGGAATATCAGAAGTTCTTTACATCGGTAGAAGAAGTTATTAAAGCACCGGGCGAGGCTTCGACAAAGAATCAGCTGATTAACAATGCAGCGAGCATGGCGCAGTATTTTAATACATTGTCTACGAATCTTAGAAAGATTCAGGAAGATGCAAATAACGAAATCAAGGATGCGGTAGAGCAGATTAATTCCTATGCACAAAACATCGCTTCTTTAAACAGACAGATTAATCAGATTGAAGCCAACTACGGCGATGCAAATGATTTAAGAGATAAGAGAAATGCGCTGATTGATGATCTGGCACAGATTGTCAATGTCAGCATCAATGAAGAAGACATCGGAAACGGTCTGACAGATTTCAGGGTATCCATTAACGGACAGACACTGGTTGCAGGATACGATTACAATAAGCTTTATACAGAAGCCAGAGCAGATAAGAGAAATGCTTCCGATGCTGCCGCTTTATATGATGTAAAGTGGGAGAGCGGACAAAACTTCAATCTTTACAGCCCGTCTCTTGGCGGACAGATGAAGGCACTGGTAGATATCCGTGACGGCTGTAATGGTGAGTTTGAACAGTACAAAGTAGATGAGAACGGCGATTACATTCTGGATTCAGACGGTAACAAAGTATTGGAATCTGTATTAAGAAATGAACAGAATACAGATTTTAAGGGGATTCCGTATTACCAGTCCCAGTTAAACCAGTTCATTTCCACATTGTCGGAATCGGTTAATAACGTTTTAAAGAGTGGTCTGACATCAGACGGAACACAGCACGGCATTTCATTGTTTGTAACACAGACAAACACAGATACGATGACGGCTTTAAACATTACAGTCAACCCAGAACTGGTTAAAGATGCCGATAAGCTTGCAACAAGAAGTTCTGCGGCGACCGGACAGGCAGAAGCGGATATTATGGAACAGTTAAGAAAGCTTCAGAGCGAAAAGATTTTTGACGGTGGTACAGGCGCTTACTTCCTTGAAAGTATGGTCAGTGATATGTCCATTGATTCAAGCAATGCAACGAATATGTTAGATAATTACAACAACCTGCGCACAACAATTCAGAATCAGCGCTTATCAATCATGGGTGTTGATACCGATGAAGAAGCGATGGATATGATGAAATTCCAGCAGGCATATAACTTAAATTCAAAGATGATGTCTGTCATGAACGAAATTTATGACAAGCTGATTAATGGAACAGGACTATAAGTTTTAATGATTAGGTTTCATTCCGGATTGGAGAAGATATGAGAATTACAAATCAGATGATGATTAACAGCAGTATGGCAAATATCCAGGTGAATAAAAAACAGGTTAATACACTGGATACCCAGCTGTCTACACAAAAAAAGATTAATAAGCCGTCAGAAGACCCGATTATTGCCATTCGTGCGTTACGTCTTCGTGCCAGCTTAAATGAAGTAACACAGTATTTAAAGAAAAATATCCCAGATGCACAGCAGTGGCTTTCAACAACACAGGGCGCGCTGACACAGGGCGAATCTGTTATTAATAAGCTGTATGAATACTGCAATCAGGGTTCATCCGATTCTTATGCATCAGAACAGAGAAATACGATTGCAGAAAGCTTAAAGGCTTTAAAAAAGACTTTCTACGATGAAGGAAATGTAGATTACGCCGGACGTTACGTATTTACCGGTTATAAGACGGATACGACACTGACCTATCAGTCCGATGCACTGGCAGCTGAAGCAGATTATACGATTACACAGAAGTTTGGCAGAGATGATATTTCAAGCAAGACCGTCTATACCAATGCGTACAGCAATGCAGATATTTTAAATCTCAATGTATCTTACGATACAGATGGCAATGCTGTGATGCCAAATGTGGAAAGTGTCTACAGACTGCGCCTTGGCTATTCAGATGTGAAAAACACCGGATATAGCTTAAGCTATAACAATACAGATATCAGCTTTGCCGCAGATGGCACGGCAACCGTTACAACGTATCAGTTAGATGGCAATGGTAACAAGCAGCTGGACGCAGACGGCAACCCGATTACAACGACAACAACGGTCAATCCGGATGCCAACGGACAGTACAGCATTACAGATTCTACCGGTACTGCACTGACATTTACAAATACAACGGATAAAAACTACATTCCGGGCGATAATGAAATTGCCTTTAATGCAACAACAGGTGAAGTGCTGATGGGTGAAAATGTTTATAAGCAGGTCTACACCTCTGACAGCTTTTCATTTACGTATCAGAAGGATAACTTTGTTAAAGATGATTTGAATCCGACAATGTATTATGACTGTGTGGATAATACGACAGGAATCGTCTATGATAAAGTCAGGGAAGATGTAGAATACAACATCAACTATGCACAGAAGATTAAGATTAATACCGAAGCCAATGAGGCATTCGATATTAACCTTGGCAGAGATATTGATGACCTTGTAACATCCGTTCAGAATGTACTCGACTTAGAAAGCCAGATTTCACAGGTGGAAGGCATGTTAAAGGAAGCCCGGTATAGCGATGAGGACTCACAGAAAAAGTTAAATTCGATGCTGAATGGCTTGAATAAGCAGAAAACACTGGCAGAAGATGAGATGACCAAGGCGTTTGAAAGCGGCATTTCACAGATGCAGGGCTATAAGCAGACGATTTCCCTTGCCAATGCAGACGTCGGTAACAGACTTACAAGACTGGAACTGACACAGGGAAGATTGAATGAACAGTTTACCAATGTCACAGAAAGCAAGTCTGCCAATGAAGACATTGATCTGGAAGATGTTGTTGTAAGCTATACATCAGCCCAGCTGGTATACAACGCATCCCTTCAGGCTGCAAGTAAAGTTGTACAGCAGACACTGTTAGATTTCTTAGGATAAAAATAAAAGCAAAATAAAAGACTGCTTGTGAGAATGTGCGCAGGCAGTCTTTATTAGAAAATGGAGAAATGCAAAAAATATGCTTGATAGCATATGTTTCACACGGCTATTTGTTTCTGAGCGAAAACAAATAGCCATTATGGCAGATGAGAAATCGCCTCTTCGCAACAAGTCGCTCAGAAATGGAGTAAATATGCAGATTAATACAAAATGGTTTGGCACGGTGGAGATCAATGATGCCAAAGTAATTACATTTGAAAAAGGGCTGATTGGGTTTGAGGACTGCAGCCGGTTTGCAATTGTATATGAAACAGAAGATAAGAAAGAAAAACCAATTATGTGGCTGCAGTCGTTAGATGAACAGGCACTGGCACTGCCGATTATTAAGCCGGAATATATTGTGGATGAATATGCACCGGATGTTGAAGATGAACTTGTTTATAAGCTGGGAGAAAATGTAAAAAGTGATGATCTGATGATATTTGTTACGATGACAGTACCGTCTGATCTTACAAAGATGACCTGCAATTTAAAAGCGCCGATTATTATTAATACAGCGACGATGAAAGCAGTTCAGGCAGTTGCAGCCAATGAAGACTATGTTGTTCGCTTTCCGGTTTATAATCTTTTAAAAGAAAGAAAAGAAAAGGCGGGTGAGTAGAAATGCTGGCGTTATCGCGGAAAAAAGACGAAGCAATCATTATTAATGATAATATTGAAGTGAAAATTCTTGAAATCAAGGGCGACCAGATTAAAATCGGTGTTTCTGCACCGAAGTCCGTTCCAATCTACCGGAAAGAAGTCTTTACACAGATACAGGAAGCCAATAAAGAGGCATCAGAGTCTGTAGATATGGAAAAATTAAAGAAGTTATTCTAAAGATTCAGGTCCAAAAAACCGATAATACTAATAAGAAATGAGATAAACTGCGGTTACAGTGCAGTTTAAAAAAGGCGAAAAAGGATATTCGCCGAGGAACAAGGAAACAAAGTATGCGTTATCACACGGAGGTGGATAAAAGTGGGATTAGAATCGATTAACAAAGCATCGGCAGCAACACAGAGTGTGCAGACGACGGCACCCGTAACGGCAAATGTCCAGGCAGCAGGCAGCAGCGCACAGACAGCAGATTATACAGCGGCACAGGCAGTACAGCTTTCGTTTGGACAGGACAGTACATCTCCTGAAAGTCAGGAAAGCAAAGCAACCCTTGCAGATGTCAAAGACATCAGCAAAGTCTTAAACAGCAATACGGTTGCGGAGTTTGGTGTGTATGAGCCGATGAACCGGATCACCATTAAGATTAAAGACAAGGAAACAGGAGAAGTATTAAAAGAGATTCCTTCTGAGAAAATGCTTAAAATGTTTACAAAGGCCTGCGAACTGGCAGGGCTTCTTGTCGATGAAAAGATGTAGTAAATACAGGTACAAAACATACAGACATATAGAAAGGGGTAGATGATATGCCAATTCGTTTATCAGGTATGCAGTCCGGTCTGGATACGGAAGCATTAGTATCCGCACTGGTCATGGGTTACCGTACTAAAAAAGAAGATTATGAAAAAGCACAGACAAAGCTTTCATGGAAGCAGGATAAGTGGAAGAGTATCAATACAAAGATTACGAACTTTTACACGGGTACGCTTGCAAGCAATAAGCTGACAAGTGCGTATAATTTAAAGAAAGCAACGATTAATAATTCATCTTATGCAACCGTATCCGCTTCTACATCTGCGGTCAGCGGAACACAGACCTTAAAGGTGACACAGCTGGCATCTACCGGCTATCTGACAGGTGGAAAGATTAGTGGAAGCGGCAGTACGAAGCTGACAGGCAGCAGCAAACTCAGTGAAGTGGACGGAATGGGTTCTGTTGCAGATGGCGCCAGCATTTCTGTGACAGCAGATGGAAAGACATCAACGATTGATTTGTCTTCTGATATGACAATCAGCCAGTTTGTTGTTAAATTAAAAAATGCTGGACTGACGGCAAGTTTTGATGAGAATAATCAGCGGTTCTTTATCAGCTCGAAGTCGTCCGGTGCGGATAACGATTTTTCAATGACGGCTGCCAACAGCAATGGTAAGAATGCTTTGGGGGCATTAAAGCTTCAGGCAACAACAGCCGATACAGTTGCAAAGGATATTGCAAAATATCAGACAATTGCAGGCACGGATAAGAATACTTACATTGCTGATACAGCTAAGAGCAATTATGATGCAACAATTGAACAGTATAATACAGCAATTGAGAAGTTAAAGACATCGAATGCAGAACTGGAAGAAAAGAATAAAAAACTTGCATACCAGAAGCAGTATGTGGACAGCTTTATTGAAAAGGCAAATTATACAGGCACAGGTGATGGAATTTATAATCCGACGACACTTGATGAGGCCAGAAAGTATTTGTCTGACAGAGAGTCAGAGTTAGAAGCTAAAAAAACAGATGGAACCATTACGGATGATGAAAAGTTAGAATTGGAAGCAGTAAAGACTGTTTCTAAAACAGTGAGTGATGATACACTTGTATTTACAAGAACACAGAAGACAGATGACGATGGCAATGTGTCATATACAAGTGATGTGGATTCATTGCTTACAAGTACAGAAGCTTCTATTACATCAAATAACGAAACAATTGCGGCGAATAATACATCAATCAATCAGTATTATACGGAAGCGGGCGTAGACAGCACCAATGCAGCACAGGTAGACAGCACCAACGGAAAGATTCTGTTAAGCTACAGTGATGCAATCACAGGCAGCAATTCACTGGCAACAGGCTATCAGGCAGCAGCTACCACGCAGTATGAGTATGCTGTGAGCATGGTAGAAGCCTACAATGCATATACAGCAGGTACAGCTACAGATTCTCAGAAAGAATTGCTCGGACTGTCCACCTCGTCATCAACAGATACAACATCAGCAGTCCGTATTGCCGGAAGCAATGCACAGATTGAACTTAATGGTGCAGTATTTGAAAATACGACCAATAACTTCTCAATCAATGGTTTAACGATTCAGGCAACAGCACTGACAGGCAACGAAGCGGTAACGATTACGACAGACACAGATGTCGATGGTATCTATGATACGATTAAAGATATGCTCTCAGAGTATAATGAACTGATTAAGACGTTAGATACTGCTTATAATGCGGAAAGTGCAAAGGGCTATGAACCATTGACAGATGATGAAAAAGAGTCCATGTCTGATGATGAGGTCGAAAAGTGGGAAACAAAGATTAAGGATTCCCTGCTTCGTAATGATGGAACATTAAGCAGCGTGGTTTCTTCTATGAAAAATTCAATGCTTGCAGGAATTACAATTGATGGAAAAACTTATAATCTTTCGGATTTTGGTATTTCTACAGGAAGTTACTTCTCAACATCAACAAATGAAAAGGGTGTATATCACATTGATGGTGATGAAGACGATTCAACATCAAAAGGTAATACAGATAAATTAAAAGCCGCCATTGCCAATGATTCGGATACGGTCATTAAATTCTTTTCACAGCTGGCAAATAACCTGTACAGTACACTGAACAAAAAGCTGGGAACATCAAACAGCATGAGCAGTTATATGTCCATTTACAATGACAAGGAGATGGCAACACAGTATTCAGAATATAAGACGAAGATTTCAGACCAGGAAACAAAGATTTCAACATGGGAAGATTATTATTATAAGAAGTTTTCAAGAATGGAATCTGCACTGGCTTCATTAAATTCACAGGCATCTTCTATTTCTGGATTATTTGGCTGATAAATACAGCATGCAGGAGGAAAAATCGTGGCAGTAAATAATGCATATGCACAATACAATAACAATAAAGTCCTCACCGCATCCCCGGCAGAACTGACATTGCTCCTTTACGAAGGGGCAATTAAGTTCTGCAATATTGCGATGATGGGGATTGAAGAAAAAAATATCCAAAAGACACATGATAACATCAAAAAGGCACAGGCGATTATTGAGGAATTACAGGCAACATTAAATCATTCATATAAAGTTGCAGAAGACTTTGATAATGTATACCGTTATATTTATAGTCTGCTTACAGATGCCAATATCCATAAGGATAAAGAAACGTTAGAGAAGGCTTTAAATGAAATCCGCGGTATGCGGGATACATGGAAACAGGTTATGAAAAGCGCAAAAAGTGTGTAACTCATTGAATGTGGAAGTATGTACACGAAAAATGAGGAGCAGATATGGATACAGAAAATTATCTTCAGATTATGATTGACAGTCTGGTTCAAAAAGAAGAATTGCTAAAGCAGATTGTAGATTATAATGAAAAACAGCAGGCAATTATTACGGCAGCAGAATTTGATGATCAGGCTTTTGAGCAGAATTTAAGCGATAAAGGCGAACTGGTAGAAAAAATTCTTAAGCTGGATGAGGGCTTTAATTCCGTCTTTAACCGTGTAAAAGACGAAGTACAGCACAATAAAGCAAAGTTTAAGCAGCCATTACAGCGGTTAAAAGAGCTGGTGTCGGCGGTTACGGACTTGGGTGTCCGGATACAGGCACAGGAGCTGCGCAATAAACAGCTGGTCGAAAAGCGGTTTGCACAGATGCGCAAGGAATTAAGTAATGCCAAGCGTACAACCAGCAAGGCGAATGCGTATTATAAGAATGCCAACAAGCTGAATAATTACGAATCGCATTTTTTAGATCAAAAAAAATAAAAAAAGTTTATATTCGGGCTAAAGTATTTAAAAATACACCCGATATAATATATGTAAGTAATCAAGAAGGTTACTAAAAAACAATAACGGCGGCATGGAAGCCGCTACATATTCAAGGAGGAAGAATATTATGGTAGTACAGCACAATTTGTCAGCAGCCAACACTAACAGACAGTTAGGTATCACAACAAACGGACTTCAGAAGTCTACAGAAAAGTTATCATCAGGTTACAAGATTAACCGTGCAGCAGATGATGCAGCTGGTCTTTCAATCTCAGAAAAGATGAGAAACCAGATCAGAGGTCTTAACAAGGCATCTGACAATGCTCAGGATGGTATCTCTTTAGTACAGACAGCTGAAGGTGCTTTAAATGAAGTACATTCTATGCTTCAGAGAATGAGCGAACTTGCAGTTCAGGCATCTAATGATACTAATCAGACAGTTGATAGAACTGCTCTTCAGTCAGAAGTAGCACAGCTTCAGACAGAAATTCAGCGTGTAGCTAATACAACACAGTTCAATAAGCAGAACATCCTGAATGGTGATTTCACAAAGAAGAATATTCAGGTAGGTGCTAACTCAGGTGAATTAATTGATATTGATATCACAGATGTTAAGACAACAGTATCTGATGCTCTTGCAGCAGGTACAAAGGTAGATTCATTCACTGCTGCTCAGACAGCAATTGATAATATTCAGAAATCTATCACAGCATTATCTACACAGCGTTCTACACTGGGTGCTATCCAGAACAGATTAGAGCATACAACAGCTAACCTTGATAACATCAGCGAGAACACACAGGCTGCTGAATCTCGTATCAGAGATACAGATATGGCTGAAGAGATGGTTACATACTCAAAGAACAACATCTTACAGCAGGCTGGTCAGTCTATGCTTGCACAGGCAAATCAGGCAAATCAGGGCGTTCTTTCATTACTTCAGTAATCGTAAGTACTATTATAAAAAAGGAGTCAGCTTCGGCTGGCTCTTTTTTTGATCTTGTACCATAAAAAGGTATGGAGATACCCACACCTTTTTAGAATGGAATTGTTGCTAATAATAAAAATCATAATAAATTATTGCATAATATCAGGAAAAGCGAGCTGTAATAGTTGAACAAGACGAATTTCCCATGTATGGAACTGTTTTACTTTTTCATAGCCGTTATGGGCAATTTCTAAACGCTCATCTTCATGTGTAAGATAATAGCTGCATTTATCCACCAGATCTTGTGGAGTGTCATAAGTAACGAGGTCTTTTCCAATCTCAAAATAATTACAAAGCTCCGATTGAAAATTTGTAATCAAAAAGCCGCCACAGCCCAATACATCAAAAATGCGGAGAGAAAGACCTGAACGGATGGATTTTGCAGTAATATTTATATTGATTTTGCTTTCATGAAAAATAAGCGGCATGTCAATAAGGGAGCTGGCATATCCCCGGTTATGAATAAGTGGCATTGAGGATGTATCACTGCCGGTGTATATATTTACATTAAAATGCTCGGAAAGAAGCTTTAAAAGGAGAAGCCGTTCCTGCTCACCGACTTTAACACTTAAGAAATGCTGGGCAACAATAGCACGGTAGAGGGGAATTTCGTCATCAGCAACTTCAATATCCTGTGCATATTTCATAAATTTTTGAACAAAATCGTCTGGTAGCAGTTCTTCAATAAAATTATAGCCGTATACTTTTAATTGAGCGTCAATAATTCCCATACAATATCCGTATTCATAGTCAGGAAGCTGAATTTGGTTAAAAGCACATTTTTCCTGATAGGTAGATCCGATGAAAGAAATGTCGGATTGATATTTCTTTTTTATGTCAGGTGCTGTTGTATCAAATAATTTATCTGTACGTGTGACGGCAGCAGCTAATGGAAGATGAAAAATGCAGTTTGGATTTTTTTCATAAAATTCTAAATAGGAAGTTTTGTCAAATATAAATATTCGGTTGAAGGGATTTTGAATAGCGTCGTCATATAATTCCAAAACCGGACTGTCAACGATTAAACTTATATAAGGCAGGTGCGTTAAATTACACAAATGGGAAAGCCATGGGAAAAAATTGATTGTAAAGACAAACGCATACTGTTTTAGTAAAATCCGCTGGGAAACAATTGAGATACAGTCGCTGTCAGAAAGATTCTTATTTTTTATAAGAGATATTTCTTCATCGACTTGAAAACCAAGTTTTTGGAATGTTTCAATAATATCAGGCTCGCAAATACTTCCATAACGGTATATTAGTATGTTCATAAAAATCTCCTTATGCTGTTATAGTATATATAAATTAATTATAGTACAAAGAAAAGTAAAATTCAATTTATTTCAAAAATGTTTTGTTATTTGCATTGTAGAAGATGGTATTCTCATTGGCTTTAATTTGTATTATAATTTAATTATTAATTTTAAAGAATAGAAATTGAGAGGAAAGGTAAGATGAAAACGTTATTAATCGGAAGTATGAAAAAAATAGAACATTTTTTTAAATGGATGAATGCTGCAAATGAGGTATTTGAAGTCATGTTAATAGTATCGGAGGATATGCTGGAAACTACAAAATTTCAATGTCCGGTACAGCCGTTATCTTATATGAGTGAAGTAAAAAATGAATATGATATTGTATTTATCTGCAGTGATTTTTATCAGAAATTAGGACATGTTTTAATGAGGATAGGATTCACAAAAGAACAGATTGAACCGGAAAATGGTATTTGTAAGTATTTATCCAAGTCGGATATTATGACTTATTATGCTGAAACAATTTATGAAACGTATGAATATGAAAAAACAGAGGATATAGCGGAAGTGGGAGCATTTACATATGGACAGCTTCTGGCAAAAGATTATGAAGAAGGAATTCATTTGTCTATAGGAAAGTTTTGCTCTATTGAATGCGGTGCAATTTTTATGCTGGGAGGAGAACACAGGGGGGATTGGTGTACTACGTATCCATTTAATGTAATGATGCCACAGTTTTCATATATTGAAGGCCATCCAAAATTAAAAGGTGATATTGTAATTGGAAATGATGTATGGATTGGAAGTAACGCAAAGATTATGTCGGGGGTGCATGTTGGGGATGGCAGTATTATTGCGGCAAATGCAGTTGTGACAAAAGATGTTGAGCCGTATACGGTTGTAGGTGGTGTCCCAGCAAAGATGATTAAAAAGCGTTTCCCGGATGAAATCATTGAAATGCTTGAGCAGATGAAGTGGTGGAATTGGGATTATGAGGACATTTATGATGTTGTTCCATTGCTTCAAAGTGGAAATGTGAATGGACTGATAGCATATTATAGAGGCAAAGATAAAAAATAAAAAGTATAGGACAGTCCAGTGCTGTCCAATAATTTATAAAAGAACTTGAAAAGAAGATTATCAGATTTATGATGAAAAAAGAACTTTATTTACAAAAGTGTTGGCAGTTGAACTTGTAAGAAAAACATTTTTGTTTATCGGGTTTAGTTTTCATGACTCAAATTTGGAGAGAATTATAAGTATTGCAAAATATTAGTATATATATAAAAATACATAATGGATTTTAAATCTATACGAGGTTTGGGGCAGGTGTTGGAAATTATATTTTGTCAAGAGTATAGTGGCTCAGTTGTCAAGACAAAAATCTGAGATTTTTATAATGAACTGATATGGTTGATAAGCTACAGGTAACACAAGGAAAGTAGTGGAACTCTCTCCTGTCTTATTTATGCTAAGCTACATATGGCAACAGCATTGCCGGATAGTAGCATTCAGCTGGTGTCTGATAGTCAAGTGCAGAATGACGCCGCTCAAAGTTGTAAGTGTGGATACTGTCCGATGGCGGCTCTGGCTTCTTTGATGTTATTGTATTGTGTCAGATAGACTTCTTCGTACTTGAAGCTGCGAAACCAACGCTCAATCATGATGTTGTCTGCCCAGCGGCTTTTTCCATCCATGCTTTGGCGGATGCCGTTTTCTTTTACGAAATCAATGTATTGCTGACTTGTAAACTGACATCCTTGGTCAGAATTCAGTATCTGTGGTTTTGCCACCTTAAATGCTTTTTTCAAAGCATTGACGACCATTCTGGTATCGAGCGTATCATCAACTTCCCAGCCGACAATACAACGGCTGTGCCAGTCAATAACAGCTGTCAGATATAAAAAGCCGCGCTTGATCGGAATATATGTAATATCAATAGACCATGCTTGATTTGGCTTGTCTATGACGGCATTTCTAAGGAGATAAGGACATACCTTAGCCTGTTGCATCCGTTTGGAAAGATTCATCTTCGGATAGATTGGATAAATATCCATTTCATTCATGTAATGTCTGGCTTTGCGTCGACCGACATGATAACCACGTGCTTTCAGCTGTGCGGACATCTGTCTTGCACCCCATGCCGGGTTATCGGTATGAAGATGATCAATAATCTCTTTGCAGGCAAGTTCGCCTTCTGATACAGGGGTTCCCTTGTAGTAAATGCTTGTACGGTTGATATCAAGCAGCTTTGCTCCGACAGAAACGGGTAATTCCTTAGTCGTCAAAAGGTTTTGGACTAAATTTACTCTCGTAGTCAGGTCCACAAATTTCTTCAGATTTTTTTTTGAGCCAGTCAACCTGCATGGTTAACTGACCAACCTTTTTGGCATACTCCGCTTTTTCCTTGCGTTCTTCGGCAAGCTTTTCCTTAAGATTTTCCTCACGCTTGTCGTCAAATACAACTGACGCATTGTCAAGAAATTCCTCCTTCCAATTTCGGAGCAGATTTGGCTGAATATTATTTTCAACTGCCAGAGTATTGATATCCTTCTCACCCTTTAACAGTTCGATAACAAGGTCTGATTTGAATTTTGCACTAAAATTTCTTCTTTGTCTGGACATGATTTTGAATCCTCTTTTCATACTGATTGTAGTATATCAGATTCATTAAAATCTGTCCGAAAAAGTGTCTTAATTTATGAGACCATTATCTAGTTTTTAATTTTAGTCATTATTTGAAGTGATTTTTTAGATTTAAATCAAATAAAAATGTCCCAAAATATTGACTTTTGTCCCAGTACATAATAATATATAAGAACAAGCATATTAAATTTATCTATGATAGTACTCAGTAGAGCAACACAGGATTTATTTGGAATATGGAAAGGGATTTTATAATATGAAGAAGCAAAATGTTTTAAATTTGATTAAATATCATGTGGAAAGAAATGAGAATGGTTTTAGAAATGAAGCAATTAATATTGCAAGGTATTTTGACAGTATTGGGGATGACCAGTTGGCTGAATATATTATGAGTTTGATTGCTGAATCAAATCTATACACACCACAGGGGAATGACTTTGAAAGTGAATTTTTAAAACAAATAGAAACAAGGAATGTTCAGCCTTTATATCTGCCTTCTGTAATATCAGAAGACATAAAAGGCATCATTAATGCAGTGAATCACAATATTGGGATTAATAAATTCTTGTTTGAAGGAATGCCGGGGAGTGGAAAAACAGAAGCGGTTAAGCAGGTCGCGCGGCTGTTAGACAGGACATTGTTTTATGTGGATTTTGAAAATCTGATTGATAGTAAGCTGGGGCAGACGAATAGGAATATTGCTGCACTTTTTAGTGAAATTAATATGTTACCACAGCCGAATAAAGTGGTTATATTATTTGATGAAATTGATGTTATAGCATTAGACCGTATTAACAGTAATGATGTGCGCGAAATGGGGCGTGCAACATCTGTTATTTTAAAAGAATTAGATCGGTTGACAGATTTAAATAAGGAGATTGTTATTATTGCAACAACCAATTTGTTTTCTAATTTTGATAAAGCTTTAGTGAGAAGATTTGATGCAGTTATTAATTTTGATCGTTATACAAAAGAAGATTTAATAGAGGTTGCAGAATATTATTTTTCATCATTTATTAAAAATTTCAAAGGAATTTCAAAGGATACGCGGCTTTTTAGAAAAATATTGAATGTGGCAGAAGAAATACCGTATCCGGGAGAACTTAAAAATATTATAAAAACATCGCTCGCATTCAGTGATGTGAATTCAGAAAATGATTATTTGAGAAGACTGTTTAACAATGTAATTGGCAATATTGATGAAATGAACGTTACACAGCTGCATGAAATGGGATTTACTGTGCGGGAAATAGAGAAACTAAAAGGAGAGTCTAAAAGTAGTGTATCCAGAAAGTTAAATGAATAGGAGAAATGGTATGAATAATGTATTGGAATTAAAGGGAAAACGTTTTGAGCAGGCATCAAAAACCAGTAGAGGCGGTGGTGCTGCAATGAATAGCAGGGTAATCGTTACAAGTGAACGGATATTTCGACTGATAGAAAGACTGAATCAGTTGAAGAATTTCTGGAAAAACGAAAATCAGCCATTTAATGGAATATTAGTTAGTGTTTATTACAATAAGATAGTGGCTAAAACAAACAGAATCTCAGGAATATTTAAAGGAGAAAAGTCAAATTATGCGATTGTTGGTGCAAAGTTTAATCCGAATAAAACAAAGCATATTATAACGTATTTTTTAGACTTATCGGATTTAGATGAGAGTGCCAGGCTATTGTATGAGGCAGAGAATATTTTGAGATTGTATTTCGGAGGTAGAATTTCAAAAGAAATATTTGATAATCGTAAAATGTTTGATGCAGTTGATTTTAAGAAATTGAATCTGAGTAAGTCATTGTTTAGACAAATCATAGCAGATGTATCCTATATTGAAGATTTTGATGTTGAATTGGCAGATAAACGTAGTAAAGAGAGTATTATTACAATATATGATACCGGTGTTGATGTAAAAAGACTGTTTAAAAGCATTGGGATTGATATTCTATCAGCTAGAGTATTAGATAACAGGACAGTTTATCTGGATGTAAACCAGTTAAATTTGCTATACGAAAAAGCACCATACCTTGTTGCAATGGCTACAGAAAATCTTTCAGATTTATTACCGGAAGATTTTATTGACGAATATCAGGAAAAACTGGTAACAATTCCTGCTCCGGGGTATGAACCTGTTATTGGGGTTATTGATATGCTGTTTGATGAAAGAGTGTATTTTGGAGAGTGGGTTGAATATCACAAAATGATTGATGACCGACTTCCGGTTTCTTCGGATGATTACCGTCATGGAACAGCAGTGTCATCAATTATAGTAGACGGACCGAAGCTGAATCCATGGCTGGATGACGGATGCGGACGGTTCAGAGTCAGACATTTTGGTGTAGCATCAGGAACCCAATTTTCTTCATTTAAGATTATAAAATTTATTAAAAGTATTGTTGAGGAAAATAAAGATATAAAGGTGTGGAATATTTCGCTTGGGAGTAATCAGGAAATAAATGACAATTTTATTTCGGCAGAGGGGGCAGTTCTCGACAAAATACAGTATGAAAATGATGTTATATTTGTAGTGGCTGGAACAAATAAGCCAAATTCTGATGTGGTAAAAATTGGTTCACCTGCTGATTCTATTAACAGTATGGTTGTAAATTCAGTGACAAAGAGTGGTTTATCAACACGATATTCAAGAAAAGGATTGGCACTTTCGTTTTTTGCGAAACCTGATGTGAGTTATTATGGCGGCAGTGAAGAACAATATATCCGGGTATGTGAACCAACGGGAGAAGCGAATGTTGCAGGAACGTCATTTGCAGCACCATGGATTGCAAGAAAATTATCATATCTAATAGATATTTTAGGAATAAACCGGGAACTTGCAAAAGCTTTAATTATTGATGCTGCAAGAGGTTGGAATGAGACACCGGGACCGGAAGAAGTGGCGCTGTACGGACATGGTATTGTTCCAATACGAATTGAAGATATTGTTCAGACAAAAGATGATGAAATTAAATTTCTTGTAACAGATGTCAGTGAAAAATGGAATACATATAATTATTATTTTCCAATACCGCTTAAAGATGATAGTTATCCATATTTTGCAAGAGCAACAATGTGTTATTTTCCAGTATGTGACAGGGCACAGGGTGTCGATTACACAAATACAGAGCTTAATCTACATTTTGGCAGAATAAAGGATAATGGAAAACTCAATGAGATTAACTCAGATAAGCAAAATCTGGATGAAGATTTAGATGGTGAGAAAAATTATATACTTGAGGGAGAAGCCCGTGAAAAATTTCGTAAATGGGATAATGTGAAATATATTTCAGAAGGCGTTAAAGAAAAAAGAATTCCTAAAAAATCGTATCAAAATAAAAATTGGGGAATGGAGATTAAAACCAATAACAGATTAGACCCAAAAGACGGTGTCGGACTGCGTTTTGGTGTTGTCGTAACCTTGAAAGAAATGTATGGTGTGAACCGTATAGAAGAATTTATCCGGAACTGTCATCTGAATGGCTGGCTTGTCAATAAACTCGATATTCAAAATAGAATTGATATTCATGAAAAGGTGAATGAGGAAATTGAGTTTGAATAATGAAGCGGGAGGTTAAAAGGAGAAATATATGGCAAAATTATATGAATCTAGGAAAACAAATCTTAATAATCCATTGGATAAAAATGAAGTTGGGTATATTTTTAAGAGTGATAATGTAAATTCGATAATCAAGTGTATTGATGGGAAAATGTATGGAGCATATTTAATTGGTGGTATTGTAGGTACGGGAAAAAGTAGTTTAGTTGATATAGCAGCAGCGTATTCTAGAGAAAAATCATTGGTTATTCATGTGAATTTTTATAATGAAGAGGAAGCGATAGATAAATTTTCCACAATTGTTTTAGAATGTTTGATTGAGAGCTTAGAAAATGATCAAGAAGCTAAAAGCGAACAATTATCGGAACTTTTAAAACAATATAAGATGAGATTATTATACTCAATAGAAGAACGAATTGATAAATCTGAAATAACAAACAATGATATAAAGCAAACAAGAAAAGAGAAAGTGTCAATATTTTCGAAAATAGGAATGGCTTTAAATACTGTTATTTTATCAGAGGTTAGTGTTAATGGGGATGAAAGTTTAGAAAATGAAGATATAAATGAAACCAACAGAAGGATAAATTCATATATATCATTGAATAAAATTGAACGAGATAGAATAAAAGATATTTTAAATATAATTAGACAGTTAAATAATATAAATATCATATTTGTATTTGATGAGTTAGATAAAATGAATACGGATGTATTAAAAATATTTTTTGAGAGATATAAAAGCCTTTTTGTTGAAAATAATATTTTCCATTTTTTTTTAGTAGATGATGAAATGTACATTAAATACAATAATAATAATATTTGTAAAAATAAATTATTTACATATTTTTCTGGAAAATATTATATGCCATTATTAACATTTGAGGAAACAGTAAGGTACTGTGTTATGATGTTTGGAGAGAAATATTATTTAATGTGTTTAATGCAATATTATAATACATTGGGGAATTATAGATTGTTAAATATTTGTTATAATGAACACAAGTACATTGAGAGAATGACAATAATAAAGGCATATATACTAACACAGGTAATTAATGCAATAGATGTGCCATATTTAGAAAAATATTACGTGGATTTAATAGTTAAAAAAATAAAAATAATAATAGAAGAATCGATTAGATTAAGAAATTGTTCTATAGAAAATTTCAAAGCTTATTTAAAAGAAAATAATGCTTTTGATATTGTGTGGCCGGGAAATGATGAATTAATAGATAAAGTTATAGATGTAATTAATAAAATATGTCCACGTGCGATAAATGTAGATAATGATTGTATTAGTGTTAATGCAACAATTTTGTATTATGAGTATGGGACATTTGAAAAAGCAGCTTTATTACAACGAAGAGAAAATTTAGCATTAGAACAGTTGAATTATATTCAATTGAGTGATATGTATCATTATATTAAGAATGGAGAAAACAATATATATCGAAGGATTAATTTCTTGAGAGATAGTATTATTCCATTAAAAGTTGATGATAATAATCCTTTAACATATGAGGAAGCATTAATAAATTTAATAAAAGCTAATTTATGTGAACAAGATTTGCAGGTTATTATTCTTGAACGGGAACGAGGGGAGGAATCTTTTTTTGTAGATGATCACGCATATACGGGGATGGTTATTGTGAATAAGGGGATTTTTCAGATAGCATATTATGTTAATCAAGGAAGTTATGATTCAGATGCTTTTTATGCTAAGGAAAAATTGAAAAGGTTTGCTAATGAATATAAAATAGATGTTCAAGAAATAGAAATTGATAAATACATTGACCTAGATAAAGATATAATAGAAATTGTAAAAAAATATAATAATGTTTAGATGAAAGTGAAATTTAAAATTATATTTTTGAGTTATAGCTGCCTTTATTACATTGAGTGGAGTAATAAATCTAATAATGTCAAAGATTTTTTCAGCTTCATGTGCTAATTTTTATTTTGCTTATTCAAAATATGCAATATACAGTTGAACTAATGAACTATATTTCTTGGAATTGGTTAAAACGTTATATAGATATTATATACGTAGTTTCAGATATATTTATTGCATAGTTTATAATAATAAGAGAATTCTTCTTTGAGAAAAAGAAATATAATAGGGGTGAAACAACAATTTTTATGATTGCCTTTATAATATGTATTTTTAATATAATAACAGGATTTATGATTAAAATTAATTGCGATATTAGTGATAAGAAGTCATATGAGGTTATTGAACAAAACAGGGCTATTATATCCGATTATAATGGTAAATTTGTAGTAATGAAATGCGAAATACAAGATGAAACTATTATTTTGAAGAGAGGAACATATAGTTTGGAGGTAAGAAAGTGTTAATTTTAAATGTACCATATAAAGAAAAAGATGAGGCAAAGGCACTTGGAGCAAAATGGAATCCGAACATAAAGAAATGGTATGTACAGAACAGGCAGGATTACGTCAAGTTTTATAAATGGATTATGCCCCAAGGAAGTATAATAGTGTGTAATAATCTTTATGTGATTGAGGGAAGGCAGAGATGCTTTAAATGTGGTAAGGAAACAAGAGTCATTGGTTTTGGAATAGAAGATTTTTATGATTTTAGTGATTATGATATTGAGGACAGTTTATTAGATGAAGTTGAGTATTGGAGCGGGGTAATAAGAATTGCAGGTCCTATAAATCCGATTCCAGAGAAAATACTTACATATCTTCAAAAAAACTATAACTATAAAATGAGGTATTCTAAAACAACAAATGAAAGTCATATAAACAACTGTTGTGATAATTGCGATGTACTTCAGGGAGATTTTTATTTATTCTCTGAGGTAGATAGTCCATTCTGGATAGATTCGGAGGAAAAAGTAAGGGGTTTGAAGATATATAGGATACCATTGAAACATGATATTGCTGTAGATGCGAACGTAGGATACTCGAATACAGATGAGTGGTTAAAGATGTATGGAAATATAGAAGTGTTAGATATAGATTCTATTTAACGTACAGAAGCTAAAAACGACTTTAAGGGTTAACTATTTCCAAATCTGACCGATATAATATATAATAGAAGCAGGATTTAGGATGAGTCTTGATTGTGCATGGAGGCATGAAAAAATATAGAATAGGTATTTAGCCATCCGGATGATTAGATTCGGGTGGCTTTTTTACTTTATGGGAATTGCTAAGCAATATTCCTATAAGAAAAATGCTTTCGTTGCAAAATAGAATGAATAGAGCAGGAAATAAATATGGACGAAAAAATATTGGTGACAAGGCCGTCAATGCCGTCATACGAAGAATATATAGAGGCGATAAAACCGCTGTGGGATTCTCATTGGATTACAAATATGGGAACGTATCACCGGCAGCTTGAAAAAGAATTAAAAGAATATCTGGATGTGCCGGGATTGTCGTTAATGGTTAATGGACATATGGCATTGGAACTTGCGATACAGGCGTTTGATTTTCCGGAGGGGGCAGAAGTTATAACGACCCCGTTTACCTTTATTTCTACGACACATGCAATTGTAAGAAACAGATTAAAACCGGTATTTTGTGATGTTAAATTAAGCGATGGAACAATTGATGAAACGAAGATAGAAGATCTGATTACAGAAAATACAGTGGCAATTTTGCCGGTGCATGTCTATGGAAATGTGTGCAATGTAGAAGAAATTCAAAGAATTGCGGATAAGTACAGCTTAAAAGTGATATATGATGCGGCGCACGCATTTGGTGTGAAATATAAAGGAAAAGGAATCGGAAGCTACGGTGATGCGTCCATATTCAGTTTTCATGCTACAAAGGTATTTAATACCATCGAAGGTGGAGCAGTGGCGTTTTCAGACCCTAAAATGTATGATAAGCTGTATAATCTGAAAAATTTCGGAATCCGTGGAGAAGAACTTGTCGTTTCAGTAGGAGCCAATGCCAAAATGAATGAATTCTCAGCAGTAATGGGGCTGTGTAATCTGAAACACATTGATTCGGCGATTGAAGCAAGAAAAGAAAGATATGATTATTATATAGAGTTATTAAAAGATGTTGCAGGAATAAGTTTTTTTGATAGAAATCCTGAGGCAACCAATAATTATGCATATTTTCCAATATTGATTGAGCCGGAATATGGAAAAAGCAGAGATGAGTTTTATGATTATCTGAAAGCCAATAATGTGTATTGCAGGAAGTACTTTTACCCGATTACGGCGGATCAGGCGTGTTTTAGGAATAAATATCGAAATGATGATTTACAGAATGCAAGAAAATTAGCAGAAAAGGTAGTATCAATGCCGATATATGATGAACTCAGTTTTAGATTTATACAAAATATTATAGATTGTATAAAGAAAATTGAGTAATTTAGAAAGAGGGGAATACCGGAAGTGAAGAAAATACTGATACTAGGTGGTGCACAAGTACATTGTAAATTAGTAGAGGCAGCGCATGAATTAGGACTTTATGTAATTGTGACTGATTATTTAAGAGAGGTAGATGCACCTGCAAAATTAATTGCTGATAAAAGTTATCAAATAGATATTAATAATGTCGAACAAATAGTGCAATTGTGTAAATTTGAAGAAGTAGATGCGGTAATTACATCACATTTAGATCCATGTCAAAAACCGTACGCTGAAATATGTTCTAGGCTGGAATTGCCATGTTTAGGAACAGCAGAGCAGTTTCAATATTTGACGAATAAACGTATGTTTAAGGAAGAATGTAAAAAAAATGGTGTATGTGTTATTGATGAATATACAAGACAGGAGATAGAAAATGACCAAGTTGAATATCCTGTGTTTGTTAAGCCTGTAGATAGCAGAGGTTCAAGAGGACAAAAAAAGTGTTCTAATAAGCAAGAAGTGTTAAAAGCAATAGAGGTAGCTTCGATTGAATCATCAAATGGTGATTATTTAATTGAAAGATATTTAATGGATAAAGAGGAGATACAAATTACATATTTTTTTGTGAATGGTACACCTTATTTGATAAGAACAGCTGATAGTTTTCGGGAAAATAGTGATATGAAAAATGTAGTTACATATTCTGTATCACCTTCAAAGTATACTTTGGAATATTTGGAAAAAGCACATAGTCAAATAATTAATATGTTAGTAGGGTTAGGAATAAAAAATGGTCCTGTAATGATACAGGGATTTTATGATGCAGGAGTATTTAGATTTTTTGATCAAGGTTTAAGATTTCCAGGGGTTGATTATGAGAGAATATATAAAAATGAGTATAAAGTAGATTTATTAAAACTTATGATACAATATTCGTTGACAGGGTATATGCCTGATATTTTATTAGATAAAAATAGTGTCTATTTAAATGGAAAAAAAGCATATATTGTTTTTCCGTTAATTTCTGCTGGGAAAATAGGAAGGATAGAGGGAATAGGTAATATAAAAAAGAATAAAAAAGTAATGGCTGTATTATTAAGACATGTAGAAGGTGATGAAATTTTATGGACATATGATATTAACCATAGATTATGTGAAATAGATATATTATTAGAAAAAGAAGAAACATTTAATGATGTTAAAAGCATTCTATCTGAATTAAAAGTACTTGATATAAATCAGCATGATATGTTGTTAAAGTTTTGATAAGTGAGGTAATATAATGGGTTTTTGGGAAAAAATAGATAAAACAGGGGAACGTATTGATATTTATGAAAAAATAAAAAAGGATAATACACCATTATATATATACGGCGCAGGTAATTTGGCAAAAAACATACTGAAAAAATTAAATGAATACGAAATTAAAGTAGCAGGATGTATTACAGATACTGGTGAAGAAAAATTTGAAAGTTATCAAGTCTATAAATATAGTACATTTATAAAAAATGTAGATAAGAGGTCGTGTAATCTTTTAATAGGTTTTGCTTCAGCGTATGCAAGAAAACAAGAAATAGAACAGAAAAATATTTTTAAGTGTGTTTATGAAATAGCGAATCCTTTTGACCATCATACACATTTTGATTATAAATTTGTCGAAGATAATAAAGATAAACTGTCACAAGTTTATGAACAATTAGCAGATGAATACAGTAAAGAATGTTTTGTAGCATTTATTAATTCAAGAATATGGGAAGATAGTGGTTATGTAAGAGATATTTTTCGCGGGGAAATAGATGAATTTAATAACGATGTTATGAGATTAGAATCAACAGAGAATTTTCTAGATATTGGCGCATATGATGGTGGGTCAATTAAGAGATTTTTAAAATCTTCGAATGGAAAATACCAAAGTATAATAGGAATAGAACCCGAAAGTAGAAATTTTTCCAAACTAGAACGATTTTGTGACATAAATAAAATTCATGCGAAGTTATATCAGATTGGTTGTTGGAATAAAAAGGATCGATTATATTTTAATGATGCCGATGATAAATGTTGTAGATTGGATAAAACGGGTGCAGTATGTATTGAAGTTGATAGGGTAGATAATATAATTGCACCAAGGGAAAAGGTAAGCATTATAAATTTGGGAATAAGTACAGCGGAACGAGAAATTATTGAGGGCTGTCAAAATATAATTACGAATAATAGACCGAAAATATTGGTATTTATGGGAAGTGCAAAAGAAGAATTGTATACAATTCCAGACTGCATACATAAAATAAGTAAACAATATAATTTGTATTTGAGGTTTATACAGGCAATGCCGTCAAGAATTTTTATGTATGCAATTCCGCAAGAAATGGAAGAGTAAAAAGGAGTTTTTGATGAGAATACTTTCACATGAAGATGTTGAGAACATTTTAAAAGAGAATAAAACTCAGGCTATTGAAATTATAAAACAATCATTTTTGAAAAGGAAGAATGGGAAAGTTATACTTCCGAATAAAATATCACAAATTTTTAATGAAGAAACACAAGAACGCATTAATTGTATGACTGCTTCAATCTTAGATGAAAAAGTAAGCGGGGTAAAATGGGTTTCAGTGTTTCCTAATAATCCTCAAGATGGATATATGAATGTTACTGGGCAAATTTTATTATCTGAATTAAATCATGGATATTGTATTGCGTTAATTGATGGAACTTATTTAACTGAGTTTAGGACTGCAGCCGTTGGTGCAATTGCAAGCCAATACTTGGCAAAAAAAAATTGTGAAACGATAGGATTTATTGGTGCAGGACATCAGGCTAAAATGCATTTTAGATTGATAAAGATGATACATCCAGAAATTAAGGTGTGTAAGGTATCATCTAGAAGTTTGAACACTGTAAATAAGTTTATAGAAGAACTAAAGTGGGATTATAGGGAGGTTGAATTTATTAGTTGTGAAAATGATTATCAAAAAGCAGTAGAAAATGTAGAGATTATTGTTACGGCTACAAGTACACAGGAAGCATTATTAAAGGCAAAATGGATAGAGAGAGGAACATTATATATTCATGTTGGTGGTTGGGAAGATGAATATGCGGTTCCTAAATTAGCAGATAAAATAGTTTGCGATGAATGGGAGGAAGTTAAACATAGGAAACAGACAATAAGTCGTATGTATTCAATGGGAAAGTTAGAGGATAACGACATATATTGTGATTTAGTAAATATTATAGATGGAACTAAGATTGGACGTGATAATAATGATGAGATTATTTATTTTAATTCAGTAGGAATAGGATATGTAGATGTGCTTCTTGCATATAAAATCTATCAGAAAGCAAAAAATATGAATATTGGAATTGAAGCGAAATTATAGTATATAAATTTATAGGATAAGTCATATTTAAGTAATCTGATTTTTAATTTAATATCTTGGATTTATAAGATGGAAGATAATTATAATTATTATTTTAAAATTAACAATATGAAGATATTTGATTTAAGGATATATAAATTATACTCAATAAAGTAAAAGACTCAAAGGCGATAGTAAAAAGGGACAAGGAATATGCTATATACAACATTGCAAGAAGTGGAACAACGAATTAATAAAAATTATGAATGCATTCAGGAAGTTGAAAGGTTGATGCCAGAACAAAAGCAGGATAACCAAAGGTTGGAGTTAATTGCTTTGATTGGTTATATGTATTCAGAATATGTTACTGGGGTTTATTCAAGCAAGAAACTAGAACAGTATGTTTACAATATTTCACAAAAAATAGATATGCCTATAAAAAATAAAATTTTAAATCATAAAGTCTTAATTGTTATGAGCAGAGCCTATTATGTAGGAGGTCATACAGCTTTAGTGCATAATTGGATCAAGTGGAATAATAAAAAGCAATATTCAATAGCATTGACAGATTCTAGTGCTTTAGATATACCAGATTTTATTAATGCTATTGTTAATGAATCTGGTGGAGATGTTGTATGTCTTAAAGGCGGTTATTTGGAAAAGGCACAACAATTAGCACAGTTATCACAAAATTTTGAAAGAATAATATTATTCACACATATGTATGATATTATTCCTGTACTTGCGTATAGTAATCCGGCTTGGAAAATACCAATATATTTTTATAATCATGCAGATTATAAGTTTTCATATGGTTTCCAAATAGCAGATGTTGTGCTAAATTTAGGACGATTCGATGTAGATAAGACGGTTCGTTTTAGAGGAATAGAAAACAATAAAAGTATATATATGCAATTTCCAGGCAGCGGTAATGTATGTGAAACTAGTATTTTAGTAGATAAAAATAAAATTCATGAAGAAATTAATAAACAATATAATATCAAGCAAAATACTAAATTAATTGTATCTATGGGGGCAGATTTTAAATATGAAAGTATCATTGGATATGAGTTTGATAAGTATGTAGAAAAATTGTTAAACACTAGCAATGTAGAAAGTACATTCTTGATTATTGGAGCAGACCCTAAAAAGAAAAAATGGATTGATTTAGAGCGTAATACAGGAGGAAGGGGGAAAGCATTAGGCGTTCTACCGAGAGAAAAGGCAGAAATGTTAATAAGTGCATCTGATTTATATATTGCTTCATTTCCAATGACATCAGCGGGGCGTGGTATCGCTGAGTTATATGAAGTGCCTTACTTATGTCTTAATATTATTGGACGAAATATCAATCCTAAAGATATTAGAACAGCAAATTCAATTGAAGAACTGATTGATAAATCAATAGATGTATTAAATGGCAATAGTGAAAAATATTTAAATATTACGAATACAGAACAATGGAGCAGGGAGAGATGGCTTCAGGAATGGCAAAAAGTATATGAAACATTTTCAACACACAGTATACAGGAATTTCACCCACAAAGGCATATAGAAAAACAGGAATATGTCAATTGTCAGCTTATGCAGGAAACAGCAGGACGAGCCATTGCTTATTATATGAGTACGCATCCACTTGATAAAGAGGTAAGGCAGAAAATGGCTGAATTAGATGAAAAATATGAAATGGGGATTTTTGAAAAAGATATATATGAATCATATAATGATGTAATTAGAACAGCAGATAAAAATTACAAATTGTATCAGACATCTATAAAGTGGCTGAGATTAAAGCAGTCTGGTAAACAAATATCACAATATCTCAGTCAAAAAGGCTGTCATACGGTTGCAATATACGGAATGAGTTATATGGGACAGACGTTGGCAGATGAATTGGCAGATGGAAAGGTAAAAGCATTATATGGAATTGATCAAAATGCAGGAAATCAGAAATGGACAATTAAAATATACAAGCCATCAGATAAAATTAAACCGGTAGATTTGATTATAAATACAACAACTATTGATAATTCAATTATACTACATGGAATGGCAAAAAAAAATATACCAATGGTTGCATTTGATGAATTAATAGATCAGTTAATGCGACAGCAATAAAAGAGGGCTGGAGGAATAAAAATGCAAGAGGGAATTTTGTACTGGATAACCGGTTTATCAGGTTCAGGTAAGACAACGATAGGAAACAGACTTTATTATGAAATGAAAAAAACATATGATAATGTTGTTCTTTTGGACGGAGATATATTGAAAGAAATTGTGGATGAGAATGTAGGCTATTCTGATGAGCAGAGAAGAAAAAGAGCAATGAAATATGCTAAAATCTGTAGAATGCTTACAGATCAAAATATATATGTAATTTGTTGTACAGTGGCAATGTATGATGAAGTGCGGCAGTGGAACAGAGAAAATAATAAAAGATATGTTGAAGTATTTTTAGATGTACCGGTAGAGGTATTAAAGGAAAGAAATCAAAAAGGGTTATATTCTGGTCTGGATACTGGAAAAGTGAAAAATGTAAGTGGTATGGATTTACAAGTGGAGTTTCCAAAATCTCCGGATATTACAGTGATCAATGATGGCAGTCGTACAGTAGTAGATGTTGTAAAAGAAATTATGAATTTTCAACCACGGTATAAGTCCGATTTTGACAGAGATACAGTTTATTGGAATCAGTATTATAATGAGAAAAAGGCTCCAACGGAATCATCACCATTTGCACAATGGGTTGGAAGTCAGGTGGTTAAAGGAAGAACACTTCTTGACTTAGGTTGTGGAAATGGAAGAGATAGTTTATATTTTTACAAAAGTATAGGTATGAATGTTACAGCTGTAGATGCATCTAACCAGGCAATAGAAATATTAAAAAAACAGACTATGGAAGACAATATTTATTTTATATGTGATGATTTTGTATGTTCTACAACAATTTTTGCAGGACAATATGATTATTGCTATAGCCGTTTTTCATTGCATGCAATTAATGAATCACAGGAAACGGAAGTGATTCAAAATGTATACAAGGTATTAAAAGAAGGTGGACGTTTTTTTATCGAAACAAGAAGTGTCAATGATGAGATATATGGATTAGGGAAGTGTGTAGGTACGGATTCATACTCCTACGAAGGGCATTTTAGAAGATTTTTAAGAAAAGACAACTTACTGTCTAAATTAATTAAAGCAGGATTTGAAATTGAATATGAAGCAGAAGAGAGAAATTTTGCACCATTTGAAGGTTCTAATCCTCTTATTATACGGGTAGTTGCTAAAAAATAGAATAAGGTGGAAATGCGTTATGATAAATACTCAGGCAATAGAAAAATATATTAAAACGCTTATAGATCAAAATATTACAAGATTTGTGTTGTATCCATATGGTGTTAATGGAAAGAGCATACATCAAGTGCTAAAAAATAAATTTAATATTGAACCGGTATGTATTGTAGATAATGCAATATGTCAGTGGAATACTGATATTATCAGCTTGGCGGAGTTTGAAAGACGGCAGGAGGAAAATTGCTATACGATATTAACTGTGGAAAAAAAAGAATTAAACACAAAAATGTATGCACAGTTAAAAACATTTATGGAAGAAGAGAAGATTATTAATATATTAGATTGTGAGAACTATATACATGAAGATGCATTTCCCGACTTTTCAGCTTTTCAGCTTAAAGCGTTATTGGGGAAAGGAGATTGCGGTACTGTTCAGGAGAAAAGTAATATTATTAGGGTCAGAGTATTAAATTTCTCCCGTTCAACATGGAATGCAATCCGGACAATTTGTCAGGCATGTCAGGAAGATGCACAGATTGATTTGCTTGTGATAATGGGACGTCAAAATATGTCACAGGAAATGATGAATGAAATGTCATTACATGCATTTGATTATGTTAGTATTGATAAATATGATATTAAAGATGACAGACCTGACATTTTAGTAATCAGTCATCCATATGATATATTTTCTAATATACAGGACTGTCGCAGATACTGCAAATTGATTGTAGCTGCATCCATGCAGTTGGTAAGATATGCACATAACTGGACAGACTTTTTTGCAATACAGCGGCATGGATTTGGAAGATTTTATCCGGACTGTTATCTGTTTGACTCATTATTGTACAATGATATTGTAAATGCAGGATATGGATCTGACAGACTTGTTGAAATGGGGAATCCTAAATTTGACGGTATATATGAAAATATACAGAAGAAGCAGATGCCGGATGGGTGGAAAAAGTTACAGGATAAAAAGATAATTTTGTGGACGACGGATCATGGTGTACATGACGGCATGATAACAGAAGATGTTACACTGGATTTATATGGAAAACATCTTTTTGAATATGCAGCAAATCATAAAGAAATAGGATTAATATTCAGACCACATAAAACGCTTATTCATGAACTTCAAGACGCAGGATTGTGGTGTGAGGAAGATTTGGAAGAATTAAAGCAGTATTGTATGAAAAGTGAAAATGTGGTATTTGATGATACGTTTACATATGATGCAGCTTATTCAATGGCAGATGCCATTATTACAGATGCGTATTGTGGTATTACATGTTCAGCATTGCCGTTATTGAAACCAATGCTTCTTTTGTATCGTGCAAAAGATAGCTTGCCATATCATAAAGAAATAGCGGAGTGTACTTATTCAGCTGCAACAGATGAGGAAATAGATGAATTTATAGTACATGTTTTAGACGAAGAAGATCCAAAATATGAATTACGCAGGACAAATGCTGCAAAATGTGTAAAAAATTTTGATGGTAAAAATGGATGGAGAATTAAAGAGTTTTTAAAGCAGAAATACTGGAGTATGGACAGGGGATAAAATGGAAAGATTTGAAAACAATACGGTTATTTTTAGAGATTGTGCATATAAGAATGAAAAATTATATCTTTTTGATGCCAATAATGTTCTTCCAATGAGTTTGGACTTGAAAAATGAGAAATTTAGAATATTACCGGTTGAGGATATAAAACAGTTTCGTGGAAGCCGATTTGATTTACAGACAGAATGGGGAAACTGTTTATATGCAGTAGAGGCTGGTGGAAAATATATGTGTAGGTATCAACTGGATACGGGATATGTAAAATATATAGAAATTAACTGTGGAAAAAAGAAGGATAGTAATTTTGCATTATTAGAGGCATATAACGATTGTATATATATATTCAACCGTTTTGGTACTGTCGCTATTTACGATATAAAAACAGAAGAGGTTCATATAATAGAGGCATTAGTTAAAGATAAAGAATTTATTACCGGATGTCGTTATAATGAAAGCTACTATTTATTTTCTGATGACGGAAGCACAGTGTTAGAATTTGACATAGAAAGCAGCAGGTGGAAAGTACATAATAGTCCAGATATAGCAGCAGAGCATGAAAAAGTTGTATATGCAGTGTGTGATAAAGTAAAAATATATATCCTTTTTGATAATGCTTTAATAGTAGTGTGGGATGTTGAGAAAAAACAAAAAAAGTGTATAAATACAGCAAAATTATATTATGAAAGAAATACAGCAGTTTCAAGAATCTGTGTGACAGATAAGAATATTGTTGTATTGCCATGCTTAGAAGAAGATATTATATATTTGGATAAACAGACTTATGAGGTGCATTGTATTGGTAATTATCCGGTGGATTTTAAATATGATAGCAGAAAGAACACATGGACCAAATATGCGGGATATTGTGAAAGTGATACGGCGTATTATTTTGCCTGTCGTACAAGTAATTATATTTTAGAAATATCAAAAATAAGCGGAAAAGTTCGCTGGATAAAATCGGAGATAGATATAGAAGAGCAGTTTAATTATGATATAGTACATGGGGCAGTATATGAAAAACAGGGGTATTTGGAATTGATGATGAAAAAAGTATTAATATAAAGATTTAACAGGTGGTAATTAAAAGTATATAATAAATTATTTAAAGTAAACTATTATACAAATATCAAGATTTTAAAATTGGAAGGTTACACAATATAATGAAAACAATAGCAATGTATTTACCGCAATTCCATGAAGTAGAAGAAAATAATGAGTGGTGGGGAAATGGATACACTGAATGGACGGCGGTAAAAAAAGCAACACCACTATTTCACGGACATAAGCAGCCTAAGGCACCATTTAACGACAATTATTACAATCTTTTAGATAAGCAAACGATGATTACACAGGCAAAATTGGCAGAAGAATATGGTATAGATGGATTTTGCTTTTATCATTACTATTTTAAAAATGGAAGAAAAATACTAGAAAAACCAGCCGAAAACTTACTGAAATGGAAGGATATTAACATGCCATATTGTTTTTGTTGGGCAAATGAAACATGGGCAAGAACTTGGAGCAATATTTCGGGAGCAAATGCGTGGGGGAGTAAATTTGAGAATAAGAAACAAAAAGCTGGTAGTGGTATTTTATTAGAACAGAGATATGGACAGGAGAAAGAATGGGAAGAACATTTAGAATATCTGATACCTTTTTTTAAAGATGAAAGGTATATTAAATATAATGGACAGCCAATTCTTTTAATATATAAGCCGGAAGATATATCTTGTCTGTATAAAATGATAGATACCTGGAATGAAATATTACAAAGAAAATATGGTGCAAAATTGTATGTTATAGGAGTGAATGTAAATTACAAATATCCAGGAATTGATGCAGTATTATATCTTGGACCGGGAGCTTATGAAAATAGCGAACTTACTGGTAAAGTGGTCTCTTTTGTTAAGAAAAATGGAGTTAATACGATTGATGCTGATGAGATTTATGATATTGCACGAGAGAGTAAGTCAGCCGAAGGGTGCAGTACGATATTTAGTGCAATCACAGGTTATGATGACACACCACGTAGAGGTATGAGTGGAATTTGCTGTACGGGAATTACACCGGAAAAATTTAAGCATCATTTAGCAACAATAATGAGAAAAAATATGGAAATGGGAAATGAATATACATTTGTAAATGCTTGGAATGAATGGGGGGAAGGAATGTATCTTGAACCTGATAAAGAATCTGAATTTAAATATTTGAAGATGGTAAAACAGGCTAAAGAGGAGTACATATTAAATAAATATGAAGTTTGCAATAACGAATTAACACATGGTGTATGTGTTAATAATAAATATCGATTACAGAGTATATTGTTAAAAAAGTGGATTCAGATGAAGATTAAAGGTTGTACAATAAAAGAATACTTGAAAAAAAATTCAATGACAAATATAGCAATATATGGCTGGGGAGATATAGCAAAAATATTATATGAAGATATTTTTTGTGGAGAAATAAGCATCGATTATATAATTGACACAAATGTGTGTGGGGAAGGAATTGTTTCTGTTGAGAAATTCAAATTAATGGAGAAAAAAATAGATCTTATTATAATAACACCAATATTAGGTATAAAGGAGATATATAACCAATTGAAGCCAATGGTTGATTGTAAAATCTTTTCAATGATGGAACTTATAGATAATGCTAGTGAAAGAGGTAAATGATGAAGTGGGTTGCTCAAGGGCATGAACTGGATAAAATAGCAAAACAAATTTTATGGAATTGTAAAAGTAGAGATAAATTTTATATTTATGGAGCAGGCAATTTAGGAAAACAACTATTAGAAACGTTAAGACGAAATGGACATTTTTCGGCATTTATTGACAATGATGTAAGTAAACAAATTAATGGATTTTGTGACGAATCTGTTATAAAATTTGAGGATTATAAAGATATGGGAAATCACAACATCATTATAATTGCCGCTTCTGAAAAGAACACGATAGAAATAAAGAAAGAATTAGATAATGAAGGCTTTTTGGCGAACAAAGATTATTATACGTATGAAGAATTCTTAAATCAAATATATCCTATAATTGCAATGTATTGTCATGATGAATTATTTATGAGTTTGTGCCAGATAGTATTAACCGAAAGATGTTCGTTAAAATGTAAAAAGTGCGCACATGCTTGTTATGCAACGGATTATCAAACGGAAGATATGACATTGGAACAGGTTGCTAATAGCGCCAATAATTTTTTTAAAAGAGTGGATTATATTCATGAATTTGTGCTAATTGGTGGGGAACCACTGTTATACAAGGATTTGAGTAAGGCGATAGAGTATATCGGGGGAAAATATAGGCGGCAAATGGGAACGTTTAGCATAACTACAAATGGAACGATAATGCCGGATATGGATATAATAAAAGCTTGTAGAAAGTATAACGTGTTGTTAAGGATATCTAATTATTCAGCTCAGATACCACGATTAAAAGAAAAATATAAAAAGTTGACTGAAATTTTAGAAGAAAATGAAGTGCGTTATGATTTAACATCAGAAACAGGATATTGGATGGATTATGGATTTGAATATGTAGATAATGGCGTTGAACCAGAAAAATTAATGAGTGTATTTGATACTTGTAAAACCCCTTGTCGCGAAATAAGAGGTAATAGATTATATTATTGTGTTATGGCACGTTCAGTATCAGATAATTTACATATGAATGTTGGAAAAGACGATTATCTTGATTTTGAGGATATTAACAACGAGAATTATAAAAAGCAGATTTTAGAATATACATTTGGATATTCTGAAAAAGGATATTTAGATATGTGCAGATATTGTCATGGGACAGATGCTCATAAATATGTTATTCCAGTGGCTGAACAGATGAACGTATAAAGAGGAAGAGGAGAATATGCAGAAAATCGGAGTGGTTGTTACAGTATACAATCTTCAAGATTATGTTGAGGAGTGTGTAAATAGTATTCTGAATCAGGAGTATGATAATTTGGATATTGTTATTGTGGATGATGGTTCAACAGATAACAGTCCTGAGATATGTGACCGGATTGCAAAGTATGATAAAAGAGTAAAAGTGATACATCAAAGCAATCAGGGACCAATCAGGGCAAGATTAAATGGAGCAAATTCATTAAGTACACAATATATCTCATTTGTTGATGGCGACGATTGGATTAAGCCGGAGCTTTATAAAGATATTGTAGAATCAGGATATTTAGATCAGACAGACATTATTGATTTTGGAATTATTAGATATCATAGTGAAAATGATATGCGTAATGATAATGGGATATTTAAAGCAGGATTGTATGAAAAAAATAAGATGATTAAAGAGATAATTCCTAAGATGTTATGGTATAAATCATCATATGGTCTTGATCCGAGTATATGTTCAAAAATAATAAAGAGAGATTTATTTATCACACAGATTAATAACATAAAAGATTTGAAAATTCATTTTGGTGAAGATGCAGCTGTAATATATCCAATGATTTTGAAAGCGTGTAACATTGCTGTTATAAAAAAAAGTTATTATTTTCACAGACAAAGGAAGAACAATGTTTTGCCTCGGTATATTACGGATCCATATTATTATGATAAGGTGTATAAATTATATTCATATCTCAGAAATGTTTTTAGTATGTCACAGTACAAGGAACAGCTTATTAAACAATTAGATTATTTTTATATTGCGTCTGTGCGATTAGGCAAAATACGATATGGTGATCTTGCATTTGAAGAAGATTATATATTCCCATTTGACAGGGTACAGAAAGGCAGTAATATTATATTATATGGTGCAGGCAGAGTAGGCCAGACTTTTTATAAACAGTTGCAAAAACTGGATTATTGTAGAGTCGTTGGTTGGATTGATATGAATGCGCAGATTTATGATAAATATGAGATACATACGCCAGAATATATAGTAAAGTTGGATTATGATATTTTGGTGATTGCAATAGATTCAATAAAAACGGCAGAAAATATAAGAAATAGTTTGTGCGAACGAGGAATAGAAAAAGATAAGATTATTGTTTTGTAATAGAAAGAGAGAAAAATATGCAGTCAGTATATATATGGGGATTGGGAGCATTCTATAAAAGAAATGTAAAGAAACTGGAAAAGTATAATATATTGGGATATATAGATAATAATCCAGATAAAAATGGGACCTTATATAAGGGCAAAAAGGTTATATCTTCAAAACAGGCGACAGTAGATATGCCGATATTGATAATGTCAAAAGAGTTTATACCGATGGCGTATGAATTGATTGACAGGGGTATTAAACATGTGTTGATAGGTACGTATTTATTTCCAGAGAGCTATCAGGAACAGTTACTAAGAGATAGTGGCAGGTTTAAGATTGAAGAAAGCAGATTGTTATACAATGACAATGTGATACAGGTAGATAGTGATATTAAAAAGATATATAGAAAACTTGTGAAAAATTCAGGAGTGACTGATTTTATTGAAAAATTGCCTGAAATACCAATGTGTAGGGATTTTGGCATAACCAGAGGTACTCCTATTGATCGAAAATATATTGAACAATTCCTAGAAAAGTATAGGGAGGATATAAAAGGAGAGGTATTGGAGATTGCTGATAATACATATACCCTAAAGTATGGAGAAGATAGAATAAAAAAATCTTATATTCTTCATGTTAAGGGGTGGGGAGATGGTGTTATATGTGGCAATTTGGAAACTGGAGATGGAATAGACAACAATAGATATGATTCTGCAATTGTAACACAAACACTTATGTTTATATATGATTTGAAAAAAGTTGTATTTAATATCCATAGGATGCTTAAACCGGGAGGGGTTGCTTTAGTGACAGTTGCAGGCATTTCACAGATTTCCAGATATGATGCGGAAAATTGGGGGAGTTATTGGGGGTTTCAACGAGATTCTTTAAAAAAGTTATTTGAAGAGTATTTTAAAGAACAGAATATAACAATAGAATCATATGGTAATGTCAAGACGGCAACAGCTATGCTTTATGGTATGTGTGCTGAAGAAATTTCGATAGAAGCGTTTAAATACAATGATTTACAATATCCAGTTATATTGGGGATAAGAATTGAAAAGGAAATGATATGTCAGCAAGAGAACGATTAAAAAAAATTACATCAGGGAAAAAAATATGGTGTTATGGTGCTGGAAATTATGGAAAGACAGTAGCATATGCCTTATTGAATATAGGAGCAGATTTAAAGGGGTTTATTGTAACAAGTAAAGAAGGTTGTAGAGATACAGTTTTACATAAGCCGGTATATGAATTAGCAAGTTTAACAATTGGAAAAGATGATCGTATACTTATATGTGTAAATACAATGTTACAAATGGAGATGGAAGAAGAACTTAAGAAAAAAGGTATCAAGGATTATTATTTTATTGCAGAAGAAGATATAGAGGAACTTGACAGAACGATAGAGTTTAATCTTGAGGTGAGTACTGATAGATATGTTAATGTGCTTTTATATCACCGTGTTTGTGAAATGAAGAATGATATTTGGAACATAGCAGTAACACCAGACGAATTTGAAAAACAGATGTTGTATATAAAAAATAATTATAAAATATTAAAATTTGAAGATGATTGGAGTAATGTCAAAGACAAGGCAGTTGTTATAACATTTGATGATGGATATTTAGATAATTATTTATATGCTGTACCAATTTTAAAAAAATATAATATTCCGGCTACAATCTTTGTAAGTACAGATAATATTGGTACAAATAATGAATTTTGGTGGGATGAATTAGAATCTATTTTCTTAGATAACGATAGATTGCCAGACTCATTAATATATGAAGGAAGAGAATATTCATTAAAAACAGTGGAGGAGAAAAAATCATGTTGCCGTAGTCTTCGGTTGAGTATGATGGATATGAATGCTGACAGTAGGCAAAAGCAAATTGAAAGATTGCGTAAAAGAATAAGTGTTTCGAATAAGCAAAGAATAGAATATAGAACAATGAACGAAGAAGAATTGTGTGAAATCTCAAATATAGGATGCATTACAATAGGAGCTCATACAAAGTCGCATTGCAGACTATCAAGTCTTGATGAGCTTGGAATGCATGATGAAATTATGGGATCTAAAATACGTCTTGAAAATATATTAGGAAAGAAGGTTACAACGTTTTCATATCCATTTGGTAATGATAAGGATTATACAGATGCAACTATAAGAGAAGTTGAAAAATGCGGATTTGAAAAAGCAGCAGCAGTGAAGGGAGGGCTTTATCTATCTGGCGAAAATAGATATGAAATTCCGCGAAATAATATTCCGGGAGGTACAGATTTAGAAACTTTAAAAAAGATGTTAAGAAAACATTGGTATGAGTATTCAAAATAATGTATTTAAATATGTCGCCGAATTGTATCGTTATTTAGTGGTTGAATGGAGATTAATGTGAAAAAAATATTACATATGACACCAGGAGATGTCAGAAGTGGAGTATATAGATATATATTTAATAATCTTGAATATATGGATAAGAAGAAATATAAACATGGTTTTTTAACACGAGCAGCAGCTGAGCTGGTAAAAAGTAATGAGTATAATAAATATCACTTTACAATTCATCCGTTTTATTCAACGCAGAGAGAAAATCCTAAGGAGCTTGAAAACGAAGTGCGGAGTGTCTTAGAATGTTATGACATAATACATCTTCATACTAGTTCATGGCGTGGGTTTATGATTGAACAGATTGCAATGGATATTAACATGGAGAAGGTGATTGTACATTCGCATAGCACAGGGATAGATATACAAGATGATAAAGAGAGAATTGCACAGATAAAGGAGCATCTTGAGTATAGAAAGAAATTTGGAGAACAGTATGCAACGGATTTCTGTGCATGCAGTAAAAGTGCAGCAGAATGGTTATTTGGAGATTCTATTTCGCCAGAAAAGATTACATATATGCCTAATGCTGTAGATACTTTGAAGTATAGATATAATAACACTACCAGACAACAGGTAAGAGAACGTTTACATTTAGAAGAAAGATTTGTTGTCGGTCATGTGGGAAGATATTCATATACTAAGAATCAAGAATTGCTTATACGTTGTATAGCTAATATAAAAGACAAGTATCCTAATATTACCTTGATATGTATTGGTCAGGGCGAACTTAAAGAATATTTTGCTGCATTGATAGAGCAATTACATGTAAAAGATAGAGTTATTTTGTTGGATTGGCAGAGTAGAATATGGGAATATCTTCAAGCATTTGATTTATTTTGTCTGCCATCTAAGTTTGAAGGTTTTCCAATATCGGTAGTAGAAGCTCAGGCTGCGGGACTTCCGTGTTTGGTTTCATCGACCGTAACAGAGGAAGTAGCAATAACACCATTGGTTCGATTTGTTTCATGTGACCAAATTCAATGGGAACGTGCTATTATAAACTGTATGTATAGTAGAGTAGAAAATCGTTATGGATATGATGAGTTAGTTGCAGAAAGAGGATTTGATATAAGGCGGAGTGCGGGGATGTTGGAGGAATTATATGATAGATAATATAGACAAATATGACGTTGTAATAGGGTATGGTATAGGGGAAAACTATTATAAACTAAGGAATGTATTAAAAAAATTAAAGATATTTGATTATGTTGCTGATAGAAAATGGAATTGTACAGATGAGAAAAAATTTGATGGATATGATATTATTTCAATTGAAAAAATATATGATATGGAGAAGGTATTAATTATTGTAATTCCAGATAGAGACGATATTTTTGATACAATAAAAAAAACATATTTATGTGATGTGATAAGTATATATGATATTTTAAACTATAAAAAATGTATTACGGGAATACAGTTGCGTCAAGAATATAATGGTATATATGAGGATGTTTTTAATAATAAAATAGTATTTGATTCTACAATACCTGATAATGTAAGAATTAAGTTTACAGGGGAAAATGCAATTGTGTATATAGGGGAAAATATTAATGTATTAGGATATATAGATATAGTTATAGATGATGAAGGGTATTGTAAATTGGGAAATGGGAGTTTTATTGGAGAAGTTGCTGTGTTTGTTGCACATGCGAGACTTATTATAGGAAAAGATTGCCTTTTGTCTTACGGAATTACATTAAGAACGCATGACGGACACCATATATTTGATGCAACAACGAAAAAAAGAATAAATTCACCTAAGGATGTTATAGTAGGAGATAAAGTGTGGATAGGACATAATGTTGCATTGTTACCGGGAACTAATATAGGAAATGGCTCTATATTAGGATATGGAGCTGTAACATCATCTCAGTTTGGTGAGAATAAGTTGATTGCAGGATGTCCGGCTAGAGTGCTTAGGGATAACATTATTTGGAGTAGAGATAATACAGGGTGGTTTGATAGAAATTCTATTGATGAGTGTTTGGATCAATCGGCTTTAGGTTATTACGAGAAGATTAAGGAAAATTAGAAAGTATAGGAGTTTAAGAGCGTATGCAACACGTGTATATTGCTGGAGCTCATTCCAGAGCCCAGACATTGAAAGAATATATTACTTATCTTTATCCACAGACGGATATTATTGCATATCTTGTTGATGATATGCGGGATAATAAAGAATATGTTGAAGATATTCCTGTAATGTTAATTGGTAAAGGTTTAGATATTTCGTGTAAAGTGTACATTGCCACACGTGGTGTAAGTCATACTAAGTTGGAAACGGAATTAAGACGAGTTGGCTTTACTAATATTATTCCCGTGACTGTACAGTTAGATATTGCGTTAAGAAATGCATATGTTAAGAAACGCTATGAATTACAGGGAAGGAAGTATGAACTTATTAATGATCTTACTGCGGTTGATGAGAATGACTGTATTAAGAGATTAAAAGATAATGATATTTCAGCAACAATATATGTAGCTAGTTCTGTATTTGATAAAAAACTACAGGACGTTTATACGATTGCGTCATATGAAAAAATAATTCAGGTTGGTGCAGTTCTTACGGATAAAAGAATATCGGAGAATGTGCTTGTTGACTGCGAGGGAGATAATATATCAGATAGAAATCAGCAGTATTGTGAATTGACAGGTATTTATTGGTTATGGAAACATGTGAACGATGATTATATTGGACTGGCGCATTATCGAAGACATTTTGAGCTTCCAGATGATTGGATATTGCGAATGGCATTAAATGATATAGATGTGGTATTGCCGGTACCACTTTACATAGGACCAAGTATTGGGGAAAATTATAAAGAGAGACATATTGCAGAAGACTGGGATTATTTAATGGAATATTTTAAGAATAATCTGCCAGATGAGTATGATAATGTAAAGAACGTATTTGCTGGAAATTTGTTTAATCCATGCAATATGTTTATTATGAAGAAACATGTGCTCAATGATATGTGTACATGGTTATTTCCAATTCTTGATGCAGTATGGAAACATGGTGGTACTAAGAATGATGAGTATATGAATAGGTATCCGGGATTTATATCGGAAAGGCTTATTACATATTTTTTTGAATCAAGGAAGGAATGTTACAAGATAGTATATGCGAATAAAAACTTTTTAAAATGAGAAAATATGTTGTTGTCGCTGATTCATAAAATCAGTATAGAAGATGAAACATTTTTGAAATTAAAAGTGGAAGATGCGTTTTTTAACAGAATGACGGAAATGCCAAGCCTGATTTAGGCAGGCCAAAGAAAGGAAATACATATGCAGTTTGAACTAACAGCATCGATGATGTGTGCAAATTACGGAAATCTTGCGCAGGAAGTAAAAGCACTGGAAGAAGGCGGAATTGATTCCTTTCATATTGATATTATGGACGGAAGATATGTTCCGAATTTTGCGATGTCGTTAAACGATATGCGCTATATTGCCGGTGCGGCAACAAAACCGCTGGATGTACATTTAATGATTGAACATCCAAACAACCACATTAATTTATTTTTGAAAAATTTAAGAAAAGGCGATACCGTCTATATTCACCCTGAAGCGGAGTATCACCCGTCAACCACCTTGCAGACAATTATTGATGCGGGCATGGTGCCAGGCATTGCGATTAATCCGGGTACATCCGTTGAAACGGTGTTTGAAATGCTCCGGATTGTCAAAAAGGTGCTTGTAATGTCGGTGAATCCGGGAAATGCCGGACAGATGTATCTGCCGTATGTCGGCAAAAAGATTACAAAGCTTTTGGCATTGAAAGAAGACATGGATTTTGAAATGTACTGGGACGGTGCGTGCAGTGCCGAGCGTATCTTAGAATTTGCGCCAAAGGGCATGAAAGGGTTTGTGCTGGGAACAACGCTGCTGTTTGGAAAGGACAGACCTTACGGTGAAATTTTGCGGGATATCCGGGATTTGCGGCTGTAATGTAATAATATATTTTAATGCTTATTGAAAATGCACAGCCGATTGTGTAAAATATAATAATACCAGGGTCAAAAGGTCTAAAACCACATGAGCTTATTGGAGTGAAGAAAGGGGTCGTGAATGAAACTTAGTATAGAAAATTTTGCAAGAATTACAAAGGCGGATATTCTTATAGATGGGATAACTGTTATAGCAGGAGAAAACAATACAGGGAAAAGTACGATTGGCAAGATACTATTTGCCTTATTTACTTCGCTTACAGATATTGAAGAAAAAATAAAAAATGAGCGGTTGAACGATATCAGAAAAAGCAGCAAAATTACAATTTCAAATTATATAAGTTTAATGGACAGTGCGCAAACTTCAATTTTAAGAAAATTTCGTGTGGTTATCGGAAGAAAAATTGCAGATAAGATAGAAGAAATTTTAGACAGCGGTATTGAAGTTACAGAGCAAAGTATCCGGGAAGTTGTACAAAATACAATTAATAAGTATCAGTCGCAGGACAATGATTCAGAGGAAAGAATGTTCTATGATGATATGGCAGACGAACTCACGAGTAAAATTATGGAAATTTTACAGCTGCCTGAAAATGTAATTGTGGTAGAAGCAATCTCAAGATACTTTGATGATATATTTTATGGACAGATAAATTCATTAGCACATGATATGGACAAAACAGCGGCGGTAAGTCTGGAAATTAAAGGCAGAAAAAACAGGCTGATTTTTGAAGATAATATCTGCAAATTCTTTCATGGAGAAGTACCTATCGTCAAAAAGGCGGTATATATTGATAATCCATTTGTGGTAGATGAACTGGCTGGTTATAATGACTTGAATGTCATGCAGGAGGTATTAAAAGAGTTACTTACAGATGATTCAAACAATGATATATTAGACGGCATTATTGAAACGGTCAGAGCAAAAGAAAAACTTAGTGACATTTATAAGACGTTAAAGTCGGTGGTTGACGGTGATATTGTAATGGCACAGGATGAGCAGCTATATTTGAAAAACGACAGTTTTGATAAGCCCGTAGCGGTTCAAAACTTGTCAACAGGGGTAAAAGCATTTGTTATTCTAAAAATGCTGATTGAAAAGGGCGCATTGCAGGAAAAGGATGTATTAGTGCTTGATGAACCGGAAATTCATCTGCATCCACAGTGGCAGGTTGCATATGCACAGTTGATTGTTTTATTGCAAAAGTATTTTGATTTATCCATTGTGGTTACAACGCACAGCCCTTATTTTATGGATGCCATTAATTTATTTTCATGTAAATATAAAGTGGATAAAAAGGTAAATTATTATTTGTCATCTGTAGAAGATGGAAAAGTGAAAATGCAGCTGGTTACGGATAATATAGATTTAATTTATAAAAAAATGGCATCACCGATAGAGGAATTAGATTCTTTGCGTTATGAATTGAATAATCAGGGGGATTAATGACAGAAGAAGATATTGAAAAATTACCGGAAATTTTAAAAGATTATATATGTACCTTGAAAAGGGCATCGTTGGACACGACGAATAAGCAATATATGTGTGAAAGTACAATAAAGGTTGTAAATTTTGACAAAATACCGAATGCATATGCAAAAGGCAGAGGGTGGAAAAGCGTTCCTAATTCTAATGATGCACTCTATATATCATTTGAGAATAGATGGTATTTTATAGAATTTAAAAATGGTTCTATTGATAAAGCAGATTTGTATCGGAAAATATATGATAGTGTTATTATGCTTTTAGAAATGAATATTATTCCTGATATTGAGTTTGTTAGAAAAAATATTGAATTTATTTTGGTATACAATTCTGAAAAATATGGAAAAATTAAGCCGTCTCCGGCAAGAGAGGCAAATTTTAATTATATACTCAGGCGTGCAGGTCAGGAAGAAAAGCTGTTTCAGGTTGAGAAACTTGAACAGTATCTGCTAAAAGAAACACATACGTATACAAAAGAACTTTTTAATGAGAAATTTGTAAAACCAATAGAAATTGCTGAAAACGCCTCGGAAAGTAAAAGATAGTTGCAGGGAAGGATGAAAAATGAACACAGCACTGATTTTATCCGGCGGGGTCGGCAGCAGGCTCGGCACGGATATGCCAAAGCAGTATATCAAAGTTGGAAACAGAATGATTTTATCGTATTGCGTGGAACGCTTGTCCTTACACCCGCAGATTGATGCGATTCAGATTGTAGCACAGGAAGCATGGCGCGGACCGATTGCAGACTGCTTAAAAACTTATGATGTAAACAAAAAATTTAAAGGCTTTTCAAGTCCGGGCGAAAACCGCCAGCTCTCTATTTATAACGGACTGCGGGATATTTTAACTTATGCCGGGGCGCAGGATACCGTGCTGATTCACGATGCAGCGCGTCCGTGTCTGTCAGAAGCACTGATTACGGCGTGTATTGGTGCATTGGACGGGCATGACGGCGTACTTCCGGTGCTGCCGATGAAGGATACGGTTTATTTAAGCCGTGACGGAAAATGCGTGTCGTCTTTGCTCAACAGACAGGAGATTTTTGCAGGACAGGCGCCGGAACTGTTTGTTTTAGGAAAATACTATGAAGCCAATGAACAGCTGCTTCCGCAAAAGATTTTGCAGGTCAACGGTTCGACTGAACCGGCGGTGCTTGCAGGAATGGATATTGCGATGATACCGGGCGATGAGGGCAATTATAAAATCACGACAAAGGCGGATTTGAAACGTTTCAGGGAATATATTTCGCAAAAGAGGCTATAATTGGAGGGATCATTAAAAATGAAGGCATGGGTGCTTGAAGATATCGGAAATATAAAATATAAAGAAGTATTAAAGCCACAGATTTCGGAAAATGAGGTTTTAGTGCAAGTGAAAGCGGCAGGTATCTGCGGTTCGGACATTCCAAGGATTTATCAGACCGGCGCACACCAAATGCCGCTGATTCCGGGACACGAATTTTCAGGTCAGGTGGTACAGACCGGTGAGAATGCCGATGTAAAATGGCAGAATAAGCGGGTCGGCATTTTTCCGTTAATTCCTTGCCATAACTGCGTTGCGTGTCAGAAAGGGCAGTATGAGCTGTGCAGAAATTACAGTTATCTCGGTTCCAGACGGGACGGTGGATTTGCGGAGTATGTCGCAGTGCCGGAGTGCAACCTGATTGAACTGCCGGAAAATGTTTCATATGAGGAAGCGGCAATGCTTGAACCGATGTCGGTGGCATGCCATGCACTGCGCCGTGTGAAAGTGTCACCGGACGATACGGTTGCGGTGTGCGGTCTGGGAACAATTGGCATGTTTATTGTCATGCTTTTATTGGAGCGGAATGTGAAAAATCTGCTGGTAATCGGCAACAAAGCATTTCAAAAGGAAAAGATTTTAAGGCTTGGTATCAAAGAAGAACAATATTGTGACAGCAAATGCGAAAATGCAGAATCATGGCTGGATAAGAAGACCGGCGGAATCGGAGCGGACGTCTTTTTTGAATGTGTAGGCAAAAATGAAACCTGTTCGCTTGCGATAAATCATGCCGCACCCGGCGGCAAGGTCTGTCTGGTGGGAAATCCGTATTCGGACATGCTGCTTGATAAGCAGGTTTATTGGAAGATTTTAAGAAACCAGCTGACGGTGACGGGAACGTGGAATTCTTCTTTTACAGGAGAAGTAACCGATGACTGGCATATGATCGTGCATTTGTTAAAAGAAAAAAAGATTGACCCGGCGCAGTTTATTTCACACTGTTACAGACTGGAAGAATTAGACCGGGGCTTTGAAATCATGCGGGATAAATCAGAAGATTATATTAAGATTATGGCGGTTATGGAATAAGTGACTAAAGTGGATTTGAAACATTTCAGACGGACAGTAAAAACGGATTGGGCGAAAGAGGCAGAGCAGATGAAAGAAATTTCAATGGATTTTTTCAGGGATGAGGTAAGAAACGGATTTTTTATTCCGACAGCGGTAAAACAGGCGTGGGCGGCGCAGTTACAGGTGTTGGATGTGATTGAAACAATTTGCAGAAAGCATGACATCACGTATTTTGCGGACTGGGGAACGATGCTTGGAACCGTGCGCCACGGCGGCTATGTGCCGTGGGACGATGATATGGATATCTGCATGAAAAGAGCGGATTACACGCGGTTTAAAGAAGCCGCAAAGACAGAACTGCCAAAGGATTTCCGGATTCATGACTATGAACATCAGGAAGTCCATTGGCTGTTTTTGTCGCGCGTTGCCAACAGCGTCCATATCAATTTTGAGCCGGAGCATATGAAGCAGTTTCATAACTTTCCGTACATAGCCGGGATTGATATTTTTGTGCTGGATTACCTGTATAAGGACGAACAGCAGGAAACACAGCGCTGTGAGGAAGTCAAACACATTATTGCGGTTGCGGACAGCATTATTGCGGGAGAGATTGCACAGCCGGTAAAAGAAGCAAATCTGATTCAGCTGGAACAGAAATATCATAAAACCTTTAACAGAAAACTGGACAACCGCCATATGGGAATTGAATTGTACCGTCTGGCAGAGGAACAGATGGCGCGTGTGCCAAAAGAAGAATCTGACCGCATGGCACAGATTTTCCCATGGGGTTTATTAGGCAATCGCGGACAGGATAAAAAATATTACGAAAAATTTGTCCGACTTCCGTTTGAAAATACGACAATGCCGGTGCCTGCCGATTATCACAGGATTTTAAGCGGCAGATACCATGATTATTTTAAAATCTACAAGGTCTGGAGCGGACATGATTATCCGTATTTTGAAGGACAGCGTAAAAATCTGCAGGCGGTTGCAGACTTTAAACTGCCGGAATTTACATTTGATAAGGCAATGCTGCGCCAAAACACCAAAGAAATGAAAAATCCTGATACCATGCAGAACATTGCCGCAGAAGCACTTTTAAATATTGAAAAACTGCATAAAGCGTTTATGGAGGAAATGCAGGGGAAAACAGGAAGTATTGTTGCAGGCAGTGAAGAAACGGACGATACAGAGCAAAGCAGAAGTGAAGCATGGACTGATAATGCAGGGCCGAGAACGGGCAAATTGTCAGCAGACAGTACGGCACAGCTGTTGGACACACTGGCACAGTGTCAGGGTGTTGCGATTGATTTGGGCAATTTCATTGAGCAGATGAAAGGTGAGCAGCATCCGTCAGTGAAAATGTGTGTTGCGGCGTTGGAGAAATACTGCGAGAAAATTTTTAATGTTTATAATAAGTTATCTTTGATTAATGAGCAGCCGGAAGAAAATCCACAGATTGATAATGGAATGCAGGCAGGAACAGCGCAGGCGGTTTGGACAGACAAGATTCAGTCAGAATCAGATTTGTATGGCTGCGAAGCATTACAGCAGGCATTTGTTCAAATGAAGCAGACGGTTGAAAGTGAAATTATCCATAAAAAGCTGGTTGCATTTTTGCCGGATAATCCAAAACGCTGGAAGGAAATGCAGGCGCTATATGATTATTACAGACAGCAGGAAAATACAGAAGTGTGCGTAATCCCACTGCCGTTGTTTGCCAAAAATCTGTACGGAGAGATTGTGGCAGAACAGGACGAATACGATAAGAATGATAAGAGGGGCGAATACCCGGCTGATTTGAATATCATTCCGTGGCATGCAATCCAGATGCAGTCGTATGGATTTGCGGCGATAGTGATTCAGAATCCGTATGATGCCGAGAATCCGTATCTGACGGTTCCGCCGGCATATTATGCAAAACAGCTTCAGCAGTATACAGACTGTCTGATTTATATGATGCCGCAGGGGGTCAATGATTTTACGGAAAATGATATTACCGATATATATGGGCTGAAATACAGTCTGACTGTGCCGGGCGCGATGTATGCCGATAAGATTTTAATCGAATCGGGTGCGATGAAGGAACTGTTTGTAAATCATCTGACCGCATTTGCAGGAAAGGATACGAGAGCAGTCTGGAATGAAAAAATAGAAACAATCGGTGCATTTACGGGAACAGAAGATTTGAAAGAGAACCGGGAAGACGGCGCACAGGCAGACAGAACTGGACAAATGCAGACGGAACAGAAAAAAACACTTTTATACTGCATTGGTGAAAATGAATTCTTTGAAAATACAGCCGCGGCACTTGATAAAGTAAAAGAGCGGCTTGACGTTATTACTCAATATCCGGATTCGCTCAAAGCCGCGGTGTGTCTGTATCCGTATGATATTGCAATGTGGGACATTGTATCAGAGCAGGAAAAGGAGAACATTGTTCGGGTTTTAAAAGAATATCAAAAGAATAAGAATATTGAGCTTCTGTCAGAGAATACGATTGACATCGACCGCATGACCGCCTATTATGGCAGTCCGTCTCCGCTGATCTGCCGATTTGTGGAACAGCACAAACCGGCGATGGTGTCGGAAAGTTCATTTAAATAATTGATGCCATATATGACACCACGTATAATATAGACAGGAGGGGTGTATGCCGATTACAATACCAAAGCATGAACCAATCAAGAAAATATATGTAGAAATGGTAAGGCAGATTGTGGAAAGTGAGGCAAAGAATGATGAAGACGGTGTACTCTTTATTGACGAGGCATATGCCCTGAATAAAAAAGATGCCAATGTAGACTTCGGTATAGAAGCAATCAATACTATTTTAAAGTATATGGAAGACCATCGCGGAGAAATCATGATTATCTTTGCCGGATATACCAAAGAGATGGAGAAATTCATAAAGATCAATCCGGGACTGACTTCCCGTGTGCCGAACAAATTTGTCTTTGAGGACTACACACCTGATGAAATCGTTAAGATTGGTCTTCTCGGCTTACATAATGCGTCCTATAAAGTGGATGAGGCCGCATATGCCGATCTGGTAAAGAATAACTACAGCCTCACTTCAGACCACAGCAACGGACGATGGGTAAGAAACTTAAATGAAGAACTGATTATGGTGATGTCAGAGCGCGTTGCCCATACGCAGGATGCGGATATTAACCGGATTTTGCAGGAGGATTTAGATGCAGTCCGCGCAGGAAATCGTGAAGGACGTACATTAAAAAATGCACAGTATGGCAGCGACAAGATAGTTGCAGATGAAAACGGATATGCAGTACCGCCAGCCAACAGCTGATTGTTAAAAAGGAGTTCCCAATGACCAACAAAATCTTATTTTTTACCACCAGACAGTTATGCTACCACAGCGCCGGATTTTTTGCGGCGCAGCTGGCAGATGCACTGGAAAATGCAGGGTATCAATGTGAATTGTGCGAAATCCCGGAAGACGGCATCGCTGGAGAAATGCGTGAACAGGCAGTACCGGCAAAAGATACGGCGGGGGAGATTTCGCCGCAGGCAGCAGCCGTGCTGGAGCGTTATATCGGAAAGGAATACGCGGCGGTCATTGACTTTAATTCCAAGCTGCCGCGGCTGATGTGCGATGATGACACCTATTATCTGGACACCATTCAGGCACCGTTTTTTAACTACATTTTAGACAATCCGCTGTATCACCATGCAACACTGCAATGTCCGTTACAGCGGTATCATGTCCTGTTAGTCGATGAAGAACACGCCGCTTATGTACGGAAGCATTATCCGCATATTCAGGGTACGCATATGCTGTCGCTTGGTGCCAATGAAGCGGTTATCGGAAAGGCATTTGAGCAGAAGCAGGAAAATGTATTATTTATGGGGACATACCGCAGCCCGGAAATATATCTGGAGCAGATTCGCAGTCAGGATATGCAGGCGCAGAAAGAAATGCTGCATATGATTGAGCGGATTCAGGCAGAGCCGGATTTATCGGTGGAACGCGCATTGAGAGCCGTTTTAGAGGAAGAAGGCAGACAGATTTCAAAAGAAGAATTTGCACTGTTGATGAACAGGTATTATCCGGTGGAAATGTATCTGCGCAATGCTTACCGGGAACAGCTGGTAACGGCACTCATAAAGGCAAAAATCCCGGTAAGAATTGTAGGCGACTGGTGGGAGCAGTACGCATATGCCGGTGCGCAAAATGTGCAATTGGAGCGGCCTGTTGCATTTGACCGTTCATTTGACAAAATTGCGGGAAGCGCCGTGATGGCAGATTCGTCCCCGTTTTTTAAAATGGGAATCCATGACCGTGTGTTTGCGGGCATGGCAAACCATACAGCGGTTCTGACTGATGAAAGCCCTTATAGAAAAAAAGTCTTCGGAACAGGACAGCATATCCTTGATACGGACTGCCCGGTTGTTTTGTATTCACCGGCAAATCCACAACAGGCATGTGATATGGCAGAAGAATTGTTGATAAACCGCGGCAGGCGTAAAGACCTTGTGGATAAAGCGTATGAAATGTATCAGAAAGAATTTACATGGAATAAAGTAGCGGAACGATTTGTAAAGCTTTTGACAGAATAATTTACAAGAACCTTTAATAAGTGTTATAATAAAACACAAATGATATCAGGGTCAAAAAGTCTAAATCCACATGAGCTTGCTCATAGTTTTGGGTTTATGCCCCCAACATCACATAAAGGTATGTGATAAAAATACATTGTCGGAGGACGGATTATGCAGGATACGAATTCGATTTACGGGCTGTTAAAAGAAAGCGCAGAAAAATATGCCGGGAAAACAGCCGTTTTATATGATACATTTGCAGGAAGCTATGAAAAGCTGTTTCGGGATGTGACCAATAAGGCAATTCATTTGCAGCATTTTGAGGGGAAGCGGGTTGCACTTTGCGGACCGTCATCATACCGGTGGATTGTCAATTTATTTGGTATTATTCTGGCGGGAAAAGATGTTGTGCTGGTGGACTCCTTTCTGCCGCATAAGGAACGGGAAAGCCTGCTGGAAAAAGTAGGGGTGGATTACATTTTATCTTCTACCAATCAGTACATCCTTGCAGACAGTCATGCCATCATGATACCGGGGGCAGAAAAAGATGATGTTGAGGGAGAATATAATCCGCAGACACCGGAAGGAAACGTATTGGTATTTACGGCAACAGATAAAGAATCTGATAAAGCGGTTGTGCTGACCACACAGAATCTGATGTATACGGTCAATGCAATGAATCATCACTGCTATTGCAGCGAGCATGACAGAGTGCTGGCACAGACTATGCTGTTTCATATTTTCGGACTGGTTTACAGTCTGTTGTGGCCGCTGGCAAACGGCGCGTGTGTATGTGTCGGACGTGGACTGCGTCATATTGATGCTGAAACCTATTATTACAAGACAACGATTCTGCCGGGTACACCGTCGATGATTGAATATTTAAAGAGAATCAAGGCATTTAATCCGGAACTGCGTACCATTGTAATCGGCGGCGCACCGAGCAGCTATAAGTTATTTGAAAATTTAAAAGACCGGAATTACAACGTGTATACAATATATGGTATGGCAGAGTGCAGCGGTGGCATTGCGGTGAACCGTGAAATGGACGGCTCATATGAATTATATGATGATGAGGCAGTACAGTTAGGTGCAGACGGAGAAATTTTAGTCGGCGGGCACTGTGTAATGAAAGAGTACGACAAAGATGAACAGACGACAAAAGAAGTTTTAAAAGATGGTATGTTCCATACCGGTGATTACGGCAGGATGAACTGCCATGGCAGACTGGTAATTACAAAGAGAAATCCGGGCGTACTGCAGCTGCCAACCGGTGAAAAAATCTGCCGCCGGGTAATTAATGAGGAAATTACGGCAATTCACGGTGTTGCGGAAAGCTATCTGACAATGGACGGAGACAAGCTCACCATTGTAATCGTACCGATTGATAAAGAGATGACAGCAGACCGCATGAAGAAAAAGATTGACAAATACAATGAAAAGAAAGGATATCGCTGGGAAATCCAGAAAGTCATTGTATTAAAGCAGAATCTGCCAAAGCTTGAAAATGGTCAGGTGGACGGTGAAGCAATTCAGGAAATGTTAGAAATGGGACAATATTAATGATAAAAAGGGACAGAAAAGATCAGCAGGTCACATGACACAAGCTTACTTTTCTGTCCCTTTTGGTGTATCAACCATACCGGATTGAAGCCGTACAATGATAATAAATTTATTCTTTATGCCTCTGCATTAATTGATAGTAACGGGGTTACAGATAACCGTCAAAAATCATGCCGGTATAGGCGGATAAATTATAGGGGTCATTTGTCGGGCGGAGCGGGTTTTTATAGGCGATAATCTTATTGTTGACATAATCCATAGGATTGAGTGAAATGTCTTCCGCTTTTTTCTGAACAGCCTGTTTAAAGGCATTCAGACCTGAAAAAATGTCGCCTAATGTGCCGTTATCTGCGGCAGAAATAATGGCATCACGGTCAACGGCAATCGTACCATTATCGGTAACGCTTAACCCGTTTTCATTTAAAAGGTGGTTGTAAGATTTTGCAATGCCTGCAAAGTCCTTTTTTAACTTTTCATTTCCTTCAAAATGTTCGTTGGCATCATTGGCTGTTACCGAAATCAAGTTGTTATAGCCGCCGATTAATTCGCCGATACTGTCGGCAATTGCATCGGTGTCGGTATTCATGCTGATGGTGACAGGCGCTTTGCCGGTTGTATCAAAAAAGGTCAGTACATAATTATTATCAATTGTCACCTCATTTGAAACAGAGGTGGCAGTTGTTCCGTTTACAGAATATACAGCATTTGCCGGATACTGTGTCACGCGGTCCAGACCCAGTGTAGATACCAGTTCGGTATTGGAATCGGAAGCATCTGAGGAATTCTGGGACTGGATATGGAAAATCGTCGGAGAAATTCCCCTGATGCCGGTTGCATCGGATGTGATGGAAATAGCAGAATTGCCAAGACCATCCGTTAAAAGCTGTGCGTTTAACCCGATATCAGCCTGGTTAATCAGACGTGCAATCTTTTGCTGGGTATCGGTTACGGTGTCAGTAGCGTTTACGCCGAACTCAAACTGATATGTCAAATCCTGCACCTGCAGATCAAATGAGTACTCACCTGCTGCAAACGGCTTAGAATTTGGCTGTAAGAAGTTGCCGGTGTTTGTCTGTGGACAGGCAAGCTGTGAAACGGTAACTTCAAGCGGTTCATAATCCTGCACACAAGAATCTCCGATATATTCGGCATCGATGACCTGCGGCGAACTGGATGTTGCAGAACGTTTGTATGTAATGGAATCTGTGGATTCATCGGAAAGCTCATCTGCAATCTGGCTTAATTCCCGTGCATTTTCTTTTAAATCAATAGCATATTTTAATGCCGCGTCAGAAAAATCAATCTTATAAGAAGGAGTCTGACTGTTGATTTTTTGTAATCTGCCAAAGGTGCTTTTGAGCTGAGCCTTTGAATGGGTATCATATTTAGAATACTCTCTGTGACCGTACTGGGCGGCATAGTAGTTATAAACCGAATTGATCATCGTCACGAACCTCCTTGTCTGCAATAATCTATATCTCGTGTATTGTGGTTATTAGTGGTAAGCTGTGAAGTTACAAAAACTATAATAGACAGCTTTACGTAAAAAAGCTGAATGTCCCGTTAGAAAATCCGTTTTCCATGTGGGGCATTTGTAAAAAAAGCAATTATCTAAAATGATTGGATAATATTATATACTAATATATTCGGAATGTCACGCAGTTTCTTTAAGGAAAATTTAAAGATTTGGATTAAAAAATTTGTCAAAAAAGATATTGACGAGTGCCTGTTTACTATGATAAACTAGAACGGCTATGGAAGCGGTCTTTTTTTATGCCTAAAAAAGAACCAATTGGTGTAGAATCTCATACACCTACAAAAATTTAACGAAAATTGGAGGTGGAAGTTGTGCGCGTTAAGATAACATTGGCATGTACAGAGTGTAAACAGCGTAATTACAACACTACGAAGGATAAGAAAACTCATCCGGACAGAATGGAAACAAAGAAGTACTGTAAGTTCTGTAAATCACACACATTACACAAGGAAACCAAGTAATTTGGAGCAGTGAGGTAAAAGCTATGGGTGAAACTGTTAAAACAAAAAAACAGAAAAAAAGCTGGTTCAAAGGTTTAAAGGCTGAGTTCAAGAAAATTGTCTGGCCTGACCAGAAGTCACTTACAAAGGAAACTGCTGCGGTTGTGATTGTATCCGTTGTAGTCGGTGTAATCATTTCAGTAGTGGACTTGATTGCCCGCTTTGGTATCGAATTCTTGGTGAAGTAAGGAAAAGGTGATTAGATGGACGAAGCAAAATGGTATGTTGTCCATACTTATTCCGGTTATGAGAATAAGGTAAAGGCAAACATCGAAAAAACAGTTGAAAACAGAAATCTTCAGGACCAGGTTCTCGAAGTCATCGTTCCGCTTGAAACGGTTGTTGAAGTAAAGAACGGTGCAACAAAGTCTGCCCAGAAGAAGATGTTCCCTGGATACGTACTCATTAACATGGTGATGAACGATGACAGCTGGTATGTTGTCCGCAACACCCGAGGCGTTACAGGATTTGTAGGTCCGGGATCCAAACCGGTACCGCTCACTCCGGCTGAAATTAAATCACTTGGAATTACCCTTCCGGGAACTGAGGCTCCAAAGCCGGTTGTCCAGTTTGCTGGTAAAGTTGGTGACCAGGTAATGATTCTTTCAGGAGCATGGGAGAATACAGTTGGGGAAATTACAGCAATTAATGACGGCAAGCAGTGCCTGACCATTAATGTAGAAATGTTCGGCCGTGAAACACCGGTTGAGATTGGTTTTACAGACGTAAAACTTATGTAACAGAAAGCTTAAGCAGCTGCTTATGGGCATATAGGCAGTGAGGCATAAGCGTGGGAGATTGAAGCGGCAGATTTAAATCAGCCGTATCTTTCGCCAATTACCACATAATATTTAGGAGGTGCCTAAAATGGCAAAGAAAGTAACAGGTTATATCAAATTACAGATTCCTGCCGGCAAAGCTACACCGGCTCCACCAGTTGGTCCAGCTCTTGGTCAGCATGGTGTAAACATTGTAGAGTTTACAAAGCAGTTCAATGCAAAGACAGCAGATCAGGGAGATTTAATTATCCCGGTTGTTATCACAGTATATGCTGATAGAAGTTTCAGCTTTATTACAAAGACTCCGCCGGCAGCAGTTCTTTTAAAGAAGGCTTGCAACATTAAGTCAGGTTCTGGTACACCAAACAAGACAAAGGTTGCAAAGATTTCTAAGGAAGAAATCAAGAAGATTGCTGAATTAAAGATGCCAGACTTAAATGCTGCATCTATCGAGACTGCTATGTCTATGATAGAAGGAACAGCAAAGAGTATGGGAATCGTTGTAGAAGATTAATTGATTCATATTAATTTGATATATGTGGGAGGAAAGCAAGTCCCTTCCGATATTACCACTAGGAGGTTTTTTGATAATGAAAAGAGGAAAGAAATACGTTGAAGCGGCTAAGTTAATCGACCGCGCAACATTATATGAAGCTACAGATGCAGTTGCTCTTGTAAAGAAGTCTGCAGTAGCAAAATTTGACGAAACAATTGAAGCTCATATCAGAACAGGTTGTGATGGACGTCATGCTGATCAGCAGATCAGAGGTGCAGTTGTTCTTCCACACGGAACAGGTAAGACTGTTAAGGTTTTAGTTTTCGCTAAGGGTGCTAAGGCTGAAGAAGCTGAAGCAGCAGGCGCTGATTTCGTAGGCGGTGAGGAACTGATTCCTAAGATTCAGAATGATAACTGGTTCGATTTTGATGTTGTTGTTGCAACACCTGACATGATGGGCGTTGTTGGTCGTCTGGGACGTGTACTCGGTCCTAAGGGCTTAATGCCAAACCCGAAGGCTGGTACAGTTACAATGGATGTAACAAAAGCTGTTAATGATATCAAGGCTGGTAAGATTGAATACAGACTTGATAAGACAAATATCATTCACGTGCCAATTGGTAAGGCTTCATTTACTGAAGACCAGTTAGCGGACAACTTCCAGGCTATTATGGATGCAATCGTTAAGGCAAAGCCTTCAACATTAAAGGGTCAGTATTTAAGAAGTGTTGTACTTACTTCTACAATGGGTCCTGGTGTTAAGGTCAGCACAGCAAAATATGTTGGCTAATTTGTAAAAAATGGTTGACAACCTATATATGAAGATAGTATACTATCATTTGTTTGTGTGATACATCACACAATGCAATATTTTGCCTAAGACAGCAGGTCCCCATCCGGGGTTAAAGGTTATTCGCCTACCGAGGATTATGAAATGCGGCAGACAGACAGTCTGCGGTATATTAAGACATGAATCTACGTCCTCTGAAGTCTTGTGCTTTGGAGGACTTTTTTATGAATTGGGCAGAATTTATCCCTCTGGTGGGATACAAATCTAACAGGAGGTAACAAATTCATGGCAAAGGTAGAACTTAAAGCACCTATCGTAGACGAAATTTCAGGACACTTAAATGGCGCGCAGGGCGTTGTTTTAGTTGACTACCGTGGCTTAACTGTAGAGCAGGATACACAGCTTCGTAAGCAGTTAAGAGAAGCCGGTGTCGTTTACAAGGTATATAAGAATACTTTAGTAAAGAGAGCTATCGCAGGTACAGAATTCGAGCCAATGACAGATATGCTTGAAGGACCTACAGCAATTGCTATCTGCGCTACAGATGCAACAGCTCCGGCTAGAATCCTTAGCAACTTCGCTAAGACAGCTGAAGCTCTTGAATTAAAGTGCGGTGTTGTTGAAGGAACATACTACGATGCAGCTGGCATTCAGACAATTGCTTCTATTCCGTCAAGAGACGAACTTCTCAGCAAGTTCCTTGGAAGCATCCAGTCACCTATTACAAACTTTGCACGTGTTATTAAGCAGATCGCTGAAAAGAACGAAGAAGTTGCTTAATTTCCGTGTCCGGATACAAAACGTATCCATGGAAATGTTGAACAGAGTCTGTACGGATACCGTATGGACGGTCCGGGCAGCAGCCCAATAATATAAAAGGAGAGTAAATAAATGACTACACAGGAAATCATTGAAGTTATTAAGGGATTATCAGTATTAGAATTAAACGATTTAGTTAAGGCTTGCGAAGAAGAATTCGGCGTATCTGCAGCAGCAGGCGTTGTTGTTGCAGCAGCAGGTGCTGGCGCAGCAGCAGGTGAAGAAAAGACAGAATTCGACGTAGAACTTACAGAAGCTGGCGCTAACAAGGTTAAGGTTATCAAGGTTGTTCGTGAAATCACAGGCCTTGGCTTAAAGGAAGCTAAGGAAGTTGTTGATGGCGCACCTAAGGTTGTTAAGGAAGGCGCTTCTAAGGAAGAAGCTGAAGAAATTCAGAAGAAGCTTGAAGCTGAAGGCGCTAAGGTTACTCTTAAGTAATTTTACCCACAACAGTATCAATATAAAATTAAAAACCGGATTCCTGCGGGAGTCCGGTTTTTTACGTTATAGAAATACTGTACGGCAGCGGTGTAATTCGTGAAAATGAATTTACTTTCAATTCTGAAAATGTTATAATATTCATAATTATGCGCACAAATGCAATAAAAAGGAAAAACTGGTAAAAATTATCATGTATAGTGCTTGACAGACAAGTGACCGTATGCTATTATGGACAATGCACTATTGTGTATGCTTATGCTTTTTTATTGCATTGCATATTAAAAATATCAGATTTTATATAAAAATAAACACAAGGGGTGAAACGTCAATGGAGAAAAACAGAATGCGTCCGGTCAAGGCAGGCAAGAGCATGAGAATGAGCTATTCAAGACAGAAAGAAGTTCTTGAAATGCCGAACCTTATTGAAGTTCAGAAGGACTCTTATCAGTGGTTCCTGGATGAAGGGTTAAAAGAAGTTTTTGATGATATCTCTCCAATAGCAGACTACAATGGCAGATTGAGTCTGGAATTTGTTGACTTTGCTTTATGCGAAGATGATGTCAAGTATTCTATTGAAGAATGTAAGGAAAGAGATGCTACATATGCAGCACCTCTGAAGGTAAGAGTAAGACTCCACAATAAGGAAAGTGAAGATATCAGCGAACATGAAATTTTCATGGGCGACCTTCCACTTATGACAAAGACGGGAACATTCGTTATCAACGGAGCAGAACGAGTTATCGTCAGCCAGCTGGTACGTTCACCAGGTATCTATTACGATATCCAGAAGGATAAGTACGGTAAGATTTTCCTTTACAGCTCACAGGTTATCCCAAACCGTGGTGCATGGTTAGAGTATGAAACAGATGCCAACGATGTGTTCTATGTTAAAGTAGATAGAAATAAAAAGGTTCCTGTAACCGTGCTGATTCGTGCACTCGGTTTCGGAACAAATGCTGAAATTATTGATATTTTCGGCGAAGAACCAAAGCTTCTTGCTACAATGGAGAAGGATACTTCTACAAACTATCAGGAAGGTATTTTAGAGCTTTATAAGAAGTTAAGACCGGGTGAACCGTTATCTGTAGATAGTGCGGAAGCGCTGATTTCAGGTATGTTTTTTGATCCGAGAAGATATGACCTTGCAAAGGTGGGAAGATATAAGTTTAATAAGAAGCTTTCTTTCAAGAGCAGACTTTCAGGACATATCCTTGCAGATGATGTTGTGGATACACAGGGCAATGTCATTGCACAGGCAGGCGATAAGCTTGACAGAGAAACAGCACAGGCAATTCAGGATGCAGCGGTTCCGGCAGTTTTCTTAAATGTAGATTTAAGAAACAGTGACGGTACAATTACAACAAAGAGAGTAAAAGTGCTGTCTAACATGGCAGTTGATATTACAAAATGGGTTGATATTTCAAAGGAAGAAGCAAGAAAACTCGGTGTTACAGAAGCTGTATTCTTCCCTGTACTCAGCCAGATTTTAGCTGAAAATGAATCACTTGAAGAAATCAAAGAAGCAATCTGCAAGAACATTGCCGATCTGATTCCAAAGCACATTACTGTAGAAGATATTATTGCTTCTATTAATTATAATATGCACCTTGAATACGGCGTTGGTACAAAGGATGATATTGATCACCTTGGTAACAGACGTATCAGAGCGGTCGGCGAACTGTTACAGAACCAGTTCAGAATCGGTATTTCCAGAATGGAAAGAGTTGTCAGGGAAAGAATGTCCACACAGGACTTAAGCGGTATTTCTCCGCAGTCCCTGATTAATATTAAACCGGTTACGGCAGCGATTAAGGAATTCTTCGGAAGTTCCCAGCTGTCACAGTTCATGGATCAGAATAACCCGTTGTCAGAAATTACGAATAAAAGACGTCTTTCTGCATTAGGACCGGGTGGTCTGTCAAGAGATCGTGCCGGTTTCGAGGTTCGAGATGTTCACTATACACATTATGGAAGAATGTGTCCTATTGAAACACCTGAAGGTCCGAACATCGGTCTGATTAACTCACTTGCATCTTATGCAAGAATTAATGAATATGGTTTCGTAGAGGCACCGTACCGTCTGGTAGACAGAACCGATCCAAAGAATCCGCGTGTTACCGATGAAGTACAGTACTTTACGGCTGATGAAGAAGATGATTATCATGTAGCACAGGCGAATGCGGAAATTGACGAAGAAGGACATTTCGTTAAGAATACTGTATCCGGCCGTTACAGAGAAGAAACTTCTGAATTTGACAAGACACAGATTGAATTAATGGACGTATCGCCAAAGATGGTATTCTCTGTTGCGACATCCATGATTCCGTTCCTTCAGAACGATGACTGTACACGAGCGCTGATGGGTTCCAACATGCAGCGTCAGGCCGTACCGCTTCTGATGACAGAAGCACCGGTTATTGGTACAGGTATTGAAAATAAGACAGCAAGAGACTCAGGTGTCTGCGTTGTAGCAGAAGCAGACGGTGAAGTTCTTTTGTCTGAATCTGATAAAATTATTGTAAGAGAAGATGACGGCAAGGTACATGAGTATAAGCTGACAAAGTTCTCAAGAAGTAACCAGAGCAACTGCTATAACCAGCGTCCAATCGTATTTAAAGGTGACAAGGTGAAGGAAGGCGATGTTATCGCAGATGGTCCTTCTACACAGAATGGTGAAATTGCATTAGGTAAGAACCCGTTAATCGGTTTCATGACATGGGAAGGTTACAACTACGAAGATGCTGTATTATTAAGTGAACGTCTGGTGCGTGATGATGTATACACTTCTATCCATATTGAAGAATATGAAATCGAAGCCCGTGATACAAAGTTAGGACCGGAAGAAATCACAAGAGATATTCCTTCCGCAAGCAGTGATTCTATCAAGGATCTGGATGAAAACGGTGTGATCCGCATTGGTGCAGAAGTACGTGCCGGAGATATTCTGGTTGGTAAAGTAACACCAAAGGGTGAAACAGAACTGACAGCCGAAGAAAGACTGCTTCGTGCAATCTTTGGTGAAAAGGCAAGAGAAGTAAGAGATACTTCATTAAAGGTACCTCATGGTGAATATGGTATCGTTGTGGCAGTGAAGACATTTACAAGAGAAAACAGCGATGAACTGGCACCGGGTGTCAGCAAGTCTGTCCGCATCTATATTGCACAGAAGAGAAAGATTTCTGTAGGTGATAAGATGGCCGGTCGTCATGGTAACAAGGGTGTCGTTTCCAGAGTTCTCCCTGTGGAAGATATGCCATTCCTTCCAAACGGACGTCCGCTTGATATCGTCTTAAACCCTCTGGGTGTGCCTTCACGAATGAATATCGGACAGGTGCTTGAAATCCATTTAAGTCTTGCAGCAAAGGTGCTTGGCTTTAACATTTCTACACCGGTATTCGACGGTGCAGACGAAAATGATATTATGGATACATTGGATATGGCAAATGACTATGCAAATACACCTTTTGACGATGAAGAATTACAGCGTGAAAAGGCAGCTGCACAGGAAAATGGCGAAGATTATCCGGAAGATATGGTAACATTTACAGATAAATATAAAGAACTGCTGAATCCTGACGTATTCCAGTATCTGAGTGACAACAGAGCACACAGAGAAGAATGGAAGGGTGTTCCAATCGGACGTGACGGTAAGGTAAGACTGCGTGACGGACGTACAGGTGAATATTTTGACAGTCCTGTAACAATCGGTTTCATGCACTACTTAAAGCTCCATCATCTGGTTGATGATAAGATTCATGCACGTTCAACAGGTCCTTACTCACTTGTAACACAGCAGCCGCTCGGTGGTAAAGCACAGTTCGGTGGACAGCGTTTCGGTGAAATGGAAGTTTGGGCACTGGAAGCTTACGGTGCATCATATACATTACAGGAAATCCTGACTGTGAAGTCCGATGATGTTGTAGGACGAGTTCGTACTTACGAAGCAATTATCAAGGGTGAAAATATCCCTGAACCGGGTATTCCGGAATCCTTCAAGGTACTTTTAAAGGAACTCCAGTCCCTGGCATTAGACGTAAGAGTGCTTGATAAGGATAACAATGAAGTGAAACTGCTTGAAAGCTCTGAATACGAAGTAACTGACTTCAAGAAAGTTCTTGATGATGGCAGATACAGACGTGACAGCAGAGAAGAGGAAGCAGAATATGCTAAGAATGGTTCAACCATTCAGACAGTCGGTGAAGACGGCTTTGAAGATGCAGAGGATGTAGAGTATGCCGGCGATGATGCATTTGATGATGCAGATGATTATGGCGATGGCAATTCAGATATGATGGATTAATAGAAGGGAGCACGATCATGGCAGAAGAATCAAAAAGAGATTTGACCAGTCAGTCTATGAAGTTTGATAAGATTCAGATTAAACTGGCTTCTCCGGAGGATATTTTAGAGTGGTCTCACGGTGAGGTTACAAAGCCGGAGACAATCAACTACAGAACTTTAAAACCGGAAAAAGATGGTTTATATTGTGAAAGAATCTTTGGACCGAGTAAGGACTGGGAGTGTCACTGCGGTAAATATAAGAAAATCAAAGATAAGGGTATTATCTGCGATAAGTGTGGTGTCGAAGTAACAAAGGCCAGTGTCCGTAGAGATCGTATGGGACATATCCATTTAGCGGCTCCTGTTTCCCATATCTGGTATTTTAAGGGAATTCCTAGCCGTATGGATCTGATTCTGGACATCGGACCGAAGAACCTTGAAAAAGTATTATATTTTGCAGCTTATATTGTAATTGATCCGGGTACGACAGAAATTCCGTTCAAGAAGATTTTAACAGAACAGGAATACCGTGAACTCTACGATCAGTACGGCAATACATTCCGTGTCGGCATGGGTGCGGAAGCAATTTATGAACTGCTTAAAAATGTAGACCTGGAATCAGAAGTTGCAAAGTTAAAGGAAGAACTTGAAAATACAACTTCCCAGAAGGCAGCAAGACTCATTAAGAGAATTGAAGTCATGGAAGCGTTTTTAACAGCCGGAACAAGACCGGAATGGATGATCTTAACTGAAATTCCGGTAATCCCACCGGATTTAAGACCAATGGTACAGTTAGACGGTGGACGTTTTGCAACTTCCGATTTAAATGACTTATATAGAAGAATTATCAACAGAAACAACAGACTTGCACGTCTGATTGAACTGGGCGCTCCGGAAATCATTATCCGTAATGAAAAGAGAATGCTTCAGGAAGCTGTTGATGCCCTGATTGATAACGGACGCAGAAACGGCCGCCCGGTAACAGGTCCTGGTAACAGAGCATTAAAATCTCTTTCCGATTTGTTAAAGGGTAAGCAGGGACGTTTCCGTCAGAACCTCCTTGGTAAGCGAGTTGACTATTCAGGTCGTTCTGTTATCGTTGTAGGTCCTGAATTAAAGATTTATCAGTGTGGTCTTCCAAAGGAAATGGCAATTGAGCTGTTTAAGCCGTTTGTTATGAGAGAACTGGTAAGACGTGGACTGGCTGACAATATTAAGAAAGCGAAAAAGAGCGTAGAACATCTTGAAAACAGCGTATGGGATGTGCTGGAAGATGTTATCAAAGAGCATCCGGTTATGTTAAACCGTGCTCCTACACTGCACAGACTTGGTATTCAGGCATTCGAGCCAATCCTTGTAGAAGGTAAGGCAATTAAGCTGCATCCGCTTGTTTGTACAGCGTTCAACGCCGATTTCGATGGTGACCAGATGGCCGTCCATCTGCCGCTTTCAGTAGAAGCACAGGCAGAATGCCGCTTCATGCTGCTTTCACCAAACAACCTGTTAAAGCCGTCTGATGGTGGTCCTGTAGCTGTTCCTTCACAGGATATGGTTCTTGGTATTTACTATCTGACACAGGAAAGACCGGGGGCAAAGGGTGAAGGTAAGTTCTTTAAGAATGTAAACGAAGCACTTCTTGCATATGAAAACGGAGTTATTACATTACACTCTAAGATTTTAGTTCATATGACAAAGACCGATGCAGAAGGCAATACCGTTTCAGGTAATGTAGAATCTACACTGGGAAGATTTATTTTCAATGAAATTCTTCCACAGGATTTAGGATATGTAGACAGAAGCAAGGAAGAAAACCAGATGCTTCTGGAGGTTGATTTCCATGTAGGAAAGAAGCAGTTAAAGGATATTTTACAGCACGTTATTAATACCCACGGTACAACGACAACAGCCGAAGTACTTGATGATATTAAAGCAATGGGTTATAAGTATTCTACAAGAGCAGCCATGACCGTTTCTATTTCAGAAATGACTGTGCCGCCGATTAAGAAGAAGCTGATTTCCGATGCAGAAAAGAAGGTTGAACAGATTACTGTAAACTACAACAGAGGTCGTTCAACAGATGAAGAAAGACATAAGAATGTTATCCGCGTATGGCAGGAAACGGATGAGGCATTAAAGGATGCCCTGATTGAAGGTCTTGATAAATACAACAACATCTTCATGATGGCCGATTCAGGTGCCCGTGGTTCTAACCAGCAGATTAAGCAGCTTGCAGGTATGCGTGGTTTGATGGCAGATACATCCGGTAATACAATCGAACTCCCAATCAAGTCCAACTTCCGTGAAGGTCTTGATGTACTGGAATACTTCATTTCAGCGCATGGTGCGCGTAAGGGTCTGTCCGATACAGCGCTTCGTACAGCCGATTCAGGATACCTTACAAGACGTCTTGTAGACGTATCACAGGATTTGGTTATCAGAGAAACAGACTGCAGCGCCGGTAAGACAATTCCGGGTATGTATGTATCTGAATTCGTAAATGATAAGGCAACTGCAAGCAGCGATGCAAAGGCAGATATCCTTGAATCATTAGAAGAACGTATTACAGGCAGATATCTTGCAGAAGACATCATTGATCCGTCTACCGGTGAAGTGATTGTAGCTGCAAACCACCTTGTAACACCAAAGAGAGCAGCACAGATTGTTGCAACAGGTGTTGAAAAGGTTAAAATCAGAACAATTCTTACCTGCCGTTCACACATCGGTGTATGTGCAAAGTGCTACGGTTCTAACATGGCTACAGGTCAGACCGTACAGGTTGGTGAAGCTGTTGGTATTATCGCTGCCCAGTCTATCGGTGAACCGGGTACACAGCTTACTATGCGTACTTTCCATACAGGTGGTGTTGCCGGTGATAATATTACACAGGGTCTTCCTCGTGTCGAAGAACTTTTTGAAGCAAGAAAGCCAAAGGCACTTGCTGTACTGGCAGAGTTTGGCGGTGTCGTAAGTTTTGCAAAGACAGAAAAGAAGACAGATATTGTTATTACAGACGATGATGGTAACTCAAAGGCTTATCCTGTATCTAGAGATACAAGAGTCAAGGTTCAGGAAGGTCAGATTGTTGTAAAGGGTGAAGAAATCACAGAAGGTTCTGAAAATCCTCATGATATCGTAAGAATCCTCGGCGTACGTGCCGTACAGGATTACGTACTGCGTGAAGTTCAGAAGGTTTACCGTATCCAGGGTGTAGAAATCAACGATAAGCATATCGAATTGATTGTACGCCAGATGTTAAAGAAGATTGTTATTGAATCTCCTGGAGATTCAGAATTCCTGACAGGTTCTCAGGTAGATACAATTGAATTTACAGAAGTAAACGAAAAGCTGGAAGAGGAAGGCAAGACTCCTGCAACAGGTACTTCAATTATTCTGGGTATTACAAAGGCTTCTCTTGCAACAAATTCATTCCTGTCAGCTGCTTCTTTCCAGGAAACAACAAAGGTTCTGACAGATGCCGCTATTAACGGTAAGGTCGATCCGCTGATTGGTCTGAAGGAAAACGTTATCATTGGTAAACTGATTCCTGCCGGTACAGGTATGAAGCGTTATCAGAACGTTGAACTGGATTCTAATGAAAGAGTCCGCAAAGAAATTGAAGAAGAAGCAGCCGAAAGAGCAAAAGAAGAAGCTGCATCTGACATTTCTGATGACGAAACACTGGAACTGACGGAAGAAGAAGTTACAGTAACAGAATAAAACTAAAGCCGTTTCAGGCATAGGATAAAAAGTTCCGGTATAGTGGTAATGCACTGTACCGGAATTTTTGGTTTTTACAGAAAATGTTTGAGCAGATATATCTTTGAGCTAAAAATTTTAAAAAGTGCTTGACATATAAAAATATAAAATATATACTAAACAAGTGTGTGATAACAGGAAAGCCCTGCTATGCCACATTATTCAGAAATGAACTGAATATGCAACCATGAATTATTCTAATTCCGGGAGGTGAAAAAGGAATGCCTACATTTAACCAGTTAGTAAGACAGGGAAGAAAAACAACAGTAAAGAAGTCTACAGCACCAGCTCTTCAGAAGGGATACAACTCACTTCAGAAGAAAGCAACAGACGTAGCTGCTCCACAGAAGAGAGGCGTTTGTACAGCTGTTAAGACTGCAACACCTAAGAAGCCTAACTCAGCCCTTAGAAAGATCGCCAGAGTTCGTCTTTCAAACGGTATTGAAGTAACATCTTATATCCCAGGTGAAGGACACAATCTTCAGGAACACAGCGTTGTTCTGATCAGAGGTGGACGTGTTAAGGATTTACCAGGTACAAGATATCACATCGTTCGTGGTGTACTTGATACAGCAGGTGTCGCTAAGAGAAGACAGGCACGTTCTAAATACGGTGCCAAGAGACCTAAGGATGCTAAATAATTAGTATCGTAAAGGCAAATTGCAGGTTGGCGGATTTTCTAAAAACCATGCAGTAAAACGCGGAAATGGTCCGCATTTATTCACAATATGATTTATAACAAGTGCCGGAGTTAGATTAATCCGAAGGTTGCAGGTTTAAGATATACCGCGCACGTACACAGCCGATTATCCCGATGGCGGCAGCCTTTATTGGATGTCGCAGGTGGAAAAAGGTCATATATATTTGTGAGTACCGATGAATTAATGAATATTGTTAAGGAGGGAAGAACCGTGCCACGTAAAGGACATACTCAGAAAAGAGATGTATTAGCAGATCCTATTTACAATAATAAGGTCGTGACAAAGCTTATCAACAACATTATGCTTGATGGTAAGAGAGGAGTTGCCCAGAAGATTGTATACGGAGCATTTGACAGAGTCGCAGCAAAGACTGAAAGACCTGCTATCGAAGTTTTCGAAGAAGCTATGAACAATATTATGCCAGTTCTTGAAGTTAAGGCTAGACGTATCGGTGGTGCTACTTATCAGGTACCGATCGAAGTTAAGCCGGACAGAAGACAGGCTTTAGCTCTTCGTTGGATGACAGCTTATTCTCGTGCAAGAGGCGAGAAGACAATGGAAGAAAGACTTGCAAATGAAATCCTCGATGCTGCAAACAATACAGGATCTTCTGTAAAGAAGAAAGAAGATATGCACAAGATGGCAGAAGCAAACAAGGCTTTTGCTCATTACAGATTCTAATAATATAGGAGGATTTACCGATGGCTGGAAGAGAATATCCATTGGAGAGAACCAGAAATATTGGTATCATGGCTCATATCGATGCAGGTAAGACTACATTAACAGAGCGTATCCTTTATTATACTGGTGTAAACCACAAAATTGGTGATACTCATGAAGGTACTGCTACCATGGACTGGATGGCCCAGGAGCAGGAAAGAGGTATCACAATTACTTCAGCTGCTACAACATGTCACTGGACACCGGAAAAAGAAGGTAAGCCAGATAAGACACAGCCAGAATACCGTATCAACATCATTGATACTCCGGGTCACGTTGACTTCACAGTAGAAGTTGAACGTTCACTTAGAGTTCTTGATGGTGCTGTAGGTGTGTTCGATGCTCAGAACGGTGTAGAACCGCAGTCAGAGAACGTATGGCGCCAGGCTGATAAATACAATGTACCACGTATGGCTTTCATGAACAAGATGGATAAGATGGGTGCAGATTTCTTTGGATCATGCAACCAGCTTATAACTAAGCTTGGTAAGAATCCTGTACTTGTACAGATTCCGATTGGTAAGGAAGATGAATTTAAGGGTATCATCGACTTATTTGAAATGAAGGCTTATGTCTTCAACGGAGATAAGGGTGATGATATTTCCGTAGGTGAAATTCCTGATGATTTAAAGGATCAGGCTCAGGAATATCATGACAAGCTCATTGAACAGTGTGCTGAACTTGATGAAGACCTTATGGAAAAGTTCTTTAATGATGAAGAACTTACAATTCCTGAATTAAAGGCAGCTTTAAGAAAGGGTACTATCGAAGGTACAGCAATTCCTTGTCTTTGCGGTACAGCTTATAAGAACAAGGGTGTTCAGAAGCTTCTTGATGCAGTTATCGAATACATGCCTGCACCAACAGATATCCCGGATATCACAGGTGTTGATGAAGACGGTAACGAAGTTACAAGAAAGTCATCTGATGAAGAACCATTCTCAGCTCTTGCATTCAAGATTATGACAGACCCATTCGTTGGTAAGCTGGCATTCTTCAGAGTTTACTCTGGTACATTGAACGGTGGTTCATATGTATTAAATGCAAACAAGAACAAGAAGGAAAGAGTTGGCCGTATCCTTCAGATGCATGCTAACAACAGAAAAGAAATTGATAAGGTTTATTCAGGAGATATCGCAGCTGCTGTAGGTCTGAAGTTCACTGTAACAGGTGATACAATCTGTGACGAACAGCATCCGGTTATCTTAGAGTCAATGGAATTCCCAGAGCCGGTTATCGAACTTGCTATCGAACCAAAGACTAAGAATGACCAGGGTAAGATGGGTGAAGCTTTAGCAAAGCTTGCTGAAGAAGATCCGACATTCCGTGCCCACACAGATCAGGAAACCGGTCAGACAATTATCGCAGGTATGGGTGAACTTCATCTTGATATCATCGTAGACAGACTTCTTCGTGAATTCAAGGTAGAAGCAAACGTAGGTGCTCCACAGGTTGCTTACAGAGAATGCTTTACAAAGGCAGTTGATGTTGATAGTAAGTATGCTAAGCAGTCAGGTGGTCGTGGTCAGTATGGTCACTGTAAAGTACGTTTCTCACCACTTGAAGCAAACGTTGATAAGTTCGATGTTGAAACAAAGAATACAGTATTAATCAATGAGCCTCCGGTACTTTTCTGTGAATCATCAGTAGTTGGTGGTGCTATTCCTAAGGAATACATCCCTTCAGTTGCAGATGGTATCAGAGAAGCTGCAAACTCAGGTATCTTAGCCGGATTCCCTGTTCTCGGACTTAGAGCAGATATCTATGATGGATCATATCATGAAGTCGATTCATCAGAAATGGCATTCCATATTGCCGGTTCTATGGCATTCAAGGATGCTATGGCTAAGGCAGCTCCAGCACTTCTTGAGCCAATCATGAAGGTTGAAGTTACAATGCCGGAAGAATACATGGGTGATGTTATCGGTGATATCAACTCTCGTAGAGGACGTATCGAAGGTATGGAAGACATCAGCGGTGGTAAGATGATTAAAGCATTTGTTCCACTTTCAGAGATGTTCGGATATGCTACTGACCTTCGTTCTAAGACACAGGGTCGTGGTAACTACTCTATGTTCTTTGATAAGTATGAACAGGCTCCAAAGTCCGTTCAGGATAAGGTTATTGCTTCAAGAGCAAAATAATCTAATAAAAATATAGTTGCAAAATATTTAAAAATGCAATATAATAGATTTTAGCTATGAAACCCCATAAAGGGTATGAATCATTTTAAGGAGGATTTTAAACAATGGCAAAGGCTAAATTTGAAAGAACTAAACCACATTGTAACATTGGTACAATTGGACACGTAGATCATGGTAAGACTACACTTACAGCTGCTATCACAAAGACTCTTCATGAGAGACTTGGTACAGGTGAAGCTGTTGCATTCGAAAATATCGATAAGGCTCCAGAAGAAAGAGAAAGAGGTATCACAATCTCTACAGCTCACGTTGAATATGAAACAGAAAAGAGACATTACGCTCACGTTGACTGCCCAGGTCATGCCGATTACGTTAAGAACATGATCACTGGTGCTGCTCAGATGGATGCTGGTATCCTCGTAGTAGCTGCTACAGATGGTGTTATGGCTCAGACAAGAGAACATATCCTTCTTGCTCGTCAGGTAGGTGTTCCTTACATCGTTGTATTCATGAACAAGTGTGATATGGTTGATGATCCGGAACTTCTTGAATTAGTAGATATGGAAATCAGAGAACTCCTTAACGAGTATGACTTCCCAGGCGATGACACACCAATCATCCAGGGTTCAGCTCTTAAGGCTCTTGAAGATCCGAACAGCGAATGGGGTGATAAGATTCTTGAACTTATGCACACAATCGATGAATATGTTCCAGATCCAGAAAGAGATACAGATAAGCCATTCCTTATGCCAGTAGAAGACGTATTCTCTATCACAGGTCGTGGTACTGTTGCTACAGGTAGAGTAGAACGTGGTGTTCTTCATGTAAATGAAGAAGTTGAAATCGTTGGTATCCATGATGACATCCGTAAGGTTGTTGTAACTGGTATCGAAATGTTCAGAAAGCTTCTTGATGAAGCACAGCCAGGTGATAACATTGGTGCACTTCTTAGAGGTGTTCAGAGAGACGAAATCCAGAGAGGACAGGTTCTCTGCAAGCCAGGTTCAATCACACCTCATCACAAGTTTACAGCTCAGGTTTACGTATTAACAAAGGACGAAGGTGGACGTCATACTCCATTCTTCAACAACTACAGACCACAGTTCTACTTCAGAACAACTGATGTTACTGGTGTTTGTGAACTCCCAGCTGGTACAGAAATGTGCATGCCTGGTGATAACGTAGAAATGACAGTTGAACTTATCCACAACGTAGCTATGGAGCAGGGTCTTCGTTTCGCTATCCGTGAAGGTGGACGTACAGTAGGTTCAGGTGCTGTTGCTACAATCATTGAGTAATTTTATAGGTTGATGTACTCGATTATTATACAGTAAATTTAAGGGCTTCCGGGATTTTCCCGGAAGCCCTTTTTTGGTTCGCTCAGTTATTTATATTCTTAAATTTTTACCACCACTTCTCACGGTAAGAGTACTCTCCACGGTAATTAGAAGCATTATAATCAGGATATTTGAAAGGTGCATATACATCATCTTTAGGTGAATCATCCTGTGTATATATGTACATTGAATCATAATCCCATGTCACAATTTCATCACGGGCATCGCCGTAGAGATTTACAGCTTCTGCACACATGGTAGGATGCCCGTCATCAGGGAACCTGACAACCTGAATACCTCTGCCATCAATCATTCCACCGCGTTCTACATCAGCATTAAGAAGTATGAAGTCCTGACCATCACCAGTCCAGTTGACAGGAGTTAGGAGATTACCATTAAGTTCGTTTTCCATTTCCCATAACTGGTTACCTTCGCTGTCATAGAAATATATAATTCCCTGGTGTCCCCAGAAATTAACAACAACCATTTCATAGCCTGGACGGTCAGGAAGGTAATTAGCGAGACTGACACGCTGGGCATGACCTATACCGTCTTTCTTAAGAAGCTTTCCGTTAAAATCAGATATCAGGAAGCCTTCCTTTCCAGCAACACAGGCAAAGAATTTAGTGCCCTTGTGTGGACCTGATTCGAATCTTCCGGGAACAATTTCATCAATGTGGTCTTCATTAACAGGCATAGTCCACATCTTGTTACCATGGCAGTCAAGCATGTTATAACCTACAAGAAGTTCATCATGTCCATCCCCGTTAATATCAATTGCAAAAGGAAAATGTCCGGTATTCTTATCACTTTGGAAATGCCACATAACCTCAAGGTCATCGTTAAGTGCATACACCCTGCAATAACGATCCTTAATAAGAATATCACGTGGCTTATCAAGACCACGGAAATTACATATACGCATACCGTCAGGGTTAATTCTGTCAAAAGCATAGATTTTGTCAGGAACACCAATAATCGTTCCATCCTCCTCTGTTGTAGAGAAAGGTGCTTTGGCACGTTTCTTGACTTCACCTGTTCTGCCATCAAGAATAAGAATTTCAAAATTCTTGGCTGTTATAACCTCGTCAAAACCATCACCATCAATATCATATATCTGCATAGGCATGTCAGCTGATATAGTGCCAATGTCGTGATTATTGGTTGGTTCACCGTGCTGCCATAAAATATTGCCGTCAAGGTCAAATGCGGTGAGGCAGCTGATGGTTCCATAAGCATCACGGTTTACTCTTTTCTGGCACTGTGCCATAACCATCTGGTATTCACCGTTGCCAAGCAGATGACCAAAACGAAGCTGCCTTCCGGTGCCGCAGCCTTTGAGGTCAATCTTCTTAAGAAGTTTCATCTTAGGATAATGCGCCTGCGCATTTTCACATTCAGCTTTATAAGCATTTCTTGCAGCATCAATAGAAGCAGCAGTACTTTCAGAAGTAGTAACATTTACAAAACCAAACTGTGCAGGGATCGTTGCTGTAACGGCGACTTTGCCACCCTGTACGGCATATTCAGTGTCAAAGTCAAAATAAACCTTATCATCAACGCTGCATATAACATGGCTGCCTTTAATTTCTGCTTTAAGGATATAAGTATCGTCACAGTTGTAGTTGAAAGCTACAGAATCAAGAATAGTAACCTCTTCCTTGTGACGGTATTCAACTCTCAGTTCATGTTCTTCAAAAACAAGGACAAGAAGATTAGCAGAGTTCTGACAACAAAAACCAATGCCGGCATTACCCCATTTGGTAGTAAACATACGGACACTTGCAGTTATAGTATAATCGCGCCAGAATCTGTCGCCGCTTGTAAGCATAGGAAAAGTCCGGTGGGGCTTGTCATTGCGGATACGCATCTGCTCCATAAAATGTTTTCCATTATATTCAGAAATAATCCAGGAAGCTCCCTGACCATTATAAGTGTGGTTGCATACCGGGTCATGCCATTTACCATAATATCCGGGATAATGGATAAAATGATACTCACCCATTGCCGAATGATTCTTATCATAAGGGAATTCACCAATGGGAAAATCAGAGAAATCTTCATTAAGTAAAATAAAATCTGCCATAATAACCTCATTTCTGAGCGACTTTATCGTGAAGTTGCGATGAGAAATTCGCGCAGGCGATTTCTCATCTGCAATCATGGCTATTTGTTTTCGCTCAGAAACAAATAGCCGTGTGAAAAATAATAAAATGGTACATTGCCGCATTCTGGATATATCAATAATATCTTACGACACAAATCATATACTGATTATAGGTCGTTTATAGAGAAAATGTTACTGATTTTTTACATATTTTTGGGATTTTGGAAGATTTCGTGCAGTTTTTTGCAGCTATAAAAATACAATATGAATATAATAAAAGCGTATTAAGAAGCAAGATATAAGATTCTATTGTCCCACTTCATGAATAATGTTAAAATAATACTAAATACAATTCAAATCGGGCTGTGGGGAAGCAGATTTAAGATATAAATAACATTTAGAAAGCGGAAATAATATATGAAAAAAAGGAAAGTGTTATTAAAAGATATTATCGCACAATCTCCTGAAAAAGAGTATGGACAGCTGTATGCAGATATTATGCTTGAACTCTCACAGGGAACGCTGGCACCGGTCCGCAGTGCAGGAACAAATGGTAAAAAGCCGGCGCTTCCCGTGGCATTCTGGGAGTATGTGAAAGAGCCGGATTACGGTGATGTCAGTGATAAGCTGAATTTTAAGCTGCATCCGCTTCTTCATACAGCGTATTACCGGAAACAATTACGGATACAGATTTTAAAGAACGTATACAGCTGAAAAAATATGAGGTACAGTCGATTGAAAAAGCATTAAAAAATCTGGAAAACAAAAAAAATCAGCTGGAGGTTCAGGCAGGAAGTGTATCCGAATATGCAGATGAACCGGTGTCAGCTTCACCGGAGGAACAGGAACAAATCAGACAGCAGATTCCGGATATTGAAACAGTAGAGGCACAGGAACTTACCCGGTATCAGAAGACGGTAAAAAGAAATCTGCTAACGGCACTGTCCCGGTTAAAGGATGAGCAGAACCGTCTGGCAGAAGAAATCCGTTCAATTGCAGCAAAAGATATTTATGCAGAAGATTATTTTAAGAAAACATTTGACAGTCTGTTGACACAGACTGCCAGTCCAAAGAATCTGGCAGAGCAGTATGCTGTGAATAAGGCTTCATATGAGAGCCAGCTGGAAAAACTTAAAATTGATCTTGCAAGCATCGACAATGAACAGAAAAACATTGAAGAAATGTTTTTAGAATACGTGCGCAGTGTTAATGCGAATATTGCAATGATTGATAAAAATTCAACAATAAGTGTGCGCGGCAGAAACATTAAAATGTTAAAAATCCAGGTAGCAGACTGGGAAAGCGAACAGGAACATTTCCGTATGAAACTGCACGATTATTTTGAGCAGGTGATACAAAATGGTCTTGATACGATTGATAAGAATGAAAATCTGAATGAATTTTTGGGAAATGTCATTACAACAAAAAGACTGTATGATGATACTGTGGGTATCGGCAGTGTAAAAATTAAGCTGTATAAGATTGAAGCGGAACGTGAAGTCCCGATTACATGGGCAGAGGTATCAGCTAATTCCGGCGGCGAGGGCTTTTTATCAGCATTTGTGATTCTGACCTGTCTGCTTAGTTATATGCGGCGGGATGAGAGTGATTTGTTTACCACGGGAGAGGAAGGCAAGGTGCTGATTATGGATAATCCGTTTGCACAGACCAATGCGGAACATCTGCTGAAACCACTGATGGAGATGGCAAAGAAAACGAATACGCAGCTCATCTGCCTGTCAGGACTTGGCGGCGATTCCATCTATAACCGCTTTGACAATATTTATGTGTTAAAACTTATGGATTCAAGTATCAGAAGCGGCGCATGGCGCATGGAAGCCAGCCATATCAAAGGCGAACCGGTGAAGCGGATGGTATTGTCAGAATTCAGGGTGGAAGAGAGGGAACAAGATTGGAAATGAAGGTACAGGAAGTAAAACAATCACTGGAAACGGCATTTATAGATGGGACAATAAATTCTAATTTGGCATATCAACCGGAGTTTATTTCTAATGATTATAAGCAGGGAAAGAAAGTGCTTGTTTCATTAGAAAAGGAATTAAAAAAATGTGATGAATTTTTTATAAGTGTGGCATTTATTAAGTTAAGTGGAATTACACCGCTGCTTATGATTTTAAAGGAACTTGAGAAAAAAGGAATACCGGGGAAAATTATCACAACGGATTATCAGTTATTTACAGAGCCGAAGGCCCTTGATAAATTGGCATCTTTAAAGAATATCTCTTTAAAGATATATTGTTGCGATTCTCCGAAAGACGGATTTCATACAAAGGGATATATTTTCAGAGAAGATGAACTGTATCGGATTATTATTGGAAGTTCCAATATGACAATGAGTGCGATTACGACCAATCGAGAGTGGAATACAAAAATTGTATCTACCCAGCAAGGACAAGTTGCAAAGGAAATATTAAATGAATTTAAAGAGCTGTGGCAGGATTCACATACAGCAGATTACGAAGAATATATTGATGAATATAAAAAGCGTTATCGTAAGCAGCAGCTTATCAGAGAACAGCAGCGACAGGCGGCATCGGAAGCGGTTGTTGAATTTGACAGATACACATTAAAACCAAATAAAATGCAGGTGGCATTTATTGATAATTTAGCGAAAATGATAGAGCAAAATATTGATAAGGCATTGCTGTTATCCAGTACGGGAACGGGTAAGACATATGCCGCCGCATTTGCTATGAGACATTTTGGCTTTAACAAAGTGTTATTTGTAGTGCATAGAAATCAAATTGCAAAGCAGGCAATGAAGTCTTTTTGTAAAGTGTTCGGTGAAAGTGTATCTATGGGAATGTTTTCAGGGACGCTGAATAAAAAAGAGATTGATAGAGATTATGTATTTGCAACAATTCAGACATTAGGTAAAGACGAAAATTTATGCCTTTTTAAGCAGGAGCATTTTGAAGCGATTATATATGATGAAGCGCATCATGTAAGTGCGGCAAGCTATAAAAAAGTCATGGATTATTTTAAGCCGCAGTTTACATTAGGAATGACTGCTACACCAGATAAAAGAGATGACTATATAGAGGGTAGAAACATCTATGAAATCTTTAATCACAATATTGCATATGAAATCAGATTGCAACAGGCTATGGAAGAAGATTTACTATGTCCGTTTCATTATTTTGGCATAACAGATTTGGAATGGGTTGATGATACAATCGGTGAAAATAAAAATAGTACAAAAGAACAGAAATTGGAAGATTTTAGATATTTAACCAGTGATGAGCGTGTAGATTATGTGATACGGCAGGCGGATTATTATGGATATAGCGGAGACAGAGTAAAAGGACTGATATTTTGCAGCAGAGTAAATGAGGCAAAAGAGCTGTCACAAAAAATGAATGTGAGAGGATTCAGAACGATTGCTCTTGACGGTTCAGCATCGGAAGAAATGCGTGAAAAAGCGATAGAAAGACTGGCAATGGACGAAAAAGATGTAACGGATAAAATGCAGCCATTGGATTATATTCTGTCGGTGGATATTTTTTCTGAAGGTACGGATATTGTAGAAGTAAATCAGGTAATTATGCTAAGACCGACACAATCACCGATTGTTTTTATCCAGCAATTAGGACGAGGCCTTAGAAAGGCTGAAAATAAGGAATATACGGTTGTGTTAGATTTTATTGGAAATTATAAAAATAACTTTATGATTCCAATCGCACTGTCAGGGGATAGAAGTTACAATAAAGATAATGTTCGCCGATACGTGGTAGAAGGTGCACGGATTATTCCGGGTTCCAGCACAATTCATTTTGATGAGATTTCACAGAAACGTATATTTAGTGCAATCGATAATGCTAATTTTAGTGATATTAAGCTAATCAAGGAAAATTATCAGAACTTAAAAAATAAGCTGGGAAGAATTCCCGCGCTTGTTGATTTTGACCGATATGGGGAAATGGATGTACAACACATTTTTGATAATGCAAACCTGGGGTCGTACTATAAGTTTTTAGAAAAATATGAAAAAGAATACACAATAAGACTGTCCAAAGATGAAGAAAAGATTGTGGAATTTATATCAAAAAAATTGTCAGACGGAAAAAGAATCCATGAACTGGTTTTATTAAAAAATTTATTGGAAAATCCACACGGTTTAATCGGAAAAATGCAGGATACATTGATTCAGTGTTATGACATTACAATGAATAGAAATACGGTAGAGAATGTTATTAATGTAATGACGAATGAATTTCCGGCAGGAACAGGGAAAAAGACATATGAAAATTGTATTTTCATCAAGAAGGAAACTATGGACCATGTCGTTTCATTTTATGACCGTAAAAATGTAGATAGAAACCATTTGGATAGAGTGGAAATGTATGCAAAACGTCTGCTGGGCGACAATACGGAGTATGGTATCAGTGACACATTTGCAAAAATGCTTGAAAATAAAGCATTTAAAGACATTGTGACAGAATTAGTGGAATATGGAATAGGACGTTATTTAGCAGAATATCGGGAACGGTATCAGAATACGAATTTAGTTTTGTATAAAAAATATACATATGAAGATGCGTGCAGGTTGCTCGATTGGGAGCATAATGAAGTTCCGTTAAATATTGGCGGATATAAGTTTGATAAAAAAACAAAGACATTTCCGGTGTTTATTAATTATGATAAATCTGACAATATTAGTGATACAACAAAGTACGAAGACCATTTTACAGGAATGAACCGATTAATAGCAATTTCTAAAAGTGGACGGAGTGTACAGTCGGAAGATGTGCAAAATTTTATTCATGCAAAAGAACGGGAAATTGATGTCGAGCTGTTTATCAGAAAAAATAAAGATGATAAAATTTCCAAAGAATTTTATTATTTAGGACGAATGTGCGCAACCGGAAAAACCAATGAGATTATCATGCCAAATACAAATAAGACGGCAGTGGAGATCGAGTGGCTTTTGGATACACCGGTACGTGAAGATATTTATGAATATATTGTAAATGGCTGATAAAAAGCAAAAAGGAGAAAAAATGAAAACAATAAAAGTAGTGGCGGCGGTAATTTGTGATTCAATAACACAGAAAAAGAAAATATTTGCAACAGCCAGAGGCTATGGAGAATTTAAAGGTTTGTGGGAGTTTCCGGGTGGAAAAATAGAAGCGGGTGAAACACCACAGCAGGCACTTTACAGGGAAATTATGGAAGAACTGGATACAAAGATTAAGGTATATGATTTAATCGACACAGTAGAATATGATTATCCGGATTTTCATTTAAGTATGGATTGTTTCTGGTGTGAAGTCACCGAGGGTAATCTGACACTAAAAGAAGCGGAGGCGGCAAAGTGGCTTACAAGAGAAAAACTTGACAGTGTAAACTGGCTTCCGGCAGATTTGTCGCTGGTTGATAAGATTCGCAAAGAAATGATGTCATAAGCTAAAATGTTTTTAAATTTATAGAAGTGTCCGGAGCAGAATTAGGTATATGTACAAAAGATAAGGGAGGAAAGATATGATAACAGATTTATTTTCAGGAAACTTCTTTTTATTATATTTAATATTTGTAATATCAGTTATTACAGTTGATAAATTAAATGAGAAACAGAAAATTGCAATTATATACATATGTTCTTATGGAATGACATTTGATAATGAAAATTCAAAAATATTGTTACTAATATTAGTTATGTTAATGATTTTTTTAGTTCTTGAGTATTTTACTACGGACAAAATGAAACTTGTTATTATAAAAAAATTCCATTATAAGGTAATGGATTTTGTTTATATGGGTATATTTCAATATAAAATATGGGCTGTTCTAGGAGCTATAATTTTTAGGATAGATTTGGTAAGGGATTGGTGCCAAAGGACTTTTCAGATATTACCAGCATACCTAGATATTTTGTCAGTAGTATTATTGGTAGTAGCTATACATTGGATGTTCAATATAACAGAGGTTTTTCGTTCTTTTACAGAAATCTATGATAATATTTGGAAATATCCATATTATAGAGTTCAATTTGATAAAGAATTAGACGAACGATTAAATATTATAGTCGAATTTGAAGATCGCCTGTATTGGAAACGTAAAAGTTCGTATTCAGCAGTATCTTTTGAATTTATTAAGTCGTGGTTTGGTGATAAATATAAAGGTATGAAAACATCAAATGGCGTAAAAATAGCTATGCCAAAACGAATGTTGCAAATATTAAAAAATCCCAAGGTATTAGTAAAAGGGATAATTAATATAGTTCAAAAGATACGAAAATTAATAAAACATAGTTTTAATTATATATGGAGAGGTCACTCAACGATACCAATGCAATTAATACGAATATTAAGTTACAAACATGGACTTATTTTCAAAAGTAGTAAAGTTTCATTTAAATATTATAAAATATTTAAACGAAAAATATATGAGGTATTCTATTCAAGAATGTTTTTTGTTGGCTTAAAGAATTATTTAAAAACTGAATTATGCAGTGGAATAGATGAATATCAAAAATATATTGTTTATTTATATCCTCATATCGTACAAACTAAAATAGATGGGAAAACATATGCACCGGCAATGAAAGCATTTATAAATCAAACACCTATGAATAAATGGGAAATGGATAAGGTGATAAAAATGGCATTCGGATTTAATGGTAAGCCAATTACTTCAAAACGGTTGCAGGAAAAGAAAGAGATAGTCAAAAAATATGGGTTATAAAAAATAGTGTGTATTCTTGCATAAACATTAAGTTATTAGGTTTGATAATTTAAGAAGTTTGCATAATTAAAAGGTTTAAAATGAAAATAAAAATTGAGATAAATGATAAATAAGGAGATATATGGACGAGCAATGTAGAAGTAAATTTGTAAAAGCATTAATGAAAAATGAGATGGATACAGTAAATAAATTGATTGCTGTTGCAGCACCTAAAAGTTTATTTAAATATAGATATGGAGAGCAGAGAGATATTGAAGCTTTAAAAGAAAATAAAGTATGGATTGGCAGGGCGATATATCTTGATGATAGCGAAGATGCAAGATTTAGAGTCAAAAATACGTATGCCATATGTCAGTGCATTGATATGTTGGCTGTTCAAAATGAGAAATTTAAGAATCATAAGTATAAAAGAGATGTTTTATCAATTGCAGATACGAGTAAAAAAGACAGTTTTGTTTGTTCGTTTTCAGAAACTGAAAAGAATGAATATATGTGGGAAAATTATGCGAATGGGTATAATGGTTTTTGCATAGAATATGATTTTTGGAAATTGAAAAACGCAAATAATCTTTTGCTTGCACCCGTATCTTATTCACTAAAAAGAGAATTGGATATAAGGGAATGTGATAGCAAGCAATGGATGGTATTTATGCAATTGTATACTAAATATCCAGTAGGAAGTAATGGCGAACATTGGAGTGAGCAGTTGGAATGGAGATATGCATGTTACGAAAAAAATCTAGGAGTTTTGGATAATGAAAAAGGAAAGTTGATATCCGTACCATTACCGAAAAAAATTATTTTTGGAAAAAATATGTCAGAGGAAAACAAGATACAAATATTAAGTTGGATAAAAGAGAAGAGATATAATATTGCAATTCAGCAGATGTAAAATATTAATAATGCAGTAGTCAGTACAATGTAAAGTTATAAGCCTGACTTATCTGGGAATTAATACAAGAATCAAGCATGGATTGTTTCTGGTGTGAAGTCATCGAGGGAAATCTGATACTAAAAGAAGCAGAGGCGGCAAAGTGGCTTACAAGGGAAACGCTTGACAGCGTAAACTGGCTTCCTGCGGATTTGGCATTGATTGATAAGATTCGCACCCAAATGAAGATTTGATATATTGCGGGTATTCACGAATAATGATAAAATAATACAAACCAACCACAAAAACGAGGACAACCATGAAAGAACAAAGTGAAGAAAATACAAAAAAAGAAGTTATTGAAAAGAAAACCATCCGTATATTCAGAGGACATCTGTTTATAAAGCTGGTGATTATCTTACTGCTGGTGCTGGCGGTGATTGCCGGCATTGCGGGGCTTAGAAAGGGCAGTGGACAGCCAGCAGAGTCGGAGAGCAAGACAACAAGGATTGGCTTTGAAAATATCGGGCAGATGATCACGCAGGCGGCTTACTGTACGGAGATGAATGTCACAAAAGATTCGCGTAAGCTGTTTGGAATGACGATTCCGTTTACACAGAGCGAATATATTTACAGCTATGATGTGGAAGTGAGAGCGGGACTGGATTTCAGCCAAATTGAATGGAATGTTGACGAAGATAACAGCATAATTCAGGTTCGTCTGCCGCAGGTGCAGATTTTAAGCAGTGAAATCAACACGGATACCTTTAAGGTGTATCATGAGGAAGAAAGTATTTTCACACCAATCAAACTGGCGGATAATAACGATGCCCTGAAAATGCTGATTGAAAATGCGAAGCAGGATGCGGTTGCAAACGGTCTGCTTGAAAATGCGGAGAGCAACGCGGAAACGATTCTCAGGGGATTTTTTGCAAATGTCTATGATTTACAGAAATATAAGATTGAATTTATCAGACAATAGGCAGAAAAATGACAATTATTATCAGGCTGATTTTTGCGCACAAAATTATCGGCATCGGTATCGGAACGTTGATTGCGGCCCTGGGAGTCGGCAGAGTGATTGCGGTATTTCAGCATTTATTTTATGAGAAAATGGAGGAAGTGCGCATTTGAAAGAATTAGAAAACGGAAAGAAAAAGCTGCTGGTTACAGGAATGATTCTTATTATAATCGCGGTATGTGCGGCAGGCATTTTTGCTTACGGCAGTCATAAAAACAATCAGAAAGCGGCGGCAAAAGTACAGGAAGAAAGTGTACAGCGCGCATCACAGGAACAGTCCCTTGCGGCACAAAAAGAGCAGGAACAGGAAGCCCGGAGTATTGCCGAGGCAGAATTGCAGAAGGCACTTTCCGAGGCACAGAGCCGTGATGAATCCATAGCCGCATCCGAAGCAGAATCAAGGGAACAGGCGCAAAAAGAAGCAGAAGAAGCTTCGATTGCACAGGAAAAAGCCGAGCAGGAAGCCCGTGAAGAACAGGAAAGACAGGCACAGGGCGCAGGACTGGCAGAACGTCTTGCAGGCTATGAGGCAGTGAGCCGCCCGGCAGGATCGACCGGAGATATTATCTGTATTGACCCCGGACATCAAAGCCGCGGCAATAACGGAAAGGAGCCGGAAGGGCCGGGTTCACAGACGATGAAGACTAAAGTGGCAGGCGGAACGGGCGGTGTGGTATCGGGTGTGCCGGAATATCAGCTGACCCTGACAATCGGCATGATGTTAAAGACCGAACTACAAAACAGAGGATACACCGTAGTGATGACAAGGGAGTCCAACGATGTTGATATTTCCAATAAAGAACGTGCAGATATTGCAACGGCGGCGGGAGCGGCGGCAACAATCAGGATTCACGCAGACGGTGTGGACAGTGCTTCCGCTTCCGGGGCTTCGGTACTGGTGCCAGGTTCGTCCAATCCGTATATACCGGAACTGGCAGGCAGTTCCAGTCAGTTAGGAAGCTGTATTATCAATTCGTATTGTGCGGCAACCGGAATGAAAAACCGCGGGGTAGTCGGAAGTGACAATATGACAGGTATCAACTGGAGTACCAATCCGGTTGCCCTGCTGGAACTTGGATTTATGACCAATCCGACAGATGATGCGAATATGCAGGACGATACCTATCAGCAGTTAATGGTGCGCGGCATTGCAGATGGTATTGATGCGTATTTTGGAAGATAATGGAGATTAATGTGAAAAATCACACTGAGGTGCTGATTTTTCACACAGATATTTGTTAAAAAAAACAAATATTCCTCATGTCAGATGAGAAATCGCCTGCGCGAATTTCTCATCGCCGCTTTGCAACAAATTGCTCAGAAATGGAGAGTATCATGCACAAGGTTCAGGCGAAAGCCATTCTTTCGGCAAAAAACGGAATGAACATTTACCGGGGCTGTCAGCACGGCTGTATTTACTGCGATGCAAGAAGCACCTGCTATCAGATGAATCATGTATTTGAGGATATTGAGGTCAAGGAAAACGCGCCGCAGTTATTAGAAGCAGCATTAAAAAGAAAACGGAAAAAATGTATGATTGGTACCGGGGCAATGAGTGACCCGTATATGCCGCTGGAAATGGAATTAAACCTGACAAGGCAGTGCGCAGAGCTGATTGAACGGTATGGATTCGGGTTGACCGTACTGACAAAGTCCGATAATGTACTGCGGGATTTGGATTTATTCCGCAGAATCAATGCAAAGACAAAGTGTGTCATACAGATGACACTGACGACTATGGACGATGTACTCAGCCGGAAAATAGAACCGGGTGTCTGCACAACCGCGCGGCGGATAGAGGTCTTAAACATTTTAAAAGAGGAAGGCATTCCGACTGTGGTATGGCTGACACCGTTACTGCCGTTTATTAATGATGCCGAAGAAAATATTTTCGGCATTTTAGAAGCCTGTCAAAAGGCATCGGTGCGCGGTATTATGACATTTCATTCATTTGGAGTGACGTTAAGGGACGGCGACCGGCAGTATTTTTACAGCCAGCTCGATAAAAAATTTCCGGGGCTTCGCAGACAGTATATTGAAGCGTATGGAAATGCCTATGAACTGCCGATTCCGCGTGACAGGGAGATTTTTCCGGTATTCAGGGAAAAATGTGAAGCGGCGGGCATTGAATGGCGGACGAATCAGATATTTGAGTATCTGAACACCTTTGAAGAAAAGGGCTGCGGGCAGCAGATGACGTTGGCAGATTTTATGTGATAATTATTTTTTGCGATGACAGGGAAAGTTTTGACATTATTTTTTACAAAAACAGAACAGGCGGGCATATCCGGAAGAATTATACTTCCTGACATACCCGCCTGATTTTATATTTTTTTATTCTGATTTTTCCGTATCAGCATCTTCTTTATCAACAACCTTAATAATATTCTTTTTCCACATAATCCGTGAAGAAATAATGGCAACCGGGAGCATGAATAAAATCAGGAAGCCGACCATGCCAAACAGGGAAGAACCGGTTGTGATACGTACAACGAGGGCAAGCACCGTAATAATGACAATAACAGGAACAACGCCCATAACACCGTTTTTTACAACCTTTTTACCGGAGCTGGTGCTGGCAAAAAGACCGAGGGTCAGCGAACCAAACAGCGCCGGTATCAGATAGTTGGAAGCTGTTTTTACGGCAGGCAGTTCAAAGACCGGGCTGATCCATGCGCTAAGCAGTGCGGCAAGCGCAAGAATGATAATCGTCATAATCGAACATATCGCAACGGCAACCGAAGAAATGGCTTCGCCTTCCGGGGTATTCGGTTCTTTTTTGGCAAGCTTCATGGCATTGACGGCACATGGCAGCTTCAGGTTCATAATATTTCCTGTGATAAATGTCAGATAAGAAGAAGCGCCGAGAATCGGTGTGTAGCTGATTGCTTCCGAAAATCCGACCGGAATATAAACCATTAAAATACTGATAGTGCTAAGGTTAATGACTTCACCAATGGAAGGCAGACTGTCATAAAAGGTGAGCACAACAAACGGAATGGCAATCATGTACAACAGGGCAATCAGTGTGCCGATGCGTCCCCATTTGTGCGCCCATGCCTGAAAGGAGTCTGTAATTACAATTTTATTTGAACCTTTTTTCTTCATAAGATATCTCCAATCTGCAAAAATGCTATAAAAACAACTTACACCACAATACGGATGAAATCATGCCGCCAATCATGGAAAATGCCATGATAAAATCATTGAGCCATGCAAGCTTCGGGTTCTTAGAAAGAAGCCCCAGCCCTACGGCAATGACAAGACCGGTCAGCATAACAGCCGCCTGAACGGTGTCGCCGATTAATAAAACGGAATGTAGACGGCAAAAAGACACAGCATGAAACAGCCGCTTAAAACGTACTTCCAGCCGTTTCCATTTTCTTCGGATTTGCTGACACTCATGGAAAGCTTTTTGCCAAGCGGCAGTAAAATGAAAAAACCGCTTAACATGCCGATACTCATAAGAATCATAACAACACCGAACTGCTGTCCGGTTGCACCCTCCAGCATTTCCGCACTGCTTGAAAATCCGATAGCGGAAGCTACGGAGCTTGAAATCAGCGACTCATAGGAAAGTGAGCCGATAACGGAAAGGCGCCACCAGCTCCAGACTGTTCCGAGTACCGAAATCAGTGCAAACAGCCCGACAACGATAGACAGGCTTGGGACAATGGAAAAGACCAGACTGGATTTGATGACATTTTTTAAATCCTCTTTGGAAATGCCCAGTTCCAGACAGTGTGTGTATGCTTTTTTTAAATAGACCAGTGAAAATCCTACAATGTAGAGCAGTCCGATTATAACCATGGCAAGGAGCAGCGGACTGGTAATAATATCTTTCATGGTAGCCATAAAAACCTCTTTTCTGCCGCGGATGCGGCGCATGTAAATCAGAATAAAATTTAGTTCTTGTGTTCTGTAAGCCAGCGCATTGCCGTATAGGCATAAACGGCGCAGCCTTCGGATAATACCGCTTCGTCAAATTTTACTTTCGGGTGGTGCTGCGGATAGCAGTAGCCCTCCTGCGGTGTGCCTGCTGCCAGTGCAAACATAATGGATGGAACTTCCTGACTTACATAGGCAAAATCTTCGCTTCCGGTGCTTTTCGGTGCTTTGCCTTCACCGGACATCGCATTGAGTGCAGAAGCCGTAAATGCTTTGGAAGGGCCTAAGAGTTCTTTTAAATAGTCTGCGGTGCAGACGGCAAGGTCCGGGTTGTTGTAAAGACATGGACAGCCGCTTCCGTAAGTAACCGTCGCGGTGGCGCGGAAAGCTGTGGCAATGCCGGAAGCAATTTCAGAAACACGCTGTTTGATAAAAGCGCGCGTAGATTCATCATAGGTGCGAATCGTTCCACTCATATGGGCGGTATCGGGAATGACATTGGCGGCATTTCCGGCATTAACCGTTCCGATTGTTAAAATAGCCTCATCGGAAAGTCCGAGTTCTCTTGCGTGGATTTCCTGAAGACCTGTGATAATGTGGGCGGCAACGGTAACCGGATCAACACCGTTATTCGGCATAGAACCGTGACAGCCTTTTCCCTGAATATCAATATAGAAGTAATCGGCGGCAGGCGCACTGACACCGCCGTCGCAGGAAATAACCGTACCGGCAGGCAGAGGAAGCCCTGCCATTACATGAATCATCATGGCGGCATCGACATCAGGATTTTTTAAGACACCGGCTTCGATCATATCGTGGGAGCCTTCAAAAATTTCCTCGGCAGGCTGGAACATGAGTTTGACCGTGCCTTCGATTTCATCTTCATGTGCTTTTAAAAGGCGTGCGGCGCCTAACATCATTGTAGTGTGCATATCATGACCGCAGGCGTGCATTTTGCCGTTGGTGGAGGGAAAAGAAACATCGGCTTCTTCCTTCATCGGCAGGGCATCCATATCACCGCGGATTAAAAAGACTTTGCCGTCTTTTTTTTTGCCTGCCAGTGCCACAATGCCGGATTTACCGCACATCTGCGGCTCGTAGCCCATGGAAATGAGTTCCTGCTTTACATAATCAACGGTTTCCGGAATATCAAAGCCCGTACCAGGGTGTGTATGCAGAAATCGTCTTGTCCGGACAAGCTGTTCCTGATAAGAAGCAGCTTCCTGTAAAAGTGCTGTAGTTGTCATAAGGGACCTCCTTTTTCTATAAAAAACTTATTATGAAGCCAGGGGTCAAAAATCCCCGGCTATGATGCCTGTGGATTGTTCCACACTGCAATACGGTGTTGTAATATAGTGCCGTAAGTAAAAAAAGGCGAAGATGTCCAAGGGTTTCGTGGCATCTTCGCTACAGAAAATAATATTACCAATCGGGTAATAGTTTGTCAACAAAATAAAAAAAAGTTTTTTATCTGAAAATTTAAAAATGTAAAGTCAGAAAACCCGTTGACGGTTTACCACAAAAAGCGTAAATTGAAAGTAATGAATAATAAAGTAGAGGACCTGTAAAATGTATCTTGCAATATGTGATGATGATATACTGTTGTGTGCCAATTTAAGAAGAAAGCTGGCGGCATTTGATACCGGCGGAAACAAACTGTTTGTGGACGAGTATCATTCAGGGGAAGAATTGTTAAAGGGTGCCTGTCGGTGCAATTATGATGCGGTATTTCTGGATTTATATATGGAAGGCATGTCGGGATTTGATACGGCAAAGGCATTAGCCGAAAGAAAAAGCGAAGCCCGGATTATTTTTCTGACATCGAATGAATCGCTCGTATTTGACAGCTTTGAGTACCAGCCGTTTTATTTTTTAAGAAAAGAAAACTATACGGAAGTTCTGACAAAGGTTATGGCGAGGCTGAAAACGGTTTTAAATCAGAACGGAACCTTTTTACTGGACGGTAAAAATGAAAAGGAATCCATTGCCGTCAGCAGTATCTGTTATGTGGCAAGTGATAAGCATAACGTTGTTATTTATACCACCAAATACAGTTACGAGGTGCGAAAGACCATGACGGAAACTTTAAAACAGCTTGAACCGTATGATTTTGTCAGAATCCACAAGCAGTATCTTGTAAATTTAAAATATGTGAAAAAGGTCAATATGCGGGACGAAACTGTTTTGTTAATGAATGATACGGTTCTGGACATGAGCAGGCGGTGTAAGGATACGGTGCTGGAGCGTTTCACGCAGTATCAGCGCAACATGAACGGAGCGGTATAGATGAATACAACACTGATGAATGAAAATATGTATCAACTGCTGCTGTCGGCAAAGGACAGCGTGGGGATTCTGCTGTTCCAGATGATTATGCTTGAAATGGCACTGCTGTTTATCCGTACAATCAGAAATGATATACAGCGGCGGCGCACGGGAAATGAAAACGGTTATAAAAAGGACACGTTTTTGGGAAACCGCGGTAACTATATGGTATGTGTGGCGGCGGCATTTCTGGTGCTGACAGCGGCAAATCAGTTGATTGTTGCAAAGGGACTTGCCATATACATGCTGGTGCTTTCAGAGGGCGTTGTGCTGGGCGTGCTTACAGGGGTATTGACCGGCGGGAATATCAAAAAAGCGATGGTTACGACCGGTGTTTTGACTGTGGCGGCAGGAATTGCCTGCGTCTTAGGAGAACGGTTTTACAATGGAGCGGAGGACAGTGTGATGTTATCCGCCGCATTTATTGCATTTTTGGAATTTGTGCTGGCAGATGCACTTGTTAAAAGAGAGCTGTATCAGCTTCACCCAAAAGAATTGGGACTGCTGGCGCTCACGATTCTGATATGCGCGGCAGTATCGGCAGGGATGCTGTCGGACAGGGTGCCAGACCGTGGCATGAGAACAATCGTAGTGGCAGGTGTTTTGTTAAATGAAAGCTTTCTGATTGTCTTATTGTGCCGTATCAAGTCCATGCAGAAAAATGAGCAGGCGGTGGAAAAAGCATTGCAGGAGAGCGCTTACCAGAAACAGTATATGGACAGCGTGGCAGTGCTTGACGAGCATGTCCGCAAAATGCGCCACGATTTAAAAAATCACGTCAACACCCTGAATATGCTTCTTTCCGATGAGGAACACGGTCAGGAGCGGGCAAAGCAGTATCTTTTGGAATATGTCCGTCAGACTGCGGCATTACAGGATTTTGTAAAGACGAAAAACAGCGTGGCGGATGCGGTGTTAAATGCGAAGCTGATGTACTGTAAAGAACAGGATATTCCGGCGGTGATTTCGGTGGATAAAAATATCCGCGGATTAACCCAGACGGAATTATGCTGTGTACTCGGAAATCTTTTAGACAATGCGATTGAAGCCGAGTTAAAGCTTTCCAAGGCACAGAGAAAGATTGAAATAAAGATTGTCATGATAGAAGAAGTATTGGACATTTTGATAAGAAACCGCATTGCAGAGCCGGTTTTACAGGATGTACAGAAAGTAAAAAATATTGGTACAACCAAGCAGGATGCAGAAAATCACGGCTTCGGCTTGAAAAATGTCCGGGAAATTGTAAAAAAATACGACGGATTTATGGATCTGTATGAAGACAGCGGCTGTTTCTGCGTGCATATCCGAATATAAAACCGTTCGTGCCATAAAAGTGACCGCTTGTGCCGCCCCCTCTTGTTAGAAGATAACAGGAGGGGGTATATTTGTTTTAAGGAAATGCCAGAGCGTGTCAGTAATTTCAGAGAATCCGGTATCGGTAATTTCAATTTTGCAGGCGGGCATAAAAAAATAAAGGAGAAGGTTATGAAAAGAAAAAAGTGGGAAATGCCGGGGGTTAAGGCAGGGAGCAGGAGAGCCGCTGCAGTCACACTTACGGTACTGCTGGCGGCAGTCTGCGGCGGCTGTGGGAATCAGTATTCGGTGGAAGATGCCGTAAGCCGCGATGAAAAATTTACACTGGTGGGAGATGCAGGCGAGGCACAGACCAAGGATTTAAGTCAGGCGACAACCACGGCAATGATAGCACATGAAGAACCGACGGCGTATCAGTTTAACGGCAAAAAGGTAAACGTAACAGAGGTTGGAATGGGTGAAACAAAGCTGTATGGCGGCTTTGAAATTACCGTGCTGAATGCGTGGAAGCTCGGTAACACCCTGACCCGGTTAGATGAAATTGAAAACGGCGATGCCACCTTTAAAAACTGGCTGGTTATAAGCCGCGAGTTAAATGAAGACGGCTCATCGTCCAAGAACAATCACCAGTATGTTGCGGTCAAGGTCCGTATGAAAAATGTATCCGGTGGGAATAACAAAAAGCTGGAAATGAGCGGGACACTGGTGAATAAAGATGGTGAGAATTTATTCCAGCGGATTTCGTTTGCGGAAATAATAGGATTTGATAAATGTCCGTATTTAAAGCGTCCCGAAGAATTGCATAAGGACGCATACTTTTATAACTTTGCACAGGATGAGGAAATAGAAACCGTAATGGTATACCAGTTGATAAATACACCGGGTGTTTTAAGAGATGTTTATATGTATTCGGGCATTGGCGGAATCGGAGGTACAGACGGTGTCAACTCGATTGCAGACGGCAGTTATATGTTCCGGCTGGATATCGGGGACAGGAATTAAAAGCAAAAAGGAGAAACATTGTGAGAGAGCAGTTTCATACAGAATGGGAAAGAGCCGTAAAAAATAAAATGATGTGGATTGCGGTTTTTATAGGCTGTCTGCTTGCCATAGCACAGACGGTATTTGAAGTTTATCCGTATGCCAGAAATCCGTTGATGTTTTACAGAGGCAGTGACGGACAACCGGCAAGCCTTTTTATGTACTGGTTCGGATTAAATTCGGGCAGTCCGTACAAAGTGACTTTTTTAACGATTTTTCCGGTGCTGGCAATGATGCCGCATGCACTGTCGTATCATCTGGACCGGAAAGGCGGTTATATTAAAAATGTGTATACCAGAACGAAAAAAATCAATTATCTGACGGCGAAGTATCTGGCTGTTTTTTTAAGCGGCGGTCTGACGGTGCTGTTTCCGTATCTTGTCAGCCTGCCGGTTACCGCCTGTATGCTTCCGGCATTGACACCAATCCGGAACGGACAGTATCTTTCGGCAACAGAGCTGTTTTCATCGATATTTTATACCAGACCGTTTGCCTACATTGCCATTTATATGGTGATTACATTTTTTTACGGCGGAATTTTTGCGACAACGGCTCTGGCGGCGGCAAGCATTGTAGATAATATATTTCTGCTGGGAATGGTTCCTTTTTTAATATGGTATGGTTTTACAACGGCATCAAATTTTGTGGGAAGAAAGTCGGGAATTACGGTGGATCTCATCTGGCTGCTGGATATGAGCCACGGCGCGATACTGCATAAGGAAACCGTTTTTGTGACCGGAGCGGTTGTCGGCGTGATTACGGCGATTATATATTTTGTAAACGGGGTGAAACAAGATGCATTATAAAAGGAAACAAATTTCAAAAAAGAAAATGATGATCAGAAGCGTGGCAGTGCTTGCGTGTCTTATAACAGCGGCGGTTATGGGATATTTTATCCGGGATATTAACAGGCGTTTTCCAAACCCTTCGGTCTGTGAGCAGTATACAAAGGATTCACCCGCAATGCTTGACGGTCTGGAGATTACACCGCTTTCGACACACATTTATTCTTATGATGAATATCGTGAGCGGTATCCCGATTCGCTCGATGCGGGAGAACATGCTAAGGACTGGAAGGTGATTGTGTATAAGCTGGCATTTCGCAATACGACAGAGAAGGAACTGCGTTTTGAGGCGGATTCATTTTTAGCCGTTGCACAAAACAGCGGATTTCACAACGGTGTGTCACAGGAGAACCGAAAGAAAAATCAGACGATACAGCCCGGCGAGGTGCAGGAGATTGAATTGTCGTGTACTGTAACGGAGATTCTTATCGGGAAAAAGTGGTTTCAAAAATTAGAGGAGGAGACGTACACGCTGGTTTACTGGTGGTATCCGGTACAAAAAGAACTGGTGTTTACCAATGAATAAAAAAACTTTACAGGGGAATTGTGTCAGCGGAGCGTGTCTAAAAAAAATGGGGAAAGGGGAGAAGAAATTTTGAAAAAATTTGTCAACGGCTGGCTGGATACCGGACTTTTGTGGTTTTCGGCAGTGCTTATCCCGGTCTGGCTTATGGTTATTTTTAAAACGGCGATGTCGGAGCCGGACGTGGTGTACTGCATGAGTGATATATACAGCTATGCACATGAAAAGGGATTAATTATTTTTTTATTGTTGTCCCAGCTTTTTATTATCAACCATATTAAATATGAAATGCGTGCGGCGGTGCTGGTGCGTAAAAAAAGCATGAAAAGCTATTGGCTTTCGCTGTGTAAAAAGATTTTTTTACAGGCGGGACTGTTTGTACTGTATGTGTTTGTACTGGTAACGGCATACGGTGTGACACATTTCCAGTGGAAATGCAACTGGCGGGAGCTAAACAGCAATGCGTATGCACAAATGCAGCGTCCGGTGGAATTTGAAGTGGCGGCGTGGCAGACGGCAGGCATTTTTCTGATTGTGCTGTTTGCGGAAATTACCGTTATGGCAATGATGATTGTCCTGCTTTGGTGGAAGCTGTCCCAGCCGGTCTACGGTTATGCGGTAATGATGGTGCTGTTTACACTGGAAAAGCAGATGACACCGGCGCCGGTCAATATCTTTTTCCTGCGCATGTGTTTTCCTTGCACAAGGCTCTATTATCAGGGGATTCGTGCGGGCGATGAGATACTTTTTCCGCTGTGCTGTGTGGCGGCGGCATTTGTACTGGGACTGTTTTTGATGCGAAGAAAAAATATGTTAAAGAAAGAGGCAGATTAATGAAACAGCAGATTAGGGCGGAATTAAAGCAGGGAATTGTCAGGCGGTGGTATCTGTACATTCTGCCGTTTGCGCTGGGAGCGGTCAGCACGGCAGCATTTTTAAACCGGTATGCGCTGTTGGAAGCATGGACAGGAGAGCTGCGTGCAGCATCATTTGGGGACTGCTTCGCTTACATTTTCCGCGGTATGCAGGAGTATATTCCGAATCAGCACCAGCCGTTTGAAGTGCCGGTATTATTTTTACTGATAAATATTCTGCTTGCGGTGCTGATTGGCGGTTATGCGGCCGGAGAGCTGCACGGAACGGGGCTGAATAAGCTGGTGCGCTGTCGAAGAAGGCCCGATTGGTGGATTTGCAAATGTATCTGGAATGCGATAAGTGTCCTTGGATATTATGCGGCATTGATTGCGGGAGCGGTTACGGCGGCGTTTATTGCTTCGGTAAAACCGGGCGGTGCGGCATTTTTTTCGGGGATAGCACCGCACAAAGAGGTGGTTGTAAAACTGCTTTTTTGTGAAAATCCTGACAAACTAAATGAAAAAATGCTCTGCTGTATGGTATTTGTGCTTCCGGTGCTGACTTCCATGGCGGTATCGCTATTTCAGATGACAATCGAATTGATCCTACAGCCGTGGGTCAGTTTCATGGTGCTTATGGCAAATTGTGTATTTTCCGCATTTTTTATGAAAGGGTGCTGGCTGGGGAATTATATGATGCTCTACCGTATGAAACCGGTCAATGCAAACGGTGTGGACTGGCAGACCGGCATTTTGATAAATCTTTTAGTCATAGCCGCAAGCATAACGGCGGGGGTATTTCTTTTTGGCAGATATGACGTACTAAACAAAAACAGCATGAATAAGTAATGACGGTCAATTTTAACCGGGCAAAGGAGTGGGAGAAAAATGAATACAATCGAAATCAAAAATCTGAATAAAAAAATTAAAGGGGCAGAGGTTTTAAAAGATATTAATTTACATCTGGAGGGCGGAAAGGTTTATGGATTAAAGGGAAAGAACGGTTCGGGAAAGACAATGCTTATGCGTGCCGTCTGTGGACTGATTCTGCCGACAGGCGGAAGCATTACCATTAACGGGGAACAGCTTGGAAAGCAGATTTCATTCCCGAGAAGTGTCGGGATTCTGATTGAAAATCCTTCGTTTATTCCGGGGTATACGGGACTTAAAAATCTTTCGGTGCTTGCCGCCATCCAGAAGCGTGTCGGGGAAGATGAAATACGGGAAACGCTTGAAAAGATTGGCTTAGACCCGGACGATAAGCGCACCTATAGAAAATATTCGCTCGGCATGAAACAGCGGCTCGGCATTGCTGCCGCCGTCATGGAAAATCCGGACATCGTCATCTTGGATGAGCCGATTAATGCCTTAGATGAAAGTGGTGCCAAACAGGTGCGCACGATTTTAAAGGAACAGAAAGAGCGCGGCGCCGTCTGTATCATTGCCTGTCACGATTCCGAGGAATTAAACTTTTTATCCGATGAAATCATCGAAATCGCCGAAGGACGAATTGTGCCGCAGGCGTCACAAAGCTGCCATTAGCGTAGCAGTCTGATTATAGCTTCATAAATCCCGACATCATGCATGCGCCTTTTGCGCCTGCTTCTAAAACACCCGGAAGTCTGTCCGGTGTCATGCCGCCAATGGCATACACGGGCAGACAGGTGTTGTCACAGACTTCTTTTAAAAAGGCAAGTCCGCGTCCGGCAAGTCCGGCCTTACATTCCGTTTCATAAATATTTCCTGCAAATACATAGTCTGCACCAAGCTTTTCAGCAAGGCGGACATCGTCGACAGAGTGTACCGAAGTGCCAATCTGTGCAAAATCCGATAAAAGTCCCGCTTTGCGGTATGTTTCAAGCTGTGACAGCGACAGCTGGATATACGGGTGATTTAACCGGTGTGCCGATTCAAGAAAGGAATGTAAAATCAGTTTCTTATTATAATGCGTACAAAGTGTGATACAGTCTTTGGCAAGTGCTTCATAAACTGTTTCTTCTAAATCCTTTTCCCGCAGTACAATGGCGGATACATTTGTTGCCGCGATTATTTCCACCTGCGCTAAAAAGCGGTGATAGGATACACTGCCTGGAATGAAATCCAGGGTGTCGGAATCCGGCGGTAGCAGATGGTGGTTGGTAATGGCGATAAAAGCACTGTAATCAGTCATGGACAGCTCCTTTCGAAAGCGGTTTTTGGGTTCTTTAAAAATACTACGTTGCGTAAAGCTATGGAATATGATACCATAGCAATAATGAGTTCTCAAGTTTGTACGTGAAAAATCGGTTAGAAAGTACAGGATGACAGAAGCCCTGTAACTGCATAGAATGAAAGTGCGGTATAAAATCCGGCATAGAGGGGAGAAAATCTGTCAGGAGAAAGCCGCATTTTCGTCAGATGATATTTTGAGAATCAAATAAATAACAGCGAAAATGTCTTTAGCGGCAGAATCGCACAGAAATGGAGCAGATATGGAATATACAATATTTCAGTACATTTATTTTTTCTTCCTATATTCATGTATCGGATGGGTATTTGAAGAAGTGCTGGCGGCATTTAAGTACGGCAGATTTGTTAACCGCGGGTTTGTCAACGGACCGCTCTGCATGAAATACGGCTTTTGCATGATTGTGATTTTAACCGATGTCAGTGATTTGATGGATAATCCTTTTTTACAGTTTGTCATGTGTTTTGTGATTATCACGGTCATTCAGTATGTGGCGGCGGCACTTGTACGCAAAATCACAGGACACCGCCTTTGGGACTATTCGGGACATAAGTGGAATTTAAACGGCTATGTAAGTGTCCGGACATCATTGTTCTGGTCGGTGACTGCCATGCTTTGTATCTGGCTGGTGCATCCGTTTTTATACATTTTATATGAACTGCTTCCGTTGCGGGTGCTGAAGGTGCTTGAAGTGGTACTGCTGGTTTTGTTTGCGGTGGACGTTTTAGTGACGGCGGCGACCATGCTCAAGTGGAAAATACAGGGCAATGTTTATGATACGGTGGCGGCAGGACTTGAAAAGACCAAACAGAGTATTGGGAAAAAACTCATTTTCATGATTCAGAAAAGAATGTACCGCGCTTTTCCGGAAATGGAACATCAGGAAAAGTCCGAAGCAGACGGTTTTGGAAAGCCGGTAAACAGAGTGTTTGCAAAGGGCTTGTGCTTTGATAAGCTGTTTTGGATATTCTTTATCAGTGCGCTGGTCGGGGACTGGATTGAAACGGTGTTTGTGTGGGCGACTTCCGGGGTGCTTATGAGCCGAAGCAGTCTTTTATACGGAACATTCAGCATTGTGTGGGGACTTGGCGGCGCGATTGCGACAGGTCTTTTGTATTCCCTGCAGAAAAGAAATGACCGTTATATTTTTATCGCAGGATTTTTCATGGGTGGTGTGTATGAATACAGCTGCAGCGTGTTTACGGAAGTGGTGTTTGGAACGACGTTCTGGGATTACAGCCATATGCCGTTTAATATCAACGGGCGGATTAATCTGCTGTTCTGCTTTTTCTGGGGTGTGCTTGCCATTGTGTGGTTAAAGCTTTTGTACCCGGCAGTCAGCAGGGTGATTGAAAAGATTCCGCCGGTAGCGGGAAAAGTACTTACGTATATTTTAGTATTTGCAATGGCGCTGGATATGCTGATTTCGTCCGTGGCATTAATGCGCTATGTAGACAGAAAGCAGCAGGCCGGCGCGGATACGGCAGTGGAGCAGTTTTTGGACCACACCTATCCGGACAGTTTTATTGAGTGGGTATATCCGAATATGAAAATAACGGATTAAAGAAATGGAGGAAGTGTATGTTAGAAGTAAAAGGGCTGAAAAAGACATTTAAAATGTCGAAAAAGCAGCAGAAAATCGAAAAGACAAAAGAAAAAATCAAAGTGGCGGTAGCAGACGTTTCATTTGATGCGCGTCCGGGAGAAATCCTTGGAATCCTTGGCGCAAACGGCGCCGGAAAAACCACAACGCTCAGAATTTTAGCATCAGTTATTAAGGCTGATGAAGGTCAGGTGTGTTTAGACGGTGCGGACATTACAGGCAATCTTATGGATTACCGCAGACATATCGGATTTTTAACGAGTGAATTAAAGCTTGAGGATTACTTTACACCGAATTATCTGTTTGACTACTTTTCAAAGCTGTACGGTGTCGGGGAAGAACAGGCAGCACAGCGTAAAAAAGAGCTGTTTGAAAAATTCGGTATTGATAAATTTGCAGAGGTTAAGGTTGCCGATATGTCAACCGGTATGAAACAGAAGATTTCACTGGTCATTTCCATTGTACATAACCCGGATATTATTATCTTTGATGAACCGACCAACGGACTCGATGTTATTACGGAACGGATTGTGGTGAACTTCTTAAAGGAGCTGCGCGAACAGGGCAAATGCATTATTATTTCCAGCCACATTTTCAGCCTGATTGAAAAAATTTGTGACCGTGTGGTCATTATTATCCGTGGCAAATCCGTGTGCTGTGATACGCTGGAAAATGTTATGGCGGGACAGCCGTTAGAAGACCGGTTCTTTGAACTGTATGAAAATATGGAGGGTAAGGCAGATGAATAATATTTTTACAATCATGAAAAAGGAACTGTTCCGGTATCTTTCGGATAGGCGTATGCTTCTGACAACGATTCTCCTGCCGGGACTGATGATCTATATTGTGTATTCGATTATGGGGCAGGCGATGTCGAGCCAGTTTGAGGTCAAAGATGATTATAAGACATCGGTATTTATGCTGGATACGCCGCAGAGCTTAAAGCCGGTATTTGACAGCTTGAATCTGGATTACCGGGATGCGGATAAATCTATGGACGAGATGAAAATGCAGGTGGAAAATCAGGACTGTGATTTGATTGTCGTATTTCCGAAGGATTTTGAACAGGCAGTGGCAGCTTACGACAGCATGACGGCACAGACACCGGCACCGCAGGTTGAAATTTATTATAATTCCTCAAAGACCGAATCGGCAAGCGGTTACAGCATGATCACAGAGGTTTTAAACCAGTACGAAAGCAGCATGATTAACAAGTTTGATATTAACGCAAATGCAGACGGCGGGTATGACCTGGCATCGGATAAGGATATTACGGGAAAAATCTTCTCCATGCTGTTCCCAATGCTTCTGATGACGTTTATTTTCAGTGCATGTACGTCCCTCGCACCAGAGTCGATTTCAGGGGAAAAGGAGCGCGGCACGCTTACCACACTGCTTGTAACACCGGTACGCCGCTCTGAAATTGCGATTGGAAAGATTCTTGCCCTTAGTATCCTTGCACTGCTGAGCGGTCTGTCAAGCTTTACGGGAACGGCATTGTCCCTGCCGAAGCTTATGGCAATGAGCGGTGACGACGTAGGAGTGAATGTTAATGTCTATCATGTACAGGACTATGCACTGCTGTTAATGATTGTGCTGTGTTCGGTACTGCTGATTATTTCATTGATTTCAGTCGTATCTGCATATGCAAAAAATGTGAAAGAAGCGGGGACATATGTATCGCCGTTAATGATAATTATAATGATTGTGTCAATCAGTACGATGTTTGGAAACGGAACGCCGCAGGAAAATTACTGGTATCTGATTCCGATTTACAACAGCGTGCAGTGCATGAGCAGTGTCTTTTTATTCTCGGTCAATGCCGTGCATGTAATGATTACCTTTGTATCCAATCTGGTTTATGCGGGAATTTTCGTATGGGTACTGACAAGAATGTTTAATAGCGAAAAGATTATGTTTTCTAAGTAAAAATAAAATGCAGGAAAACGCAAGGAGGTTGTAAAGCTTTGCGTTTTCCTGCATTTTTTATAATTTTTTATAAGTTTAGCTGTTCTGGCTTAAAGTGGGCGGGACCAGCGGCCGGAAGCGCCGCACGGAAGCACCAGTCCGTTAGAGGATACCGGAAGTCCGACCTCCTGTGAATCGACCTGTCCGTCAAATGCCTTTAATTCCGTAGAAAGCATATAGGAAAGCACAGCAGGCTGTAAGCCGGTGGTGTAAGAGTTAATCAGGAAAAACAGCGGGTCATCGGATAACAGCTGTGCGCACAGTTGAATCAGCGGATAAACGGATTCTTCAATTTTCCAGATTTCACCCTTCGGACCTCTGCCGTAGGATGGCGGGTCCATGATAATACCGTCGTAGTGGTTGCCGCGGCGGATTTCACGCTGGACAAATTTAACGCAGTCATCGACAATCCAGCGGATTGGCTTGTCAATCAGTCCGGAGGATGTCGCATTTTCCTTTGCCCATGCAACAATGCCTTTGGAAGCGTCAACATGGGTGACATGTGCACCGGCAGCAGCTGCGGCAAGGGTTGCACCGCCGGTATAGGCAAAGAGATTTAATACCTTTACCGGCTTATCCGGATTTTTCTTTATCTTTTCGGAAATCAGATGTCCAAACCAGTCCCAGTTGGTTGCCTGTTCCGGGAAAATACCGGTGTGCTTAAAGCTGAACGGCTTTAAATTAAACGTCAGCGGCTGTTTAAAGGACGGGCTTTCATACTGAATCTGCCATTGCTGCGGCAGGTCAAAGAACTCCCATTCACCGCCGCCCTTACTGCTGCGGTGGTAATGTCCGTTCATTTTACGCCAGCCTTTTTCTTTTTTTGGTGTGTTCCAGATAACCTGCGGGTCGGGTCTTACAAGCAGGTAAGCTCCCCAGCGTTCCAGCTTTTCGCCTTCGGAAGTATCAATGACTTCGTAATCTTTCCAGTTATTTGCAATAAACATATATAAAACCTTTCTTTCCTGATGTATATGGGCTGAAGTCCGGCAAGCATTTATGCAGACCCGGACGGATTTTTGCCGTCTGCCATAGACATCATAAATAATCGCTTATGAATGTTTATTTATCATATCATAAAGGTTTGATGGTGACAATCCCACGATATGTGAATATGGGGCAGAATTTTGGGAGTGCGTAGTGCAAATCCATGCGGAAAAGTTGCAAAATAACGGGGTAATCAGTATAATAACATCATATTTGCAGAAAAAATGACAAAAGGGAATAAAAGTACACCCCGGAACGGAGGGAAAATGTTTCAGAATTACAAAACGAAAACCTTGAAAAAAGATATTTTATCAGGAATTATTGTAGCCCTGGTATCAATTCCGATTTCAATGGGATATGCGCAGGTTGCCGGGCTGCCGGTTGTATATGGCTTATACGGCTCACTGCTCCCGATTCTTGTATTCAGTCTGATTACTTCATCGCCGCAGTTTGTATTTGGTGTCGATGCAACACCGGCGGCACTGGTCGGTGCGACACTGGCTTCACTTGGCATTGTAACAGGCTCAGAAGAAGCAATCAGGCTGGTGCCGGTCATTACGCTGGTGACTGCCGGGTGGCTTCTGCTGTTTTACATCGTGCGCGCAGGCAAGCTGGTGAGTTACATCTCAACGCCGGTTATGGGCGGATTTATTTCCGGTATCGGCTGTACGATTATTTTAATGCAGGTGGCAAAGCTGTTTGGCGGTTTTGCAGGCACGGGAGAACTTTTTGTCCTGATTGCCCATATCTTAAACCAGCTGCAATATTTTAACCTGTTATCGGCGGTGCTTGGCATTGGTACGATTGTGATTATTTTAACAGCAAAAAAATATGTCCCGAAGTTTCCAATGTCGGTGGTATTAATGGCAGTGGGAGCTGCACTGACTGCCGTTTTCCATATTGACCGGTATGGGGTGAAGCTTCTGCCGCAGGTATCGGCGGGACTTCCAAAACTGGCATTTCCCGATATCAGTGTGCTAGGTGAAAATACAGGGGATATTCTTTTGCTGTCTTTTACCGTGGCACTTGTTATTGTGGCACAGACATTACTTGCCAGCAGTAATTATGCGTTAAAATACAATTATAAAATCAACAACAATCGCGAGGTGCTTGCCTATGCGGCGGGCAATTTTGCCGGAGCGCTGGTGGGATGCTGCCCGATTAACGGCAGTGTGTCAAGAACCGGCATCGGCGACCAGTTTGGCGCACGCTCGCAGGTGATGTCTTTATCGGCAGCATTTACAATGGTACTGGTACTGCTGTTTGGCACAGGGCTGTTACAGTATCTTCCGGTTCCGGTGCTGACCGGTATTGTTATCTGTGCGCTGATTGGCATTCTGGAATTCGGACTTGCAAAGAAGCTTTGGAAGACGAATAAGCAGGAATTCTTAATATTTATGGCAGCGTTTTTTGGTGTTCTGATTTTTGGAACGATTTACGGTGTTATTATTGGCGTGATTTTATCGTTTATTGCAGTAATTATCCGCGCGGTAGTGCCACCGAAAGGATTTCTTGGCATGATTCCGGGACAGGAGGGCTTTTATGCATTGAAAAGAAACCGCAATGCCCACCCGGTACAGCATACGGTAATTTACCGTTTTTCGGGCAATCTGTTTTTTGCCAATATTGACACATTCCAGAATGATATTGAAAATGCGATAAAAGAAGATACCAAACAGGTGATTGTCGATGCGAGCGGAATCGGAAGCATTGATATCACAGCCGCAGACCGTCTTGTTATTTTAAACAGAAATCTGCGTGCGAAGGGAATCCGCTTTTATCTGACAGAGCATGTAGGTGCGGTCAACGACCAGTTAAGGGCTTTTGGAGCGGGGAGTCTGGTAGAGGAAGGCGTTGCAAGAAGAACCATTTCACTTGCACTGCGTGATGCGGGTGTGGATAAGCCGTATCCGCTGGAAAATGAAAACGGACTGAATATGAAATATGCCTTTGTGGAGGCGCAGGAGCGGCTCGCGGAATTTGAATGGGCATTTGGGAATGATGCACAAGAAAAAATGGAACAGATTGCGATAGAGGTTGCCCGGCAGATTACAGCTGCAAATGAACATAGTGCAGAGGCACTTAAAAAAGCAGAGAATCACGTATCATGGGGCCGCATCGGCTTGTATGACGAAGAAGAGCTGCTTGACCGTCTGGAAATGCATTTGTCTGAAATGGCACAGAACAACCCTGAAAATGAAAGTGAGATTGAAGAGCAGATTGAACAGCGAAGAAGCATTGTTGAATTTAAATTACAGCATATCAATCCCGAAGCACTCCGTATGCTCAAGCAGCACCGCCACGAACTGGCAATGCAGTTTAAAGAACGCAATCCGAAAGCCTACGCGCATATGCTGGAACGCAGAAAAGAGCATATCCGCAGGCTGACCAAGACCAATCCCGAACTGGCGGCAAAGCTGCGGGAATTATACGGTGAGAATGGAGAAGAATCATGAATATATTAAATGTAGAAAAAGTAAGCAAAACCTATGGAGAAAAACAATTGTTTGACGAGGTGACACTTGGTGTCAACAAAGGCGACAAAATCGGTGTTATCGGTGTCAACGGCACAGGGAAATCTACATTTTTAAAAATTATTGCGGGACTGGAGGAAGCCGATGCCGGACAGGTTGTAAAGGGCAAGGGTGTAACGGTCGCTTATCTGGAGCAGAAGGCGCAGTTTCCGGAAAAGGATACGATTCTTGGCTACGTCCTGCGTGGCAAACAGCACAGCAGTGAGGCAGAAGCGAAGACAATTCTTACAAAGCTTGGCATTACGGAATTTGATAAAGATATTCATACGCTTTCCGGCGGGCAGAAAAAAAGAGTTGCGCTGGCAAAGACACTTGTAGAACCGGCGGAGGTACTGATATTAGACGAGCCGACCAACCATTTGGATAATGAAATGGTCATCTGGCTGGAAGATTATATCCGTCAGTTTAAGGGCGAGCTGCTGATGGTAACGCATGACCGTTATTTTCTTGACAATGTTACCAACCGGATTGTGGAACTTGACCGCACGCATTTATACAGCTACGATACGAATTATTCGGGTTTTCTGGAGTTAAAGACCCAGCGTGAGCAGATGGAAATGGCAACCGAAGAAAAGCGGCAGAATATTCTGCGCCGTGAGCTGGAATGGATCCGCAGGGGCTGTCAGGCGCGTTCCACCAAACAGCAGGCAAGAATTGACCGTTATGAGGATATGAAGGAAGCGTCCAGACAGGCACGTGCCAGCTTTGAAAAACAGGCAATGGAGATGAACTCGGTCACATCGCGCCTCGGCAAAAAGACGATTGAACTGGAAAATATCACAAAAGCCTATGACGGCATTACGTATATCCGTGATTTTTCATACATATTTTTAAGAGATGACCGTATCGGTATCATAGGTAGAAACGGCTGTGGAAAATCGACACTGATGAAGATTATCACAGGACAGATTCAGCCGGACTCCGGCACGGTTTCAATCGGTGAAACGGTAAAAATCGGGTATTTCATGCAGGAGAATGAACCGCTGGACGAAAAAATGACGGTGCTTGAATATGTAAGAAGCATCGGCGAATATGTGACAACGGCAACTGGCAAGGCGACAGCGTCCCAGATGTGCGAGCGTTTTTTATTTACGCCGAAAATGCAGTGGACACCGATAGAAAAGTTATCCGGTGGTGAAAAGAGAAGACTCTATCTGCTCAGTGTCTTAATGAGTGCGCCGAATGTACTGATATTAGATGAACCGACCAACGATCTGGATATTGAAACGCTGGAAATACTCGAAGACTACTTAGACGGCTTTGCAGGTATTGTCATTACCGTATCGCATGACCGTTATTTTCTGGACAGAATTGTGGATCGTATTTTCGCATTTGAGGAAAATGGTATCCTGCACCAGTACGAAGGCGGATTTAGCGACTATTACGAAAAGTCCGGAGGTATGCAGGCAAAACAGGCTAAGATTGCGGAAAAGCCGAAAGGTAAAAAAGAATACAATAAGGACCGCGAGAAAAAACTCCGCTTTTCTTATAAGGAACAAAAAGAATACGAAGTGATCGATGAAGAAATCGCCGCGCTGGAACAAAAAATTGCTAAGCTGGATAGCGAAATAGAAATGGCTGCAACACAGTACAGCCGTTTAACGGAGCTGACACAGGAAAAGAGTGAACTGGAAGAACAGCTGGAGTTTAAGATGAACCGCTGGGTGGAATTAAATGAACTGGCGGAGCTGATTGAACAGCAGAAACAAAAATAAAATGATGCAGTAAAATACCATCAGACAAATTTTGACAAAAATACCTCCATATGATAGACTCAAATATGTATAATTTATAAAAAAATTATAACGAAAAAATAAACTACGGAGGGAAAGAAATGTTTTGTAAATTTTGTGGGAAAGAGCTTCAGGACGGAGAAGTATGTGGATGCGCAGGCAGCCAGCAGGCAGCCGCAGCACAGGCACAGCAGACATCCGGTGCAGCACAGGCAGCAACGGATCAGATGAGCGGTCAGGTTAATGCTGGTCAGGCAGATGCAGCGGGTGCACAGGGGACGCAGTTTAATACGGCACAGATGCAGCAGAAGGCAAACGAGTATATGCAGCAGGGTATGGAAGCGGCAGGAAATGCATGGAAGAACCTGCTTGGCATCTTTAAGTCACCGGCACAGGAAGGCCGTGCTTATGTGGCAGAGTCTGATATGACAGTGTCACTGATTCTGATTGTGTTACAGGCAGTCATTGCCGGCTTGTTCGGATTAATCTGCACCACCAGAATCAATGCAGCTTTTTCAGGGATTACTTCATATTTTTCATCGAATAAGTATCAGGTATCCAATGCAAAGGGATTTTTTGTTACATTGATTTTTTCAGTTGTTTTATCAGCAGTGTTTGCATTGATTTTCTTTGCAGCAGGCAAGATTGTAAAGGCAGATATTGATTACAAAAAGGCGCTTGCAATTACAAGTGTAAGAAGTGCTGCAGTGATTCCGTTTATGCTTGCAGGCTGTGTTCTGTTATTTGTCAATCCAGGCATCGCATTTGCAGTATTCTATCTTGGTAATATTCTGGCAATCTGCTTTGTATATGCTGCAATGACAGGAATCTGTGAAGAAAATAAGCTTTCTTATATGATTGCAGTAAGCGTAATCGTATTTGCGGTTGTGGCAGTCGTTATCATGAGCAAAGCTGTGGGACTGTATGTACCGTCAGGTATTAAAAGCTTATCAAGCCTGAGCAGCCTGATGAGTATGTTTTATTAATCCGGAAAGAAATATAAAACGGATTTCTTCTATATATAATAGGTAGAAATTTGAAAAAATGACAACAGGGTGATTGTTCTTAAAAAAGAACAATTATCCTGTTGATTTTATTAGTATAGTCGTGTATACTAGCAATTGCTGTGACATTGATAGCTGTGAAGCGTGAGGTTGCTGCGATACAATCGCAGGTTTTCCGTGGAGCGAATGTCAAATAATTCTGGCGACAAGTCACTGTACAATATCATCTGTAAATGAATAAGATGACCCGTAGGTTCACAATGTCCTAAGAGATACTGTGATACGCGTGGGAGTGTGTACAGTCACCGCTTGTCGTACTTAAATCTAGAAAGTGCGAAGGAGGCGACTTTTTTTATGGCAAATCAGGTAATTAGAATTACACTGAAGGCTTATGATCATCAGTTAATCGATCAGTCAGCAAAGAAAATCATTGAAACTGCTAAGAAAACAGGAGCACAGGTAAGTGGTCCGGTACCTCTTCCAACAAAGAAGGAAGTTGTTACAATTCTTAGAGCTGTTCACAAGTACAAGGATTCAAGAGAACAGTTCGAGCAGAGAACACACAAGAGACTGATTGATGTATTATCTCCATCTCAGAAGACTGTAGATGCTTTATCTAAGTTAGAGATGCCGGCTGGTGTGTTTATCAACTTAAAGGTAATGAACTAATCATTACAGACATTTTTCATTATTAGAGCAATAATCCTAAGGGTTTAATATAGAAGCAACTTATGCAACGTATTCATTTAAGGAATACAACATGCAGCACAGTGGTGCGGGTTCCACTTATATTGGCTGTTCTAGGATGACAGGATGCGCTGTGCGGGCGTTATAAATCGGGCATAGAAGCCGGAAGAAATTCAAAGAATTTCTTTCAGATGAATATGCTCGGAACGAGCATATTCATCTTGTCCGCTGTAGATTAAACAGGAGGAAAATCAATGAAGAAGGCAATTTTAGCTACAAAAGTCGGAATGACTCAAATCTTCAACGAAGACGGTGTTTTAACACCTGTAACTGTTCTTCAGGCTGGTCCTTGTGTTGTAACACAAGTAAAGACAGTAGAAAACGACGGTTACGATGCAGTTCAGGTTGGTTTTGCTGACATTAGAGAAAAGTTAGTAAACAAGCCTGTTAAAGGACATTTTGATAAGGCAGAGGTTCCTTACAAGAGATTCTTAAGAGAGTTCAAGTTTGAAAATGCTTCAGAATACTCAGTAAAGGATGAAATCAAAGCTGATATCTTCGCAGCAGGCGATAAGGTAGATGCAACTGCTATTTCAAAGGGTAAAGGTTTCCAGGGCGCAATCAAGAGATTAGGCCAGTCAAGAGGACCTATGGCTCATGGTTCTAAGTTCCACAGACATCAGGGTTCAAACGGATCAGCAACAACACCTGGTAGAGTATTCAAGGGAAAAGGAATGCCTGGACATATGGGTTCTAAGAGAATCACAATCCAGAATCTTGAAGTAGTAAGAGTTGATGTTGAAAACAACGTAATCTTAGTTAAGGGTGCAGTACCTGGACCTAAGAAATCATTAGTAACACTGAAAGAAACAGTAAAGGCTGCAAAGTAGTTTTTGCTAAGGAAGGAGGACCACACAGATGGCAAACGTATCTGTTTACAATATTGAAGGCAAGGAAGTTGGCTCAATCGAATTAAACGATGCAGTATTTGGTGTTGAAGTAAATGAACATCTTGTACACATGGCAGTAGTTAACCAGCTTGCAAATAATCGTCAGGGAACACAGAGCGCAAAGACACGTTCAGAAGTTTCTGGTGGCGGAAGAAAACCTTGGAGACAGAAGGGAACTGGTCATGCAAGACAGGGTTCTACAAGATCTCCACAGTGGACAGGCGGCGGCGTCGTATTCGCACCAAAGCCAAGAGATTATTCATTCAAGATGAATAAGAAGGAAAAGAGAGCAGCTCTCTGCTCAGCATTATCATCAAAGGTTGCTGAAAGCCAGATCATCGTTCTGGATGAGTTCAAGCTTGATGAAATCAAGACAAAGAAATTTGTTGAAGTTATGAATAACTTAAAGGCATCTAAGGCTTTAGTTGTTCTTGAAGGTGAAAATAAGAATGTTGTTCTTTCAGGAAGAAACATTCCGACAGTGAAGGTTACAGCTACAAACGAAATCAACACATACGATGTATTAAAGTATGAAACATTAGTTGTAACAAAGGCTGCTGTAGAAAAACTCGAGGAGGTATATGCATAATGGCAAACGTACAGTATTTTGATGTAATCCTCAAGCCGGTTATTACAGAAAAGTCAATGGCAGATATGGCTGAAAAGAAATATACATTCCTTGTACATCCGGAAGCTAACAAGTCTATGGTTAAAGAGGCTGTTGAAAAGATGTTTGAAGGAACAAAGGTTGCTAGAGTTAACACAATGAACAGCATTGGCAAGAAAAAGAGAAGAGGCAGAACAGTAGGTACTACTGCGAAGACTAAGAAGGCCATTGTATGGTTAACAGAAGACAGCAAAGATATTGAGATTTTTGAAGGTCTCTAAAATAAAGCAGCGTTAAACGTGTAGAAAACAATATTACACACTCGAAAGGAGAGAATATAATGGGAATTAAATCATATAACCCATATACACCTTCCAGAAGAAATATGACTGGCTCAGATTTCTCTGAAATTACAAAGTCAACTCCTGAGAAGTCATTACTTGCTTCTAAGAAGAAGACTGCTGGTCGTAACAATCAGGGTAAGATCACAGTAAGACACCACGGTGGTGGAAATAGACAGAAGTACAGACTTATCGACTTCAAGAGAAATAAGGAAGGCATTCCTGCAAAGGTTATCGGTATCGAATACGATCCGAACAGAACAGCAAATATCGCATTAATCTGCTACGCAGATGGTGAAAAAGCATATATCCTTGCACCACAGGGATTAACAGACGGCATGACAGTTATGAACGGTGCTGAAGCTGAAATCAGAGTTGGTAACTGCTTACCGCTTTCAGCTATTCCTGTTGGTACTCAGGTTCACAATATTGAATTATACCCTGGTAAGGGCGGACAGATGGTTCGTTCTGCCGGAAACTCAGCTCAGTTAATGGCTAAGGAAGGAAAGTATGCAACATTAAGACTTCCTTCTGGCGAAATGAGAATGGTTCCTATCGTATGCCGCGCAACAATCGGTGTTGTAGGTAACGGTGACCACAACCTCATCAATCTTGGTAAAGCCGGACGTAAGAGACATATGGGTATCAGACCTACAGTTCGTGGTTCTGTCATGAACCCGAATGACCATCCACACGGTGGTGGTGAAGGTCGTGCACCGGTTGGTCGTCCAAGCCCGATGACTCCTTGGGGTAAGCCTGCTATGGGACTTAAGACTCGTAAGAAGAAGAAACAGTCTAACAAGCTTATCATAAGAAGAAGAGACGGTAAGGCAATTAAGTAATTGAATTTTAACAAGATTATTAAGGAGGTTTGAACCTATGGCTCGTTCACTTAAAAAAGGACCATTCGCTGATGAAAGCTTACTTAAAAAGGTAGATGCGATGAACGCTTCTAACGATAAGCAGGTTATTAAGACATGGTCACGCCGTTCAACAATTTTCCCATCATTTGTTGGACATACAATCGCAGTTCATGACGGAAGAAAGCATGTGCCTGTATATGTTACAGAGGACATGGTAGGCCATAAGCTCGGTGAGTTCGTTGCAACAAGAACATACAGAGGACATGGCAAAGACGAGAAGAAGAGTAGATAATTCAATATTTGAAAGGAGGTTTTAATCCATGGCAAAAGGACATAGATCCCAGATAAAGAGAGAGAGAAATGCTGTTAAGGATACAAGACCAAGCGCAAAGTTATCTTACGCTAGAGTATCAGTTCAGAAAGCGTGTTTTGTATTAGATGCGATCAGAGGAAAGAGCGTTGAAGAAGCACTCGCTATCGTAATGTACAATCCAAGATATGCTTCATCATTATTAGAGAAGTTAATCAAATCAGCAGCAGCAAATGCTGAAAACAATAATGGTATGGACCCAAGTAAGTTATACATTGAAGAGTGCTATGCAAACAAAGGACCTACAATGAAGAGAATCCACCCAAGAGCACAGGGTAGAGCTTACAGAATCGAAAAGAGAATGAGCCATATCACAGTAATTCTGAATGAGAGATAATTCGAGGTATCAATGTGTGTTATGTGCTTTGCCGCATAACATACACCCTCGGGTAAAACAGAAAGGAGATTTACATGGGACAGAAAGTTAATCCTCATGGTTTGAGAGTCGGCGTTATCAAAGACTGGGACTCAAAATGGTATGCAGAAGACAACTTCGCAGATAACCTTGTAGAAGATTATAACATCAGAAAATTCCTCAAGAACAAGTTATATGCAGCAGGAATTTCAAAAATTGAAATAGAGAGAGCTTCAGACAGAGTTAAGATTATCATCCACACAGCTAAACCGGGTGTTGTTATCGGTAAGGGTGGTGCTGAAATCGAAGCACTTAAGAAGCAGGTTGAAAAGCTTACATCTGCTAAGAGATTAAGCATCGACATCAAGGAAGTAAAAAGACCGGATAAAGACGCACAGCTTGTTGCAGAAAATATTGCACAGCAGCTGGAAAACCGTATCTCTTTCAGAAGAGCTATGAAGTCCTGCATGGGCAGAACAATGAAGCAGGGTGCTAAGGGTATTAAGACATCTTGTTCAGGTCGTCTCGGCGGTGCTGATATGGCTCGTACAGAGTTCTATAGCGAAGGTACAATTCCTCTTCAGACACTCCGTGCAGATATCGATTATGGTTTTGCAGAAGCTAACACAACTTATGGTAAAGTTGGTGTTAAGGTATGGATCTATGAAGGTGAGGTACTTCCAACAAAGACAAACAAGGAAGGGAGCGATAAGTAATGTTACTACCTAAGAGAGTGAAACATCGTAGACAGTTCCGTGGTTCAATGGCTGGTAAGGCTACAAGAGGCAACAAGATTACAAATGGTGAATATGGTATCGTTGCAACAGAACCATGCTGGATTAAGTCAAATCAGATAGAAGCAGCCCGTATTGCTATGACACGTTATATCAAGCGTGGCGGTAAAGTATTTATTAAAATTTTCCCAGATAAGCCGGTAACAGGTAAGCCTATCGGTGTTCGAATGGGTAAAGGTAAAGGTAACTTGGAGTGCTGGGTAGCAGTAGTTAAACCTGGACGTGTAATGTTTGAAATTTCAGGTGTCCCTGAAGAAACTGCAAGAGAAGCGTTACGTCTTGCAACACACAAACTCCCTTGCAAGTGTAAGGTGGTTTCACGTGCAGACTTAGAAGGCGGTGATAACAGTGAAAATTAATAAATATGTAGAAGATTTAAAGGCAAAATCAGCTGCAGAATTAAACGAAGAATTAGTAGCTGCTAAAAAGGAACTTTTCAATTTAAGATTTCAGAACGCAACAAATCAGTTGGAAAATACAAGCAGAATCAAAGAAGTAAGAAAGAATATTGCTAGAATCCAGACTGTAATTGCTCAGAAGAATGCATAATTTATTCCTAAGAAAGGAGAATTGGCTGTGGAAGAGAGAAATTTAAGAAAGACTCGAACAGGCAGAGTTGTAAGCAACAAGATGGATAAGACAATCGTTGTTGCAGTAGAAGACAACGTAAAGCATCCACTTTACAATAAAATCGTTAAGAGAACATACAAGTTAAAAGCTCACGATGAAAACAATGAATGTTTAATCGGTGATGTTGTTAAGGTAATGGAAACCAGACCTTTATCTAAGGATAAGAGATGGAGATTAGTTGAAATTATCAGCAGAGCTAAATAATTTTAATAAGTTAGAATTAAAATTGATATTACTGAAAGGGGTAGTATTATGGTACAACAGGAAACCAGACTTAAGGTTGCTGATAACACAGGTGCTAAAGAAATTCTTTGCATCAGAGTTATGGGTGGCTCAACAAGAAGATATGCAAATATCGGTGATGTTATTGTCGCTACTGTTAAAGAAGCAACACCAGGCGGCGTTGTTAAAAAGGGCGATGTTGTTAAGGCCGTAGTCGTACGTACTGTAAAGGGCGCACGCCGTAAAGACGGTTCATATATTAGATTTGATGAAAATGCTGCAGTAATTATTAAAGATGACAAGACTCCTAGAGGAACTCGTATCTTTGGACCAGTAGCAAGAGAGTTAAGAGATGCACACTTCATGAAGATTGTATCTCTGGCTCCGGAAGTATTATAGGAGGTGCCACAATGTCAGCTGTAAGAATTAAGAAGGGCGATACTGTTAAGGTTATCGCAGGAAAAGACAAAGGCAAAGAAGGCAAAGTAATGTCTGTCAATGCAAAGAACCATACAGCATTAGTTGAGGGCGTAAACATGGTAACAAAGCATGCGAAGCCAAGCGCAGCTAATCAGCAGGGTGGAATTCTCCACCAGGAAGCGCCAATCGATATTTCTAATATCATGTATGTCGTAAAAGGCAAGACAACAAAGATTGGCTACGAATTTAAGGACGGAAAGAAAGTTCGTGTTGCAAAGGCAACTGGCGAAGTTATTGATTAATACAGGAAGGAGGCAATAAATTTTGAGTAGACTTAGAGAGTTATACGATAACGAAATTACAAAGAAGATGACAGAAAAGTTCGGTTACAAGAATCCGATGATGGTTCCGAAGATCGACAAGATTGTAATCAACATGGGCGTTGGTGAAGCAAAGGAAAATTCAAAGCTTCTCGATGCTGCAGTTAAGGAAATGGAAACAATTTCAGGTCAGAAAGCAGTTCTTACAAGAGCAAAGAATTCAATTGCTAACTTCAAGTTAAGAGAAGGTCAGGCAATCGGTTGTAAGGTTACACTTCGTGGTGAGAAGATGTATGAATTCTTAGACAGACTTGTAAACCTTGCATTACCTCGTGTACGTGACTTCAGAGGCGTAAGCGCTGATTCATTCGACGGCAGAGGAAACTATGCATTAGGTATCAAAGAGCAGATTATCTTCCCGGAAATCGAATATGATAAGATTGACAAGGTCAGAGGTATGGATGTAATCATTACAACAACCGCTAAGACTGATGAAGAAGCTCGTGAATTGTTGAGAATGTTCAACATGCCATTCAAGAAATAATAATAGGAGGGAAATTCAATGGCTAAGACTTCAATGAAGATTAAGCAGCAGAGAGCACCTAAGTTCTCTACAAGAGAGTATTCTCGTTGTAGAATCTGTGGACGTCCACATGCTTATTTAAGAAAATACGGAATCTGCAGAATTTGCTTCCGTGAATTAGCATACAAAGGTCAGATTCCAGGTGTGAAGAAAGCATCTTGGTAAGATGAAAATCGTACAGCATTAAAGAGAGATACGGCGTATGCCGTGTTCCTTTAATGCAAACCATTTAACGTAGTCCTGCAAAGCAGGAAACCGGTGAATTTTAAGGAGGATATAAAAAAATGACAGATCCAATCGCAGATATGCTTACAAGAATCCGTAATGCTAACACAGCAAAGCATGATACAGTTGATGTACCATCATCAAAGATGAAGCTTTCCATCGCTAAGATTCTCTTAGACGAAGGTTATATCAAGGCTTACGAACTCGTTGATAACGGTAACTTCAAGGATATCCATATCACATTAAAGTATGGTAAGGATAAGAACGAAAAGATTATTTCCGGACTGAAGAGAATTTCTAAGCCAGGTCTTCGTGTTTACGCAAGCAAGGACGAACTGCCAAAGGTTCTCGGTGGACTCGGTATTGCTATTATTTCAACAAACCAGGGTGTAGTTACTGACAAGGAAGCCAGAAAGCTTAATGTTGGTGGCGAAGTACTCGCTTTCGTTTGGTAGTTTATTCATAAAATTTAGGAGGTGCACGGCATGTCACGTATAGGAAAAATGCCTATCGCTATCCCGGCAGGCGTTACTGTTGAGATTGCAGAAAATAATAAAGTGACTGTAAAAGGTCCTAAGGGAACTCTTGAAAGAGTTTTACCTTCAGAAATGGACATTAAAATGGAAGGTTCTGAAATCGTTGTTTCAAGACCGAATGACTTAAAGAAAATGAAGTCATTACATGGATTAACAAGAACATTAATTAACAACATGGTAATCGGTGTAACAGAAGGTTACGAAAAGAAGCTCGAAGTTAACGGTGTAGGTTACAGAGCTCAGAAGCAGGGTAAGAAGTTAGTATTATCTTTAGGTTACTCTCATCCGGTTGAAATGGAAGATCCGGAAGGACTTGAAACAGTTCTCGATGGTCAGAACATCATCGTTGTTAAGGGTATTGATAAAGAAAAAGTTGGCCAGTATGCTGCTGAAATCAGAGCAAAGAGAGCTCCGGAACCTTACAAGGGCAAGGGTATTAAGTATGCTGATGAAGTTATCAGACGTAAAGTCGGTAAGACTGGTAAGAAATAATTAAAGGAGTGAACAAAAATGGTTAGTAAGAAGTCAAGAGCAGTAGTTCGTGAAAATAAACATAGAAGATTACGTAATCGTTTCAGTGGTACTGCAGCAAGACCACGTTTAGCTGTGTTTAGAAGCAATAATCATATGTACGCTCAGATTATTGACGATACAGTTGGAAAGACACTTGTTTCAGCATCTACACTTGATAAAGAAGTTAAGGCTGAATGTGAAAAGACAAATAACGTTGATGCAGCTGCAGTAGTTGGTACAGTTGTTGCTAAGAGAGCGTTAGAAAAAGGTATCACAACTGTTGTCTATGATAGAGGCGGTTTTGTATATGAAGGAAAAGTAAAAGCATTGGCAGAGGCAGCTAGAGAAGCTGGCCTTGAATTCTAGGCAGAAGGGAGATACAGTATGAAACGTACAATAATTGATGCTAGTCAGTTAGAATTAAATGATAATGTAGTATCAATCAAGCGTGTAACAAAGGTTGTAAAGGGTGGTCGTAACTTCCGTTTTGCAGCACTCGTAGTTGTCGGAGATGGCAACGGACACGTTGGCGCAGGTGTTGGTAAGGCAGCTGAAATTCCTGAAGCTATCCGCAAGGGAAAAGAAGATGCCATTAAGCATTTAGTAGAGGTTCCAATCGATGAGAACGGTTCAGTTCCACATGATTTCATCGGTAAATTCGGAGGCGCTACTGTATTATTAAAGAGAGCTCCAGAAGGTACTGGTATTATCGCTGGTGGTCCTGCTCGTTCAGTTCTTGAACTTGTAGGTATCAAGAATATCCGTACAAAGTCACTCGGCTCTAACAATAAGCAGAACGTTGTTCTTGCAACAATCGCCGGTCTTCAGGCAATGAAGACACCGGAAGAAGTAGCAAGACTTCGTGGTAAATCTGTAGAAGAAATTTTAGGTTAATTGATTGATAGCGCTGCGGGTTTGACGCGGCAGACGGAGGTTGAAAATGGCTGATAAGAAGTTAAGAATAACTTTAGTAAAGTCACCAATCAGTGCGATTCCGAAGCATAGAAGAACCGTTGAAGCTATGGGACTCAACAAGATGCATAAGACAGTTGAACTTCCAGACAACGCTTCAACAAGAGGACAGATTCAGCAGATTGGTTATATGTTAAAGGTAGAAGAAATCTAATAAAATTTGAATAAGGAGGTGCAATGATGGATTTATCTAATTTAAGACCTGCAGAAGGTTCAGTAAAGAGCGATAATTTCAGAAGAGGTCGTGGACACGGTTCAGGAAACGGTAAGACAGCCGGTAAGGGACATAAGGGTCAGAAGGCTCGTTCAGGAGCTCCAAGATTAGGCTTCGAAGGTGGCCAGATGCCATTATACAGAAGAATTCCTAAGAGAGGTTTCAAGAACAGAAACCGTCTGGAAATCGTAGCAATCAACATCAGTGCATTAGAAAAGTTTGATAATGGTGCTGACGTAACAGTTGATACATTAATCGAATCAGGAATCGTTAAGAATCCTAAGGATGGCGTAAAGATTCTTGGTAACGGCGAACTCACAAAGAAGCTCAACGTAAAGGCTAACGCTTTCAGTGCTTCAGCAAAGGAAAAGATTGAGGCGCTCGGCGGAACCTGCGAGGTGATCTAATGTTAAAAACACTGGTCAACGCATTCAAGAATAAAGACATTCGAAAAAAATTGCTTTATACATTAATGATGCTTGTTGTAGTAAGAATAGGAAGCTTGCTTCCTATTCCTGGTGTTGATACGGAATATTTTAGTACGCTTTTGAGCGATATTACTAGCGGCGACATGAGTTATCTTAATGCGTTTACAGGTGGTTCATTTGAAAAAATGTCCCTGTTCGCATTGAGCATAACACCATACATTACTTCTTCCATTATTATGCAGCTTCTTACAATTGCGATTCCAAAGCTGGAAGAAATGCAGAAAGAGGGAGAGGACGGCAGGAAGAAAATTGCTTCCATTACAAGATATGTCACACTCGGTCTTGCTTTAGTTGAAAGTATTGCCATGGCTATCGGATTCGGCAGACAGGGACTTATTAAAGACTATAAAGACATGAGTACATTGCATTATGTGACATCTATTATTGTAGTTATCGCAGTACTTACGGCTGGTTCTGCTTTACTGATGTGGATTGGTGAAAGCATTACTGAAAATGGTGTTGGTAATGGTATTTCAATCGTACTTTTGATTAATATCATTTCAGGTATGCCAAGTGACTTTGCAACACTTTACAATACATTTGTAGCATCTAAGACAATTGCAAGAGGTGTTCTTGCCGCTGCAATTATCTTGGCAATTTTACTTGCTGTAGTAGTTTTAGTTTGCTTTTTACAGGATGGCGAAAGACGAATCCCTGTACAGTATTCACAGAAGATTACAGGCAGAAGATCAATGGGCGGACAGTCTACCCATATTCCGCTGAAGGTGAATACAGCAGGTGTTATGCCGATTATTTTTGCATCATCCCTGATGCAGTTCCCTGTTATTATAGCGCAGCTTTTCTCAAGCACAACACATGAGTGGGCGAAGTACTTAAGCTCATCTTACTGGTGCAGAGTTGCAGCACCGAAATATTCATTAGGATTACTGTTATACGTTGTATTAATTGTTGTATTTGCATATTTTTATACATCCATTACATTCAATCCGGTGGAAGTTGCTGACAACATGAAAAAAGCCGGTGGTGTGATTCCTGGTATTACACCGGGTAAATCAACCAGCGAATATTTGAATAACATTTTAAATTACATTGTATTTATTGGTGCAATCGGTCTGATGATTATTGCATTAATTCCAATTTTGTGTTCTGGTTTCTTTAATGCCAGCGTATCGTTTGGCGGAACATCTATCATCATTATTGTTGGTGTTGTTCTTGAAACATTAAAGCAGATTGAAGCACAGATGTGTAATCGTTATTACAAAGGATTTTTAAGCGAATAATTAAAACGATATGACTTGCCTGGTGTATTCGCTGGGCGAGTCGTTTGTCTATATAAGGAAGGGTATGAAAAAAATGAAAATCATTATGTTAGGTGCTCCTGGTGCCGGTAAAGGTACACAGGCTAAGAAGATTGCTGAGAAATATACAATTCCACATATTTCTACAGGAGATATTTTCAGAGCAAATATTAAGAACAACACAGAACTCGGACAGAAGGCAAAGACTTATATGGATAAGGGTGAGCTGGTACCGGACGAACTGGTTGTTGATTTAATTATGGACAGATTCAAAGAAGCAGACTGTGCAAACGGTTATGTATTAGATGGATTCCCACGTACAATTCCACAGGCAGAAGCACTCGATAAAGCCCTTGCCGCAAATGGTGAAAAAGTGGATTTCGCAATTAATGTTGAAGTTCCGGACGAAAACATCATCAACAGAATGTCAGGCAGACGTGCATGTGTAGGCTGCGGAGCAACTTACCACATCAAGTACAATCCGACAAAGGTAGAAGGTATCTGCGATGCCTGCGGCGAAAAGCTGATCTTAAGAGATGATGATAAGCCAGAAACCGTAAAGAACAGACTTTCTGTATATCATGAACAGACACAGCCGTTGATCGACTACTATGCAAAGAAGAACGTTTTAGCAGAAGTAGACGGAACAAAGGATATGGAAGATGTATTTAATGATATCGTAACGATATTAGGAAAGTAGTGAAGCAATGTCAGTTTCAGTAAAGTCCAACAGGGAAATCGAATTAATGCGGGAAGCAGGAAAGATTCTCGGAACGGTTTTAAATGAACTTTCCAAAGAAATTAAACCCGGAATGACAACACACCGGATTGACCAGCTTGGCGAGGAAATGATCCGCAGCTACGGCTGCATACCGTCATTTTTAGGCTACGGCGGGTTTCCGGCATCCATCTGCGTATCCGTGAATGAAGAAGTGGTTCATGGAATTCCATCTAAGAAGCGGATTCTTCACGAGGGAGATATCGTCAGCATGGATGCAGGTGTTATTTATAAAGGGTATCACTCAGATGCCGCAAGAACAGTCGGCGTCGGAGAGATTAGCAAAGAGGCACAGCAGCTGATTGAAGTTACAAAACAGAGTTTTTTTACAGGCATTCAGTTTGCAAAAGAAGGCTGTCATTTACATGAAATTTCAAATGCAATTGCTGCATACAATGAAAGCTACGGGTACGGCGTGATCCGTGATCTGGTGGGACACGGAATCGGAACAGAACTCCACGAAGACCCGCAGATACCGAATTTCACACAGGAGCGCAGAGGTATCAAGCTTTACGAAGGTATGACACTTGCCATAGAGCCGATGGTTGCGGCAGGCGGATATGCAGTGAAATGGCTTGACGATGACTGGACAGTAGTGACTGCCGATCATTCTTTAGCGGCCCATTATGAAAATACAGTGCTTGTTACAAAGAACGGACCGGAGATATTATCTCTGGTAGAAGAATAAAATCTTGAATACAGGAGATTTTCTATGAATGAAGAATTACAATGGTGTTTTGCAAAATCTCTTGCAGGACATGACAAAGAAACTGTATATATCATAAAAAAGATGGATTCTGAGTATGCATATTTGACGGACGGTAAGAATAAGCTTATAGACAGCCCGAAGAAAAAGAAAATAAAGCATATTCAGGTTATCAAAAAAAAGGACAGCAATTTAGAGTCAAAGCATAACAATCATATCAGCATTCAAAATGAAGATATAAAAAAAGCAATTAAACTTTATATTTCCAGCAATAAGGAGGAATGACAAATGTCAAAGGCAGATGTAATTGAAATCGAAGGAACCGTTGTTGAAAAACTTCCAAACGCGATGTTTCAGGTAGAATTAGAAAACGGACATCAGGTGCTTGCACACATCAGCGGAAAGTTAAGAATGAACTTTATCCGAATCTTACCGGGTGACAAGGTAACAATTGAGCTTTCACCATACGATTTAAGTAAGGGCAGAATTATCTGGAGAGATAAATAGAAACGGTTGGTAAAACTATATAAAAAATGCATGGAAATATCGGCATAATTTATATAAAATTATGCTAAAATTTTCTTGCTATTTTTAAAATACTTGTGTTACAATATATAACGAACTTGTCTGAAAGGAGGCTTTTGCAGTGAAGGTTAGATCATCAGTAAAACCAATTTGTGAAAAGTGCAAAGTCATTAAAAGAAAGGGTAGCATCAGAATTATCTGTGAAAACCCAAAGCATAAGCAGAGACAGGGTTAATTACCCGGCTTGTTTGTGCATTTTAGAATAGGTATACACACAGGTATCGGTATATTTATTCGTAATAATGCGGCTGCAGCTATGAACCGCTCGGCTATGTTGTAAGGTTTATAGCTTTTATATAAGTAATTTCATGAAAACTGCGCACACATTTCAGGCGTCAGCAATGACGAGCTGCGTATGGGGTCTGGATTACAAAGAATTAAGAAAATAACTATTCATTTTTTGATTAACGGAGGTTAAAGAACACATGGCTCGTATTTCAGGTGTAGACTTACCAAGAGAAAAACGTATTGAAATCGGTCTTACTTATGTATATGGTATCGGCCGAGTTAGAGCAACAAAGATTCTTGAGGCAGCTCAGGTAAATCCTGATACTCGCGTTAAGGATTTAACAGATGAGGAAGTTGCAAGAATTGCTAAGGTAATCGATGCAGATTCTGAACATTTAGTAGAAGGTGACTTAAGACGTGAAGTTGCCATGAATATTAAGAGATTAAAAGAAATCGGTTGCTATAGAGGAATCCGTCATAGAAAAGGACTTCCATGCAGAGGTCAGAAGACTAAGACTAATGCAAGAACATGCAAGGGTCCGAAGAAGACAGTTGCTAACAAGAAGAAGTAATAAGGAAGACTTTTAATAGGAGGTTAGGTTAGAAATGGCTCAAAAGGTTACAAAAAAAGTGACAAAGAAGCGTGTTAAGAAGAACGTTGAAAGAGGACAGGCTCATATTCAGTCTTCTTTTAATAATACAATTGTTACATTAACAGATGCAGAAGGTAATGCTTTATCATGGGCAAGTGCCGGCGGACTTGGATTCAGAGGTTCTAAGAAATCTACTCCTTACGCTGCACAGATGGCTGCTGAAACAGCAACAAAGGCTGCATTAGTTCACGGATTAAAGTCTGTAGACGTTATGGTTAAGGGACCTGGTTCAGGTAGAGAAGCTGCTATTCGTGCACTTTCTGCTTGCGGTCTTGAAGTTACAAGTATCAAGGACGTTACTCCTGTTCCACATAATGGTTGTCGTCCACCAAAGCGTAGAAGAGTTTAATTAGGAGGTAAATGTTAAGATGGCAGTGAATAGAACACCTGTGCTCAAGAGATGTCGTTCTCTTGACTTAGATCCTGTATATTTAGGAATAGATAAGAAATCAAGAAGAAAGGCTAAGAATGCCGGAAGAAAGATCAGCGAGTATGGTATGCAGCTTCGCGAAAAGCAGAAAGCTAAGTTCATCTACGGTGTATTAGAAAAGCCTTTCAGAAACTACTATAAGAAGGCTGAAAAGATGAAGGGTATGACTGGTGAAAACCTTATGGTTATGCTTGAATCAAGACTTGACAGCATTATCTTCAGATTAGGTTTCGCAAGAACAAGAAGAGAAGCAAGACAGATCGTAGATCACAAGCATGTACTTGTAAACGGTAAGAGCGTTAACATTCCTTCATACTTAGTAAAGGCTGGCGATGTAATCGAAATCAGAGAAAAGTCTAAGTCTTTAACAAGATATAAGGAAATTCTTGAAGCTACAAACGGCAGACTCGTTCCAGAATGGCTCGAAGCTGACAGAGATGCTCTGAAGGGAACTGTTGTACAGTTACCTACAAGAGAAGCTATTGATGTTCCTGTAGACGAAATGCTTATCGTCGAGTTATATTCTAAGTAATTTAGATTGTTGCTATCAGTCGTCGGAAAGAGGATTCGGTATCACTTTCCGGTGGCTGATACAGCAAGTTTAGGAGTATACTGATAATATCCTAAAATGACAATTGCAAGAATAAAACTTTTAAAACCCAAAAGGAGGGGCTATACATGGTTGACGCAGATTTTAATTTCAAAATGCCAAAGATTGAGATGACAGATGTGTCTGAAGATGGCAAGTACGGTAGATTTGTAGTAGAACCACTTGAGAGAGGTTACGGTTTAACACTTGGTAATTCCCTTAGAAGAATTATGCTTTCCTCATTAGTTGGTACTGCTGTAAGCAGTGTCAAGATTGAAGGCGTCCTTCATGAGTTCAGTTCAATTCCAGGAGTAAAGGAAGATGTGACAGAAATCATCATGAACATCAAGCAGTTAGCAATTAAGAATAACAGCAGTTCAGTAGAACCGAAGGAAGCACATATTGATTTCGTAGGCGAAGGTGTCGTTAAGGCATCTGATATTCAGGTTGACCCTGATATTGAAATTATTAATCCTGATCTTGTAATTGCACACTTAAACGGTGCTGATTGCAAGTTATCAATGGAACTTACAATTACAAACGGCAGAGGCTATGTAAGTTCAGAAAAGAATAAGAAAGAAGACCAGCCTGTCGGTGTTATCGCAGTAGACTCCATCTATACACCGGTTGAACGTGTAAATATGTCTGTACAGAATACACGTGTTGGACAGGATACGGATTTTGATAAATTAACACTTGATATTTTCACAAATGGAACAATTGCACCGGATGAGGCATTAAGCCTTGCCGCAAAGGTTCTCAGTGAGCATTTAAAGGTGTTTATTAATCTTTCAGAAAATGCTGCAAAGGCAGAAGTTATGGTAGAACAGCAGGAAGATGAATCAAGCAAGGTACTGTCTATGAGTATCGAAGACCTTGAATTATCAGTTCGTTCTTTCAACTGCTTAAAGAGAGCCGGCATCAATACGGTTGAGCAGCTTTGCAATAAGACACCTGATGACATGATGAAGGTTAGAAACCTTGGTAAGAAGTCATTAGACGAAGTACTTTTAAAGTTAAAAGAGTTAAATTTACAGCTTAGTCCAAACGAAGACTAATGCAGACTGCCACAGGGCAGACCATTCAGAGCGTGAAAGACACGTTCGGTAAAGTAGTTGTATGTAATGCGGCAGATCCGCGTTCATAGTAGAATATTTGTAGAGAAAACGCATATGCAGTAAGTCCATACGCGCATGTATATGGGTTACAAATGGAGGTTTAAAATGGCAAAGTATAGAAAGCTTGGTAGAAATTCAAGCCAGAGAAAGGCTTTATTAAGAAGTCAGGTTACAGCATTAATCGAAAACGGTAAGATCGTTACAACAGAAGCAAGAGCGAAGGAAGTTCGCAAGATGGCTGAAAAGCTTATCACACTTGCTGTAAAGGAAAAGGATAACTACGAAACAGTTACAGTTTCTGCAAAGGTTCCGAAGAAGGATTCTGAAGGCAAGAGAGTAAAGGAAGTTGTAGACGGTAAGAAAGTTACTGTTTATGATACTGTAGAAAAGGAAATCAAGAAGGATTTACCTTCAAGACTTCATGCTAGAAAGCAGATGGATAAGGTTCTCTACAAGGTAACAGAAGTTCCGACAGCTGCTGCTGGAAGAAAGAAGAATACAAAGACAGTTGACCTTACAAATAAATTATTTGATGAAATCGCTCCAAAGTATGCTGACCGTCAGGGTGGTTATACAAGAATCGTTAAGATTGGTTTAAGAAAAGGCGATGCTGCAATGGAAGTACTTCTTGAGTTAGTATAATTTTATTGTAGATGATTGGGAAGCTATGTGTTTTCGGATGCATAGCTTCCTTTTTGTACATATTGCAGAAATATAAGGAGAATTATGGGAATCGTAAAAGCAAAAGACCTTACATTTGAATATATCAGACGTGATGAAGAAGGTAATGTGGAAGGTATTACAACTGCCGTGGACCACGTCAACATGGATATCCAGCCGGGAGAATTTATTGCCATTTTAGGTCACAACGGCTCCGGAAAATCCACATTTGCAAAACATATCAATGCCCTTCTTTTTCCGACAGAAGGGACGATTTTAGTAGACGGACTGGATACTTCCGATGAAGACAACGTCATGGATGTCCGTCAGCGTGCCGGCATGGTTTTTCAGAATCCGGACAATCAGATTATCTGTACGCTGGTTGAAGAAGAAGTGGGTTTCGGACCGGAAAATATCGGTGTACCGACAGAAGAAATCTGGGAACGTGTTGCGGCAAGCTTAAAGGCTGTTGGTATGTACCAGTACCGGAAAGCGTCGCCGAATAAATTATCCGGCGGACAGAAACAGCGTGTAGCGATTGCGGGAATTGTGGCAATGAAGCCGAAATGTATCATATTGGACGAGCCGACCGCAATGTTAGACCCACACGGCAGGGCAGATGTCATGCGGGTACTGCATGAATTAAACCGGAAAGAGGGCGTAACGGTTATTCTGATTACACATTATATGGAAGAAGTCATTGATGCCGACCGTGTTTTTGTGATGGATGAAGGAAAAGTTGTGATGGAAGGCACACCGCGCCAGATTTTTTCAAGGGTAGAAGAATTAAAGCAGCTACGGCTTGATGTTCCGCAGGTGACAGAGCTGGCTTATGAATTAAGCAGAAGCGGTGTTCCGATACGCAGCGGAATCCTGACCAATCAGGAATTGATTGACGAACTTATGAAGTTGAAATAAAATGTGTAAAGAACATTGCTGTATAAATACAGTGGAAATGAGGAAGAAATGTCCATTATTGTTGATAACATCAGTTATACCTATGAAATCGGTACAGGATTTGAAAAACAGGCATTAAAAAATGTAAAATGTGTCATTAACGACGGGGACTTTATCGGACTGATTGGTCATACCGGGTCGGGAAAATCAACTTTTATCCAGCATTTGAACGGACTGGTGAAGGCAACCAGCGGTACGATTTATTTTAATGGCATGGATATTTATGATAAAGATTTTGATATGAAAATGCTGCGCAGTAAAGTAGGACTGGTATTCCAGTACCCGGAACACCAGCTGTTTGAAACTGACATATTTAAAGACGTCTGCTTCGGACCAAAGAATCTGGGACTGCCGAAAATGGAAGTGGAACTGCGTGCATTTGAGGCACTGCGCCTTGTCGGACTGGACGAAAATCTCTATTACCAGTCGCCGTTTGATTTATCGGGCGGACAAAAAAGACGTGTTGCGATTGCCGGTGTGCTTGCGATGCGCCCGGATGTGCTGATACTGGACGAACCGACAGCAGGTCTGGACCCGAAGGGCAGAGATGAAATTTTAGACAGCATTAAAGATTTAAAAGAAAAAACCGGCATTACGGTGATTTTAGTATCCCACAGCATGGAAGACGTGGCAAAATATGTGAACCGCATTATGGTAATGAATGACGGTGTTTTGATGTATGATGACACACCGAAGCATATTTTTGCAAGATACAGGGAATTAGAGCAGATCGGCCTTGCGGCGCCACAGGTAACTTATATTATGAATGATTTAAAAAATGCAGGCTTTGCCGTTGATGTCAATGCCATTACCGTAGAGGAAGCCAGACAGAGCATTTTGAAGAATTTACAAGGGATTCATGGAAAGGCATAGGAACACAAATTTATGTTAAGAGATATTACCATTGGACAATATTATCAGACAGATTCGGTGATTCACCGGTTAGACCCGCGTGTAAAACTCATGGGAACGCTGATTTTTATTATCACGCTTTTTTTGGGAAAAAGCGTGTGGCTGTATCTGGGTGTTACCGTATTTCTGGCGGCAGTCATTAAATTGTCAAAAGTGCCTGTTAAATTTATTGTAAAAGGCTTAAAGGCGGTTGTAATACTGATTCTGTTCAGTGTCATTTTCAATCTGTTTTTAACGGAAGGAACGCCGGTCTTTCACATCTGGAAACTGACGGTTACTAAAGAAGGTATCTATCTGGCAGCATTTATGATGGTGCGCCTGATATTCCTGATTATGGGTTCATCGCTGATGACCCTGACTACGACACCGACTCATTTGACGGACGGACTGGAAAAAGGACTTGGATTTTTAAAAGTATTTCATGTACCGGTTCACGAAATCGCCATGATGATGTCGATTGCCCTGCGCTTTATTCCGATTCTGATTGAAGAAACTGATAAAATCATGAAAGCACAAATGGCGCGCGGCGCCGATTTTGAAAGCGGCAATCTGATGAAGCGCGCAAAGGCAATGATTCCGATTCTGGTTCCATTGTTTATTTCGGCATTCCGCCGTGCAAATGAACTGGCAATGGCGATGGAAGCCCGCTGTTACCACGGTTCGGAGGGACGAACCAAAATGAAACCACTGCGCTACGGCAAAAATGATAAAATCGCATATCTTGTGCTGGCTGGGTATCTGATAGTGATGATTGGCATTAATACGGCACTGGGCGGCAGAGTCATCTAAATGGAGAGAGGTATGAAAAGAATTAAACTGACCGTTGCATATGACGGAACGCATTACAGCGGCTGGCAGATTCAGCCCAGTGCGCCCACAATCGAAAAAGAACTGGATACGGCAATTTATGCACTGACCGGCGAAAAACTGCATGTCACAGGGGCAAGCAGAACCGATGCAGGCGTGCACGGACTTGGCAATGTGGCTGTCTTTGATACGGAATCGACAATTCCCGGTTCCCGCTTCTGCTATGCGTTAAACCGGTATCTGCCGGAAGAAATCAGCATTTTGGAATCCCGTGAAGTAAAAGGTGACTTTCACCCGCGCCACTGCAATACCAAAAAGACGTATGAATACAAAATTTTAAATACCCCGTTTCCGATTCCACAGCAGCGCAATTACGCATGGCACGTACCGGGAAAACTGGACACTGTCCGTATGCGGGAAGCGGCGGCACTGCTTGTCGGGGAACACGATTTTAAAAGCTTCTGCTGTGTGAGGACACAGACGGAAACGACCGTGCGGCATGTCTATGGACTTGAAATTTCAGAGCAGGACGCCTATGGTGCAAAAATGTTTACGATACGGATTACCGGAAACGGATTTTTATACAACATGGTGCGGATTATCGCAGGAACATTGGTTCAGGTCGGTAAGGGACAGTTAAGCGCAGACGATGTGGCGCAGATGCTTGAAGCCAAAGACCGTACCGCGGCGGGACAGACTGCCCCGCCACAGGGACTGACACTGATGAACATTGAGTATGTGGACGGCGATGATGCGGAGTATAGAGCTGTGGATAATCCTTCAATTTCATAAGATTTTGTGGATAAGTCCGGAAAAATTTCATTTTCAGATGAAAAATAGATTGACACACTCGGACGTGTGTTATATAATTGTTAAATGTGACATGGCATAAGTGCGTGTCCTTAAACTATGAGTTAAGTGCTTAACCAAAGCCCCGGAGAAGCATTTAATATCAATCATATTAGAATTAATAGAATGCAATAAAAGCAATCATTTCAGGAGGAAAACCAATGAAAAGTTATATGGCTAGTGCATCAACAGTTGAAAGAAAATGGTATGTAGTTGATGCTGCAGATTATACATTAGGTCGTTTAGCATCACAGGTTGCTAGTGTTTTAAGAGGAAAGAACAAGCCTACTTACACACCGTTCATCGACTGTGGTGACAACGTTATCGTAATCAACGCTGATAAGGTTAAGGTTACAGGTAAGAAGTTAGATCAGAAGATTTACTATCATCATTCAGACTATGTTGGTGGTATGAAAGAAACAACATTAAAGGAAATGATGGAAAAGAAGCCTGAGAGAGTTATCGAACTCGCTGTTAAGGGAATGCTTCCAAAGGGACCTTTAGGTAGACAGATGTATACAAAGCTTCATGTATATGCAGGACCTGATCATGATCAGGCAGCTCAGAAGCCGGAAGTTTTAAAGTTTTAATTAAAGGACAAATAAGGAGGAAATGACAGTGGCTAAGAAGGCAAACGGAAAGTTCTACGGAACAGGTAGAAGAAAAAGCAGTATTGCTAGAGTATATTTAGTACCGGGTAACGGTAACATTACAATCAATAAGAGATCACTTGATGAGTATTTCGGTCTTGAAACACTTAAGGTTGTTGTAAAGCAGCCTTTAGCATTAACAGAAACAACTGAAAAGTTTGATGTTCTTGTAAATGTACACGGTGGTGGATACACAGGTCAGGCCGGTGCTATCAGACACGGTATCTCAAGAGCTCTTCTTGAAGTTGATTCAGAAGAATACCGTCCATTATTAAAGAAGGCTGGCTTCTTAACAAGAGATCCTCGTATGAAGGAAAGAAAGAAGTATGGTCTCAAAGCAGCACGTCGCGCTCCGCAGTTCAGCAAGCGATAATCGACTGCTCAGGCTATATCAAAATGGTTCAAAAACCCCGGAAAATCAAGGTTTTCCGGGGTTTTCTTATACCTAAATGGGCTGATATAGTTTGACCAAATTTGGCAAAACGAGAGCCGTTTTCACCCAATTTTTAGTGGTTAAATATAGGACAACCGCCAAAAATGGGGTCAAAAAACGGTCTTAGTGGTTAAAAAATAGGACAACCAGAGAGCAATTTCGGGGGTATTTTTGAGGGTGATTTTGGCACTCTCAGACACCGGATTTTTCGCTGGAGGGTTTGGCATAATCTGACCAAATCTGAACAATTAAATACGATTCTAATGCAGGCACTCAGTAACAAATAACTGGGTGCTTTTTTGTTTCAGAGATTCCGGCACTAGAAAGGGCCGTCACTTTATGATTTTGAAGTGGCGGCTTTTTCTATTTCCAGAAGCAACAGCAATAATTAGAAATG